>Ga0256914_1004695_pt1 | contig 10129 bp, 8 predicted proteins | sample HulkmetaG_FD_191571 | JGI IMG/M metagenome (GOLD analysis project Ga0256914, IMG submission 191571) | Hydrothermal chimney microbial communities from Main Endeavour vent field at the Juan de Fuca Ridge, Pacific Ocean - Hulk | ecosystem: Environmental > Aquatic > Marine > Hydrothermal vents ...
TGGGAAGTGCTCGACGCGGCCTTCACCAAGCCCTTTGGCATCATGCCCTTCTACCCCGGCCCGGGGGTGGGCGGGCACTGCATTCCCCTGGATCCCCATTACCTGGAGTGGAAGGCGCGGGAGTATAATTTCTTCACGCGCTTCATTACGTTAGCTGGCGAGATCAACCGGAAAATGCCCGAATTTGTTCGTGAGAAAGCGTATCGGTTGCTGAATCAAATGGGCAAAGCGCCGTCGCAGGCACGGGTTCTGTTGTTAGGGGTGGCCTATAAACGAGACATCAGCGATTGGCGGGAATCGCCTGCGGTAGAAGTTTTACGCTTGTTTGTGCGGGATGGCGTACACGTGGTATATCACGATCCATACATTCCGCGTCTTATGCTGGATGAGCAAGAGTGGAACAGCGTGCCTTTGCGCGAAGAGGAGATCCAACGAGCCGACTTGGTGGTCATCACGACGCCTCATACCAATGTGAACTATGAGTTCGTAGTACATCATGCACGACGGATTTTGGATACTCGCAACGCGACCCAAAGTGTCAAGTGTTGTCGTGAGAAGATTGTGTTACTGTGAGAGGAGGGGCGGGCATGGTAAAGGGCTTCTCGCTTTTGCTTCCTCCCTAAGGGGACAAATGAACGGCGTGGCTGAAAAGAGAGGCGAACCATGGCGATTTATCTGGTCACCGGCGCGGCCGGGTTCATTGGGTCCAAAGTCGCGGAATTGCTTCTGCGGGATGGGCATCAGGTGGTGGGGGTGGACAATCTCAACGCGGCTTATGATGTGCGCTTGAAAGAGTGGCGTCTGTCGCGATTAAAGCCGCTGCCGGGGTTCACTTTTCGCCGTTTGGATATCACCAATCAGGCTGGCCTGGAAGCCTTGTTCCAAGAATTTGCCTTCGATGCCGTGCTGAACTTGGCCGCCTGGGCTGGGGTGCGGCGCTCGGTGGAAAATCCATGGGTGTATATTGAAACCAACGTGACCGGCACGCTCAACTTGTTGGAGTTGTGCCGGCGTTTTGAGGTGCCGAAGTTCGTGTTGGCGTCAACCTCGAGCCTTTACGGCAAGGACAACCCCATGCCCTACCGCGAAGACGCGAACACGGATCGCCCGCTTTCGCCCTATGCGGCTTCGAAGAAGGCAGCCGAGACGTTAGCGTACACGTATCATTACTTGTATGGCCTGGATGTGACCGTGTTCCGCTACTTCACAGTGTATGGTCCGGCCGGACGGCCCGATATGAGCCTCTTTCGGTTTGTGAAGTGGATCATGGAAGGCGAGCCAGTGGTGGTGTTCGGGGACGGCCAACAAAAGCGTGACTTTACGTATGTGGATGACATTGCCCGAGGGACCATTTTGGGGTTGAAGCCCTTGGGATATGAGATTATCAACTTGGGCTCTGATACACCCGTGGTGCTCATGGACGCGATCCGTCTGATCGAACGTCTAACGGGGCGCGAGGCGCGACTGGTGTTCCGACCTCGACACCCGGCCGATGTGATGGCGACTTGGGCCGATATCGGCAAGGCCGAACGCTTGTTGGGGTGGCGGCCAAGCACAGCCTACGCGATTGGTGTAGAGCGCTTGGTGGCTTGGTATCGGGAACACCGAGATTGGGCGGCCGAGATCGTTACCTGAAGGGAGGATACTTGATGAAAAATTTTGCGCTGACCGGTTTGGCCGGCTATATCGCTCCTCGGCATTTGCGGGCTATTCGTGATTTGGGGCATCGCTTGATTGCGGCTTTGGATATGGTGGATTCGGTGGGTATTATTGATAGTTTTTTTCCCGAGGCCGAGTTTTTCTTACATGCTGAGGCTTTCGAAGCTTTTCTAGAACAGGCCCGTATTGAAGGCCTGCCTCTTCATTACCTTTCCATTTGTACGCCCAATCATCTCCACGCGCCTCACATTCGGATGGCGTTTCGCTTAGGGGCCGATGCGATTGTCGAAAAGCCTATTGTGCTCACTCAGCGTGAAATCGAACAACTGCGGGACCTAGAAGCCCGCACTGGGCATCGAGTGTGGACCATTTTGCAATTGCGAGTACATCCGACGTTGGTGGCTTTACATCAGCGCTTTCATGACTTGAAGGCTGTTCAGGATGTAGTGCTCACTTATGTTACTGGCCGAGGAAAATGGTATCGCCGCAGTTGGAAGATGCGTCCAGAACTCAGCGGTGGCTTGGCCACTAATATTGGTATTCATTTCTTCGACCTACTGTATTGGTTCTTTGGCCAGGCGCAACATATTGAGGTGCATTATCGCTCACCGACCCGTATGGCAGGTTTTTTGCAACTGGAGCGGGCGCGAGTGCGGTGGTTCCTTTCTATTGAAATCGATGATGTGCCGGCCCATCTACGGGCGCAAGGGCAGCGTACTTATCGTTCAATTACCATCGAGGGCGAGGAAGTTGAATTTTCAGGCGGTTTTACGGATTTGCACACCGAGGTCTATCGACGCACTTTGGCTGGGCATGGCTTTGGCTTAGATGAGGCGGCTGAGGCGGTCCGGATCACCGAATATCTGCGTCATGCCGAGCCGGCAGCGTCCCGCCCTGAAAATCGACACCCTTTTTTGGAGGCGTAAACTGTGATGCCTTCTTGGTGGAAACACGAAAGCGCGTATGTGGATGAGGGAGCCGAAATCGGCCCGGGGACCAAAATTTGGCACTTTTCCCATGTGATGGGCGGCGCGAAGATCGGCGCTCACTGCACGCTGGGACAAAACGTGTTTGTGGCCCGCCGCGTGGTCATTGGGGACCACTGCAAGATTCAGAACAACGTCTCGGTCTATGAGGGGGTCGTTCTGGAGGATTACGTGTTCTGTGGGCCGAGTATGGTCTTCACCAACGTGAAGACTCCCCGCTCGGCTTTCCCCCGCAATACATCCAAAGACTATCTCACCACCCGGGTGAAGCGCGGTGCCAGCATAGGGGCCAACGCTACGGTGGTGTGCGGGGTGACGATTGGCGAATGGGCCTTTGTAGCCGCCGGCGCGGTGGTGACCAAAGATGTGCCCGACTACGCCTTGGTGGCCGGCGTGCCGGCCCGCATCATCGGCTGGGCTTGCCGCTGCGGGGTGCCCCTGCGGTTCGAGGGCCAAGAGGCCGCGTGCCGCGAATGTGGACGCCGCTACCGCCGCTTGGATGAACAGCACATTGTGTATCTCCACAACTTGCCCGATGAGGACCTATGAGCAAAATTCACATTCCCCCTTACGATCCGCGGCCGGAAATCGAGGTCCTATGGGATGAAATCCATGCGGCAATTGACCGCGTGCTGCGTTCGGGGCGCTTCATCTTGGGCCCCGAGGTGGAGGCTTTTGAAGCAGAGGTGGCCGCCTATCTGGGCGTGAAGTTCGCCATCGGGGTCAATTCCGGCACCGATGCCCTGGTCATCGCCCTGCGGGCCTTGGGCGTCGGGCCCGGCGACGAGGTGATCACCACGCCCTTCACCTTCTTTGCCACGGCTGAGGCCATCAGCCTGGTGGGGGCCACGCCGGTGTTTGTGGACATCGACCCCCTCACCTTCAACATCGACCCCCACCAGATCCCCGCGGCCATCACGCCGCGCACCAAGGCCATTTTGCCTGTGCATCTGTACGGCCACGCGGCCGATATGGACCCCATCCTGGAGGTCGCCCAGGCCCACGGCCTGAAGGTGCTGGAGGATGTGGCTCAGGCCTTCGGCGGGGCGTACAAAGGGCGCAAATTGGGCTCCTTGGGCCATGCAGCGGCTTTTTCCTTCTTCCCCACCAAGAATTTGGGTGGCTTTGGCGATGGCGGGCTGATTGCCACCAACGACCCCGCGGTGGCCGAGCAGGCGCGGATGTTGCGCGCCCACGGGGCACGTAAGAAGTACTATAATGAGACATTGGGGTATAATTCACGACTGGACGCTTTGCAAGCAGCCGTGTTACGAGTCAAGTTGAAGCGGGTAGACGAATGGAACGCGCGGCGGCGCGAAATAGCGGCCCGTTACCACGAAGCCTTGGCTGAGGTGAAAGGGCTGATCTTGCCGAGCGAGCAATCCTATGCTTACCATGTGTATCATCAATATACCGTGCGGGTGTTGCATGGCCGGCGCGACGAGGTGCGCCAACGTTTAGCCGACGCGGGCATTGGCACCATGGTGTACTATCCCGTACCGGTGCACCGCCTACCGGTGTATGCCTGGCCCGAAGGATCCCTGCCCCGCGCAGAGCAGGCTGCGCGCGAGGTGTTGTCGTTGCCGATGGGGCCGATGCAGCGCGAGAGTTGCATTTGGGAGATTGCCTCTTGGGTGTCTTTGGAATGATCTTGTTCCCACGTGTCGGAGGTGTAAAGTGACTAATTTACTAAGAAAGGTCTTCCGATCCATTTATGCCAACCTGTGGTTTGTTATTTCCTGGGTGGATAGCCAAATGAGACGTTTGAAAGACTGGGTGCGAGTATGTTTATTTAGGGATGCTCCACTTTGTGCATTGCATCAGAAATTTCGCCAGTATTTGCAACTGCAAAAGAAGAATTGGCCATTTATGAAGTATGATGTTGGATACTTTTATCAGGGATGGGAACGCCTTAAAATCTCTGGTATTCGTCGGACAGAAGAACGTTTTTCTCAGTATGAAGTAGAAGAGATTTTGCGAGAACTTAGGAAACAAAGGGCCCAAATCGAGGTCCTGGATGTAGGGGCAAATGTTGGCTTTTTTGCATTGAATCTTGCGCCCTATGTAACCCATATTGATGCCGTAGAGGTCAATCCTTATTTGGTAAAAATAGGTGAGGAGGCTGCTCGTTATTTGGGAATCTCCAATGTTAAATATCATAAAACAGATTTTACTCAGTTTCATAGTGATAAACAATACGATTTAATAATTGCCTTGGCCTGTTACAGCACAGATGATAGTAAGATAAATATTGAATTACGAGAATACTTTGAGCGATTGTATCATCTGTTAAAGTCGGGAGGTGTTCTCCTTTTTGAGAGCCATAACAAGGATGTTAACAACCCTCATTTTTTTCAAGTCATAGACTCATTGAATGACCTATTTATCAAAAGAAAGGAAAAGTTTTTCAAGAATAGCATATTGCGCGGCGGAAAGCGTTATTTTTATGTCTTTGAGAAGAAGGATTAACAAACTCTTTCCCAATATTATCTTGCATATAGGCCAACTCTCTGCGGCAAATTTTATTAACCGAGCTTTAATCGCTCTCAGTCTATTAATAGCTGTTAAGCTTTACTCGCAGGAGAGTATTGGTATATATAGTACGTTCATGGCTTATGCGGCTATTCTTTCGGTTGTGAGTTTACTGTCTCTTCATTTGAGTCTCCCTGGCATATCCCAAGAATTTGAATTACAAGTCTTTGTTTGGGTGTTATTAGCCTTCACTTTTGTATTGACAATAGCTTTTGGAATAGGGTTTTGGATTATAGGATACTTATATAGCGCCATTTTAGCCGCGTTTGTAGGTTTGCGAGCCTTGTTGCTTATCGCAGAACAAGTTTGTATACGTGATCAGCAGTTCTTATTAATAGTAGCATTAAGGATCGTCCCACCAGTCACTTTTTTTATTGCATTATGGTTGTTTTCGCTGACAGGTTATCGAGACGCCTCTGGCCTAATTCTCTCTCAATTATTGTCTTCGATAGCGGGTTCTTTTGTAGCAATACGTGTGTTGGCAAAATATTTAAAGATATTTATGATTAGAGAAATATCCTTTTCTGTTATAAAAAGACTGTTAAGCAAGAACAAAGATTTTGCGATCTTTATAACACTATCTCAGTTATTTAATACTTTAAGTTACAATCTTCCCACTATTCTTATAGATAAGTATTTGGGTCCATCTACAACTGCTCAATACACACTAGCGTTACGATTGAGCTTTCTGCCATTGAATATGATTAGTAATGCTATTGGGCAAGTGTTACATAGTCGTTTGGCTTATTTCTATCGCTCTTCCACAAAAAATGTGGGTAAAAAAATTCAAGCATTTCACAAAGGCCTCGGATTTTTGGGGTTGCTCACAGTGTTTGGTACGTTTTTTGTTCTGGCTCCTTTGTCAAGTTGGATCTTAGGTCCTCAATGGACCTTGACTTCGTCAATTATTAAGCATTATGCTTTTCTATATGGAGGAATGATTATAGTTGCCCCATTAGGGGTATCATTTTATGTACTGGGGCGTAGAGTTTACCTGATGTTGAGTCAGTTTGCTTATTTTATGATCTCTTTACTTGCTTTTGGTTATGCTGCTTATACAAAAGATCTGCTTACCGGAATAAGAATGTTTGTTATTTTGGGAATGATCAGATATGCGGTTACTTATAAGATAATCTGGGATCTTCAAAAAGCATATTTTGCGAAAATAGGGGATGGGTGATGAACAAGAGAAATATTAATGATTTCGTGAAGAACCTAAAACAAGATATAAGATCTATAGCCCAACAGAGAGCTGCTAAAATTGATATTCTCTTTTATAGTGGTCATACTATACACACCCAATGGATTTTGTCTACCTTAGAAGTATGTGTGGCGAGAGGCTTTCGATGTGCTTTAGTATATGATCGTTTGTCTACTCCCCGAATAGAGTCAAAAGCGAGCTATCCAACTTATACAATAAGTCGATATTTTTTGCCTTTATTAAAAGCTAAGATCATTGTAACAGCAACAAGCGGGCTACGCTTATTATATCTATGGCCATATAAATACAGAGTTTACATGCCACACTCGTTGACAAGCCTTCATATGAGCTATCCGCCAAAAGCTTTCGATGCATATAATGTGTTTTTTGCAAGCGGTCCACACCACGTTGCGGAAATCCGCATGTTGGACAGTTTTCGTCCCAAGTCTCAACGAAGAATTTTTTCTACTTGTTATGGGAAAATGGATGTTTTAAAACAGGTGAAGCCTGTATTTTACTTCCAGGGAGAAGAGCGGAAAAGAAAAACGGTTCTTATAGCACCCTCGTGGGGCAAACAGAATATCATCAATATATTAGGAGAAGAATTAACAGAAATTTTGCTCCAAAGCGGCTTTAATGTAATCCTCCGGCCACACCCTTCTATGTGGATATATCAACAGCAGACTTTGCGGAGAATTCAAGATAGATTTGCCTACACAGGACGATTTTACATGGAAGATAGTACTACGAAACGTTATGATTCGTATTTTACATCCGATCTTATGATTAGTGACTATTCAGGCGCAGCATATGAGTTTGCTTTTTTGAGAGAGCGACCAGTTCTTTTTGTGGATCTACCCGAGAAAGCCCTTAATCCTCACTGGTCAAAAATGCCAATTGTCCCTATGGAGATTGAATTACGTAATCGAATAGGTCGTCTTGTTCAACCTAACGCTTCACTAATTCTTGCAGGAGTAAACGCTCTTTTGAAAGATCTACATCTCTGGAGCGAGCGAATTAGGCAAATACGCTCTCAATACATATATGCTTTTGATAAACATTGCGGTACTATAGCTGCGACGTATTTAACTCAATTACTGAAGGAGTAGACAAATATATGTGTGGCATTGCTGGCATAGTCGCCATATCTGGCCCCATTGATCGAGAATTATTCCAAAGATGGGCGTCCATATTATATCACCGTGGCCCTGACGACCAAGGGGGACTTCTTTGGGATGCGCAAAAGAGACCGCACATTGTACGCAATAAAGTCCAGATGGATAAACTCTGGCGAGTAGCCCTTTGGCATACCCGACTTTCTATCTTAGACCTTTCTTCCTCCGGCCAGCAGCCAATGGGCACTCAAGACGGTCGTTATTTTATTATCTATAATGGTGAGGTTTATAACTATCAAGAATTGCGCCAAGAGCTTGAAACGTTGGGATACACTTTTTATTCACAAACGGATACAGAGGTGGTACTTAATGCCTACGCTGCGTGGGGAGTAAATGCCTTGCGGAAATTTGTGGGCATGTTTGCTTTGGCTATTTTGGATACGGAGCAGCAAGTCTTATTCTTGGCACGAGATTTTTTTGGTATCAAACCTCTCTATTATGCACCGCTTTCCCGGCATGCGTTGGCTTTTGCCTCAGAAATTAAAGCATTGCTCCCCCTTCTACCCAAAATCCAAGGGAATCCTCAACGGATTTATGATTACCTTCGGTATGGGATTACAGATCAGGGGGAAGAAACCCTGTTTGAGGGAATCTATCAAGTACCAGCCGCGCATTATATGTATGTCCCTTTGGATCGTCCAACAGAGGTTCGCCCACAAAGATATTGGAATCTTCGCCTTGAAGAGCCAATACAGATTAATTTTAATGAAGCGGCACAGCAATTACGCGAGTTATTCTTGGAAAGTATCACTCTTCATTTACGTAGTGATGTTCCTGTTGGGACCGCTCTATCTGGTGGAATTGATTCCACTTCCATTATTGCAGCTATTCGTTATTTGTATCCTTCTGCGGAGATTCATACTTTTAGTTTTATCCCTCACGGAGACAAAAGATTGAGCGAAGAGCGTTGGATTGACCTCGCGGCTAAACACGTGAAGGCGCGTATGCACAAAGTGTATCCCCATCCTGATGAGTTACTACAGGATGTAGACGCTTTGATCTATGCTCAAGATGAGCCGTTTGGTAGCACTAGCATCTATGCCCAGTATCGCGTTTTCCGTTTGGCACGCGAAGCAGGCGTCAAGGTGATGTTGGATGGTCAAGGAGCGGATGAGCTCCTGGCGGGTTATCCCACTTTTTATGCCTCGCGAATGCTTTCCCTATTACGGCAAAGACGTTATAAAGAGGCTTTGTCTTTTTGGCATTGGGCTTCGCGTGTACCCGCTTCTCAAGGCGCTCATTCTATTCTTAAACGGACCATTGCCCATATGCTTCCCGCGTCTTTCGTGCCTTGGGCACGCCGATGGGCTGGCGAGCCGCTGATCCCTCCCTGGATGAACGCTAAGTGGTTTGAGGCGCGAGGAGTCATGGCGCATCCGTTGTGGCAAAGTCGTTCTCCTCAAGCCTTGCGAGAGCATTTGTTGCGAACACTGCTGGAAACCAATTTGCCGGCCCTTTTACGGTATGAGGACCGTAATTCTATGTGGCATTCGGTTGAAAGTCGTGTGCCCTTTTTGACGCCTAAAATGGCTCAATTTCTTCTTTCTTTGCCCGAAGAGTACTTGCTTTCTCCCCAAGGTATAACGAAATCTGTGTTCCGGAGGGCGATGCGAGGCATTGTGCCTGACGAGATTCTTGAGCGGCGTGATAAAATCGGCTTTCGCACTCCCGAGCAATCTTGGCTTGGGGCGTTGCGTCCCTGGGTGGAGGGCGTATTATATAGTGAATTTGCGCGGGCAATCCCGGCTTTGCGCTGGGAAAGGGTTCATGCGGAATGGGAAGCAATGCTTCAGGGCAAACGTCCCTATCAATCCCATTTTTGGCGCTGGGTAAACCTCATTCGCTGGACTGAGCGGTTTGGGGTGGTATATGGGTAAAGCGATCCTCCATATCATTGGCGCTCGCCCGCAATTTATTAAGGCATCTATGGTGTCGCGGGCCTTGCGGGAGCGGAAGGTGCGCGAGGTGATTGTGCATACTGGCCAGCATTATGATGCCAACATGAGCCGCGTGTTTTTTGAGGAATTGGACATCCCGCACCCGACTTACAACTTAGGCATTGGAGGGGGGACTCATGGACAAAACACAGGCCGCATGATCGAGGCGATTGAGAAAGTGTTGCTGACTGAACAGCCTGATTGGGTGGTTGTGTATGGGGATACCGACAGCACGTTGGCCGGAGCGTTGGCGGCCGTCAAACTACATTTGCCTGTAGCGCACGTGGAATCTGGTCTGCGTTCGTTCAACCGGCGCATGCCCGAAGAGATTAATCGGATCGTGACAGATCACGTGGCGGATTTGCTTTTGGCCCCTACCGAGACAGCGGTCCAAAACCTGCGCCGTGAGGGTGTGCCGGCGGAGCGGATTGCCTTGGTGGGGGATGTAATGTATGATGCCGCCTTGCACTACGCTGCCAAGGCTCAAGTCCAGAGCAAGATCCTGCAGCAGCTGTCTTTGCCGCCAAAAGGTTATATCCTGGCCACGGTCCATCGTGCCGAAAATACCGATGATCCCCAACGCTTGCACACAATAATGACAGCCTTAGAGCGCGTGGCCCGCCAGATTCCTGTGGTGAT
>Ga0256914_1004696_pt1 | contig 10126 bp, 8 predicted proteins | sample HulkmetaG_FD_191571 | JGI IMG/M metagenome (GOLD analysis project Ga0256914, IMG submission 191571) | Hydrothermal chimney microbial communities from Main Endeavour vent field at the Juan de Fuca Ridge, Pacific Ocean - Hulk | ecosystem: Environmental > Aquatic > Marine > Hydrothermal vents ...
GTATGCTGCCTTCCATGGTGATGCTTCTTTTCCATGAGCAGAGGATGTGTTAATAATTCTACCCCAATTATTTTTCTTCATATATGGGACAGAATATTTTGTGCATAGAAATGTGCCGGTAAGCATTACTCCAATTAATTGATTCCACTTTTCAAGGGGAAAATCTTCTACTTTTGCTATGTATTGAAGTCCAGCATTATTAACAAGAATATCAATTGAACCAAATTTTTCTATTGTTTTATTCACCATATTTTTAACACTCTCTTCATTGCTAACATCTGTTTTTATAAAATAGCTGTTTTTTATCTCTTTTTCAGCAGTAATTCCATTTTCTTCATTGAAATCTGCAATAATCACATTAGCGCCATTTTCAGAGAAAATTTTGGCAATTCCCTTACCAATACCACTTCCTCCACCTGTAACTATTGCTGTTTTATTTGATAACATGATACACCTCCTATAATTTGTTATTTTATTATTACTATTTTTTGCATTTGAAAGCAATTAAAAAAAGATAAAATTCTTGACAGAGAATATCTAATGATATAAGACAGCTTGTTGAATTTTTAACTATCTAAAAAGGAGATAATATCATGGAAAAATGGCGATTATTAGCACCAGGTCCAACTCCAGTGCCACAAAATGTTTTAAATGAAATGGCACTGCCTATTATACATCACAGGGCTCCAGGATATAAAGCTATATTTAAAAAGGTTTCTGAAGATCTCAAGTATGTTTTTCAAACAGAAAATGACGTTATTGTTTTTGCTTCTTCTGGTACAGGAGCTATGGAAGCATCTGTTTCTAACTCTTTTTGTAAAGGAGATAAAGTTCTTGTTGTTAGAGGTGGAAAATTTGGAGAAAGATGGGGTGAGATAAGTGAAGCATATGGTTTAAATCCAGTATATATTGATGTGAAGTGGGGTAATGCTGTTAAAGTAGAAGATGTTAAAGATGCTCTTAATAAAAATCCTGATATTAGAGGAATACTCATTCAAGCAAGTGAAACTTCCACAGGTGTTAAGCATCCAGTTAAAGAGATTGCACAACTTGTTAAAGAGAATGATAATTGCATAATGATAGTGGATGGAATTACAGGTGTTGGTGTTTTCAATATTGAACCTGATAATTGGGGAATAGATATTCTTGTTAGTGGTGCACAAAAAGCATTTATGTTGCCACCAGGATTAGCATTTGCATCAGTTAGTGAAAAAGCCTGGAAGTTTATGGAGAGATCAGATTTGCCAAAGTATTATTTTGATTTCAAAAAAGAGAGAAAAAATTTAAAGAAAAATCAAAATGCTTACACTCCTGCTGTATCATTAATTATAGGTCTTTCAAAAGTGCTCGATATGATTAAAGAAGAGGGGCTTGAAAATGTTTTTAAAAGGCATTCAATTCTTGCCAAAGCCACAAGGGAAGCTGTTAAAGCACTTGGTTTGAAACTTTTTGCTCCTGATTCACCAAGTGAATCTGTTACTGCGGTTCTTGCACCAGAAGGAATTGATGCACAAGATATTGTTAAACTTTTTAGAGAAGATCATAAAATCACCATTGCAGGTGGTCAGGGAGAAGCTAAAGGTAAAATTTTCAGATTGTCTCATATAGGTTTTTTTGATAAATTTGATATTATTACAGCAATTTCAGGTTTGGAACTTGCACTTAAAAAATTGGGCTATAATTTTGAAATGGGCAAAGGTGTTGGTAAAGCGCTTGAAATTTTTTCAAATGAAATTTAAATTGAAAGGGGTTTTAAAATGTATAAAGTGCTTGTTAGTGATAAACTTCATGAAAAGGGTGTTGAAATATTAAAAAATGCAGAAAATATAGATGTTGACGTTAAAGTTGGCATGAGCAAAGATGAGTTAAAAGATGTTATTGGAGAATATGATGGCATTGTTATTAGAAGTGCAACAAAGCTTACAAAAGATGTTTTAGATGCAGCTAAAAATCTTAAAGCAATAGGAAGAGCTGGAATCGGCGTGGATAATGTTGATATTCCTGCTGCAACAGAGAAGGGAATAGTTGTTATGAATACACCACAGGGTAACACTATAACAACAGCTGAGCATACAATTGCAATGATGATGTCTCTATCCCGTAATATTCCTCAAGCAACAGCAAGTCTTAAAAGTGGCAAGTGGGAAAAGAGTAAATTTATGGGAACAGAGCTTTTTAATAAAACTCTCGGGATAATCGGTCTTGGAAATATAGGTACAATAGTTGCAAATAGAGCTCTTGGATTGAAAATGAAAGTAATAGGATATGACCCATTTATTTCAGAAGAAAACGCTGCTAAAAAGGGAGTAAAGCTTGTTAGCCTTGAAGATATTTACAGAGAAAGTGATTACATTACAATCCACACTCCACTGACCAAAGAAACTAAAAATCTTATTAATAAAGATACATTTAATAAGATGAAAGATGGTGTTAGAATAATCTGCTGTGCAAGAGGAGGGATTGTTAATGAAGATGATCTTGTGGAAGCTTTAAATAGCGGTAAAGTAGCAGGTGCTGCAATGGATGTTTTTGCTAAAGAGCCACCTGATTTTTCTCATCCTCTTTTCAGTCATGATAAATTTATCTGTACTCCACATCTTGGAGCTTCTACAAAAGAAGCTCAATACAATGTTGCTGTGGCAGTTGCAGAGCAGATGGTGGATTTTTTAAATTATGGTATAATTAAAAATGCTTTAAATGTTCCATCTGTTAGTCAGGAAGAGTTGAAATCTATTCAACCTTACATTAAGTTAGGTGAAAAAATAGGTAGTTTTGTTACTCAGATGTGTAAAGTTTCTTGTGGATTTACTGAAGTTTTTATAGAGTATTATGGTGAGGTTGCCAAACATGATGTTTCTCCTATTACACTTTCAATTATAAAAGGATTACTAACCCCTATGATGGGTGAAAATGTTAATTTTGTAAATGCACCACTTGTTGCAAAAGAGCGTGGTATTAGAATAAATGAAGCTAAAAATGATGAAGGAAAGAACTTTTCATCTTCCATTTTAGTAACAACTGTTACCAATGATGGTAAATATTCAGTTGAGGGTGCACTTTTTGGTAAAGAGGATATCAGGATAGTTTCAATAAACAATTTTAGAGTTGAAGCTGAGCCAGCAGGACATATTATTTTACTTTACAACTATGATAAGCCAGGTGTTATTGGAAATATTGGTTCTTTTCTTGGCAAAAATAATATTAACATTGGAAACATGCAATTTGGTAGAGAATCAATAGGTGGCATGGCTGTATCAATTGTGCAGGTTGATAATGAAATTACAGAGGAAATTTTAAAGGGTTTAAATGAGTTGCCCAATGTTGTTTCAGCTACACTTATTGAATTATGAAAATAAATTTTTTATAAAACCAGCACTCTAAATTGAGTGCTGGTTTTTTCTTTTTAAGGAGTTTAAAATGAGTAATATTTCCATTTTAGGAATGCAATGGGGTGATGAAGGAAAAGGGAAAATAGTTGATATACTTTCTGATAAAGCTCACATGGTTGTGAGATTTCAGGGTGGTAACAATGCAGGTCATACTCTTGTTATAAATAATAAAAAAACTATTTTACACTTAATTCCTTCTGGAATATTCAATGAAAACGCTTCATGTGTTATAGGAAATGGTGTTGTTATAGATCCTAAAGTTTTAATAAATGAAATAGAAACCCTAAATAAAAATGGGTTAAAAATAACATCAGAGAGATTGAAGATAAGCAACAATGCTCATGTTATTATGCCATATCATATCTCTCTTGATTTACTAAGGGAGATGAAAAAAATAGGCACAACAGGTAGAGGAATTGGCCCAGCGTATGAGGATAAGGTTTCAAGAAAAGGGATAAGGGTTGGTGACCTGTTGAATCAGAAGATACTTGAAGAAAAAATTGAGGAAGTTTTACCAGAAAAGAATCTTTTAATAGAATTTTATAAAGGTGAAAAGCTTAAGAAAGAAACCATTCTTTCTGAATATTTAAAATTTGGTGAGTATCTCTCCCAATTTGTTACTGATACACACCAGTTATTAATTAATGCTAAAAAAAGTGGGAAAAATATCTTATTTGAAGGTGCTCAGGGGATTTTACTTGATATTGACCATGGAACTTATCCCTATGTTACATCTTCCAACACAGTTTCTGGTAATATTTTTTCTGGTGCAGGTGTTGGTTATAAAACAATAGATAAAATAGTTGGAATAGCCAAAGCTTATACAACAAGGGTTGGTGAAGGACCATTTCCTTCAGAGCTTTTTGATTCCACAGGAGACAAAATAAGGGAGCAAGGCGGAGAATTTGGCTCCACTACAGGAAGGCCAAGAAGATGTGGCTGGCTTGATGCAGTTGCATTGAAATATGCTGTTAATCTTAATGATATAGACTCAATAGCGCTTACCAAACTTGATGTATTAAATGGTTTTGATGAGGTGAAAATTTGCACAGCTTATAATATTAATGGAAATGAAGTTGACTATTTTCAGAACAACTGTTATCTTTTAAAGGATGTTAAACCTATTTTTAAAACATTTAAAGGTTGGGGGATTATTAAAAAAGATATGGTAAAAACATTTGACGACCTTCCAAATAGTGCAAAGGATTATATTAAAGCTATTGAGGATATTGTTGAGACTAAAATTTCGATTATTTCCATTGGTGCTGATAGAGAAGATACTTTAATTTTAGAAAATATCTGGGAGGAGTAAATTGGAGCTTTGGGAAATAAAAAGAGAAGTTTCAGAAATGTCAAAAAAATTAAATGATTTAAGGAGTTATCTTTGAGATAGAGAATAAAGAGAAAAAATTATCTGAAATTTCATTAATATTATCCGATAATAAATTTTGGGATAATCATGAGAAAGCTAAAAATATTTTAAAAGAGGAGAAAAGATTAAAGGATATAATTAATCATTTTAAATTGCTCAATAATAAATTAGATGATTTAAAAGTTAGCATAGAGCTATTTGAGTCAGAAAAAGATGAAGAGTTTTTTAAAGAGATTCAGGTTAATCTCAAGGAATTAAAAAAAGAGATTAATCATCTTGAAATAAAAGAGGTTTTATCTGATGCAAATGACCAGTCTAACGCTATTGTGAGTATTAATGCTGGAGCAGGAGGCACAGAAGCACAGGATTGGGCGGAGATGCTCCTTAGAATGTATCTTAGATGGTGTGAAAGAAATAGATTTAAAACAGAAATAGTAGATATTCAAACAATGGAAGAAGCAGGTATTAAAAGTGCTACTTTTATAGTTAAAGGTGATTATGCGTATGGATTATTAAAAAGTGAAGTTGGCATCCATAGATTGGTTAGAATATCTCCTTTTGATGCTAATAAGAAAAGACACACTTCTTTTGCTTCAATTTCAGTAATTCCTGAAATTAGCAATGAGATAGTTGTTGAAATTAATGAAAAGGATTTAAAAATAGATACATACAGGGCAAGTGGTGCAGGTGGTCAGCATGTTAATAAAACAGATTCTGCTGTTAGAATCACTCATTTGCCCACTGGTATAGTAGTTCAATGTCAGAATGAAAGGTCGCAACACAGGAACAAAGAGGTTGCAATGAGTATTTTAAAAGCAAAAATTCACGAGCTTGAGAAAAAAGCAAAACAAGAAGAAATAGATGAAATTAGAGGAGAGCAGAAAGAAATTGGTTGGGGTAGCCAGATTAGATCTTATATTATGCACCCTTATCAGCTTGTTAAGGATCACAGAACTGGTTTTGAAACAGGCAATGTTAAAGCTATGATGGATGGTGAGCTACTTAATGATTTTATCAAAAGCTTTCTTTTTTCATCAAGAGGAAAATAGATTTGGAATTTAATCTTGAAAAATTTAATTTTAGAAAATCTATAGAAGATGCTTTAGTTGGATACTATATTTCAACAGTTTCTGGTAAATTTGTCTATGCGAATAAGCAGCTATTAAAAATTTTTGGATATGAAACTCTTGATGAACTAAAAAAGGTTTACATTCCAGAAGATATTTATTTATCCAAAGATGAAAGAGAGAGATTCCTTTCCTTATTAAGAGAGTATGGTAAAGTTGACACAATTAAGATTAAAATCAAAAGAAAAGATGGTGAAATAGCAGAAATTTTACTTTCAGGCAGATTATTTGATAATGGTCAAAAGTTAGAGGGCTGGATATTTGATGTAACAAAACATGAAAAATTAAAAAAAGAGCACCAATTATTTACAAGAGTTATAGAAGAAAATAGTGATGCTATTTTTATAACAGATAGTAAAGGTTTTATTATTTATAAAAATAAAAAATTTGGTGAAATTATTGGGAATGTTTCCTTAGGCACCAAGGCAAAAGATATCCTGCCAGTATCCTCCTATACTGAAAATACAGTTAAACAAATTGTTGGAATTATAAAGGAGCATAAACACTGGATAGGTGACCTTGATATTATTAATGATAAAAATGAACTAATCCCATGTGCAGTTAAAATATTTGGTTTGTTTGATGAAGAAGGTAATATTGAGAATTATATTAGTGTGTTTAGAGATGTAAGAGAGAAAAGAGAGCTTGAAACTCAGCTTAAACAGGCTCAAAAGATGGAATTAATAGGGCTTATGACAGGATCAATTATTCACGATATTAATAATATTCTTACAGGTATAGGGTATAATGTGGAGTTAAGTAAATTAATTAAAGATAGTGCTCCAGAGAAACTTGATAAATATCTTGATAGTATTGATAGTTTAATTGAGAAAGCAAATACCCTTCTGCAGAAAATGTTAAATTTTACAAGAAAGTCAAAGATTAGCAAAGAAGCCATTTCAGTTATGGCATGTTTTCAGGACGCTCTGTCAATAGTTTCTCCTGTTGTAAAAAAATATTCTAATATTAAATTAAATGTTAATATAAAATGTAAAAAGGAAAAAATTTTAGCTAATAAATCATCTATTGTACAGGTATTGTTAAATCTAATTTTAAATGCAATTGATGCTATAATAGAAATTAAAAAATCAGAGGGAAATATTCTAATTGAATGTGAGCAGGTTTTTATTAAGGAAAAATCTTTTATAAGAATTGTAGTTAGAGATAATGGTATAGGGATTCCAGAAGAATTAAAGGATAAAATTTTTGAGCCTTTTTTTACATTAAAAACAGGAGATAGTAATTCTGAAAAAAAGGGAACTGGACTTGGCCTTGCAATAGTTATGAAGGAAATAAAGGAATTAGGTGGTTGCATAGATGTAATTTCAGAGGTTAATAAATTTACTGAATTTATAATTTTAATTCCTGAGTATGATTTTAAAGAGAAGCTATCTTATGAATTGGGGAATTCTCTTAATGAAAGCAAGGAAGAAAATTATAGAATTGTAATTCTTGATGATGATGTTTATTTTAAAAATAGTTTATCTGAGATTTTAAATTTTTATGGTTTTGAAATAATTTCTTTTGATAAAGCAAAAGAGTTTTGTGATAGTATTAAAGAATTAAAACCTGATTTAATAATTCTTGATTTTGTTCTTGATGATAATAAAAATGCTAAGGATATACTCGATTTTATGTATAGAGAAAATTTTTCATATCCTGTGTTTATTATTACAGGCTATATTGATTCAACAGTACTTTCTTTAAGAAAATATTCTATTGTAAAAAATATTTTAGAAAAGCCAATTACAAGTAGTGAGTTAATAAATAAAATTAATTTTTTCTTTAAATCAAATAATAGTTGACATGGAACTTAATATATGATAAAGGTTGTTAACTAAAAATTCTAAGAAAGAATTTTTAAAGCCACGAAGGTTATATGAAGTCAGTATATTCTTCGTGGCTTTTTTTTTTGTAAAAAAATTAGGAGAGGTGATTATGAGAAAAGTTCTTACATTTTTAGCTATTTTTTTATTTTTAGTTTATTTTAAATCTATAAGTTATGCTCATAAAGTTAATATTTTCTATTATGCAGAAGATAACAAAATGTACCTTGAAACATATTTTAGTGATGGCACAAAATGTAGAAATTCAGAGATATTAGTTTATGATAACAATGCTAATAAGTTACTTTTAAAAGGTAAAACAGATAAAGAGGGTAGATTCAATTTCAAAATTCCAGATATTCCTAAAAATCATACATTAAAAGTAGTTTTAAATGCTGAAATGGGGCATAGAGCTGAAGTTTTGATTAAACCTTCTGAATGGATGGAGGATAACAGCGATTCTGATACGACAAATGAGAGTAACAATCAGAATAAAAGTGTATCATCTGCTCCAAAACAGCAGGTATCTAATAGTGTTAATGTTCAGTGTGATTATAAAAAATTTGAAAAAATACTTGATAAAAAACCTACTTTTAATGAAATTTTTGGTGGCATTGGATATATATTTGGATTGTTTGGGATAATTTTATACTTTAAGAGTAAGAAATGATTGATTCAAAATTTATAAACTCAGATTCATTTATTGCTAATATTGACCCAAGAGTTAGGATAATATTCTGTTTCTCTTACTCTTTGATTGTTGCGCTGTTGCACAATATAAATGCAGTATATTTTTCATTAACTTTACCTATATTTTTAATGCTTACAAAAAGCATAAATTTCTCTAATCTTTTTAAACGATTGTCTGTGGTAAATGGTTTTATATTTATCCTCTGGATATTTCTCCCCCTCTCTTATCCAGGGGATACCCTTTACCATTTTAAATCTCTAAATTTTACAAAGCAAGGTCTTGAGTATGCGTATCTTATTACGCTTAAATCAAATGCGATTGTAATTACCACTATTTTTCTACTTGGGATTTCCTCTTTTATTGAAATAGCTCATGCTCTTGAGCATTTGAAAGTTCCTAAAAAATTGATATTTTTATTATTCTTCTGTTACAGATATATTCATGATATATCTCTACAATATAAAAAATTGCAAAATTCTATTAAAATTAGAGGATTCTCCCCCAAAACCAACTTATTCACCTACAAAACTTATGCTTATCTTGTTGGAATCCTTATTATTAAAAGTTATGATAGGGCACAGAGAGTTATTAAAGCAATGTTATGCAGGGGTTTTAATGGAACTTTTTTTACTTTAAAGCATTTTACGTTTAAGAAGAGTGATTTAATATATTCAATAATAGGTGGATGTTACATTATAACTCTTTTAGGAGCAACTATTTGTTTCCATTAATAGAATTGAGGAATATCTCATTTTCATATACTCCTGCGAAAACTATTTTGAAAGATTTAAATTTTCAATTATTTAAAGGTGAAAAAGTTGCACTTTTAGGTGAAAATGGTTCAGGAAAAACAACCCTTTTTCATATAATTATGGGGTTGCTTCCTGTTAACTCAGGAGAAATCTATTTATTTGGTAATTTGATGAAAACAGAAGAGGATTTTAAAAAGTATAGAATTAAAATAGGATTTCTCTTTCAAGATTCAGATGACCAGCTTTTTTCTCCAACTGTAATCGATGATGTTGCTTTTGGACCATTAAACATTGGTTTTAAAGGAGAAGAAGCCAGAAATATTGCAGAAGAAACATTGAAAAAATTAAAAATTTACCATTTAAAGGATAGAATTACATACAAATTATCAGGTGGTGAAAAAAGGATGGTTGCTCTGGCAACAATTCTTGCAATGAATCCTGAGATTTTACTTCTTGATGAACCTACAAATGGAGTTGATAAGAAACACCTCAATCTTTTAATAGATTTTTTAAAAGACACAAACTTATCTTTTATAATAATTTCTCATGATGAAAATTTTATTAATCAGGTAACAAAAAAGAAAGTATTGCTGCAACATGGTAAAATTATTAGCTAATTCAATTTTTAATCTATTATTTTCTCTCTTTTCATAATTTATAAAATCAAAACTAAATAAAATATTTTGACTTTTTTCCTTTTATAAATTAATTAAATTGGTAACTGATAGCAAATTAAGAGATTTGCGCAATTATACAAGATAAATACACAATAAATAATTGCACCGGGTTTTTCCTTTGTTTTGCTAAGACAGTAGAATGACTTTTTTAAAGGTATTCTGAAAGAGTTTATAAATGATAGTTAAATTTGTTTCAATGAAGTTTGTACTAAAAATTTTAAGGAGTAAATATGAAAGATGAAATTTCTCCAATAGAAATATTAAAATATTTACCCAAAAATAACTGTGGAGA
>Ga0256914_1004697_pt1 | contig 10121 bp, 7 predicted proteins | sample HulkmetaG_FD_191571 | JGI IMG/M metagenome (GOLD analysis project Ga0256914, IMG submission 191571) | Hydrothermal chimney microbial communities from Main Endeavour vent field at the Juan de Fuca Ridge, Pacific Ocean - Hulk | ecosystem: Environmental > Aquatic > Marine > Hydrothermal vents ...
CGATCGACGCCGGGTCACAGACCCGGCTGGGGAGCAGGAGAGCAGGCCCGGCTGGGGAGCAGGAGAAGAGGGGGCGCAGGCGAGTCTGTGACTCGCCGGGCGGTGTGGTGGGCGCGAGCGCGAGCAACGCCCGAGGCTGAACCCTCGGGCTACCGTTGCCAAGCCCGCCGGGCTGGGGACGGCGCAGGCCGTCCTGCGGCGCCACAAAACTGCTCCCGCTCCTCCTCCCCCGCCCGGTGCGGCGCGGGGGAGGAACCAAAGGAGGGGGCCGCGCCCAATGCCCCGAATTCATTCGGCCAGCGCCCCCTGCGACGCCGGGTCACAGACCCGGCTGGGGAGCAGGAGAGCAGACCCGGCTGGGGAGCAGGGGAGCAGGCCCGGCTGAGGAGAAGGAGAGAGCGCCCGGCTGGGGTCAAAAAATCGCCCCATACGGGACAGTTCCCGAAACAGAGAGCAGATGGTAAAATGGATGACGCCTCTCCCTTCCTCTCTTTCTCAGGGAGTCATCCATATGTCTGGTCACACACCGACCAAGTTGATCGTCGCGCTGTTGGCAATCATGCTGACGGTTGCGGCGGGTCTGACCGCGTGCAGCGACGCTGAGATCAAAGCCAGGCGAGCCGCCCAGCAGGACGCCCGGGCCACGGCCGTCAAAGTCGATAACACGGGATCGTCTGGCAAGGCCACGGCCCGGGCCACAACGGCCCCAGCCACGGCGGCCCCAGCCACAGCTACGCCCGCGCCAACACTCACCCCCATCCCCACCGATACGCCCGTGGCGCTGGCGGGCACGGGCCAATGGTACGAAATCGACGCCGTCGCGCACAGCGATAACGACGTGCTGCAGGCGCTGACCCTGCATCTTTTGCGGGCCAAACTCACCGACGAGGGATTGCTCCTGCGCATGGCCTTCGAGTTCCAGGGGGATTCGGAGATGTCGGTGATCGGGGGCGTTTCGCGCCGGGATATTCGTCTGACCGACAGCTCGGGCAATGGCTACGAGCTTTTGGATGGGGATAACAGCGTCATCAATTTTGACCCCGACGGCCACAGCTTCTTGCCCGGCGGCGGCGTGGCGGGCAACCTGCTTTTCCCCCTGCCCGAAGGCAAACAGCCCTACAAACTGCACGTCCCCACCTACGAGACCATCGAGTTCGAGCTGAAGAAGGAATTGAAAGAGCCCCCGCTGACTGAGCTCGAGCAGGAAACGTATGAGGTCGATCAGACGCTGTCTGCACTCGACGACACATTGGCGCCTATTGATCTGCGGGTAGACGCCATCGAGGTGGGCGAGGAGGATGTGACGGTGCATCTGGCTTTCGTCAACACCCGCCGCACCGGCTACGATCTGTGGGGGCCCGATGGCATGAACGACGCCTGGCTCATCGATGCAGAGCGCAACCAGTACGCGCCCATCGCGGCCAGCGACAACCTGGCCGACAGCATCGCCCCGCCCGATGGCTGGCTGCCGGGCCAGGCCCATGCGGGAACTATCACCTTTCCCATGCCCGCCGCGCCCGGCGTCATCCGCTTCACCTTCCGCCACTATCCCGCGCTGACGCTGACATTCGACGAAAAGGGCTTGCAGGATGTGGCCATCACCTCACGCACGGGCGGGCCGCCGCCCCCCACGCCCACGCCCAAACCATCACAGGTGGCTTATCAGACCATCAACCAGATGCTGAGCCAGCAGGCCCGGGCCATCCTGGAGGGAGACGAAGACGCATATCTGGCCCCCTTCACGCCCGATCTGCGCGAAGCGCAACGGGCCATCTTCCGCCGGATGCAACAGGTTCCCCTGAGCGATTACATGCTGGAGCTGAGTCCCAACGAAGATCTGGATGGGGCGGAGGATGGCGAGTTGAGCGGCGTCAGCGTGTGGGGACGCTACGCGCTGGCGGGCATTCCCGAGGACAACGACTTCCGCTACACCGCTGAGTACGATCTGGCGCAGCAGGGGGATTCCTGGCAGATCGTCTCGGTGGCGGATGATAGCTTCACGCCTTTCTGGTTCCTGGGCGATGTGGTGACGGATCATTCCCCCCACTTCATCATCTTCACCCGGCCCAACGCCGAGGCCAACGCATCCACCCTTGCTGCAGAGCTGGAGGCCGCTTACAGCAAACTCCAGGCCCGGGGCCTGCCTCTGGAGCCCATGAACGTGGCCTTCTTCACCAGCCCGGATGAGGATTTGTATGATCTCACCGGTCGGGGCGGGACGCAGCTGCTGGGGCTGGCGACGGCCCAATACAGCTTCGAGGATAACGTGGTGCATGTGAACAGCCGCGCCTTCTTCATCAATGGCAAGGCCTTTGCCGAGCACGCCGATGACTTGGCCGAAGATGAACGCGCCTCCACCATCACCCACGAGATGGTGCACCTGGCCCTTTCCAAAGAATCCCGCCCCTTCATGCCGCCCTGGCTCACCGAGGGCCTGGCGGTGTATTACGCGGAGCAATGTCCGCCCGAACAACTGCGCACTCTGGTGGAAGAGGGCCAGCTCAACCAGCTCTCGCTGGAGGAGCTCACCGGGGCCCGCAGCCTGGGCGAGCACGATGTGCTGGGAGAGAGCGTGGGCTACGAGTATCTCTACTCAGGCGCGGTCATCACCTATCTGACGGAAAAATATGGCGAAGACCAGGTGATGGACTTCTACCGGGCCTATGCCCAGGTTCCCGACGCCGAGCTGGCCGAGAAATTCCGGGGCATGTTCGCTTCGATTCTGGCCGATATGAACATGACGCAGATGGCCCAGGAGAAAACGCCCGCGCTGCTGCAAGAACACTTCGGTCTCGCCCTGGAGGAGCTGGATGAGGCCGTGAAGGCCTGGTTGTTGAACCAATAACCGATCATGCCGCCCAAAGCCAACGCCTCATCCCCCGCCAACCTCCTCCAGGCCCGATCCGTCAGCCAGACCCTGCCGCCAGTGCGGGAAAGCGGCCAGGCGTTGCGCGTGCTCTCCGCCCACCGGCGGGCGCTCAACCTGGAGGACGAACAAGGTCGCATCCTGGCGGTGGTCACGCCCGAGGCGGGCGACGGTCCATTTCACATCGTGCTGACCCGAGAAATCGCGCTCAATCTCGCGGCGCCGGGCGCCCAGGCGTGGCGCGAGGGAACGACGCTAACCCTGGCGGATTGGATCGTGGATTGGGCGCAGGCCCGGCGCTGGCATCCCGGCCTGACGCCTGCCACCATCCCCGCACAATCCCTGGCCCGATTGTCCGACTGCGTGCGCGCCAACGAGCGTTTTCAGGAGCGCATGACAGGCATCGATGGACGGAGCGCGTCCCGATTGCAGCAGGGTGCGATCATGGTGGCGGCTGGCGCAGTCACCGGAGATGAAGAAGCGCTGCAAGCGGGCGTTGCGCTTCTGATGGGGCTGGGGCCCGGCCTGACGCCCGCGGGCGACGACTATCTATTGGGTGCGCTGGCCCGACTGCACCTGGATGCAGCCGCGCCAGACGTCAGTGCGCTGGCCCGATACGTCGCAGCCAACGCGCCGCGAACCACGAAACTCAGCCGGGCGTGGCTGCTGCATGGCGTCCAGGCGAGATTCGACGCCCGCTGGCACGCGTTGCAAAAAGCAATGTCGTCGGGACGTGCGCATGATATTTGCCGGACGGCTCGAGCCATCCTCGCCGTGGGGGCCACATCCGGGCCGCTATCCATGGCGGGCTTCTTGCTTCGTCCATAGCACGGCGGCGCAGGACGTCCTAACATAAAAACGCCATGTCACGCTTGTTTTTTCCCGTCAAAATTGGTAAAATACAAATGTGAAAATCTCCTCCATCTTCGCACCCCGGCAAGCGCCTTGATACGTTCATTTCGATTGCGGGACAGCTATCTGCTGCAAAAGTTGGCGCGACAGCGAGTTCCCCTGCACCTGGAACGTCATCTAACCCAGCCGCGATGGCCGCTGGGATTGGCGCTGAGCGCACCAGTTCCCTGGCACGGCAGCGGGGCGGCGACCTTCGTTGTCAACCGTCAATCCAGCGATAACAATCTTACCGAGGGCTTTGTACAGGCCAGCAAACATCTGGGTCGTTCTGAGGCCGATGTGTGTTACATCGCGCCCAGGCTGGGACGTGATGAGAAGACGCCCGATACGTGGCGGGCGCTGCTGAAGCATTTGGGCGCTCATGCCGGAGATTTCGGCATTCAGCGGCTCTATGCGTGTCTGCCTGCGCAGGAGGAAGCAGCGGCCATCGTTGCCTCCAGCGGCTTCATCCTGTATGCACGCGAGACTCTGTTCCGGCTCCGGGCGCCCCGCCAGGAAGACACAAGCCCCGGCGTCGATCATATCCGCGCCCAGCGAAAGCTCGACAGCTTCGCCTTACAGCGCCTTTCCGATCGTTACACCCCGCCCGTCATCCAAAAGGCGGAAGGCGCGTTTCTCAAGGAAGAAAAGACCAACGCCGATCTCCATCACATCCTGCAAAACTGGTGGCAGCCCGACCGGATGACGGGGCTGGTGTATGTGGAGGATGACAGGATTCAGGGAGCGGTGCGCATTCGTCGCGGCAGCAAAGGGCATTGGCTCCATTTTCTGGGCGACGCCGCCCGCCAGGACATGATGGCCGCCCTGCTGAATCAGGCGTTGCGTCAGTTGCAGCAAGATAACCGGCCCATCTACTGCGGCGTGCGCGCCTATCAAAGCGCACTGGGGCCGGTGCTGATGGAGCGCTCCTTTGAGCCGGGCGTGGAACTGGCGCGATTCGTCAAATACGCCACCGTGCACGTGCGGGAACCCGCCTCCGCCAAAAGCCGTCTTATGGTCAAAACCTCCTTTCCCAGCGTCATCTCCTCCGACGCGGCCCCAAAAATCGAGATTTCCATGTTGGAATGACGCCCTCCATCCCCCCAACTATCGTTTCACCCATACATGACACAACAAGTTTTACCCACAAGTCAACAGAAGATCACCGATGATCTGGAAGCGCTTCTCACTGTCTTCCCGCCCGAGATCAGCAATCGCCTGCGGGAATTCGGCGATGAGGGCGACCTGATCGAGATTATCATGGATCTGGGGCGTCGGCCCGAGGCCCGCTATGTGGACGCGGACCGCGTCCTGCTGGACCGCGAGATCACCGAAGCCGATATCACCTACGTGGTCGAGCGCGTGGGGCAATTCACCGACGACAACCGCGCGGGCATCACCCGCACGCTGCACCGCATCTCCGCCATCCGCAACCGCCAGGATAAAGTAGTGGGCCTGACCTGCCGCGTGGGGCGGGCGGTGTATGGCACCATCGACATCATTCAGGATATCGTCACCAGCGGCAAGAGCATCCTGCTGCTGGGGCGTCCGGGCGTGGGCAAGACGACGCTCCTGCGCGAGGCCGCCCGCGTCCTGGCCGATCAGGGCAAGCGCGTGGTCATCGTAGACACCTCCAACGAGATCGGCGGCGACGGCGACATCCCCCATCCCGCCATCGGCCGCGCCCGCCGGATGCAGGTGCGCAAGCCCTCGGAGCAGCACGAGGTGATGATCGAGGCGGTGGAAAATCACATGCCTGAGGTCATCATCATCGATGAAATTGGCCGCGAGCTGGAGGCCGAGGCTGCTCGCACCATCGCGGAGCGGGGCGTGCAGCTCATCGGCACTGCGCATGGCCGCACCCTGGCCAACCTGCTCCTCAATCCCACCCTCTCCGATCTGGTGGGCGGCATCGAGTCGGTCACCTTGTCGGATGAGGAGGCGCGCCGCCGCGGCACCCAGAAATCGGTGCTGGAACGCCGCTCGCCCCCCACATTCGACGTGCTCATCGAGATTGTGGATCGCCAGCATCTCATCGTGCATCACGACGTGAGCAAGGCCGTGGACGCGATTCTGCGAGATCGTCCCCTCAAACCTGAGACCCGGTATCGGGACAAGGCGGGGCAGATCGTCGTCGAAAAGGGCGATTCGCTGAAAAAGGACAAGAGCGGTCTGCCCAAGCGCTCGCGCTATGAAAGTAGCATCTACGGCGGCAACCGCATGAGCGCCCGGGAGGATCGCTACGGCCCGGTGCGCCCCATCCGCATCTATCCCTACGGCGTGGGACAAAATCGCCTACGCTCTGCAGCTCAGAATCTGGGCGTCCCGGTGGAGATCGTCAACGATCTGCGCCGGGCCTCCGCGGTGCTCACCCTGAAGAACTACTATCGCAAGCGACCGCAGCCCATCGGCGAAGCCGAGGAGCGAGGCATCCCTGTTTATGTCCTGCGCTCGAACACCGTGCATCAGATGGAAGTGCTGCTGGCGGACATCTTTGCGCTGAAGATGGACGCTGTGGACCCGGTGAGCATTGCCATCGAGGAGACCATGCAGGGGGTCGAGAAGGTGCTTTCGGGCGCGCCGGTGGTGGAGCTTTCGCCTCAGCCGCCCGAGGTGCGACGGATGCAGCATCAGCTGGCCCGAAAGGCCAATCTCATTTCCCATTCCTATGGACGCGAGCCCAACCGCCGGGTGCGGCTCTACCGCGAATAACCGCCATGACATTCATCACATTCGAAGGCATCGAAGGCAGTGGCAAGACCACCCAAATCCATCTGCTTTTGGATTGGCTCAAGCAACGCACCGAGCGGGCGCTGCTGACCCGGGAGCCAGGCGGAACCAGCATCGGCGAACAAATCCGGGCGATTTTGCTCAACCCCGCCAACACCGAGATGACGCCCGAGGCCGAGATTTTGCTTTTCTCCGCAGCCCGGGCCCAGATCGTGCGCGAGGTCATCCGGCCCCGCCTGGCGGAAGGCTGGATCGTCATCTGCGACCGTTTTGCAGACAGCACCCTGGCTTATCAGGGCTATGGGCATGGTCTGCCCCTGGATGATCTACTCAATATCACGGCGTTCGCCACCGGCGGCCTCTGGCCCGATCTGACGGTGTATCTTGATCTGGACGTGGAGACGGGCCTGCAGCGCAAGGCGGCCACGCCCGAGGAATGGAATCGCATGGAGGCCCAGGCCGTCGAGTTTCATCAACGAGTGAGACGGGGATATCTGGCTCTGGCCGCGCAAAATCCCCAACGCTGGCTGGTTGTGGATGCGGCCCAATCTCCGGCAAGCATCCACCGGCAGATTCGGGATCGGGTGACGATGATGCTGGCGCAGCATGGGAGATAGCGGCAGGCGTCATGCGACACAACACGCCCGATCAGTTCGCCCGCCAGCTCCGAGAGGGACATTATAATGAGCTACGCGTCGCCCTCTACTTTATGCTGCGGGGCGCACATGTGCGCATCGGCTACACAGGCCAACGCTACGATCTGCATGTGATCCCCTCCCACGGCAAGCCAGCTTTCAGCGTGGAGGTCAAGTGGGACAAGCGGGCGGGCGAGACAGGCAATCTCTATTTCGAGATCGAGAATACGCGCCGACGCGAGCCCTCGGGCCTTGCCGGCACAACAGCCGACTACTGGTGTCATGTCATCGGGCAGGAGAATGAAGCGCTGTTGGCGTCGGTGGAGCGGATGCGGGCGCTGCTGAAATCGGGTCGGTTTCGCACGGTGGAGACCCGGGCCGAAGATAGCAACAGCCGCGGGATATTGATGCCGCGGAAGTGGCTGGAAAGGCAGAGGGGCGTGGCGTGGATAGAGTTGCCCACGGTGGAGACGTTCTTTGGGGAGCTGTTCCGGCGTAGCTGATAGAGACTGTCTCCGCACTCCCAGAGTCGTGCGTGCGAGCCTATGAATCGCCGCCCCTACAAATCTCAGCCACTCTTGCATTCAGCGCCTGCGCCTATTTTGAAACGCGCCTCCTCCCGTCAATTTCCTTGCCCGCTCATCTTCATTATGTTAGACTGAGCGCGACGTCCCCGGCCGAAAGGTCTGTTATCCCTCCGACAAAAGTCATGCAGCAAACCGATTCGCTTCACGCCTCACATCCTTCCGCCTCGACGCAGCCGCACTCCCGCCATTCATCGCTGGGCGTGATGTTGCTGCTCTGGGTGCTGATTCCCGCCATCGTGATCGCATTTCTGGCGTTGCGATTCGAATGGACGCATCGGGATAAAATCTATCCGGGCGTGCAGGTGATGGGCATCGATCTCGGCGGCATGACCCGGGAGGAAGCGCAAGCGGCGCTGGTCGCGGCGGCGCAGACATACAGTCCGCCCCCCATCGCCCTGCGCTATGGCGATCAGGTCTGGCAGTTGAATGCGGCCGATGTGGGGCTAACAGTGTCGGTGGATGAGAGTCTGAACCGGGCTTTCGCCTATGGTCGCAAGGGGGATTTCATCGAAAATCTGAACGACCAATGGCGAGCTTTCTGGCGCGGCTACCCTCTTGAGCCTGTGGTGACGGTGGATCCGGGAAAGACGGAGCAAACCATCCGGACGCTGACCGCAGACCTCAACCGCTCAGCTCGTGAATCGCAGGTTACGCTCAGCGAGCTGCAGGTGGTGCTCACATCCTCGCAACCGGGCCAGATGGTGGCCATCGACGATACGGCCAAGAGGACCATCCAGCGGATCGAAAGCGGCATGGGGGGCATTGTCGATGTGGAAGTGAAGAAGATCGATCCGGCTGGCGCGATCCCTCTTGCCAACAAGCAAACCATCGAAGAAACCCTGAGCCAGCCCATCCTCCTCACAGATGCTTATGGCGAATTTCAATTCTCGTTGGATCCCGCCACCCTGGCCCGCCTGGTCACCTGGCTCCCCGATGACGAGAATGTGGGCAAGCTCAGCCCCGAGATGGATGAGGAGGCTCTGCGCGACATCGTCGAAGGCTGGGCCAAGCAGGTGTATCGCCCGCCGCTGGACGCCCGTTTCGATTACGACCCCCAGCGGGACTTGCTGATCCAACTGGCTCCCAGCGCCAAAGGCTATGAATTGGATGTGGACGCGACGGTCGCGGCCGTGGCCGATGCCATCGCCACGGGCGAGAAACAGGTGCAATTGCCGGTCAACATCATCAAACCAGCTGTGGCGGCCGAGGATCTGGCCAACGCCGGCGCCCTGGATCTGGTAGCCCGGGGCACGACCAAATTTGCGGGGTCTAGCAAGGCCCGGGTCAAGAACATCGAGGTGGCTGCATCCAAATTCGTGGGCGTGGTCATTCCGCGAGATGGCGTTTTCTCCTTCAATAAGTACGTGGGGGATGTAACGGCGGCCAATGGCTTCGAGGATTCATTGATCATCGCGGGCGATCGCACCGCGGTGGGCGTGGGCGGCGGCGTTTGTCAGGTTAGCACCACCATCTTCCGAGCGTCATTCTTTGGCGGTTTTCCCACAGTGGAGCGTTGGTCCCATGGCTATGTGGTGGGATGGTATGGCCCGCCCGGCATCGACGCCACGGTCTACACGCCCAAGGTGGACCTCAAGTTCAAGAACGCCACCGGCGATTTCATCGTCATCAAGCCCATCATCGACAAGGACAAAGGCGTGCTGACCTTTGAATTTTATGGAAAGAACCCCGGTTGGAAGGTGGAAGTGGGCAAGCCGCAGTACACCAACCGCCAGCCTCCGCCCCCCCCCCTTTACATCGAAGACCCAACCATGCCACCAGGAAAGGTGGTGCAATTCGATTGGGCTGTGGAGGGGCTGGACGCCGCGGCGCCGCGCAAGGTGTGGGACAAAGATGGCAACCTGCTCATCGATGAGGTGCTAAAAAGCAAGTATAAGCCCTGGCAGGCGAAATATCGTTTCGGGCCCGGCTACACGCCGCCTCCGGGCGCCGAAGTCAAGTGGGCGAATCAGTAAAGCGGGCGCAGACGGTGGCATCTCTATCGAATCTCCACGAATCTCGAGCTATCCACCTCGGGCGAGCAGAAGCGGGATGCGTGATGCGTGAAACGTGATGCGTTCACGCGCCGCGCATCCCGTGGTTGGCCTCCTCGGCCACAACCGGTTCATAGCGCCGCCATGGCGAAGATGATAGACAAGGGCGGGAGGATGTTGTGTCGTTTGACGCATGACGTTTGACGTCAGATGCCAATGCCATCTTATCGGTTGGCATCAAGCATTGCAGACGCAGACCTGCATAGTTTCTGGACTTTCACATTTTCAAGGCAGCAAAAATGAATAGAAGATGAAAAATCACCCCGCGGGGTGATTCATTCGCGTTCCGAGAAGCTTATAATGAAAGATAGATTAAAAGCAGAATCGGTCTTACTTTCCATTCACTCAAAAAAGGAGGTTC
>Ga0256914_1004698_pt1 | contig 10121 bp, 4 predicted proteins | sample HulkmetaG_FD_191571 | JGI IMG/M metagenome (GOLD analysis project Ga0256914, IMG submission 191571) | Hydrothermal chimney microbial communities from Main Endeavour vent field at the Juan de Fuca Ridge, Pacific Ocean - Hulk | ecosystem: Environmental > Aquatic > Marine > Hydrothermal vents ...
CATGATTGAAATCCATGGATGTTGCAACATTGTGGCGGCAAAAGGACAAACGGGGCGTGAACGGGTGGAAGAATTGTCGCGTGTTTCGTTGAACGGGGTGAATGAAAGGTGGACGGAAACGCATGTCGGCGGAAAGCCGGAGCCATGGATCCGGTGTTACCGGAAGACCGGGCCGTGTCCCCGAACGGATTCCGCTCCATTCCGGCCCGCCCTGGACCCGGGCCCCGGAATGCGGGAAGGCCGCCGGATCTCCGGTGCGGGCGAAGCGAAAGGCGGAAGAGGATGGGAATCCTCTTCCGCCTCGAAATCATCGAATCCGGGAACCGGCCATCCGGTCCGTCATTCCGCCGCTCTGGCCGTGACGCGCCTGCGCTGCTGTCCGCCGCGCCGTCTGCGTCCCCCTCTGCGGCCACGCCGCGAGCGGGACTTCTCCTTCTTCTTCACGAGAAGGACGGTGTCTCCCATGTCGACGATCTGGAAGGGCGCGCCCTTGCGGGCCGGCCTGCGGCCGTTCCGGGACTGGCGGGAGGACTGCCGCTCCGAGGGTGCCGTCGTCTCGGGAGCCGCGTCCTTGCGCGCACGCACGATCAGCACCATGGAACCCATGTCGACGATGCGGTACGGCGAATACTTTCCGGCACCGTCGTCCGCGGCATTGAGGGCGGCGAGCCGGGCCTGGGCCCGCTCGCGGGCCTTGCGGCCGCCCCGGCGTCCCCGGCGGCGACGCTTCTTCTTCGGCTTCTCCTCCGCGGTTTCCTGCGTCTCCGCGTCGGATGCGGCTTCCTCCACGGCCTCTACCCCGTCCGGAGCGACGAGGGGCGTGTCCATGCGCACCGCGCCCGCCGGCGTGCGCGGTTTCTGGAGGGCCTTCTGCTGGCCCTGGGCGACCTCGAAGGCCGCCGGCGCGATGTCGCGGTCCGGCTCGATGTAGATGGAAACCCCGTGCGTGTGCTCCAGCCCCATGAGATGATCGCGCTTCTCGTTGAGAATGTAGAAGGCGACATCGGGGTTGCAGCGCACGATCAGGGCCGGCCGCCTGTTGTTCAGCAGCGCCTCCTCGATGCCCCTGAGCACCGAAAGCGCGGAGGAGGATACGGAGCGGATCAGGCCCGTCCCGTAGCAGTGCGGGCAGGGGCGGGTGGCGTTCTCGAGCATGCCCTGCCGCAGCCGCTGCCGGGACATCTCCAGAAGGCCGAAATGGGAGATGCGTCCGACCTGGATGCGCGCCCGGTCTCCTCTCAGGGCCTCCTTCAGGCGGCGTTCCACGGCCCGGTTGTTCTTCTTCTCCTCCATGTCGATGAAGTCGATGACGATCAGGCCGGCCAGATCGCGCAGCCGCAGCTGCCGGGCTATCTCCTCCGCCGCCTCCAGGTTCGTCTTCAGCGCCGTGTCCTCGATGGAATGCTCCTTCGTGGACTTGCCCGAGTTGATGTCGATGGACACCAGCGCCTCGGTCTGGTTGATGACCAGATATCCGCCGGAGGGAAGGGTGGCGATCGGCGAGAACAGGGCATCCAGCTGCGCATCCACCTTGTAGCGCGCGAAGAGGGGCAGGGGATCCCTGTAGAGCTTCACGTTCCGGGCATGCGAGGGCATCATCATCTTCATGAAGGCCTTCGCCTCCTTGTGCGCCTCCTCGCCCTCGACGAGGATCTCCGCGACGTCCTTGGTGTACAGGTCGCGGATGGCCCGCTTGATGAGGTTGCCCTCCTCGTAGACCAGCTTCGGCGCCGTGGACTTCAGCGTCAGCTCCCGGATGTTCTCCCAGAGGCGCATCAGATAGTCGAAGTCGCGCCGGATCTCCGCCTTCGTGCGCTGCGCGCCGGCGGTGCGGATGATCAGGCCCATGCCTTCCGGCACCTTGATCTCCGAGGCGATCTTCTTGAGGCGCTTGCGGTCCTTGGCGTCGGTGATCTTGCGGGAGATGCCGCCGCCCCGTGCGGTATTCGGCATCAGCACGCAGTAGCGGCCGGCCAGCGACAGATAGGTGGTCAGCGCCGCGCCCTTGTTGCCGCGCTCCTCCTTCACCACCTGCACCAGCATCACCTGCCGGCGCTTGATCACCTCCTGGATCTTGTACTGGCGGCGCCGCTTGCGCGGCTTGCGCTCGGGAACCTCCTCGAGAACGTCCTCGGCGCCGACGTCGTCGACACCCTCCTCGCCGTTCTCCTCGTCGGAGGCCGTCTGCGCGGCCTCGCCGTTGCCGTTGTCCTCGTCCTCGGCGGTCTCCTCCTCTTCCTCCTCGCGCAGCAGCGCCTCCCGGTCGGCGACCGGGATCTGGTAGTAGTCGGGATGGATTTCGCTGAAGGCGAGGAAGCCGTGGCGGTTGCCGCCGTAGTCCACGAACGCGGCCTGCAGGGAAGGCTCCACCCGCGTCACCTTCGCGAGGTAGATGTTTCCCTTGAGCTGCTTTCTCGTGGCTGATTCGTAGTCGAATTCCTCGATCTTGCTGTCACGGACGACCACCACCCTGGTTTCTTCCGGGTGGGAGGCGTCGATGAGCATCTTCCTGTTCTTTTGCGTTTTCGTCGTAGCCATGATGGCGTATCCTCGGACGCCGCAAAAGCGCGCGCCGCACCCTGCCGCGCTCCGGGAGGAGGTGGCGGTGGCGCTGTTCGCCGGCGTGCATGTTGTGAATGAAACGGGCTCCGCACGGCTGCGCATCCTGCGTGCGCAGCGGTCCGGCCGGGCCGGTATCCGCGCCTCTGTCCCGCATCTGCCGCGGCAGGGAGGGGGAGGAGGATATGTTCAAGCCTGTGCCCGTCATCCGGTTGCCGTTTCCCGCCCCGCGCCGTGCGCGAGGGCGAAATCTTCCTTGCATACTGAGCGACTTCGCCAGATTGCGAAGTCCGTTCCCCAAACGCTCCTGCGGCCGTGCGGCATCGAACCTGTGACTGTGCCCGGAGACTCCTGGGCCGCGAGCGAAATCTTTTCCGGGATGGTGTCGGCACTGGAGACCGGGGGGATCCATCGGTGCCGATTCCACCCTGTGTGACGCCTTCTTTGTAGGAGCATGGCGCTGCAATTACAAGCATTTTGCTTTCCACGGAAAGAATCGTGGGAAACCTGCGATTAACCCTTCCGCAATAATAATCGTGGCCTGGAATGGATGTTCCGGTGCGGCTCCCGCCCCGGAACGCGCAGAAGAGGCAAGGGGGGCGCGGAAGTCGCCATCATGGATCCACGCAACGATCGCCGGACGCCGGGGGGGGATGGGCCGGAGGAATTCCTCCGCCGCCTGCTTTTCCACGTGTTCTTCCTGCTGACGTTCGTGGTGTCCGCCGGGTTTCCGTCCACGGACGGCGGCAGGGCGTTCGCGGCGCGCGGCCTGGCCGTTCCGGTCGCATCCTCCCTGACCATCGAGCACAAGGAGGACGCGGCGGTCCTCACCGCCTCCCTCACCTATGCGATTCCCTTCAACGTGTACGTCCTTTCGTCGCCCTACAGGGTGATGATCGACATGCCGGACGTCGATTTCCGGCTGAAGGGCAGGGTGCGCAACAGCTCCGGCGGTCTGGTGCGCGCGGTCCGCTACGGGCGGATGGCCCCGGGCAAGGCCCGCATCGTGCTGGAGGTCGACGGGCCGGTACTCATCCGTCGCTCCTACGCGCTGCATCCGCAGGGCGCCCGTCCGGCCCGGCTGGTGGTCGAACTGGTCCGCACCGACGAGGGGACGTTCCGTGCACTGCTGGCGGCGGTCGGCGGAAATGGTCCGAAGGATGCGGCGGGCGGTGAAAGGAGCGCGCCGTCCGACACCCGGCCGCTGCGCGCGGGCGATCCCGTTCCGGAGGATCTGCCCGTCATCACGCGTGCCTACCGCAGACTCGTGGAGATGGCGGCGGCGGGAGAGGAACCCCGCAGGCCATCTTCCATCGCGGATCTGCTGGAGGACGCGCCGGTCGGGTTCGACATGCCCGCTTCCCCGGGCGGCAGGAAGGCCGAGGCGGTCGGCGACGGGAAGCCGGCGAGGGTGCGGAAGGGAAGGAAGGAAAGGAAGACGGCGGGCAAAGGCGGCGGAAGCGTCTCCTCCTCCCGCCGTCCGCTGATCGTCATCGACCCGGGCCATGGCGGGAAGGATCCCGGAGCCATCGGCTACCGCGGACACAGGGAGAAGGATCTCGTTCTTGCCTTCGCGCGGACCCTGGCGGACACCTTGCGCGCCACCGGCCGCTACCGTGTCCTGCTGACGCGCGGAGGGGACACCTTCCTGACGCTGCGCGAGCGGGTGCGCTACGCCCGCCGGCATGACGCGGCTCTCTTCATCTCGATCCATGCCGACAAGTTCCGGACCCGCTCGGTCCATGGCGCGGCCATCTACACCCTTTCCGAAAAGGCCTCGGACGAGGAGGCGGCCGAGCTGGCCCGCACGGAGAACGCCGCCGACGTGATCGACGGCGTGGACCTCGGTGCGGACAGCGATGCGATCCGCGGCATCCTCATCGACCTGACCATGCGGGAGACGAAGAACCATTCCATCTGGCTGGCCCGCAATCTCGCCTCCCGGCTGCGCCGCGTCACCAAGGTGCGCCCGCGTCCCGTCCGTTCTGCGGATTTCCGCGTGCTCCGCAATCCGGACGTTCCGGCCGTCCTCGTCGAACTGGGATACGTCTCCAATGCCCGGGACGTGCGCAACATGCTTTCGACGCGCTGGCGCAAGCGCATCGCCCGTGCCATGACGGAGGCCGTCAACCGCTACTTCACAAGCCGTCTGGCGATGGGACGCTGAGCCCGCGCGGGAGGGGACGCCGAAGGGTGGGACGGGGCCGCGCGGGCAGCGGCCCGGACCCTTCCTCGCCACATTTGGGGATTAGTCCCGTGAAGTCGTGACCGAAAGGCAACAGGCGGCGGCGATCCCGGCGCGTCGCATGAAAAATGGGTCATTTTGTGTGAGAAATGCCGGACACTGCACTATATATGCGGCAAACGGAGCTGTCTGGTAGCGATTCTTCATGCTGAGATTTCTGGGATATCTGTTTTCCGCCGGCTTCGTGGTCTTCCTCGGGGTGGCCGTGGCGGCGGGATACATCATCTGGCAAACGTCCAAGACGCTTCCCGACACCCGGGTGCTGGAGAACTACCAGCCCCGCGTGCTCACCCGCGTGCACGCCGCCGACGGCTCGCTGCTGGCGGAATACGCCCGGGAGCGCCGGCTCTTCGTGCCCATACAGACCATCCCGAAGCAGCTCATCCACGCCTTCATCTCCGCCGAGGACAAGAACTTCTACCATCACGGCGGCGTGGACCCCCAGGCCCTGGCCCGCGCCATGGTGCAGAACCTCGTCAAGTACGTGAAGGGCGGCAAGGGGCGCTACATCGGAGCCTCGACCATCACCCAGCAGGTGGCGAAGAACTTCCTGCTCACCAACGAACGCACCCTGCGCCGCAAGATCCGCGAGGCGCTGATCGCCCTGAAGATCGAGGGAACGCTTTCGAAGAACAAGATTCTCGAACTCTATCTGAACGAGATCTACCTCGGGCGCGGTGCCTATGGCGTCGCCGGCGCTGCGCTCACCTATTTCGGCAAGACGCTGGACAAGCTGACCCTGCCGGAGATGGCCTATCTGGCGGCCCTGCCCAAGAAGCCCGGAAAGCTGGACCCGATCCGCAACCACGACGATGCGGTGGCGCGGCGCAACTGGGTGCTGGGGCAGATGCTCAAGAACGGCTATATCACCAGGGAGGAGTACGAGAAGGCCGTGGCCACGCCGCTGGAGGCGCACATCCGTCCCTTCGGCGCCAAGCTGTTCGCCGCGGAGTCGTTCACCGAGGAGGTCCGTCGCCGCGTCAAGAAACTCTATGGCAAGGACGTTCTCTACGAGGGCGGCCTGTCCGTGCGCACGACGCTCGATCCGAAGCTCCAGATCTTCGCCCGCAAGGCCCTGGTCAACGGCCTGATCCGTTTCGACCGTTCGCGCGGGTGGCGCGGTCCGGTGAAGCATGTCGATCTCGCGGCCACGAAGGACTGGGTGAAGGCGGTGGCCAAGGTGAAGCTGCCGCGCGATCTGGACCCGTGGCGCGTGGCCGTGGTGCTGGACGTGAACGACCGCGAGGCCGTCATCGGCATCCGCCCCGAGAGAAGGCGCGGTCGCGCGGACGACGCGAAGCCCGGACGCGGCATCATCCCGCTGAAGAATGTGCTCTGGGCGCGCAAGGCGCTGGGCGTGAAAAAGGGTGTGGTCCGGCTCGGAAAGAAGGTCGGGAAGGTTTCCGATGTCCTGAAACCGGGGGATGTCGTCTACGTCATGCCCAAAGGCGACGGCACCTACGATCTGATGCAGGTGCCGGAGGTGCAGGGCGCGATGGTGGTCATGGATCCCCACACCGGCCGCATCAAGGCGCTGGTGGGCGGCTTCTCGCACGGCCTTTCGCAGTTCAACCGCGCCACGCAGGCGCGGCGCCAGCCGGGATCGGCGATCAAGCCGTTCGTCTATGCGGCGGCGCTCGACAACGGCTACACGCCGGCTTCCGTGGTGCTGGACGCTCCCATCGAGATCCAGATGGAGAACGGAGAGGTCTGGAAGCCGCAGAACTATACGAAGAAGTTCTATGGTCCCTCCACGTTGCGGCGCGGCATCGAGCAGTCGCGCAACGTCATGACCGTGCGGCTGGCGCAGGACATGGGCATAGAGAAATTCACCACCCTCGCGGAACGGATGGGCATCTACGACCGGCTGCCGCGCGTTCTCGCCATGTCCCTGGGAGCGGGGGAGACGACGCTTCTGCGCCTGACCACCGCGTACGCGATGCTCGCCAACGGCGGAAAGAAGATCGAGGCGGCCGTCATCGACCGCATCCAGGACCGCTACGGCCGCACCGTCTACCGTCATGACAAGCGCAAGTGTCCGGACTGCAAGGCGGAGAAGTGGGAGAACCAGCCGGAGCCGGAGATCATCGAGAACCGCGAGGAGGTCATCAATCCCTATACGGCCTACCAGATCACCTCCATGCTCCAGGGCGTGGTGCAGCGCGGCACCGCGAGGAACGCCTTCAAGAACTTCCCGTGGCCGGTCGCGGGCAAGACGGGCACCACGAACGACGAACGCGACGCCTGGTTCATCGGCTATACGCCCGACCTTGTGGTCGGTGTCTACGTCGGCTACGACACGCCGCGCCCGATGGGCAAGGATGCCTCCGGCGGCCATCTGGCGGCGCCCATCGTCGCGGACTTCCTGCGCATGGCCCTGAAGGGCAGGCCGTCCGTGCCGTTCCGGACGCCGCCCGGAATCCAGCTCATTCCCATCGATCCGAAGACCGGTCTGCGCGCGGACTACGGCGACAAGAACGTCATTCTCGAGGCTTTCAAACCCGGTAACGAACCCCCCGAGGACGGCGGGGCGATCATCGGCGCCGACGCCGCCGATGCGGCCGGCGGAATGGATGCCGCGGGTGCGGTGCCCGGAGGCGTCGCGCCGGGAGCGGGCGGCGGCGCGGACATCCGGGGCGGCATCATCCGCGAGGAGCCGCCGGCGGCCGACGACGGTGACGGCGGCTTGACGACCGGTACCGGCGGCCTCTATTAGCCGGGTGCCTCCCGCCCCATCCGCCGACGGATGAATTCCGCGGGTGGTCTTTCTCCTGCTCCTGCACGAAAGGCATGCCGATGACGACCCGCGACGACATGGACATCGTCCGCAGCCGGCTCGAATCCTGGGAGGCGGAGGCGAGGATGGAACGGGCGCCGGTTCTGGTCCAGCCCCCCATGTCCCGCCTGGCCGAGGATCTGGACCTGGGCGGTCTGATCGCGTCGGGCGGTCTGACCGGTGGCCGTCTCGAGGCCTTTCTCGAAACCTATCTGGCCGCGTCCCACCGCATACCGCATCCCCATGGAATGGGACATCAGGTGGCGTGTCCGCATCCGTCCGCCATTCTCGGCGGTTACGTGGACGTGTTCACCAACAACCCCATGGCCATCTACGAAATGGGACCGGCCGCCGCGACGGTGGAATACGCCGTCGTCAACTGGATGCTGGAGAAGGTCGGCTGGACACCCCGTCCATGGCCGGACCGGCCGTCCGGGAAGGGGCGGGGGGAGGTGTGCGGCGGCGGCGTCCTCACCCATGGCGGCTCCCTGGCGCAGCTCACGGCCCTGGCGGCGGCCCGCGCGCATGCGGATCCGGAGGCGTGGGAGAACGGTGTCTCCCCGGATCTCGTTGTCGTATCACCGCCCGACGCCCATTATTCCGTGTCGCGGGCGCTCGGCATCCTGGGGATCGGGCAGAAGGCTCTCGTTTCCGCCCCCTGCGACGGGTGCGGGCGCATCGTCCCGTCCGAGCTCGACCGTCTGCTGGACGATCTCGGGAGACGGGGGCGCAAGGTCATGGCCGTCACCGCCAATGCCGGATGCACGGCGGCGGGACTCTACGACGACTTCCATGCCGTGGCCGACGTCTGCGAACGGCATGGCGCATGGCTGCACGTGGACGGGGCGCACGGGGCGTCGGCGCTGCTCTCGCCCCGGCTGAGGCACCTCCTGGATGGTGTGGAACGGGCCGATTCCCTCATCTGGGACGCCCACAAGATGATGCGCACGCCGGGCCTGTGCGCGGCGGTGCTCTTCCGCGATGGCCGCCATCTCGACGGTGCGTTCCGCCAGCAGGCCAGCTATCTTTTCCACGAGAAGGAGCAGACGGGTTTCGACGCCATCGCCCACACCGTGGAGTGCACCAAGGCCGGACTGGGCGTGAAGTTCTTCTTCGGCCTGGCCGCGGAGGGCGAGGAGGGGCTGGCCCGCTATGTGGAGGGGCGGTACGCGCTCGGCGCGGAGGCGGCCCGGCTGATCGCGTCCAGGGAGGAATACGAACTGGCCGTGGAGCCGCAGGCGAACATCGTCTGTTTCCGCCTGAGGGGGCTGGACGACGACGGCCATCTGGAACTGCGCAACCGCGTGCTGGCCGACGGCCGGTACTACATCACCACGACCGCCTTCGCCGGACGCCGATGGCTGCGGCTCGCCATCATGAATCCCGAAACGGAGCTCCGCCACGTGGAAGGGCTGCTGAACCTCTTGCCTGAACTGGCAAAAAATGACACATGAAGCGCGGAATACCGAGCAGGGAGAATCGTGTCCATGCGAACGGAAATCGCCACTCTGGTGGACGAACTCAAGCAGTCGATCGGACTGCTGAGGAGGCATCTTTGACTGGGATGCCGCGCTGAAGAAACTCGACGAGCTGAATGCCGCCGCCGAGGATCCGGAGCTCTGGAACGATCCGGACAAGGCCCAGGCGCTCATGCGCGAGCGACAGGAGCTCGAGGCGCGCATCAACCGCATCCGCGATTTCGAAACCAGGCTCGCGGACAATGTCGAGCTGATCGAGATGGGCGAGGCGGAGGGCGACGAGGACATCGTCGCCGAGGCGGAGGCCGCCATCGAGGAGATGCACGGGGAGATGGCGAAGCTGGAGCTGGAAAGCCTGCTTTCCGGCGAGGCCGACGCCAACAATGCCTATCTGGAGATCCATGCCGGCGCCGGCGGCACGGAATCCCAGGACTGGGCCAGCATGCTGCTGCGCATGTATGTGCGCTGGGCCGAACAGCACGGCTACAAGGTGGAGGTCATCGAGGAGCTGAAGGGAGAGGAGGCCGGCATCAAGTCGGCGACTCTCCACATCAAGGGACACAACGCCTACGGCTGGCTGAAGACGGAATCCGGCGTGCACCGGCTGGTGCGCATATCCCCCTTCGATTCCTCCGCGCGGAGGCACACCTCCTTCGCCTCCGTATGGGTCTATCCGGAAATCGACGACAACATCGAGATCGAGATCAACGAATCCGACTGCAGGATCGACACCTACCGCGCTTCGGGCGCCGGAGGGCAGCACGTCAACACGACCGACTCCGCCGTGCGTATAACCCATATCCCGACGGGCATCGTGGTGCAGTGCCAGAACGAACGCTCGCAGCACAAGAACCGCGCCACCGCATGGAAGATGCTGCGCGCCCGCCTCTACGAGCTGGAACTTCAGAAGCGCGAGGAGGAGGCGCAGAAGGAGCAGGCCGCAAAGACCGATATCGGCTGGGGGCACCAGATCCGTTCCTACGTGCTGCAACCCTACCAGCTCGTGAAGGATCTCCGCACGGGCGTCGAGAGCACCAACCCGCAGGCCGTACTCGACGGCGAC
>Ga0256914_1004699_pt1 | contig 10120 bp, 8 predicted proteins | sample HulkmetaG_FD_191571 | JGI IMG/M metagenome (GOLD analysis project Ga0256914, IMG submission 191571) | Hydrothermal chimney microbial communities from Main Endeavour vent field at the Juan de Fuca Ridge, Pacific Ocean - Hulk | ecosystem: Environmental > Aquatic > Marine > Hydrothermal vents ...
GAAGAATCGGGCAACGGCGCCTTGAAAATGATCCGCGCCGGTGTCCTGGAAAACGTCAACATGATCTTCGCCGGACACATCGACACTCATTATCCTGTGGGCACCTTTACCGTGGACGAGGGGGTTGTCTGTTCCTACTCAGATCCCTTCACCATCCGCATTATCGGCCGTGGCGGTCATGCCGCCCGTCCCCACGAGGCGGTCGACAGCGTGGTGGTGGCCGCTAACCTGATCATGAGCATGCAGACCCTGATCTCCCGCCGCATCGACCCTTCGCGTGCCGCTGTGGTGACCATCGGCAAGCTGCGGGCCGGAAACGTCCACAACGCCATTGCCGAGGAGGCCCTGCTGGAGGGCACCATACGCTCCACCCACCCGGAGACCAGGAAAGAGATTCACCACGGTCTCAACCAGGTGATACAGGGCTCAAGCGAAATGTGCAACGCCAGGATCACCCTCTCCTTTTTCGATAATCTGCCGGCGGTGATCAATGAACCCCGCGCCACGGCTTTGGCCAGGCAGGGTGCTGGTCTGGTTGTCGGCGCCAACCGGGTGCTCTCCCAGGGAAATCCCAGTCTGGGCGGTGAGGATTTTGCCTTTTATCTGCAGAAAGTTCCCGGATGCCTGGTCCGCTTTGGTGCCGCCACCGGCGATCCCGCCACCGGGCCGGCCCATTCCAGCGGTTTCGATTTTGATGAAGACGTCCTGCCCCTGGGTGCCGCCTGGCTGGCAAACATCGCCTTGCTTGCCCTGGACAGTCCATTGACGTCATAATCCGGAGAAACGCGCATGCTGGATCTTCATTTCAAGACGAGCAGACCTTTCACCCTCGGGGTCGAGGTGGAGATGCAGATTCTTGCGCACGACAGTCTCAATCTTGCTCCGGCTGCTCCAAAGATTCTCGAATCGGTTCCGGATACATTCCGCCATCGGATCAAAAGGGAACTTTTGCAGTCAATGATCGAGATCCTCACCGGCGTCTGCTCCTCGGTCAGCCAGGTGGAAGACGACCTGGGCGAGGGAATCGACATGGCCAGAGAGCTGGCCCGCCGGCATGACTGCCTCCTCCATGGTGCATCTCTGCATCCCTTTGCCATGGCCGGGGAACAACAAATCATGGATGATGAACGATACCTGAGGATCATGGAGGAATTGCAGCTGGTGGGACGACGGTTCATCACCCAGGGACTCCACATCCATGTGGGGATTCCGGATCGGGATACCGCTATTCACGTCTGTGATGGTGTGCGCCCCTATCTCGCCCTGCTGCTGGCCCTGAGCTGTTCTTCACCCTATTACCAGGGAGAAGACACCGGCTTTGCCTCCTACCGTACCAAGCTCTTCGAAGCCCTGCCCCTGGCCGGCTCATCGGGTTTTCTCGGCAGCTGGCAAAACTATGAGAACACGGTGCGCCAACTCCGGAAATACGGCATTATTCGTACCATCCGCGATATCTGGTGGGACGTCAGACCCCATCCGGATTTCGGCACCATAGAGATCCGGGTGTGCGACCTGCCCTGTCGTTTTGACGAAATACTCGCCCTCACCGCCGTGGCCCAGGCCCTCACAGCCCTTTTGGCCGACGGCGTCCTGCGGCCCGTACCGGTAAACAGCCAGATTCTGCGTTTCAACACCTGGCAGGCATGCCGTCACGGCCTGGAGGGTACCTTTGTGGATATTCCTGGCCTGATTAGCGACCAGGTTCTTCCCATACGCCGGGCAATAGGCCTGCTGCTTGATCGCCTGGAGCCCCAGCTGCGGCGTTTCGGCAATGGGAGCCGGATTTCGACCGTTGAAGACATTCTCAGCATCGGCACCGGATCGGACCGGCAACGCCGGATTTATCAACAGACAGGTAATTTCAAAACAATGATCAAACAGCTCTACAGGGACTTTCCAGCATGAACGATACCTCTCCCCTCTATTCCCGGGCGGTGATCGCCTCGGGCCATGAACTGGTCAGCCGCGCCGCCGCGCAGATCCTCTCACAAGGCGGTAATGCCTTTGACGGCGTTGTTGCCGCCGGTTTTGCAGGTGCCGTGGTGGAACAGACCCTGACCAGCCTGGGCGGCGGCGGCTTTCTGCTGGCCAGGACCAATGAACCGGGAAGGAGCAGTCGGGAAATCTTTTTCGACTTTTTCGTCGATACCCCGGGAAAAGGACTTCCACGACCGGTGCAATCCCCCCATTTTTTTCCGGTGACCGTTCATTTCAGCGGTTCGGATCAGGAGTTCAACGTCGGCATGGCCGCCGCAGCCGTGCCCGGTACCCTCAAGGGATTAATCCATGTTCACGAGAGGCTGGGTCGCCTGGATCTTGCCCGGGTGCTGCGGCCGGCCATCGACTATGCCCGCGGCCACCGGCTCAACGACTACCAGGCGGGTTTTCTGAAACTGCTGCGACCGATCATGACCATGAGCCCCACTGGACGCAGACTTTACGAACCGGGGGGGACTTATCTTCGGGCCGGGGACCGCCTTGTCAATCCCGAGACCGCCGACTTTCTGGAAATGCTGATCCATGACCGGGGTGCACGTTTTTATGAGGGCGAGATCGCAGAAAAAATCGATTCAGACATGCGGCAGGGCAACGGCCTGCTCACCGGAGAAGACCTGGCCGGTTACCGGGTGATCGAGCGCTCTCCCCTGACCGTCGACTATGGTGAGCACCGGCTGCTCACCTCTCCGCCTCCCTCCCTGGGGGGCACCCTCATCGCCCTGTCCCTGGCCCTTTCCAACCGACTCAAGCCTGTTTCACACCAATGGGGATCAGCGGAGCATCTCATCGGAACCACCGGACTCATGCAGGAGGTGGAACGGTTACGGCATGCGGGTATCACTACGCCCGCTGCCCTGGCCGCATTCCTAAACGGCGATAAACCGGCTGCCTCCGTCAAACAGATCACCACCTTTTCCCGGGGAACCACCCATGTCTCCATTGCCGATTGGGAAGGAAACGTGGCGAGCATGACCTGTTCCAACGGCGAGGGATGCGGTTACTTTGTGCCCGGAACCGGTATCATGCTCAACAATATGATGGGCGAGGACGACCTGCACCCCCAGGGGTTTCACCGTAGCCCTCCCGGTGAACGGGTGGCCTCGATGATGTCTCCCTCACTGCTGCTCCGCGATGGGCAGGTGGAACTGGTGCTTGGCAGCGGCGGCTCCAAGCGTATCCGCACCGCCATCGTCCAGGTCATCTCCCAGGTTGTCGATTTCAAACGGTCAGTGACCCGGGCAGTGGAGGCGCCGCGTCTCTACTGGGATGCGGACAGCGATATTCTGCAGATGGAGCCGGGTTTTTCCCCGCAGGCGGTGGCGGCCCTGGAAAAAAAGGTCAGGGTCAATATCTGGCCGGAAAGCAGCATGTACTTCGGCGGAGTACACACCGTGGTCCCCGGCCTGGAAGGTGCCGGAGATCCACGCCGGGGCGGCGCCGTTTGCGTGGTTTCCGCCAAAGAGAAGAAAATCAGCACCGTGTTGTCTCCTGCTCATTAACCGTAACCGTGTACCAAAGACGATCATGACCGCCTATTTCATCCGACGTTTCCTGCTCATTATCCCCACCTTCATCGGCATAACCGTCATGGTGTTTGTCATCACCCGCTTTGTGCCGGGCGGGCCCATCGAGCGTATCATCGTCGAGGCCCAGCAGATGCACTCCAGGGCCGGAACGGGCGCGGCTGAACAGTCCCAACCCCTCTCCCAGAGCCAGATAGAGGAACTCAAGAGATATTACGGCTTTGACAAGCCGGTACTGGTCAGTTATTTTCTCTGGCTCAACAAGGTGCTGCACGGCGACCTGGGCACCTCGACCCGCTACTATGACCCGGTCTGGGAGATGATCCGGGAGCGCATTCCCATTTCGCTCTACTTCGGCATTCTCTCCCTGATCCTGGTGTACACCATCTGCATCCCCCTGGGCATGATCAAGGCAATCAGACATAATTCACTTTTCGACAACATCTCCTCGGTCATCGTCTTCATCGGCTACGCGGTTCCCGGCTGGGTGGTGGGCATCCTCCTGCTGGTACTCTTCGCCTCCCATTACGAGATTTTTCCCCTGGGCGGCCTGGTCAGCGACGACTTCGAGGATTTCAGCCGCCTTGGACAGGCACTGGATATCGCCAGGCATACGGTACTGCCGCTCACCGCCTATGTGGCCGGCTCTTTTACGGTGATGACCTTCCTGATGAAAAACAGCCTCATGGATAACCTGGCCGCCGATTATGTCCGAACCGCCATCGCCAAGGGCCTGCCCTTTCGCAAGGCCATCTTCAACCATGCCCTGCGCAACAGCCTCATTCCCATTGCCACCAGTTTCGGCAACAACATCTCGGTGATTCTGATGGGATCATTTCTCATTGAAACGGTCTTCAATATCAACGGCATGGGACTTTTGGGGTACGAATCGGTGGTGGAACGGGACTATCCCGTGGTCATGGGCATTCTGGTGATTTCATCCCTTTTGTTTATGATCGGCAACATTCTCTCCGACATCTGTGTCGCCCTGGTGGATCCGAGGGTCAAGTTCGAATGAAGATCAATCCCCTGACCCTGAAAAAAATCCGGCGTTTTAAGTCGATAAAAAGGGGATACTACTCCTTTCTCCTCTTTGTCCTGATGCTTGTCGCCTCATTGGCTGCCGAGCTGCTGGTGAACAACCGCGCCATCATCGTCCACTACCAGGGCAAAAATTACTTCCCCACCTACGGTCGCATGCTCCCGGGCACCACCTTCGGCCTGCCGTACAACTACGAAACCAACTACCGGGAACTGGCCCGCCTGTTTAAGGAAAAAAACAACGGCAACTGGCTGATCATGCCGCCGATACCATTCAACGCCTTTGAAAACGATCTCCGGGAAGATGGTTATCCACCCTTCCCCCCTTCACTGACATCACGGCACTTCCTCGGCACCGACGGCGTGGGACGTGATATCGTTGCCCGGCTGGTCTACGGCTTCCGCATCGCCATTTTCTTTTCGCTCATTCTCCTGGCCGTCAACTACACCATCGGTGTGTCCATCGGCAGCGCCATGGGGTACTGGGGATCCACCTTTGACCTGATCTTCCAGCGCATCATCGAGATCTGGTCCAACGTCCCCTTCCTCTACGTGATAATTATTATCTCGTCCATCGTGGTGCCCAACTTTCTCATGCTCATCCTGATCATGGCCGTCTTCGGGTGGATGGGTATTACCTGGACCATGCGCACCGTCACCTACAAGGAACGGGCCAGGGAATATGTGCTGGCGGCACGGGTTCTCGGCGCTTCCACTCCGAGAATCATCTTCCGGCACATCATCCCCAACACCATCGCCATCATCGTCACCTATGCGCCCTTTTCGGTTTCCGGCGGTATCGTCGCCCTCACCTCGCTGGATTACCTGGGATTCGGCCTGCCGCCGCCGACGCCGAGTTGGGGAGAACTGCTCAAACAGGGATGGGCCGATCTCGATTCATGGTGGATCGCCACCTCGGTTATCGGTGCCATGGTCATAACCCTGATGATCGTCACCTTTATCGGCGAGGCAGTGCGCGAGGCCTTTGATCCCAAACTCCACACCACCTACGAATAGAAAGAGCGACCACAACCATACCGAAAGATCAACCCTTACCACTACAAAACCGTGAACCGACACACCATCCTTTTGAAACCGACCCTGCTGCTTATCGCCGTGTTGCTGCTTCTTTCCGCATGTGGAGATCCTTCCAACGGGGACCGAGACGGGAAAGAAACTGCGGCGGGAAAAACGGAAAAAAAAATCTTCAAAGCTCCCATCTCGCCGGTGCCGCCTCCGGCAGATCTCACCTGGCTGACCAATGACGATGATCCGCTCTATGCATCACCCGATGCCGTCAAGGGCGGCACCTTTCACGGGGCCATCACCAGCTTTCCCCTGACTTTCCGGGTGGTGGGTCCGGATTCCAACTCCAGCTTCCGCAGCGCCATCCTCGGAAACCAGCTTTCCCTGGCATCCATTCATCCCAATACGGAAAACATCGTACCGGAAATCGCCACCCACTGGGCCTTCGGCAGCGACGGCAAGAGCATGTACTTCAAGCTCAATCCCAAGGCGCGCTGGTCCGACGGCACACCGGTTACCGCCCACGACTTCGCCTTTACCCTGGAGTTCATGCGGTCAAAATATATCGTCGCTCCCTGGTATAACGATTACTACACCAAGGAAATCGACCGGGTGGTGGTCTACGACGACCACACCCTTGCCGTGATTGCCACCAAAAAAGAACCCGATCTGCATCTTAAGCTGATGATCTCCCCGACACCGCGTCACTTCTATGCGGATCTCGGCGATGACTTCATCCAGCGATACAACTGGAAAATCGCCCCAAACACCGGACCCTATCAGATCTCCGAGTTCAAAAAAGGGAAATATGTCAAATTCAAGCGCAAAAGGGACTGGTGGGGTGCGGATCTGCGCTACTTCAGGAACCGTTTCAATGTCAACTCGGTTATCTTCACGGTGGTCAGGGACCATAATCTCTCCTGGGAACACTTCAAAAAGGCAAAGCTGGATACCTTTCCCGTCACAATTCCCAAATACTGGCATATCAAGAGTAAAATCCCGATTTTCGAAAACGGCTATGTGAACAAGATCTGGTTTTTCAACGATACCCAGCGTTCAGCATCCGGCATGTGGCTCAACCTGGACAAGCCCATTTTTCAGGACCGGCGCGTCAGGTACGCCTTTGCCCATGCAATGAATATCCGGAAGGTAATTGAAAAAGTACTTCGGAACGACTACTTTCGCCTGGAGCATGGTTTCATGGGATATGGCCGCTACACCAATCCCCGGATCAGGGCCCGGCGCTTTGATCTCGACAAGGTCAACTCCTACATGACGGACGCCGGCTGGCAGCGGGGAGTGGACGGTATCTGGGAAAAGGAGGGTATGCGCTTTTCCGTGGAGGTGACCTATTCCTACGACGAGCACACCCCGCGGCTGGTGGTGCTTAAGGAGGAGGCCAAAAAGGCGGGAATCGAACTACAGTTGCAGAAACTGGATCCGGCCACTGCCTTTAAAAAAATTCTTGAAAAAAAACACACCGTTGCCTGGATGGGATGGTCCACCTCGCTCCGACCCCAGTACTGGGAACACTTTCATTCGGTCAACGCCCACAAGGTGCAGACCAATAATATCACCAATACCGACGATGCCGAAATGGATCGGCTCATCGACGCCTACCGTAACTCCATCGACGAAAACGAAAGGATTGAACTTTCCAAAAAAATCCAGGTCAGGATCCATGAGATCGGTGCCTTTGTCCCCACCTTCATGGTACCCTATGTGCGTGAGGCCTACTGGCGCTGGTGGCGCCTGCCCGACCCGCCCGGCACCCGCCATTCAGACACCTTGTTCGATCCCTTCGGCAGCTCCACCGGCGGACTTTTCTGGCTTGACAAATCCCTGCAGGAGCAGACAAAAAAGGCAATGAAGGCCAAAGAAACCTTTCCACAGCAAATCATCATTGACGAAACCTACCGACAAACAAGAACGGATAATCCGACATCCCAGGGAGCGAAGCAGTGAGCAACGAACCTCTGTTACGGGTCGAAAACCTGGTGACCGCCTTTGATACCGAACAGGGAGTCATCAGAGCCATCGACGGGGTAAGTTTTGAGTTGCACGCCGGCCGGACCCTGGGAATTGTCGGGGAATCCGGCTGCGGCAAGAGCGTTACCGCGCTTTCCATCATGCGGCTTCTGCCCAAACCCCACGGCTCCATTGTGGGCGGCCGGGTTCTCTTTCGGGGACGGGACATCACCTCTCTGCCGGCCGAGGAGATGCACCACATCAGGGGATTCGGCATTTCCATGATCTTCCAGGAACCCATGACCGCCCTCAACCCGGTTCATAAACTGGGGCGTCAGCTGGCCGAGGTCTTCGAGCTCCACTTTCCGAAGATGAAAAACGGGGAGATCACCAGGCGGAGCATCGAGTTGCTCAAGGAGGTGGGGATACCCGAACCCGAGCAGCGGTTGAACGAATACCCTCACCAGATATCCGGGGGAATGCGTCAACGGGTGATGATCGCCATGGCCCTTGCCGGCGAACCGGATATTCTCATAGCCGATGAGCCCACCACGGCCCTGGATGTCACCATCCAGGCGCAGATCCTTGAACTCATCCTCAGACTGCAGAAAAGGACCGGCATGGCGATCATCTTTATCACCCACGCCCTGGGAGTGATCGCCGAGATCTGCGACGAAGTACTGGTAATGTATGCCGGTATGGTGGCGGAAAAAGCACCGGTTGCCTCGCTCTTCAGCTCGCCCCGTCATCCCTACACCCAGGGGTTGCTGGCCGCCATTCCCCGACTGGACGGAAAACCCAAAACCAGACTGTCAACCATCAAAGGCATGGTTCCCAGTCTGTATGATCTGCCGGCGGGCTGCCGATTTCACAACCGCTGTCCCAAATCCTTTGACACGTGCACAACCGCTCCGCCACCGTTACGCCGTGTGGGCGGCAATCACCATGCAAGTTGCTATCTCTATCAATAATATCCTTAAATGATGCCGCAACCGGTTCTGCAAGTTGAACATCTGACAAAATACTTCCCGGTGCGTGGCGGTATCTTCCGCCGCCAGGTGGGAAAAGTGCATGCGGTCGACGATATCTCCTTTACCATTAATCCCGGAAAAACCCTGGGCCTGGTGGGGGAATCCGGCTGCGGCAAGACCACGGTGGGGCGGACGATTCTTCGGCTCTACGAACCCAGCGGCGGCAGGGTCCTGTTTGAGGGCAGGGATCTCTCCAGAGTGGACAGGAGAGGCCTTCGCGCCCTGCGGCAGGATATGCAGATGATCTTTCAGGACCCCTTCGAATCACTCAACTCCCGCCATACCATCGGCGCCATTATCGAAGAACCCTTGATCATCCACGGTATCGGCAATGGGGAGGAGCGCAGGGAGCGGGTGGTGCACCTGCTCAGGCGGGTGGGTATTCCGGAGCGGGCGTTAAACCGTTTTCCCCATGAATTCTCCGGCGGTCAACGGCAGCGCATCGGCATTGCCCGGGCCATTGCCTTAAATCCGAAACTGATCATCTGCGATGAACCGGTCTCGGCCCTCGACGTCTCCATCCAGTCACAGATCATCAACCTGCTGCTTGAGCTCCAGGAGGAACTGGGGCTCACCTACCTGTTCATCGCCCACGACCTGGCCGTGGTCAAACACATTTCCGACCATGTGGCGGTGATGTACCTGGGAAGAATCATGGAATACGGCGACGCCCAATCTCTCTATACCGATCCGGCCCATCCCTACACGGCGGCTCTGATCGCCGCAATCCCGGTACCCGACCCTACTGTGCACCGCGTAAAACATCTGCTTTATGGCGATGTGCCGTCACCCATCAACCCGCCTTCCGGCTGTGTCTTCCACACCCGCTGTCCCTTTGCCGACGCCCAATGCAAGCGCTCGACCCCCGAGTTGCGCCGGGCCCCCGGCAACAGAAAAGAAGATCACCTGGTCGCCTGCCTCAAGGCTGAAAGACTGTCTCTGTGAACAGGGAAGCGGCGGAGAAACAAAAAAAGCCTGCCACCGAGATGTCTCTGTGGCAGGCTTTTGTCTGAACCCTCACAGGGGTGTCATACCCACGGCAGTAACGCTTCGTAATCTTCCAGGGTCACGGCCAGGGGAAGCTTCTCAAAGATATACCGCAGCCAGGCAAGTTCGTATCCCTGCACAGTAAGTAGATCCTCCTCGGTTTCCGGCCAATGGAAACGATCCTTTTCCAGACGCTTGTGCCAAAGGCAAAATCCGTTGCGGGCCCAGTAGAGAATTTTAACCATGTCCCGTCTCCGGTTACAAAAAACGGAGAGATGGCCGGATAAAGGATTGAGTTCCAGCTGATCAACGACCAGCAGAGACAGACCGTTGATGGACTTGCGCATATCGGTAACCCCGGGGGCGATGTACACCCGGGCGGGAGTAGCGGGATAAAACATTACCTGTTCTCAAGCAGGGAAAGAATCCGACAGAGTGTCCTCGGGGAAAACCGATCGGCAACCTTCGGCAACCTCTATGGCAACCCGATCATTCCGCCCGCGTCAATCCGCTTTTCTGTTGGGCCGTGACATGTGCCTGCCAATA
>Ga0256914_1004700_pt1 | contig 10119 bp, 9 predicted proteins | sample HulkmetaG_FD_191571 | JGI IMG/M metagenome (GOLD analysis project Ga0256914, IMG submission 191571) | Hydrothermal chimney microbial communities from Main Endeavour vent field at the Juan de Fuca Ridge, Pacific Ocean - Hulk | ecosystem: Environmental > Aquatic > Marine > Hydrothermal vents ...
TGCATTAAAAAAATAAGTGGATTGTTTTTACCATAGCCCCCAAGTTCCATAAGAGAGAGTGGCCATATGTCTTTTATTTCATAGACCAGTTTAGCATTAAACTTTTTGGCAAAGTAGTGTGCAGGTTTTATCAAAAAAGGAGCCATGGGACTGGCAATCACATAATCAGGCTTTGTCATCTTTTTTATGGGTAATTCATAGAGTCTTTTGACAAAGACAAACCATTTCCAGACCCTTTTTTTATCTGTTGAGGTGCTATAGTGAGGGACATCAACCCAGATATACTCAATGCCATCTATCATCTCAAAGGTATATTTTTTACCATCTGTTTTTGGCAACTGTTTAAAGAGGTGCATATAGGATGCTGATACAATGGTTACTTTGTGTCCCATTTTTACCAGTTCACGAGCCACATAGTAGTTTCTAAACTCCATGCCGTGATATTTTGACCCTGCATAGTCATTAAAAATCCAAATGGTTTTAGACATATACCTCTCCATATAACTCTCCATATAGTTTTACCAGTACGTGTTCTTGTGCTTCCCAGTTATAAATCTCTTTTAGTTTTTTAAGATTTTTGTTTATCTTCTGTTTATCTAGGCTTACGGCTTCTTTTATCGCTTCTGTTACCCCTTGGAGTGTCTCCTCTTTTAATACTACACCGACATGATTCTCATTTACTATTTTGCTCATTTCAGGAAGATTAGAGACAATGACAGGTACTTCTGCCATAATATACTCAAAAAGCTTATTGGGAAGACAGTAACGATAGCTCAAACAGCTATCCTCAATGGTAGCAATCCCAAAATCTGCGGATACGGTATAGTCAAGTAATACCGTAGGAGAGACAGCTTTATGAAAAAAAATATTGTCATTCTCTTTTGCATTTTTAATAATAAGTGCTTCTAAATCTCCATAGCCCATAAAGACCATGATACTTTCACGGTTCTCCATGTTTCTAAAAACTTCCAATAGTAACTCTATGCCTCTATTTTTACCCAAGCCACCTTGGTAGAGGAATATTGTTTTTCCTTCTATCCCAAAAGCTTCTCTAAATTTATCATCTGTTTTAACCTCTTTATACGCAGGAGCATTTAAAACCAGTGTGGGTTTCTCTATGGCATATAATTTGACATACTCATTGGCAATAGCATCACTCACGGTAATAACTTTGTCAGCATATTTTATTAAAAACTTTTCACTAAGTTTGGTAATCTTTTTTTGTATCCCATTTAGGGCATAGGTCTCCGTCTCATACTCATGGGCATCATAAACGATTTTAATATCTTTTTTATAATATTTTTTTATTATGACAGCGATGGGTAACATATTAATGTCATTACAGTGCAAGATATCAAAATTTTTACAATAATTTACACTCTCTTTTATAAAAGATAAATAGGCTTTTAATTTAGCTGGTTTACTTTTTGTTACGGTTCTATCTAAATAGGCAAGACGCTTAATTAAAAGCCCCTCTTGATGCTCCTCTTTCTCTAAATTTTTATCATGATGAGCGATAATCTCAACCTCATACCCATGTTTTAATAGAGATACCCCCTCTTTAAGTACACGGCTATCATTAATAAATGAATTAAACACTAAACTTGCAACTCTTTTAGCCATTAAGTACTCCTCTGTATAGCGATATTAAAACGCTCTCTTGCTCTTCCCAATTGAAGAGAGACTTTACTCTGTTTAATTGTATTTCAAGATGACTTTTATTAAGAGCAGAGGCTTCAATAGCAGAGGCTTCAATAATCGCTTCTTCTAACGCCTCTTGTCTGTTCTCTTTTGCAACCACTCCCACCTCATACTCCTCTATTAACTTTTTCATCTCAGGTAAGTTGGAGACAATCACAGGGACTCCTGCCATAATATACTCAAACATCTTATTTGGCAGACAATAACGATAGCTCAAACAGACATCCTCTATCATTGAGATACCAAAATCGGCTGATGAGGTGTAGTTGAGTAAGATATCAGGGCTAACAGCTTCATGAAAATAGATATTATTATGCTTTTTTTGATGCACTTTAATATCCTCTTCAAGTTCACCATATCCCATAAAAATAACAACTGATTTTTCATCTTTTAAATTCTTAAACGTCTCTAAAACTACTTCAACCCCTCTACCTCTACTCAAGTTTCCTTGATAGAGAAAGATGCTTTTATGCTCACTGATATTAAAAGTTTCTCTAAAGATATCTTTTTTCTCTATCTCTTTATAGGGAGGTGTATTTAATACCAAATGAGGTTTAGGAATATTATAGAGTCGAACATACTCCTCTGCAATTGCATCACTTACGGTAATGACTGCATCAGCATATTTAATTAAAAACTTCTCAGTAACCCGAGAGAGACTTTTTTTAATTCCAACCAAGTAGTTAACCTCTGTCTCATACTCATGGGCATCATAGATGACTTTTAGCTTTCTATTAAAGAGTTTGGAGAGTACCCCAATGTGCAACGCATTTAAATCATGACAGTGCATCACCTCATATTTTCTATATTTTTTGATAACGTGATAAGACCACTCTATATATTTTGCCACAGAGGCGACTATATTTTTAGACCAATTCATGGTTCTTAGTTTTACACGATGTACAGAAATATTTTGTACCTCTTCAAACTCCTCTAGCCCCTCTTTGTGTAATGCCACGATGGTAACATCATATCCCTCATTTTTTAGGGAAATCCCCTCTTTTAGCACCCGACTGTCGTTGGTAAAATTGTTTAGAACTATTGATGCTATTTTTATCATATTAAACTGCTCCTTTGTTGATTAAATTTTTCTCTCTAGCATCAATAAAAATCACAATAAACCCAATGTAGTAAATATATTGAGACCATATAAACAGAGATGAGCTAGAGCTTATGAGAATAAAGGGATAGAGAATAAAAGTTAATGCTAAAAAGTATCGACGCATTAAAAAACTTTTGAAAAAGAGGTAGCCATTAAAGGCAATATAGCCCATAAGAAAAAGATATCCATTGTTGATAAGAAGCTCTAAAATATAGTTATGAGGGTTGGTCATTCCTCGATAATCGGGATTGTCTAAAGCGATATAGAGTAGACTACTGTTATCAGCACCCTCTCCAAATATCTTAAAGTTTAGTAGTGCATCTTTATAGAGATGAAATCGCATTGAGGTACTGTGTCCTTGTCCAAAAGAGATACTCTCCATGTAGAGATTATACATCTCAATGATAGAGGGGAAGAGAACCAAAATAAGAACAAAAGAGACAAGAAGTGTAAATAGGCTCTTTTTATACTTTAATAAAAAGATAAAAAAAATAGCCACAAGTACTATCATATTGACCCGAGAACTTGTAATGACCGATAGAAAGATGGCATAGAGGAGATGGGTGACAAAGATAATGTAGTCCCCTTGTGTTAGTGCCATCTGTGTATCATCTTGATAATATTTGACAACCAACATATTGAAAATAAGCAACAGACTTACTATCGCTAAAAAATCATTTTGGTTGGTATAAAATGCACTGGGAGTATAGTTAAATATCTCGGGCATGGTATTGACAATTGAGAAACTAAAATGTATCTTAAACGTTATCTCAATAAGGCTAACAATTATTAAAATAAACATAAAATATTTTGAGATTTTATAGAGTACGCTTATATAGCGTTTATAGATATTTCCATAGAGAAAAAGTAGGGTCAAAAGAGCATATAGAAAGATAATATTTGCTATCTTTGTGGTTGAGTCTACGGTGGCTGTAACAACAGAGATATAGTTCCCCACGATAAATTGGTAGGTATAAAAAAGAAAAATAAAAAGGAGTATCGGTTCCACTCTATACCCTCTGTTTATTTGGCTAAATTGAAAAAATAGAATCAAAGAAGCCGAAATAATACCCAATCGAACAGGCGTTAGTATGATGACCCCAATATAAAATGAAGAACCCAATAATGCACCCAAAAACAAGAGTCCAAACCCCCAAGAGATAATGGTGTCATTTTTAATATACATAATTATACTTCTGTTAAACTGCCAATAAAATCAGTATAGTTTGAAGAGGCACTATACTTCTCTAAATATATCTTATAAGCATTTTCTCGAATACTTTTCTTTTTAAAAAACTCAACATCGGCTAAACTCTTAGTAATCTCTAAAACCAAACACGCTTCACTTAGCAGTCGTCCATTATGTCCCTCTATAACCATGTCACTAACCCCTCCCACATCTGGAGCTATAACAGGGATATGACAACTCATCGCCTCCATAATAGAGACAGGAACACCCTCTGATTCACTAACATTTATAAAAATATCTACACGATTTTGTTTATAGAACGCATAGACTTCTCTGTTTTTTAAATTGCCTAAAAAAGAGAAGCGAATATTTTTTCTCTCTGCAAGTTTTTTATTGGCTAAGGTCAATAATTTTTCATAAAGATGCCCATCTCCAATATGACTCCACTTAATGTTGAGTTGGGGTTTTTCTATAGATAAAAGTGCCAATGCCTCAATGATTTTATCAACTCTTTTTATCTCAGAGAGAAAAGAGCAGGAGACAAGATGTAGTTCATTTGGAGCAGAGGGTAGAGAGTTGATTCCTAAATCTTTTACCCCCAAACGACTAAGCTCAATAGACTCTTTTTTAAACCCATATCGCTCTACTAGATAGCTATTGGCACTTTGGGTAATGGTGTATATTTTGTCTATATTATGTGTAAACTGTTTTTTAAGGGGTAGATAATTAAATGTGCTCTCCTCTTCATAAATATCACCTCTATGGATTCTAGTAACTATTTTATATCCATATTTCTCTTTTAGACTTTGTAAAGCGTAGGTTGCTTCATTGTTCCAATAAGTATAGAAAATTGTATCTTCTAAATTTTTTGAATTCTCTAAAAAAACCTCTAACTTTTTCATATAAAACTGATGTAATATAAGTGAGTAAAGGAGTATTTTTAACTTTTTTAGATTGAACATATTGTATAAAAAAAACTCTCTATATAGATGTTTACTAAATAGAGTGCTTATAAAATAAAAAATTTTAGCTCTACTCCAGTTTTTATTTAAAAAAATATCTTCTACTTTTATGCTACTTGAAATTTCTCTTTTTTGAGTACCTTTTAAAATAGGTAAAATTGTAAATGACACCTCTTTGTGTTGAGAGTAATACTCTACTTCAGTTTCCAAAAACTGTTCACCACCAAGATATGGAAAACGTGATGTAATTAAAATAATTTTTTTGACGGTCTCTTTTTTCATACTTTTAAACCCTCCTCTTTCTTAGCATAAAACAGTACCATGCCAATAAATAGCAATAGCATTATACTCATGGAGAGCGTTACCAAACTTAGAACATCAACAAACCCTAAATCTCTAAAAAAATAGATAATACTCAAAGGTATTGCCATATAAAATATGGAAAAAGTCAACATAATCTCTTGCTTGTTTAAAACAATAAAAATTTGAGAGAGAGGTGAGGTTAAAAAGTTTAAAAATAACCAAGGTGACATGATGGAGGCTGATTCACCTGCAAGACTCCAGTTTTTTCCAAATACAAACATAAAAATATCTACAGAGAAGAGATAAATTATCGCAAAAATAGGTAATGCTACCAGTGAAGCTTTAACAATAAAACTTTTAATAATTCCATAGAGTTCATCTCGTTTTACACTGGCAATTTTTTGAAAAAAAACCTGTGCCAACGACCTTCCTATTACGCCCATAGGGGTCTGTACCATCTTCCATGCCAATGCAAACTGTCCAAGTGTAGCCGTTGTAAAAAACTTAGCAATCAAGATGTTAATACCTGAGAGTCTGAAGTTGTCAATCAGCACATTGGGAAGATTTAAGAGTGGTAGTTTTTTATATTTTTTGAGGAGAGCCATGGTTTTTAGCTTATTAAACATCCATCGAGGTCTACTCTGACTGTGGTAAACTTTTTTAAAAAGGTAGAGTGTCGAGAGAAATTGACCAATGATATTACCTACAATTAGTCCACTTGCTCCAAAATTCAAACCCCCCATTCCCAAATTTGAAATGCCCGTGGTACTACTCTGTACCACCCGACTAATCGCCAACTCTTTATAGCCTTTGTTCCGATTACTCCAGTAGTTTAAGCTCTGATATAAACCCATAAAAAAGACCGTAAAGGGAATAAAATAGAGCCAAAGAGAGATTTCTTGATTTCCTAATATATCGGTCAGTTGTTGATTGAAAAAGAAAACGATACAGAGTGTCAAGAGGGTAATAAAAACAGTAATAAGAAGTGATAGAAATAGAATATGAACAGCATCACCCTCTTTTTTAGGCAACATAATTGCTAACTCATATCGCCCCGTAGCCATGGTAGCAAACAGAAGAGCAACACTAATATAAAGTGCAAATATTCCAAAATCCTCAGGGGTGTAGAGTCGGGTTAAAATCGGACTTATTGCAATAGGAATCGCTTGTGCAATGGTTGTCCCTGTCATTAAAGTCAAGACATTACGGGTAAATTCTGATTTTGGTTTTAGTCTATTTATCATATATACTTGGTGATATATTCTATCTCTTTATCTGTCACATAAGGATTCATAGGTAAACTCATGATTTCTTTTGAGACCATTTCAGCCATAGGAAAGTCACCCTTTTTGTACCTAAGATAAGCAAATGCTTCTTGTAGATGCAATGGCATAGGATAGTGAACAGCAGTTGGAATCCCCTGCTCTTTTAATTTGGCTTGAACTTCATCTCTATTTTTTACACGAATGGAGTATTGAGCAAAAGCAGAAGTGGCTCTTGTATCCATAAAAGGCAAAATTAACTCTTCATTTTTAACTTTTAGTTTTTCACTATATTTCAATGCCACCTCTTGCCGAAGTGCTAAATCTTTATCATAATATTTTAATTTAACATCAACTATGGCACATTGAATCGTATCCATACGCCCCCCCATACCGATGTATTGGTGGTGATAACGTTTTGATTGTCCATGTACTCTAAGTGATTTCATTTTTTGAGCCAAAATATCATCGTTGGTAAAAACAGCCCCTCCATCTCCAAAGCATCCAAGTGGTTTTGCAGGAAAAAATGAGGTGGTTGAGATATCCCCTAAATTAGAGTCAGTTTTACCATTAAATGTACTTCCAAAGCTTTGAGCACCATCGACAATCACTTTTAAACCATGTTTCTCTGCTATCTCTTGGATAGCTTCCATATCAGCAGGTTGTCCATAGAGACTAACAGGCATAATTGCTTTTGTTTTCTCTGTAATTTTTGCTTCAATTTTAGAGGAATCAAGATTATAAGTTGTTTCATCTATATCCACAAAGACAGGCTTTGCACCCAAAAAAGCGATGGTTTCAGCTGTGGCTATAAAAGTAAAAGGAGTGGTGATAATCTCATCATCAGGTCTAATATCAAGTGCCATCATTGCTAAAAGTAGAGCATCCGTACCACTAGAACAGCTAATTGCGTGTTTTGCCCCTGTAAAGGTTTGAAGATTCCCTTCTAAGTCAGTGACTTCACTGCCCATAATATAATTTGATTTATTCAAAACAGCATGAATTGCGTGGTCTAGCTCTGTTTTATAGAGCCGATATTGATGTTGTAAGTTTGCAAAATCTATTTTCATTTTATTTTCTCTCTACTTGTAAACAGTTATTTATTAATACATAATTAGCAAACTCATCATCTGCTCTGTGATTTACTAAAGTTAAAGTATTACCACTTATCCCCACCCAACCAATCTGTTTAGCAGGAATACCAACCATAAGTGCATGAGGTTCTACATCTCTGTTAACTACAGCACCACTACCAATCAGAGCATACTCCCCAATGCTTACCCCACAGATAATAGTGGCATTTGCCCCAATCGAACAGCCTTTTTTTAAAAGTGTAATTTTAAATTCCTCTTTTCTTTGAATAAATGCTCGTGGATTAATCACATTGGTAAAGACCATTGATGGACCTAAAAAAACATCATCTTCTATCTCAACACCCTCATAAATAGAGACATTATTTTGCACTTTGATACCATCTCCCATTATTACTTTTGGTCCAACCACACAGTTCTGTCCAAAAGAGCAATTTTTTCCAATATTAGTGTGGGATAAAACATGAGAAAAATGCCATATTTTTGTTCCCTCTCCAATAATTACATTATCATCAATAATCGCTGTTTCATGTGAAAAGTAGTTGCTCATTAGTTAAGAACTTTTTTACAAAATGGATGAAAGTTCCCTTTCATCCCAATCGGTTCTAAATTTCTAATGGTTGAGACAATGGAAATCGAGCCATACGCTTCGTCTAGACCAAAACCATTTCCTTTTAGTATCTCCTCATAACTTTGGGTGTGTAAATCGGTAAATCCACCTGAAAATTCTATCTCTTTATCATCTACAGTAATACTTCGATAGGTTCTCTGCCCTGCATCTCTTACCTCTTTGGGAATATAGTCATAGTTTACTGAGAGAAACCATCTAACGTTGGCATTTTTTAGTTTAAAAGAACCTGCATTGGCATCAGGGGTTTTGACATGAACTATATTTTCCTCGACCTCACCAAATATCCATGTCAACATATCATAAAAGTGTACACCAATATTAGAAGCAATTCCACCTGATTTGGCTTCATCACCTTTCCATGAGATAAAGTACCACTTCCCTCTTGAAGTCAAATATGTTAAATCAATATCATATATTCTATTTGAATTTTCTTTTAGCTCTTTGCTGATTTTCTCTTTAAGCGCAATAATAGAGGGGTGGAGTCTAAGTTGTAAAATATTATAAACTCTCTGTCCCGTCTCCTCTTCAATAATTTTTAACTGATCAATATTCCAAGGGTTTAGAACCAATGGTTTTTCACAAATAACATTTGCTCCTGATCTTAGACCAAATCGTATATGTGAATCATGTAGATAGTTTGGGGAACAGATAGAGATATAATCAATTTTTTTACCCGTAGTTCGCCTCCATTTATCTACAAATCTATCAAAACGTTCAAACTCCGTAAAAAAGTCAGCTTCTGGAAAGTTACTGTCCATAATCCCTATCCCATCATAGGGATCAAGTGCTGCAATGAGTTCATTTTTTGTCTCTTTTATCGCTTTCATATGCCGAGGAGCTATGTACCCTGAAGCTCCAATTAGTGCAAAATTTTTCATTTTTTATCACCCTTTATCATTTGTATAGGTCATATTATAACTATTAGCTGCTTTACCTATTGGCTAAGTATGTTATATATTTCCTCTTTTTATTATATTTTTTAACAAAAAACAATATGATTATAGTCCCTACTGTTTTAAGTTCTACTGATAAGCTTTGTCATAAGCTACTATATAGGATTATACAAATATGGAATTTGGTTGAGTTTTATGGTTCTATTTTTGTACTTTTTGTTAAGCCTATTATCCATCATCAAAACAGCTCAATCTCTCCCCTCTTAGCCAATCTATACATCTTGTTCCAAAGATTAAGGCTCTCAACTCTTTCAAAATAATCCCCAGTAACTTTATCATATAAATCCCCTGTAAAAGAGATAGATATAAGCATCTCTTTATTGCTCTTTTCATTCATGGTTCTAAAAATATCTTTATTGGTAAACTTCTCTCTCATATATTTAATAAAACTGTACTCATCTGCCAAAACTAACCGTTTTATAGCCTCTTTCTCATCAAATTTTTCATAACACTCCAAATGTTCCCGATGCTCATGCAGATACTCCCACAACTTTTGGCTATCTCTTTTGTTGATATTGTCATTAATATCAGCATAATAGAGCAATCCTTTCTCACTACACTTTAAAGGTCTTCCATCTGTGGTATGATAAAGCAATCTATTCACATACATCTCTCGAATTATAGAGATAAACGATTTTAAATCTATCTGATTCTTTCGGATATGATAGGTTACTTCTATCACTTTTTTACCTCGTTTTTTTTCGCTTAGAGTTACCTCTAGGTCTGTAAATTTGTTTATGTCGGCTTCGGCTCGTTTTAAAATTTGTCGTTTAAAGTTATCAAACCTTTTCATTCCATCTGGAACTTTTAACATCTCTTGAAGCTCTTTTACATTAAAAGTTCTTCTTCCTAACTTGGCATACTCTTTTAAAAGAAGATATATACGTTTAGAATATCCCGATTTCATAGGCAGAAGCATTCTTAA
>Ga0256914_1004701_pt1 | contig 10119 bp, 5 predicted proteins | sample HulkmetaG_FD_191571 | JGI IMG/M metagenome (GOLD analysis project Ga0256914, IMG submission 191571) | Hydrothermal chimney microbial communities from Main Endeavour vent field at the Juan de Fuca Ridge, Pacific Ocean - Hulk | ecosystem: Environmental > Aquatic > Marine > Hydrothermal vents ...
TAAAAATTTTTTACTATAGGTATTATTCTAGCACATAAATCTTAAATCACTACTAAAAACTTTTAATTTCATTTAAACTACATTTTTTCTACACTTTTTTCATGGTTATATTGATGTTTTTTATTACAAAAGGATTTTTCAAGATAGATGCCGACAATGGAGATGGTGAGTGTTAAAACTACAATGGTGGTTGTATCGTGGATAAAAGTGTATTTTTGTAATAGATATTTTGTTATCCAAATGGCTAAAAAATGGTTAAGAAATATGGCGTAAGAGAGGGCACCAAAAAGTGAGTTTAGGGGTAGTTTTATGTGGCTTTTTGCCATGAGATAGACCAGTGGTACTCCCATGCTTATCCCGATGGCTGTCTCTTTTGTATAGGTTCGACTCTCTTGTTCAAAATAGAGTGAGAGAGAGATGAGGATAATGGTTGAAAGCCATACTATATTATAAGGTGAAAAATAAGAGTAGTTTTGGTTGTGACTATTTTTTTCTATATCTACTCCGATGAGGAAGATAAAAAATACCCCCACAATGAGTCGATATCCAAAATAGTCAGGATGGATAATGGAGTAGTTTGCCAAGATATAGATGGCAAAAGAGAGCAACATCAAGGTCTGTCTGATCTTAGGGTAGAGTAGGGCAAAGGGTAGGAGTATGTAGGCTTGAAGCTCTGTACCTAGCGACCATGCAGGAGGTATTAGCCACCATGCAGGGTTGGTTAGTATGGTGTTGTCCATGAGCATGTAGAAATTTAATGGGATGATGAGTAGGTTGTTTAGCAGTTTTAGGGGGGTAAACTCAGGTGTCCCAAATGAGGTGATGAGGATGAATATTAGGGTGAGAAAGAGGGTGTAGAGATAGAGAGGAAAAATTCGTTTGATTCGGTTTTTATAGAAGAGTAGGATTTTTCCTTTTTGGTTGGGGATGATGTGGGCATAGAGATGAGAGACCACATATCCTGCCAGTATATAAAAAATGACCACGGCGATGACCCCTGGATTGAGTCCATAAAAGGTTATTCCCAAATGGGAGATGAGGACAAAGAGTGAGAGTATTAGGCGTAGGTATCCAAACATTTTATAGTATCTCTAAGAGTTTTTTGGCATTTTGTTGCCAAGATAGGTATGGCATCTGCTCTGATGTTGAATGTCTGTTTTCTCTATATTTTTTTATCCAATCCTTGATGTCCAAATGTAGTTTATTTTCTTTAAAATAATAAGCATATTTCGTTGCAACTTCTCTAAAAATTTCAATATCTCTGGCAATAATGGGAATACCCTGTTTGGCTCCTTCTATCAAAGGCAGTCCAAATCCTTCATCATAACTGGCGACAATGAGGCAATCACTGTTGGTATAGAGGTCAAGAAGCTCCTCATCACTTACAAAATCAAGATAGAAGAGCTTTTGTTTCTGTTGTGGGTGGAGGGTGAGTTTTTGGATAAATCGCTCCATGCTCCACCCCTCTTTTCCTACGATTTTTAGATGGATATCATGCCCCTCTGCCCAAAGAGTTTCAAACGCCTCTAGCACCTCTTGGTGTCCCTTTCTTGGTTCTACTGTTCCGACCATAAGAAAGGTGATGGGTGTTGAGGATTTTGCACTTATGCTGTTTGAAGTTTCTGTTTCTAAGTCTGCTCCCAAATGTAAGCTTGTGATGTTTACGGCATTGGAGGCTTCTGTTCCAAATCTATCAAGATGAGATTTCACCTCTTTGGCGACTTTGTCCGAGATACAGATAAGCTGGTCGGAGATGGAGATGATATTTTTAAACCACTGGGTATGAATCGCTTCCATTTTGGCAGGGAAGAAGTGAGGATGGGTGATGGGTAGGAGGTCATAGACCATAAAATTGATGCTTACACCTAAGTTTTTGTAGCATTGGTAGAGATTGCTTCTGGTGGCACTCTCTACCTCTTTGACACAGAGGTCAAGCCCATAAAAAATATCCCCACGGTTAAGTTTTATGGGTCCATCTATTGTCTCTAATTCGGTGAGTTTTAAAAGCTTTTTGGTGTAGGCTCGGGCATAGAAATAGGTTGCTTTTTGATGATTGTCAACAAGATAGACAGGCTCAATACGAATATGGGGAGGTGCATTTCTAACCAACGCTATAATCTGTGAGCGAACCACACGCTCTATGCCTGTTTTTAAATCATTTCTAATAATAGTAGAGACATCTATGAGTATCTGTTGTTGGGAGATGGGTTCAAAATTTGAGAGGGAGATGCTCTTGATAAGCTCTGCCTCGTCTTGAATGGTTTGAGAGAGTGCTTTTATCTCACGTTCTCTATAGCCATTTTGGTTTTTGTGGTGCTTCTCTATCTGTTCATGGTAGAGTTTGGCACAGATTTGAGGGGTATGGTGGGTCTCAATATGGGCTTTTGCTCTTGTCTGGAGTTGCTCACCCCTGCTTCTGTCTTGATAGAGTTCCTCTATCGCCTCTTTTAGTGTGGAGGTATCAAACTCATCCTCTAGTATAACCACCGTATCGTTGGGTATCTCTTGGTTTGAGCCATTGGCATTGATGATAAGGGGTATTTGATGGTTCATACAGTCCAAAATGGTTGCCGAGGTCTCTCCTGTGGAGTGGCTACGCAACTGTACGCCCATATCAGCAATGGAAAGATAGCTTTTAAACGTGATGTCATCTACCCAGTCAGTAATCTGTATGTTTTTACTCGTAGCACTCTCTAGTCTTTTACCATACTCTGTAGTGGTTTGGTTGTTTCCCACAAAAACAAGGTAGCAGTTAGGATTTTTAGCCAGTGGTGAGTTTTGCCACGCATCGAGTAGTTGGTGATTACATTTATTGGGACGTAGAAGCCCAAAAGAGCAGAGGACAAAGGCATCTTTGGGTAGTCCTAGCATCTCTTTTGTTAATAGCAGTTCCTCTTTTTTTGGTGGAGTTCGCAGGAGGGGGATGGTTGACCAATTTTCTATTGAGCAGTGATTGTACCACTCCTTTAGCATCTCTTTTGGATACTCGGAGTGGATGATGACCCCTGTTGCTTGATTGAGTATGGTTTTATTACAGGGGTAGTTGTTGCTACTTAGTAGGGCTTGGTAGCCATGCTCCTTGTAGTGTAGGGTGGGGGTGAGTTTTTTGGCATGGTGCATTAGGTTGCTTAGGTAGAAGTCATGTAACACGATGACCCCTGATGTTATGGTCAGTAGCTCTATCATTTCGACATGAAAGGCAGAGTTTCCCACGTGGTAGAGGATGCGTTGATACTCGTTATGATGTGTTTTAAACCACTCAAAATCATCAATGGTCTCTATCTCATAATATTTTGATAGCTCCACGAGCAGTTCGCTACTGTAGTAGGCAATGCCCGACTGTTGTGGAGGGAGTGGAGAGAGAAACGCCAGTTTACTTTTTTTTTTACTCTTTGGTTGTTCTGTTGGGGTTTGGTGTAGAGATTTTGGATTACGTGCAATAATGAGGTAGTCTCTCTCTTGGTAGAAAAAGTGGTTAAAGTGTTGTGCTGTTTCTGTATGCTCAACGATTCTCATGGTATCAGGAAAGAGGTGTAGCTTCTCTATGCGTACCTCCTCAAATCCAAAATACTCGACAGTAAACTTCATCACATCATCAGGAAGTGGGTTAAGGTGGGTTGGGTCTTTGTAGAACTCAAATGCTCCTACTAAAATATTGGCAGGGTTGGGGGTCTCTAGGAGGATGATGGCATTTGGAGTAGAGATACGTCGAAGCTCTTGGAGAAAAACAAAAAGCTCCTCATAGGGAATATGCTCAATAATATGAAATGCAGTGACCAAGTCAAAGCTACTATCAGGGCAGGTTTTGAAAAAATCAAACGCATTGATATTTTGTAGATTTTTAATGCCGTGGCTTAGTCCATCATTGAGCATTGCTGCGTTGAGGTCAATCCCTTGGGCTTGAATGGAATTTTTTTGTAAAAGACCAACCCACTCACCTCTTCCACATCCAATATCTAGGGCGGTTTTGATATCGGGGTTGAGATATTTGAGGTAGCTCTCGTAGCGTTGGGCTATCTCCTCTCTTTTCCCTCTAAATTTGTTCTCAAAAGCGAGATAAAATTCATCTAAAATAAAGTTATGACTCAGCTCTTTTACGCGCTCTTTTTTGCTTGTTGTTATCTCTTGCTTTTGGTTTATAAACATATCCACCCTCTGTTTAAAGAGAAGAGACTGTTTTTCAATTTCATGAGAAATTTGGGGTTTTATTTTACTACTCTCGTGAAGCAGGGTAGCCATCTGTTGCTGTTGATGCTCTATTTGATGATGTTGATGCTCTATCTGATGATGTTGATGCTCTATCTGTTGCTGTTGCTGCGCTATCTTCTCTTGCAGGGCATTGAGGTTGACCTGTTGATGATGGTGTTGAAATACTAGACGATTGATTCTTAGTAGATTGTATATCCATCGAGTAAACCAGCCAATAAAAGGGATGCGTTTAATACTCTCTTTGGTAAAGCTATTTTGAATATGTTGTGTGTGTGCTATGGCTCTTTTTTTAAGCTTACGTATCATCTCTTTCCTTGTCATCTTTGGTCTCTGCACCATAAGTTTTTTTAACCGTTTGTGACTAACAATTATCAGCTTCATTAAATAGGGGGAGTTTGTCTTATAAATATATTTTTTATTAATCATAAGGTCAAAAGATAGATTGTATCTTTTGTTCTTTAAGCCTTGGGAGAGAATAGGAATTTCAACAATACCCTCTTGGTAACTCTTATCTGTAATCTGCTCAAGGTTAATGTGGGTTCTTGGTTTTCCAAAGAGAATAACAACAAGAACAATTTTCTGTAGTGCTTCATTGTCTGGGTTTAAAATCTTATAGTTAAGTTTTAATCGAATAGCAGAGGCGTTCTCTATGGTGACCAGATAGGGAAGACCAAAGAGGTAAAACTCAATATTGTTCTGTTTAAAACTTAGCTTCCCATGCACCATATTGTTTTCTGAAAGCATAGAGATGTTTTTTTGAAACAGTTTTTGAGAGTTGAGATAGGGGGTTATCTCTCTATTTTTTATCTCTATCTTCTCTTGGTAGCTCATACTCTCTTGGAGTACTCCTTTTGCGTAGAGTTCTGGATAGTAGTTCTCAAAGGAGTAGCTAGGAGGGAGGAAACTATAGTCCCAACTGGTTGGGCTATGGGGCCAGTTTAGGGTCTGAAATATATTTTGTCTAAAGAGAGAGGGGTAGATGGAGATGGCATAGTTAAAGTAGATGCTCCACTCGTCAATGGGCTGTTTTAGCCCAATTTCAAAAAATTCATCTGCTACCTCTTGTAAGATTTGACGGTTGATAATCTGTGGTGCATGGGAGGAGTAGGAGAGGAGTTCATGGTTTTTTTGGGTTAGCACCTCTTTTGTGGAGTGTTGACCCTTGTCATAATCTGTACCTTTGTGATTCCACTCTAAAAGGTTATAGAAATAGTAGGCGTTATAACATCCATCTTTTGAGATAAAAAACTCAATGGGGATATTTTTTAGAGGTTGGTTGTCATCATCTAGCATAATAAACTCATTATCAAGTATCTCTAAATTTAGCAAAGAGAGACGAAGTAACCAGTTTTTACTCTGATGGTCACGTAGATGAAAATCTGTTTTGTAGGTTTGTAAAATTTCATTTTCATCTATGATAATAAGGTTTTTATCTGTGGTGACTGTCTTGAATTTTTCTACCAGTTTTGGTTGGGTGATGACAATGTACTCTTTGACAAAGTCGATATGCTCATCTATCTTTGTAATGGTTGTCTCAATGCTCTCAAAACTGATACTGATAAAGACAAACTGTAGCTCTTTTTTAGGATTATTTTTTTGTCTCTCTCTTAAACTTTCAGCTTGGTTGTGGTTGCTAAAAACGTCACTAATTGAATGGTATACGCTGTCCCATGAAAGTGCTTTGAAGTGTTGTTTTATATAGGATTTTTTTGCCTGATAAAGGGGAGGATTGTCATGGTATAGGGAGATGATATCAACAATCTCATTTTTGCTGTTAAACAGCGTGTAGTCGGCAAACTCTCTTCCTGCCTCAACCATTGAACTGTTTTTAGAGGTGAGGGTGACGTTTCCAAACTGCAAAGACTCTACAATGGGTAGACCATACCCCTCATATTTGGAGAGATAGGTTACAATAAAGGCATTTTTATAGAACTGTTTCAGTAGATTATCATCAATATTTGAGAACCAATGGAGTTGAGTATCTTTGAGGGGGTGTTTCTTTATTCTATGGATAAGTCTTGAGACGTTCCATCCTTGTGTCCCTATAATAACAAGATGTAAATCGGGATATTTTTTTGCCAAAATTTCAAAAGCATCAAGCATCTCTTTTTGATTTTTTCTGGGTTCTATTGTTCCCACAAAGAGGATGTATCGCTTGTCAAGTATGTTATTGGCAAAAGTTTTATCGACCGAAGTGGTTAATTCTAAAAAATCAGAACCAAGACCGACCACCCTGTTGGGGATGTTTCGTTCTATTTTTAAAACCTCTTTTCGTTCCAAAAAATCTCTTTTGGTAGAGTGTGAACAGAAAAATAGCATGTCACTGTGTTGATAAACGGCATCCACAAATGACTCAAACTGCATCACTGTAACCTCATGAGCGACGGTTGGCATAACCAAAGGAACAAAATCGTACAGGAAGTTAAAAATCAAAAAACCATTGGCTTTTAGTTTGGGGTATAACTCTTCTCTTTTTAAGTCAACTGACCATACTGAGTCGATATCAAAAAAGATATGAGTTCCTTTGACTTGGATATTTTCAAGGTCAAAGAAGGCTCTTTTTTTAAATTGATAATGTTCTATATCATTTAAAAAATGGAGTATTTCATGATTGTCAAGAGTTTCGGTGACTCCCAATGAAGTATTGTAGGAGATGATTTTAATATGGTGTTTTTTTTGGGTAACCATACGTTGTAAAAGCTCTTTTAGAACTCTCTGTATCCCTGTGTTGCTTCTGGTGTATTCTAGTCTTGAAATATCAATATATATGGTCATCTATTCTGCTTCTTTATATGCTTTTTCATCTCATTTTCTATCTCATTTTTTATCGCTTCTAAAAATGATTGTTTGTATATATTTTGCTCTATTAGCAGTTTGGTATTGATTTTTTTTATCTTAAACTCCATCAGACTCCATGCTGTTTTTAGTTTTCTTTTAATTTTGTACATTAGGGGTTATCTTTTTTGATAAAGCTTATTTGAGGTTCTAAACGACAGATACCTGCAAACAGATTGCCCTCTGTTCCTGCTATTTCAAAATTTGTCGCATGGTCTAGCCAGTGTGCACAGTTCTCTAGGTGGTTCTCTCTTGAGTGTACCGCTGTGGTAATGCTATATTTTCCAATACCAATATTGAGAGGCATGGTAAATTGACAATAGTAGTGGCTATTGGCATCAAAATCTATCTCCATCTGTTGATAAAAAGAGTTTGTTCCAAAGATATCTTGTCCAAACTTATCTCTTATCATGATACCAATGGTCATATCTTTCATCTTTTTTTGAGCTACTATTTCAATCTCTATGGTGGCTTTTTCTCCTGAGCTAATGAGATTTGATTTTGATTTATCTCCTCTGATTTTGACACTTTTAATCTCTATGTCAAATGTGCCAAATGAGCTATTGTCAGCCCCTTTAATGCTTATTCTCTCCTCTGTGTCGTTGAGTTTGGAGATGAGAAAGTTATAGCTGTTGATAACATCTTCGGTCTCTCCCTCTTTTGCCACCTCTCCTGCATTGAGAAGAATCACCCTATCACATAACATTTTTAGAGAGTTTAAATCATGAGAAACATAGATGATACTCATGTTTTGCTCTTTTCTTTGGCGTAGTGCTTGAGTACATTTTGCAGCAAAATGGGCATCTCCCACAGAGAGTGCTTCATCTACAATCAAAATTTTTGGTTCAGAAAATATTGCGATGGAAAAAGCGAGTCGCATACGCATTCCTGAGGAGTAGCTTTTGATGGGTTCATCAATATAGTCACCCAGTTCACTAAACGCTATGATGGTCTCTATTGTTTTGTCTATATCTTTTCTCTTCATGCCGATGAGTGTACCATTGAGATAGATGTTTTCATGCCCATTCATCTCATCGTTAAAGCCTGTACCCAGTTCCAGTAGGGCTGTTACTCTGCCTTGTCGGAGTATCTCTCCAGATGTTGGCTCTATTACCCCAGCTATTATTTTGAGAATAGTAGATTTTCCTGCACCATTCACACCTATAATTCCCAGGGTCTCCCCTTCAAAAAGGTCAAAAGATATGTTATTGTTGGCAATAAATGTTTTATGGTAAGATTTTTTGCTAAAAATCTCTTTTAGTCTATAGAAACTACTTTGATATATTTTATAGATTTTTGAGATATTTTTAACCTCTAGGACTTTTTTCATGATGAGGTTATCTTTGTAATTTTATCTAAAAGTATTTTGGTACTCTCATTCCAGTCTGCCCACTTGTAATCTGCTGAAGGAATAAACTTTTCTGAGATACCATTTTTTTCTATATCTATAATTTTCTGAACTAAATCTTCACTGTTGTTTAAATTAAAATAGTCTATTTTCTCTTCACCTACTTCTCTGTGTATGGCTGTGTTACTAGCAAGTACAGGAAGATGGTTGGTTAGGCTCTCTACAATAGGTAGCCCAAACCCTTCAATGATGGAGGGGAAGAGTAAGGCTTTTGCATTTTGATAGCAAAATATTAACTCTTTATCATTTAAATCATCATAATGAAAAAGCTTATGGTTTAACTCTTTATGATAGTTTATCCTCTCCATTATCTCTTCAACTTTCCATCCAATTTTACCCACGATACAGAGGTTAACCGATATCTCTTTTTTCCAAAGTAAATCAAATGTATCAAGGAGATATTTATGGTTCTTTCTGGGTTCTATGGTTGAAACAATAAGATAGGTTGAACTGTTTTCAAATGGATTTTTTAGCTCTTCTCTAACGTGTAGGTTCTCTACTCTACTGTAGTTGAAATCACTTCCCAATAGAAAATGGTCAAATTTTTTATCTTTAACGCTGTGTCCAAAGTTACTATATAGGTATGAGACCAAATCTTTTTCCACTGTATTTGATATTGCGATATATCCATCAACAAACTCTATGGATCTATTGAACCAGTTTTGAAAAACTTTAACTAAGAAATCATCACAAAATTGAGGGTGGGTTAAGGGGATTAAATCATAAATAACTGCAACAACATTGGCCTCTTTCTGTTTTACTTCGGCAATGGTTCTCCATATGTCTAAATGCCATGTGGAGTCTAGGAGTAACAGTGTATCTCCTTTAGAAATTTCTAGTCTATTTGGTGGTATTATCTCTTTTTCTATTTTTTTAGGTGCTGTTTTGCTAAAAGGTTTTATAAAAATATTATGAATAATATAGTTCAATCCAAATCGTTCTGTAGGCGCAAATAGAAAAAATTTTAGTTGTTTAAAGGGAAGTATTGTTGCAAGAAGTTCTCTTGTTGCCCTGTATATATTTTTCAAATACTCTTTTATTACTCGTTTATGGTCTATCTTTTGTATCTTTTGAATAGGCTCTTGGGGAGTACTTTTTACATGATTGTATAATAACTCTATATCAATTTCTGAAAATTGGTTATTGTTAATGGTTACAAGAGTAATATCTACTTCTTTCTCATCTTTTAGCAATTCTAAGTTTTCGATAACTTTTCTAACTACCCTTTGAATTCCTGTATTTAGTTCAGGATGTTCATAGATAAATGAACAGTCTATAAAAATTTTCTGCATTAAATTATATCCTTTATTGTTGTAATCATTTTTTTATATAAAAACCCTGCTAACAGTAGTGATATGGTTGTTACAACTACAATAACAATCAGTGTTTTTAAAGAGGGTGCTTTTGAGTATAAAAATATATTTTGGTAGCTATCTGAAAAATAGAAAAAGGGATTGTAGGTTAACAGAGCAGGGTATTTATTTGCCAACATCTCTTTCATATAGATAATGGGGGTCATCCAAAACCACAGTTGAACCATGATAGGAACAGCCTCTTTTAAGTCTTTAAAGAATGGGGTAAACAAAGAGAGTATCACGCCCAGTCCAAAAACAAAAAGAGTTTGGAGTATCATCAGGGGTATCATCCATAAAAAAGTAAGGGTGACG
>Ga0256914_1004702_pt1 | contig 10116 bp, 7 predicted proteins | sample HulkmetaG_FD_191571 | JGI IMG/M metagenome (GOLD analysis project Ga0256914, IMG submission 191571) | Hydrothermal chimney microbial communities from Main Endeavour vent field at the Juan de Fuca Ridge, Pacific Ocean - Hulk | ecosystem: Environmental > Aquatic > Marine > Hydrothermal vents ...
CTTATCCCAATTTTAATCCAAATTTTTACTACAGGTATCCAGCAAAGAATTATAAAAATCTTGCAATTAGTTTAAACTATGAGCCAGGTTCAACTGTAAAGCCTCTAATTATCTCATGGGCATTAAATAAAAGAATGATAGACCTCAATTGGGAATACGATATTTTTAATGGCTATTATAGGTTTAAAAGATTGATAGATATTCATGACCATGATTTGCGAGGAGTTTTGAATATAAGAGAAATTTTAATTCATTCAAGTAATATTGGAATGGTTCAGATTGCAGATTATCTGGGTAAAAAAACAATTTATGAAATTTTCAAAGATTATGGCTTTGGTGATTATACTGGAATAGGGCTTCCTGGTGAAGAAAAAGGAATTTTAAAACCATTAAACAGATTTTCAGCTGTAACTCATGCTACGATGGCATTTGGCCAGGGGGTTGCAGTAACTCCTATTCAGCTTATTACAGCTTATGCATCTTTGATAAATGGCGGATTCCTGCTTAAACCTTATGTTGTTGAGGAAGTTTTATCACCTGAGGGGAAAGTTATTTTTGAAAATAAGAGAGTGGTAAAAAGAAGGGTGATTTCAGAAAGAGTTTCAGATACAATAAAAAAAATTTTAGTTGATGTTGTTAATAAGGGTACTGGTAGAAAAACAAGGATAAAATATATTAAAATAGGTGGCAAAACTGGTACAGCTCAGATAGCAAATCCAAATGGAAAGGGTTATTTAAAAGGTAGTTATATATCTTCATTTATAGGGTTTTTCCCAGAGAAAAATCCAAAATGTTTGATGCTTTTAATAATAGAAAAGCCAAAGCATAAGTATTATGCCAGTGAGGTTGTTTGCCCAATATTTAAGAAGATATCAGAAGAGATTATACCTCTATTTGGAATTAGATCAATTGAAAAATTTGTTCAGCAAAAAGAAAAAAGGAAAAATTTAAAAAGATTAAAAGCTCAAAACAGTTTTAAAGGTTTATCAAAGCTTGAGGTTCTTAAAGTTTTAGAGAAAAAAGGAGTAAAAAATTTTCAGTTTATAGGTAATGGATTTGTTAAAGAGGTTAAAAAAAATAAGAAAAAAATAATTTTTTATTTTGGAGCTGCTTAGTGAAATTAGAGTTACTTATAGAAAATATGGAATATGAAATTTTATTTGGCAGAACTGATGTTGAAATTACTGGTATAAGCTGTGACTCAAGGAATTGTAGAGAAGGAAATATTTTTGTGGCTATTAAAGGCTTTGAATCTGATGGCCACAAATTTATTGGAAATGCAGTTGAAAATGGTGCAATTTGTGTAATTTATGAAGCAGGTGTTGGAATTGATGTTAGTGGTTTTTCTAATATAACATTTATTAAAGTTTTAGATACAAGAAAAGTATATAGTTTTCTTTGTAATAAATTTTATAATTTCCCATCAAAAAGTTTGAAACTTATAGGTATAACCGGCACAAATGGTAAAACAACAATCTCTTATATTCTTGAAAGAATTATTCCAAAATCAGGTGTAATAGGTACAATTAATTGTAGATACAAAAACAATGTTAAAATTCTTGAAAATACCACACCAATGTCATGTGATATTAATAAATTTATGCAACAAGTAGTTAAAGATGGATGTGAAAATATGATAATAGAAGCATCATCACATGGTATTGATCTTAAAAGACTTGATTATCTTGATTTTAATGGAGGAATTTTTACTAATTTATCACCTGAGCACCTTGATTATCATAGAGATCTGGAAAATTACTATTTGGCTAAAAATAGATTTTTTACTGAGCTTTTACCAAATAGTGAAAAAAAAGGAAAATTTGCTGTTGTAAATATAGATGATGAATTTGGAAACAGACTTATTGATGAAATCCCTGAAGATATTAAAATTTTTACCTATTCTTTAAAAAATAAAAGAGCAGATATTTTTGCTGAAAACTATAAACTTGGTTTAGGTGGAACAGAGATTGTTATAAATTTATTTAAAAATATTTTCAAAATAGAAACCAATTTAATAGGTGAGCATAATATTTACAATGCTCTTGCATCAATTCTTACTGCGTATGTTTTGAATATAAATATAGAGAGAATTATATATGCTTTTAAAAATAGTATTGTTATTCCAGGACGACTTGAAAAACCAATAAAAGATAGGAATGTTTTTGTTGATTATGCACATACTCCAGATGCTCTTGAAAAGATACTTGCAAATCTAAACAAGCTAAAAAATAAAAAGAGTAGAATTATAACTGTTTTTGGATGTGGTGGTGATAGGGATAAATCAAAACGAGCAGTAATGGGATACAGTGCTGCTAAATTCAGTGATTTTCTTGTAATAACATCAGATAATCCAAGAACAGAGGAGCCTTTGTCAATAATTGATGATATTCTTGCAGGAGTAAATAAAGCAATTGAAGAAAAGATTATAGATAGCAAAAGCTATAGGGTTATTCCAGATAGAAAAGATGCTATTAAAATGTGCCTCAAACTTGCCAAAAAAGATGACATTGTCTTAATTGCTGGTAAGGGACATGAAGATTATCAGATAATTGGAAAGGAGAAGAGGCATTTTAGTGATATAGAAGAAGTAAAAGAATTTTTCAGATAGGTGGAAATGTTTAGAGTAAAAGAGATTGCAAAAATTTTAAACTCAGAGTTAGTTAACTGCAATAAAGATACTTATATTTCAGGAATTTCAACAGACACAAGAAAAGATGTTAAAGGCAAACTTTTTATTCCCTTAAAAGGGAGCAATTTTAATGGACATGATTTTGTTGAGCTATCAATTAAGAATGGTGCAAGTGCGGTGCTTGTTTCTGAAGATAGAAATTGGAGCCAGAATCTCCCAATTATAAAAACAGATGATACATTAAAAGCTCTTGGAAAAATAGCAAAATATTACGCTGAAAAAAACAATTTTAAAATAATAGCAATTACAGGCTCTGCTGGTAAAACAACAACAAAAAATATTTTAAAACATATTACCAAATTTTATGGCACAGAAAAAAATTTTAACAATTTAATTGGAGTGCCATTGACAATTTTAAATGCAAAAGAAGAAGAGGAGTTTATTATAGTAGAATTGGGAATTAATATAGTGGGTGAAATGGCTCAGTTAAATGATATAACAACACCTGAGTATGCAATTATAACAAATATTGGTTATGGTCATTTAGAAGGTTTTGGAAGCGTGCTTAAAGTTTTTGAAGAAAAGAGCTTAATAATTAGAAACAATAGTGATTTAAAAAAAGGGTTTGTGCATGAGAATATTGATATAAAAGGAGAGAAAATATTTACTTTTGGCGAGTCAGAGAACACTGATTGTAGATTAATTGAATCAATTTCAGATTGCTACAGAAATAGAGTTAGATTTTCCTACAAAGAAAAGATTTATAATATTGAATCAAAATTATTAGGTAAATTTAATGCTTTAAACATAGTAACTGCTTTTTTGGTTGCAAGAGAGCTTGGTTTTGATGATGAGTATATTCTCCAGAGATTGGAAACCTTTACTCCCTCTGACAAAAGAAGTGAAATGATAAGGTCAAATAAAGGTTTTTTTCTGTTTAATGATTGTTATAATGCTAATTTTGATTCTTTTAAAGAGGCAATAAATTTTATTGATAAATTAAATGTTAAAGGTAAAAAAATAGCAATTATAGGTGATATGTATGAGCTTGGTCAGTTATCAGAAGAGCTTCACTCAAAATTAGGTGAGATTATCTCTAATACAAATATTGACTATGTGCTTGGCACAGGTGAATTTGTTAAAGCCACTTTGGGAAACATCAATAAAAAAGATAAAGTAGTAAAATATTTCAAAAATAAAGAAGATATTATAGATTACATTAATTCAAATATAGGAGAAGAAGATATTATTTTATTAAAAGCTTCAAGAGCAATGAAGTTTGAAGAGATAGCCAGAGGTATTTTAAATTATTCGAGAGGTTAATGTATGCTGTACCACATTTTTTATTCTTTACATAATTATTTTTCAGGATTCAATGTTTTTAGATATATTACTTTTAGAACAATTTATGCAACAATAACAGCACTTTTAATATGCTTTATATTTGGTGAGGCAATTATAAATAAATTAAAAATGTTAAAGGTTGGACAATATATCAGGGAAGAGGGCCCAAAGTGGCATGAAAACAAAGAGGGCACCCCAACAATGGGTGGAATTTTAATAATTTTTGCGACTGTTGTGCCTGCGTTATTATGGATGGATTATAATAATAAATTTTTATGGATAGTTATTTTTACAACTTTGTCATTTGGATTTGTTGGTTTTATTGATGATTATAAAAAATTAGTAAAAAAAGAGAACAAAGGTCTGGGAGCAAAGAGTAAATTTATGCTTCAGATAATTTTTGCTTTTATTATTTCAATTGCAATTTATAAATTCACCCATGTTGATACTGTGCTGAAAGTACCTTTTTTTAAAAATTTTTCCTTTGACCTTGGTATATTTTACATTCCATTTGCAATGCTTGTTATCATTGGTAGTTCAAATGCTGTTAATCTTACTGATGGTCTTGATGGCCTTGCTATTGGACCAACAATTATAGCATCTGCTACATTTATGATTTTAGCATATTGTAGTGGAAACTATAAAATAGCTCAATATTTACATATTCCATTTATTAAAGGTGTTGGTGAATTTACCATTTATGCTGGTGCTATGCTCGGAGCAGGTATTGGATTTCTCTGGTTTAATACCTATCCTGCACAGGTTTTTATGGGAGATGTTGGCTCTCTATCACTTGGTGCCACCCTTGGTGTTGCAGCGCTTATTACAAAGAATGAGCTTCTTCTGATTATAATTGGTGGTGTTTTTGTAATGGAAACATTGTCAGTAATTATACAGGTGCTTTCGTATAAAACTACTGGGAAAAGAGTGTTTAAAATGGCACCTATTCATCATCATTTTGAATTAAAAGGCTGGAAAGAGCCTAAAATAATAGTTAGATTCTGGATTATTTCATTTTTATTATCACTTGTTGCAATTAGTACTTTAAAATTAAGATAGGCAGAATAATGATTGATATCAAAGGTAAAAATATTTTAGTTGTTGGAGCTGGAAGCACAGGTGTTTCAGTAGCAGAATTTTTACTGGAACGAAATGCTAATGTTATTTTAAATGATAAAAAAAGCATTAGTGTAAATTTGGAGCATAGTAATTTGACATTGGTTGAAAATGCTCATCCAGAAGAAGTTTTTAAAAATGCTGATTTAATAATTTTAAGTCCTGGGATTAATAGGAAAAACCTTCCAATTCCTGAAGGGAAAAAAGTAATAGGTGATATTGAGCTTTTTTATCATTTTAATGAAAGTAAAATTATTGCTATTACAGGCACAAATGGAAAAACTACCACAACTACTTTAGTAGGAATGATTTTAAACAGGAAATATAAAACATTTGTTGGTGGTAATATTGGTACTCCATGTATGAATTTTTTCAAAAGAGGTGAGAGTTTTGAATATTCTGTGCTTGAATTAAGTAGTTTTCAGCTTGAGACAATAGAAGATTTTACTGCTGATGTAGCAGCAATACTAAATATTACACCAGATCACCTTGATAGATATGACAATTTTAATGAGTATGTTTCTGCTAAAATGAGATTGTTTGAAAATCAGAAAAGGGGACAAATTTTCATAGCAAATAAAAATATAGAGAAATTTATTCAAAATAGAGGAGTAATATACTTTGATTCTCAAAAATTTCTGAAAAAGGGTAATATTTTAGTAGAGTTTGAAAATAAAAGTGTGAAATTGAGAGTAGAGAAAATATTGCTCAAAGGTAAACATTTTTATGAAGATATTTATGTTGCTGCTTTAATTGGATTAATTTGCAATATTGAAGGTGATGTAATTGAAGAAATTATTTACAATTTTAAAGGACTTGAGCACAGGTTGGAGTTTGTAGTGGAAAGAGATGGAGTCAAATATTACAATGATTCCAAAAGCACCACAGTTACTTCAACCTGTAGTGCAATAGAAAGTTTTGATGAGCAGGTTATCTTAATTTTAGGTGGAGTTCAAAAAGGTGAAAGTTTTAAGAAAATTGCAAATTACAATAATGTGAAGAAAGTAATCTGTTTTGGTGAGGCTAAAAATAAAATTTCTAATGAACTGAAAACCATTTCTCCAATTTTAGTGAATACTCTTGAAGATGCGGTTAATGAAGCTAAAAAATTGTCTGAAAAAAGTAATGTGATTCTATTTTCTCCTGCTTGTGCAAGTTTTGATATGTTTGAAAATTATAAAGAGAGAGGAAAAAGGTTTAAAGAGATTGTAAATGACTGAAACTGCAAATAAATATTACAAACAGCTTTTTGGGCTAACAATTGTTTTACTTGGTATTGGTTTGGCAATGGTTTATAGTGCAAGCTATTCAACAAGTGCAGAAAAGTATGGATATTCATATTTTTTCTTTCTGAGGCAGATAGTTTATGCTGGTGCTGGAATTTTTATAATGTATGTTGTTAGTCTTGTTGATTATAGAATATTTAAGAAATTAGCCTATCTGCTTTTGATTTTAAGTTTCTTTATGTTAATTTTAACATTTGTTCCTGGTATAGGCAGGAAAATAAATGGAGCTAACAGATGGATTGGTCTTGGACCAATTAATATTCAACCTTCTGAAATGGCAAAAGTTTTTCTAATTATTTTTGTTGCTTATCTACTTGAAAAAAAGGAGAGTAAACTTGAGAGCTTCTCTTTTGGGTTTTTACCGTGCGTTTTAATTCCAGGTTTTGTAATGCTGGTAGTTCTTTTGCAAAGAGATTTAGGGTGTTTTGCTATAATGGGTTGTATGATTTTCATAATGATGTTTCTTGGTGGGGTGAAAATCAAGCATCTACTCTTACCAGTTATACTTTTTGGAGCATCTGTTGGAATTTTAATAATAAAGTTCCCATATAGATTAAACAGGATTCTTGCATATTTACATCCATTTAAATATTACCACGGAAGTGGTTATCAATCTTCTCAGTCATTAATAAGCTTTGGAGCAGGAGGAATTATTGGAAGAGGCATAGGCAATTCAATGGCAAAACATCATTATTTACCTGAAGCATTTACAGATTATATTTTTTCCATACTTGCAGAGGAGCTTGGTTTTGTTGGAGTTTTTGTGGTGGTTGTACTATTTTTGCTATTTTTCATTACAGGAATAAGGCTTTCATTAAAAGTAAAAGATAAATTTGGCAGATTACTCGGGCTTGGATTGACAATTTTAATAACCGTTCAGGCTTTTATAAATATGGCTGTATGCACAAATCTTTTGCCACCAAAAGGTCTTGTTTTACCATTTTTCAGTTATGGTGGCAGCTCACTTATTGTAAACTTATTTGCAGTTGGTATTTTATTAAGCATAGCAAGGGATCTTGAAAATGTATAATGTTTTAATTGCTACAGGTGGTACAGGTGGACATATTTATCCTGCAATTGCTATTGGTAATTTTTTAAAGAAGCATAATATAAATGTGATTTTTTCAGGTAGAAGAGATAGTATGGAAGAAAGAATAGTAAATTTACACGGGTTTACATTTGAATTTATTGAAAGTGAAAAGTTTAAAGGAGTTCCCTTTTTTGCAAAAGTAAAAGTTTTGTTTAAATTAGTAAAACATATTTTGGATGCAATTTCAATTTTAAGAAAATATAAAATCAATTATCTTTTAGGGACAGGTGGTTATATGTCTTTTCCAATGGTGTTTGCTGCATTTATTCTCAAAATTAAATCAGGAATCTGTGAACAGAATGCTTATATGGGATTTGGTAATAGAGTTTTAAGTCTATTTGTTAATGATATTTTCCTTTCATTTGAAAATACAATGAAAGTTCCTTTTAAATATAAGGCGATAGTTAGTGGAAACTTTATTAGGAGCGAGTTTGAAAATGTGAAAACAGGTAAGCGAGGTATTCTTATTTTTGGTGGCAGCCAGGGTGCAAAAAAGATTAATGAAATATTTGTTTCAATATTAGATAAACTTGAAGGTATTAAAGGATTGAAAATCTATCATATTACAGGGGAGAAGAATTTTAAAGAAGTTGAAAATGCATATAAGGAGAAAGGAAAAAGGTTAAATTACAGGATTTTCCCTTATTATGAAAATATCTGGGAATTATTTTCAGAAGTGGAGTTAATTATTTCACGAGCAGGTGCCACATCAATTGCTGAGATTTATTATACCAACAAAAAGGCGATTTTAATACCTTACCCTTATGCTGCTGATAATCATCAGTGGTATAATGGTGTGGAGTTTGCAAAATCAGGTAAAGGTGTGGTTCTGGTTGAAAAAAAATTAACAGAAGAGAAACTTATTAAATGGATTAAATTTTTTATGGATAATGAATCAAGATTTAATAAAAATTACAAAGTGCTTGGTGATTATAAAACAGGTTTAAATAAAATATTGAAAAGAGTGGAAAATGTATAAGAAAGATAAAATTATTCATTTTGTTGGTATTGGTGGAATAGGAATGAGTGGAATAGCGGAGGTGCTTTTTAATCTGGGTTATAAAGTTCAGGGGTCTGACATTAGAAAGAGCAGTGTTACAAGCAGGCTTGAATCTCTTGGAATCAAAGTGTTTATAGGGCATAATGAGATAAATATTAAAGATGCTCATATTGTAATAGTTTCGTCTGCTATTAATGAAAAGAATCCAGAGGTTAAAGCTGCAATAAATAAAGGAATTCCTGTTATTAAAAGAGCAGAAATGCTTTCAGAATTAATGAGAATGAAATATGGTATTGCAATAGCAGGAACCCATGGAAAAACCACAACAACCTCAATGGTTGGTACAATTCTTAACAAAGCAGGCTTTGATCCCACAATAGTTATTGGTGGAAAACTTGATAGCCTTGGAAGTAATGCAAAGCTTGGTAAAGGAGAGTTTTTAGTTGCAGAAGCTGATGAGAGTGATGGCTCATTTTTGCTACTTAATCCAACAATTGCTGTTGTTACTAATATTGATCCAGAGCATCTTGATTATTACACAGGTGGAATAGAGCAGATAAAAAAGACTTTTGTGCATTTCCTCAATAAAGTGCCATTTTATGGTCTTGCTGTTTTATGCCTTGATCATGAAAATATTCAAGATATTATACCTGAAATAAAGAAGAGATTTTTAACTTATGGATTTGTATCTCAAGCAAATGTTAGAGCAGGAAATATCAGTTTTAAAAATACAGAATCTAAATTTACTGTTTATATTCAGAATGAAGAGATGGGAGAGATAAAGATAAATATGCCTGGAATTCATAATATTTACAATGCACTTGCAGCAATTACAGTTGCATGGGAGCTTGATATTCCATTTGAAACAATTAAAAGTTCTCTTGATAATTTTGCAGGGGTTAATAGAAGATTTTACATTAAAGGAGAAGTTGGAAATAATATAGTAGTTGATGATTATGCTCATCATCCTACTGAAATTAAAGCCACTCTTGAAGCAGCTAAAAAAGGTTTTAATAAAAGGATTGTTGTTATTTTTCAGCCTCACAGATATTCACGTACAAAAGAGTTAATGGACCAATTTGCAACTGCATTTTACAATGCTGATAAGCTTATAATAACAGATATTTATGCAGCTTCAGAGGAACCAATTGAGGGTATAAACTCAAAAGTTCTTTTTGAAAAATTTAAAGAATATGGTCACAGAGATATTCATTATATTCAAAATTTTGAAGATATTGCTGAATATGTTTCAAATATTGTTGACAATGACCTGATTATTACTGTTGGAGCAGGAGATATATGGAAAGCTGGTGAAATGATTTTAGAAAAGCTGAGAGCAAATGAAAGTAGAGAGAAATAAAAGTATAAGGAATCTTAACACAATGAGAATAGAAGCTTTTTTTGATTATTATGCTTTGCCAGATTCTATAGATGAGCTTAAAGAAGTGGTTAAATTTGCTAAAGAGAAAAAGTTAAAAATATTTTTTTTAGGTAATGGCTCCAATATACTTTTTAGCAAAGATTTTTATCAAGATAGTATTTTAATTGATTTAAAAGGTTTAAATAAAGTGAAATTAACAGAGGATTTTCTCTATTTAGAATGTGGAGTAACTGGGGCTAAATTAATGAATTTCTGTATTAAGAAAGGGTT
>Ga0256914_1004703_pt1 | contig 10116 bp, 8 predicted proteins | sample HulkmetaG_FD_191571 | JGI IMG/M metagenome (GOLD analysis project Ga0256914, IMG submission 191571) | Hydrothermal chimney microbial communities from Main Endeavour vent field at the Juan de Fuca Ridge, Pacific Ocean - Hulk | ecosystem: Environmental > Aquatic > Marine > Hydrothermal vents ...
TGCCCAGGAGAAGACCCGGCGTGGGAGAACTTTACCAGGCTTTCGACAAGGGCAAGGAATTGTTGTTGTATGTCATGCAGGCGGCCTGCATGGCCCAAAACTGGGCCGTGAAACAGCTGTATCGAAAGGAGCAGGAACGGCTCGCGGACGACGTTTTTCGGTTTGTCGACCGGGATATCGCCGGTGTAGTCCCGGGGTGCGACCGGATGATTGCCACCCCTTGGCTGCATGGTGAGCTGCCGCCCCTGTCCAACGAAGCGCGCATGGTGTTTTTCAACATTCACAACCTTCATGACCGGCGGCATATGATGCGGGCGGTCATGGAGGGAATCAGTTTTTCGCTGCGCTGGAAGATCGAAATGTATCGCGCACAGACCGGACAGACGCTGGATGCCATCCGGGTGGTCGGCGGAGGGGCCAACAGTAAACCGTGGATGCAGAGCCTGGCCGGTATCCTCGGCATACCCGTCGTTATCCCCGAAAATGCGGCCCATGCCGGCGCCATTGGTACGGCCTACTGTGCCATCGTGGGGTTGGGGATCTGTCCAGACCTCGATACCACCGACAGGATGATTCGAGAAGATAGGGTGTTTTCTCCGGACAGCGACTGCCGGGCACTGTACGACGAGCTCTTCGGTGTATACAAGGATTTGTATCCATCCACGCGACACCTGTTTGAGACGCTCAACCGGTCAAGATGAGTCGGCCATGAAAATCCTCGTTTGCGAATTCAACCAGGAGAGCAATTCCTTCAACCCGGACATCACCGGGATGGATAGTTTCGAGTATTACGGCATCTGCGAGGGAGCGCAAATGCTGGCCAGTCTGAAGGGAAAACCCCGTGCGGTGGCCGGCATGTTCGATGGCATCGCGTACGGTGGCGGTACCGTCGTGCCGGCCTGTTCTATGTATTCCCAGAGCGGGGGAGCCGTCGCCCATTCGGTCCTGGAGTGGTTTCTGGAAAAGACCGTTACGACCATCCGCCAACAGGGGCCTGTGGACGGGGTGCTGGTTTCCCTGCACGGGGCCACCCAGACCACGACTTGCGACGATGCTTGCGGGATGATCCTCGAGGTGATCCGCGCGCGGGTGGGGCCGGACGCCGTGATCGCTGCCTCCGCCGATCTGCACGCCAATATTACCCGCAGGATGGTCGAAAATGCCGATTTTATCTGCGGTTTTCATACGTATCCGCACACCGATTATTATGAAACCGGCGTACGTGCCGCAAAGCTGGCCCTCGCGCGCCTGCAAAGGAAAGAAAAATTGCATCTGGTGCGCGTGGGCATTCCTATGATCGTGCCGGCCAACGGTTACGCCACCTTGGAGGGGCCCTTTGCGGAACTGATGAAATTCGGTCAGTCCCTGGTGTCTTCGAATCAACTGGCGGATTTTTCCATCTTCATGATGCAGCCCTGGCTGGACGTGGCCGAGGGCGCTTCGACCGTTATTACCGTGGCCAAGGATAAAGAGACGGCCGAAAAGCACGCCATCGAAATGGCCATGCGCCTGGTGAGCCTGCGCGATGCGTTCCAGCCCCGGATGTATTCCATCGACGAAGTGATTGCACTGGCCGAAAATCCCGACACTCCCAAACCGGTCATCCTGGTCGATAGTGCGGATTCCTCCAATGCTGGCGCCGCCGGAGACAGCATCGCGGTTGTCGCACGAGTAATGGAAGCCGGCTCGCAGGTCCGGACGGCTTCGGTTCTCACCGACGCGCCGGCGGTCACGCAGGCCCACATCCTCGGTGTAGGGCAAAAAGCGGTGTTTTCACTGGGCGGTACCCGGGACCCGGTGCACAATCGGTCCATCCGGGTGGAGGCGACTGTCAAGTCCCTGCATGACGGGGTTTTTACACAGGAGGGCCCGGCCGGCCGGGGCATTGTCATCAACGTGGGGCTGACGGCCGTGCTTTCCATTGCAGGTGCCATCGATGTGGTCGTCTGTCACAAAGTGTCCGGAAACGGTGACCCCCAGCTCTACCGGGCATTCGGCATTGAGCCCCAATCCTACGATCTAGTGGTGGTCAAGGCATGTTCTTCGTTCAAGGCGGCCTATGGGCTCTTTGCCGGCCTGATCTGTCCCGCCCACACACCGGGGGCGGCCGCGGTCGATCTGTTGTCACTGGATTACCGAAAACTGCCGCGCTCTTTTTATCCCTTTTCCCGGTTGGACAACTATCGCATCAACGATGTTATCCATGGGCGTCCCGGCGGGCCCGGCCGTGGCTTGTAGGCCTCGCTTAAAGATCAAAGCGTTGCCGCAAAAGTCTCGGCGAGGTAGCGGACACGGGAGGTTCGGTCGCACGCCAGCGCCTCGGTGGCCAGTTCCCGGCAGCGGCGGGTGTCCAGCCGCCGTACCAGCGCCTTGACGTCGGCCACGGCCTCCGGCGCCACGCTCAGCTCGTCGACGCCCAGGCCCAGCAGTACGGGTACGGCCGACGGGTCGGCGGCCAGTTCGCCGCATACGCTCACCGGCCTGCCGTGGGCGCGGGCGCCCTCTATCGCCTGTTGCATCAAGCGTAGCACGGCCGGATGCAGGGCGTCGGCGTAGGCCGCCAGGTCCGGGTTGCCGCGCTCGGCCGCCAGGGTGTACTGCGTCAGATCGTTGGTGCCGATGCTGAAAAAGTCCACGCGTGCGGCCAGTTCGGCCGTCAGCAGGGCGGCGGACGGGGTTTCGACCATGATGCCCACCGGCAAAGGCCAGCCATGTTCGCGGCCCTCTTCCTTCAGCCGCCGGTGCGCCGACGCCAGCAGCGAGCGGCAGCGTTCGACTTCCTCCACGGTGGAAATCATGGGGAACATGAGCTTCAGGGGGCCCGTGGCGGCGGCCCTCAGAACGGCCCGCAGCTGTATGCAAAGCAGCTCGGGACGGGACAGGGAGAAGCGCACGCCGCGCACGCCCAGGAAGGGGTTGGCCCCGGCCGGGGCCGCCAGGCCGGCGACGGGCTTGTCGCCGCCGGCGTCCAGGGTGCGCACGCACACCGTTCGTTGGCCCATGACAGCGGTGATTTGCCGCAGCGCTTCCAGTTGCGTATCTTCGTCGGGCGGTTCTGTGCCGGTCATGTAAATGAACTCGGTGCGCAGCAGGCCGATGCCATCGGCCCCGTTGCGCTCGGCGGCGCGGGCCTCTGCCGTCCTGCCGGCGTTGGCGGTCACCGCCACGTCACGGCCGTCGGCGGTCCCGGCCGGCTGCCGCGCGGTGCGGCGGTTTTCCCGGCGCCGCACCTGCCATCGGCGCTGCCGGGACCGCAGTTGTTCCACCACATCCGCCGGCGGGTCGATCCACAGGCGGCCGCTGAAGCCGTCCAAGGCCAGCCGGGTTCCGGGCGCCAGTTGCAGGACGGCTTCAGGCGCCCCGGCCACGGCCGGTATGTCCAGGGCGCGGGCCAGGATGGCGCAGTGGGAGGTGGGACCGCCGGCCACCGTGACCAGGCCCAGCAGTTGCCCGGTTTCCACGGCCGCCAGGTCCGCCGGCGAAAGATCGCGGGCCGCCAGCACGGACGCCTCGGGAAGGACCGTGCCGCCCCTGGCGGAGCGTCCCGCCAGGGCCAGCAGCACCCGGCGTCCGATGTCCAGCAGATCCTCCGCGCGCCGGCGCAGGTAATCGTTGCAGAGCCTTCCGTAGTCCGCGGCCATCTCCGCCACGCTCCGGTGCCATGCCAGGGCGGCGTTGGCCTTTTCCCCGAAAATGGCGTCGCGGGCACGCTGCAGCAATGCAGGGTCCTGCAGCATCAGGCGGTGGGCTTCGAAGATGGCGGCCTCTTCAGCCCCCAGGCGCTGCAGCGTCTGGCGCCGCCGGGTGCGCATCTCGCTTTCCACCTGCGCCAGGGCGCGCTGCAGCCGCTCCCACTCCTCTTGCGGGTCGGCGATGCGCTGGTTCGGGACCTCGGGTACCGCCGGGCGGTAGACGAACAGGGGGCCCACGGCGGCGCCCGGCGAAACCGCCAGCACTTCCATGGCCGGCGCCAACCCGGAGGACTCGGCCGGCGGCGGGGCCGGAAGCGAAGCGTCGCCGACAGCGTCCGGCACCGGGTTTTCCACGACCTCCCGCACCACGGACAGGGCCCTTTGGGCCTCGGTGCCGGCGGCCGACACCACGATTTCGTCGCCCCGGGCGACGTCCAGCAGGGCGATGCGGTTGAGGCTGTCGGCCGGCACCGGTTCCCGCCGGCCGCCGGCCTTTGCGATGTGGACGCGGGCATCCAGTCCGGCCAGGGCCTGCACCAGGCGCGCGGCCGGCCGGGCGTGCAGTCCGTGGGGGGTTCGCACGGTGAGGCGGGCTTTTTGCCAGTGCTGGCCGTCGGTCTCACAGGGCGGGAAAAGGGACGGCGATGGCGCCGGGGGTTCGGGGCCGTCCAGGTGCTGTTTCTTGGGCGCCAGCCCGAGGGCGGCCTCGCGGCAGACGGTCTCCAGGTTGCTGCCCAGGCCGATCTGGACGGCGGCGGCTACGGCGCCCTCCACCAGGGGGGCGCTGCACAGGCGCACGTTGGTGCGCTTTTCAGGGTCCAGGAACTCCAGGGCCGTTTCGGCGCTGAGCACGGCGCTGCCCAGGTCCATGAGCACCACCACGCCCCCCGGCCGGTAGACCGACTCGACGGCCGCCAGGATGTCCGTGGCGTCGGTGCCCAGATCGGCACGGTCGTCGCCGATGCCGCCGGCGACGGCCAGCGGGAGGTCGGCCCCGGCCACCCCGCGCACCAGTTCGGCCAGCGCCTTGGCCAGCGCCCGGCTGTGGGAGACGAGGACCAGGCCGATCATGGTGGGGTGTTCTCCTATTCCCGGTTCCAGGTGTCGGCGGCCGCCCGGATCATCAGAAAGGCGGAGGTGGCGCCGGGGTCCTGGTGGCCGATACTGCGTTCGCCCAGGTAGCTGGCGCGGCCCTTGCGGGCCAGCATGTCCACCGTACTGCGCATGCCCTCCTCGGCCGCCGCCGCTCCGGCCGACAGCACGGCACGCATGTCGCCGTTGCCCGCCGCGGCGCGCTGCATGGCGGCCACGGCCGGCAGCAGAACGTCCACCATGGTCTTGTCGCCGGCCCGGGCCTTGCCGCGGTCGACGACGCCCCGGGTGCCGGCGTCGAACAGCGCCGCCACGTCGTTGGCCGCCAGTTGCGTCTTGCCGGCGCACGCACCGGCGGCGCGCAGGAAAAAAGTGCCGTACAGCGGGCCGGATGCGCCTCCCACGGTTTTTATCAACGCCATGGCGGCGGTCCTGAGTACGGCCGCCATGTCGGCGGGTGGGGATTTTTCAATGGCTTCGACCACCGCGGCGAACCCGCGGTCCATGTTGATGCCGTGGTCAGCGTCTCCAATGGCGGCGTCCAGTTCGGTCAGGGCTTCCCTGTTTTCGGCATACACCCGGTGCAGTTCCCGCAACCAGGCCAGCAATCCTTCCCTGTCGACGGTTTCCATGGCGGTTTTCCTCAGCAGCCCCAGCGCAGGCCGGGTGTCAGTACCGGCGCGTCCCACAGCGCGAGCATCTCGTCGTCGGCCCGCAGCAGGGTGATGGAACAGCCGGCCATCTCCAGAGAGGTGATATAGTCGCCCACCAGGCGTCGGGCGATGGTGATGCCGCTGTCGCGGCAGATACGCTCGACCTCGTGGTAGATCAGGTAGAGTTCCATCAGCGGCGTGCCGCCCATGCCGTTGACCATGGCGATGACCGCGTCGCCGCGCCGGAAGGGCAGGTCCGACACGACGGCCGCCATCATCATGGACACGATCTCCCGCGCGGCGGCCAGGGGCCTGCGCTCGCGGCCCGGCTCGCCGTGGATGCCGATGCCGATCTCCATCTCGTTCTCGCCGATGTCGAAGGTCGGCCTGCCCGCAGCCGGCACAGTGCAGGAGGTCAGCGCCATGCCCATGGAGCGGCCGTTGGCGGCCACGCGCCGGCCCAGGGCGGCCAGGGCCGCCAGGTCCATGCCTTTCTCGGCGGCGGCGCCGCAGATCTTCTCCACCAGCACGGTGGCCCCCACGCCGCGTCGGCCGGCGGTGTAGAGACTGTCCTCCACGGCCACGTCGTCGTTGACCAGCACGCTCTCGACGGCCAGGCCGTCTGCCTGGCACAGCTCGGCGGCCATCTCGAAATTCATCACGTCGCCGGTGTAGTTCTTGACGATGTGCAGCACGCCTGCGCCGCCGTCCACGGCGCGGCTGGCAGCCTCCATCTGGTCGGGTGTCGGCGAGGTGAAAACCTCGCCCGGGCAGGCGGCGTCCAACATGCCCCTGCCCACGTAGCCGCCGTGCAGCGGCTCGTGGCCGCTGCCGCCGCCGGAGACGATGCCCACCTTGCCGGCCACGGGCGCGTCGGCGCGCACCACGTAGACCGGGTCGAAGTGGACGCGCAGCAGTTCGGGGTGGGCGGCCGCCAGCCCGGCCAGCGACTCCCTGACCACGTCTTCGGGCCGGTTGATGAGCTTTTTCATGGCTTTTTCCCCAGTGCCTTGAGCTTGGCGTCGATGAGCTGTTCGTTGGAGAGGCGCAGCAGGGTGGCCAGTTTGTGCATCAGGTAGTTCTCGTACTTGTCCATGCGGCCGTCCACAAAGACGATGCGCCACAGCATCTCCATGATCTCCAGCTTCTCTTCGGTGCTGTAGTTTTCGTTGATCAGGTTGGTGAAGTGCCAGTAGTCGACGCTTTCCTTGAGGTCCTTGTCGGCCTCGGCCAGCAGGGCCTCGGCGTGTTCCGGCGAGAGGCCGTACTTCTCCTTCAGGATGTCGATGACGGTGTCCAGTTCGGCGGGAGTGAATTTTTCGTCGATGCGGCCCATTTCCAGAAAAAGCGCGCAGGTGGCCACCCGCACGTCGCGTTCACTGTGCGGACGTGAAGCCCCTGCGCCGGAATGGTCGGCTTTTCCGAAAAAGCGTTTCACGATGTCGAGCATGGTTGTGTTCTCCCCGTGTGGCGATGGTTGACGATTGCGATCGCCGCTGCTCTGCGGCGGCCGGACCCGGACGGCGTTGCGGGAGGCGCTATTTCACGAGACCTGCTTCTTCGTAGAGTTCGCGCATGCCGGGCTTGTTGGCGAAGATCTCCTCCTGGGTGAGCCCCTCCAGTTCGTGGGGGAAGACCAGCCACCGGTTAGTGGCGTGCAGGTAGTAGTGGGGCTCGATGTCGGTCTGGTTGTTGTCGGGCTTGTACCAGGGCGTGGCGATGCGGATGTCCTGGGGAAGGTTGCGGCGCATCTTTTTTTCCAGGGTCTCGATGACCGCCTTGATGCTGTTGCCGCTGTCGAAGACGTCGTCCACGATGAGCAGGCCGTCGTCCCAGTTGGCGTGGCGCACTACGTATTCCAGCCCGTGGACGCGCACGGTTTTGTTGCGCTGCCCAATGCCGGTGTAGCTGGACGTCCGGATGGCGATGTGGTCGGTCTTGACCCCCAGCTGGTCCAGGATTTCCTGGACGGCGATGCCCACCGGGGTGCCGCCCCGCCAGATTCCGATGATGAAGCTGGGCCGGAAGCCGCTCTTGAAGATACGGATGCCCAGCCGGAAAGAGTCGTCGAGCAGTTCTTGAGCCGAGATGTAGCGTTTCTGGTCCATGCGGTCCTCTCCGTAAGTGGCGTGTGGCCGGGTGCAACGAGCGCCGCCGGAAAGCCCCACCCCGTCGTCCGCGGCAGGGTGGGCCGGGTTCCCCCGGCACAACGCCGGCAGCATACATCACTTCGTGCCCGTGGATCAATGCCCGAGGTGAACGCACCGCAGGCGGTGCGCCGGACGGCGTGTGCGGCTATGCGCGGTCTTTGAGGATGGCTTCCAGTTTTTCGGACAGTTGGCCGATGCTGAAGGGCTTCTGCAGGAACCCGTTGCAGCCCCGCCTGAGGATTTCTGCTGCCTGGCCGTTGAGGCTGTACCCGCTGGAAAGCAGTACAGGGACGTCCGGCGCCAGCCGGCGGATGTGGTCGAAGGCCTCGCCGCCGCCCATGTCCGGCATGATCATGTCCAGGATCACCAGGTCGATGTCGCCCGGGTGTTCCCGGATGAAATCGATGGCCTCCCGCCCGCCGCCGGCGCAGTGCACCCGGTAGCCCAGCCGTTCCAGCATGGGGCGGTTGACATCCAGCACCACCGACTCGTCGTCCACCAGCAGAATGGTGCCCGATCCCCGGCGCAGTTTTTTTTCGGCCGCCGGGGCGTCGGAAACCCAGCCTGCGGCGGCCGGCAGGTAGATGTTGAAGGTCGATCCGTATCCCTTCTCGCTGTAAACGTTGATGAACCCATTGTGGTTTTTTATAATGCCGTACACCGAGGCCAGGCCCAGGCCGGTGCCGCGGCCCATTTCGCGGGTGGTGAAAAAGGGGTCGAAAATACGGCTCCTGGTGGCCTCGCTCATGCCGGTGCCGGTGTCGGTGACCGAGACACGGACGTAGTGACCGGGTGCCGCGTCGTGCGACTCGGCGTAGGATGCGTCGATTTCGATGCGTTCGGTTTGCAGATACAGGATCCCCCCGCCGGGCATGGCCTGCCAGGCGTTGACGAACAGGTTCAGCAGCACCTGTTCGATCTGGGCCCGGTCCGCCGCCACGGGGGGCAGCTCCGGTTCAAACTTGGTTTCGACGCCGATCTCCTTGCGCGTGCGGGCGAACATGCCGAGGCATTTCTCCGCGACGCGGTTCAGGTCGACGGGGGCCACCTCAAACTTGCCGCCGCGGGCGAAGCCGAGCAGCTGGCGGGTCAGGTCGGCGGCGCTCTTGACGTACTCCTCGATGCCCCTGAGATGCTCGTAGTGGGGATGGCCGGCGTCGATGCCCGAGAGCAGCAGCGACGCCCGCCCCTGGATGCCCATGAGCAGGTTGTTGAAATCGTGCGCGATGCCGCCGGCCAGCGTACCGATGGCCTCCATTTTCTGGGCCTGGATGAGTTTTTTCTCCAGGGTCTTCTTGTCGGTGATGTCGCGGCCCACACCCACGATGGCGGTGACGTTGCCGCTGTCGTCCAGCACCGCCTTGTCCGCCCAGGCCAGCCAGCGCCAGCCGTGCACGGTCATGGCGCGCTGCTCCATGTAGGCGGTGTAGGGCGGCTGCGTGAGCTTGCGCATGGCGCGCTCGGTGGCGGCCCGATCGTCCTTGTGCACCAGGGGCATGAAGGAACGACCCAGCAGTTGCTTTTCGGTTTTGCCGAAAAGGTCGCAGTAGCTGGGGCTGACGAACAGGAAGCGTCCCTCCAGGTCCACCTTGACCACCAAGTCGGTCTGGTTCTCCACCAGCAGGCGGTACTTCTTTTCACTGCGGATCAGCTCGGCCTCGGCGACTTTCTGGCGGGTGCGGTCTTCGAAAATGGCCACCAGTTCGCCCGAGGGCAGCTTGAAGACGTAATTTTCCACCCAGATGCTGATGCGTCCGTCCTCGTAGCGCGACACGGGGTAGCGGCGGGACTTGCCGGTCCGCCACACCTGTTGCAGTACCTCCAGGAATCCCAGTTCGCGGACGGCCGGGTAAATTTCCGTAATGCGGCGGTTCAGGTGATCCCTGCGGTGGATACCGCCGAGACGGGCGCCGGCGCGGTTGATGTCGCGGAAGACGAAATCTTTCCCGCCGTCGACGGCTTCGTAGATGGCCATCCCGCTGGCGGCGTGCCGGAAAACCTCTCGGAAACGCTGTTCGCTGTCGCGCAGGGCGTTTTCGAGGTTCACCTGCTCGGTAACGTCCAGTCCCAGTTCGATGGCGCCGGTGACCTTGCCGTGCTGGTCGAAGGTCGGGTATCCGCGCAGCAGGTGGGCGCGTCCGTCGGCGGTGATGACCCGCGCCTCGGCCGGGCGACGGGTGCGCATGGCCTCGAGCAACGGGCAGTCGCGGCAGGGCGTTTGGCGGTGATACCAGATCTCGTAGCAGTGGCGTCCCACCATATTTTCCGGCGTTTCGCCGGCGGAAGCGGCGGAGGCGGCGTTGGCCCACAAAACACGCAGGTCGCGGTCCTGGCAGACGATCATTTCCGTCAGGGCGTCGAGGATGGATGGGATGTCCTGGGCTTGCATCTCGGTTTCCCTCCGTGACGGGGGTGATATTCTTTATCGGCCGGTCGGGAATAGAACAGTAGGTTATTTTCAAGATTCAATGTACCACATTTGTTGACAGAAGGCCAGGCTTGGGGGTAGTCAGTAACCTGATGACGGCA
>Ga0256914_1004704_pt1 | contig 10115 bp, 9 predicted proteins | sample HulkmetaG_FD_191571 | JGI IMG/M metagenome (GOLD analysis project Ga0256914, IMG submission 191571) | Hydrothermal chimney microbial communities from Main Endeavour vent field at the Juan de Fuca Ridge, Pacific Ocean - Hulk | ecosystem: Environmental > Aquatic > Marine > Hydrothermal vents ...
CCTATCGTCCAGATCTCCCGCAGTGCCGCACTTGGAGCTTCCGGAAGCAAAAGGCCCCGGGCGGGCCTGTCTGGCAGGGCCTTTCGAGACATGGAGATGGCCCAGTTTCGTCTCCAGCACCGGGCCTTCATCGCCGTTCAAGGGGTACCAGAGCGGGAATCTGACCCCGGAAAACCTGTGGAGCACCCAGGCCACCATGGAGATCAGGAGTGCCGAGACGGCGACCACGGCCACGTCCTGCCACCGCTCTACCAGCCCAAGGGCGGCGATCAGGGTGGTGGATGCAGCAGGAGGATGGACGAGCCCTGTAAAGGCCATGATGCTCCCGCTGGTGCCCAGGGCCGCAGCGGCCATGAATACCTGCCCTGCACAGAGCCCCTCGTGGCCGCAATGGACCATCTTGCCAGCCAGGAAGAACAGGATGCCGGTGGTCACTCCGATCAGGTGGCCTGCCACCGTATTGCGAGGAGAGGAAGAGGCCAGGGACGGGGCATAGAACTGAAGGAATATCGTAGGTCCAAGGGAGGGGAAGATGAGCTGCCAGGAGCTCAACATGGCAGCCCCTCCGAGGATTGCCATGCAGACGAAGCTCGAAATCAGCACATAGACAGAGGTCATGAGCCTGGCATCCACCCTGGTGGCCCAGAACCAGAACCTCATCCGGCCAAGACGGGCAAGCCCCCAGAGCAACTGGTCTTCAGCCCCGGCTTGGTGTATTGTGTCTCTGTTAGTGGGCTCTTTCATCTCCGGGCAGGCCTAAAAAATGGGCATATTCAAGAAAATCGAAAAACTCAGACGCTATTCCGCCTTTGCCACAGGCGACTTCGAAAGGATCTTCGAAGACCTCGAGGTCCCTCCATGTCCTGAGGTGGTGACCACCCTGATGCGGGAACTCGATAACCCTGATATTGAGATCGGGGAGATCGTGCGCATACTTGAATCCGATGCGGCCCTGAGCGCCCGGATAATCGCCACTGCAAACTCTGCACTCTATGGGCTTGCATCTCAGGTATCGAGCATCTCGAAGGCGGTGTCTCTATTGGGACTCAAGGAGATCGGAAACATCGCCCTGGGCTATGCCCTGGTAAAGGCCAGCAGGGACCCAGACAGGGATCTGTTCGACATGAGGGCCTACTGGTCTGACACGCTGATGAGGGCGATATTTGCAAGGGCCCTGTCCGCCAAGAGCCACCTGGGGGAGCCGGAAGAGGCCTTTGCAGGGGCGCTTTTTCAAGACATCGCCATGCCGGTGATAATGGGACAGTGGTTCGATGTATATGCCAGGGTCTTCAACAGCTGGATCAGACAGGGGGGTGTACTCAGCAGGCACGAAGAGGAGATCCTTTCATGGACGCATGCCCAGGCAGGGGCCTGGATAGCAGGCAAATGGGAGATGCCGGACATCCTCATCTGTGCAATCGGCCTCCATGAATCCCCTGTGGAAGACATAGGCAGGCTCGGCCTTGACGAATCGTCCCTCTTGCCTGTCAGGCTCTCATCCCTGCTGCCCTCTGCCCTTATGGCCTACGGACGAAGAGAAATAGGTGGGGCAAAGATGCAGGCCGGAGACGATGAGGCGGCACAGGCTGACACGGCCCTTCTGGTCTCAGAGGCACAGGAGATGGGTATCTACAGGAAGGCCCTGGCAGAGCTTGTCGCCAGCTCGGCGGATCTCGTGGAAGACCTTGCCCTGGCACTCGGTGTAAAGACTGCCGGGACCGGGCTCTACCGTGCCACGGCAGAACTCGTAGAGGCCGCCTGATAGCTTGTCATGCACCATACATCCTTGTCATCTGTCAAAAGCTTTTAAGATGGCCGCTTGCGGGTCATTTCGGGTCATAGAGAGAAAATGTCATTTATAAAGGACGGCATAAAGGAGATAGGATGGATGATCGGCGGCATGGCCCTGGCCGCCCTCTTTGGCAGCCTGCTCGTGATCGCCTACCAGGGCAGGCTCCCCTTCCTTCAAAAGGGTGAGTGGCTCACCTGTCTCTGTCAGGACCAGACGGGCAGGCAGGTCGAGCTCAAGGTGATGTATCCAAGCTATCCTGCCGGACCGATAAGGCTGAAGCTACCCGATGGAACCGAAAGGGAGCTCTCCATGGTAAAGGCCCCAAAAGGGGCAAAATACAGCGATGGCACCCTGACCTTCTGGGATCAGGTAAACATGGCAGAGATCCGCCAAAACGGGGACCTCATCTACAGAGACTGCACCATACTCGAATAATAAGGGCGGCTTTGCCCCCCCTTTTTCAGGCCCCCTCTTGTGCAACTTCCTACACCTCCATTGATCGGGCCGATTGCTCAGGCCTTGCTATTTTGGCCTGCTATTTTGGCCTACTCAGGACAGTATCGCCCAATCCTCCGGAAGCAGCTCCCCGATGGTGGCCCCGGAGCCTGCCTCCACCTTTGAAAGCCGCCTCATGAACGACTTGAATCGCACGGTCTCGTCAGGCGGCACGATGAAACAGTTGAGGGCCCTGTTGGTCTTGATGGCCTCCCCTGCCTGGGCCGGACTCATACGCCCTGCCACTACCGGAAGCAGATCCAGGACGTTTCCATAGAACCCGTCTCGGTCGATGTGCTCCAGGATCTGGTATAGGGCCAGGTTGACCGTGACCAGAAAGGGCTCCATCCGGGCCTCACCGCCTTCCACGCAGACAGATGAAGAGCTCATGGCACGGCAGGCAAAGGGCCTCCATTCATATAGGCTGCAAAGCCCCTGCTCTGAGAGGAAGGGGCAGGGATCAAAGCTCATTGGCGAGGTCTCCTCCGGGATCTCCTTGCCCTTCATGCACAGGGCGGCGCTGGTGTTTATGGTGGTGCTCGGCTGGAAATGGGGCTCGGCCCTCATGGCCTCGGCCCTTTTGACAAGCTCCTCGCCCCCTGATCCCATCCGGGAGACGCCCTCGATCAAGTATGCCGCCTCCAGGGATGTGGAGCTCACACTGTTTGTACAGCAGACATGACACCCCTTTTCACACGCTATCGAAAAGCCCTCCAGGAAATCGTCATAGAAACGGTATATGGCCTCGAGGGCCGCGGTCTTGTCCATCTTTTCTGCATCTCCTTCTGATCATGGTCTGTTGCCCCCATCCTAAGCCCCTCGGCATGTGAGCGAAAGGGATAGGAGCGAGCTCGTATGGAAAAATCGGTCCGTTACAGGTTTGTCCTTGACATTTCAGCCAAGTTCTTTTAGTTATCCTGATGCCTCTCAGTAAGGCATATTGTTGAAGTGTGCAAAAAGCAAGGAGCTGCAATAATGAAAACTCCTCTTCCCAAGGTGGATCAGATCGAACGAAAGTGGTATGTGGTGGACGCCAGCGGCAAGGTCCTGGGGCGTCTTGCCACCCAGATCGCCATGAGGCTCAGGGGCAAACACAAGCCCGAATATACACCTCATCTCGATACCGGCGACTTCATAATCGTGGTCAATGCCGAAAAGGTCAAGCTTACGGCCAGAAAGCTGGACCAGAAGAAGTACTACAGGCACAGTGGATATCTTGGCGGGCTCAAGGAACGTACGGCGCGCCAGATGCTCAATGACAAGCCGGAAGAGGTGATCAGGCTTGCCGTCAAGCGGATGCTGCCGAAGAACAAACTGGCCAGGCACCAGCTGAAGAAGCTCAAGGTATACCGTGGCCCAGAGCATCGCCACGAGGCCCAGAGGCCGGAGCCCCTGGAGTTGGGAATCAAATAGAGCAGGAAAGGGAACATGGACAAGATATACGCAACCGGAAAGAGAAAGAGTGCAGTGGCCAGGGTCTGGATCTGGCCCGGAAGCGGAAGGATAACGGTAAACGGAAGGGATCTTGACGAGTACTTCGACGTGGAGACCGCAAGGCTGGTCATCAATCAGCCCTTCGAGATCACCGGCACCCTCGGCAAGATCGACGTCATGGCCACAGTCAAGGGCGGTGGCAAGAGCGGGCAGTCCGAAGCCCTGAGGCATGGAATCGCAAGGGCGCTCCAGACCATGGACCCGGATCTCAGGCCGGCCCTCAAGAAGGCAGGGCTCCTCACCAGGGACGCCAGGGTGAAGGAGCGCAAGAAGTACGGCCTGGCCGGTGCAAGAAAGAGGTACCAGTACTCCAAGCGTTAAACCGGTTCCTGCAATTTTTTGCCGAACATAGCAGGAAGTTCAAGGGGAAGGTCTCAAACAGACCTTCCCTTTTTTTATTTTTTTCATATAGTCGAGGGTTGTACGGGCTTGAAGTTGCAACAAAAGCGGATGCGCTAAGGAGGCTTGAGGGATATGGCAGTGAAGATCGGTATCATAGGGGGCTCAGGCTATACGGGAGTGGAGCTTATGAGGATTCTGGCCCTCCACCCGGAGGCAGAGCTGGTGGCCATTACATCGAGGCAGCACAAAGGGAAATCCGTAACCCAGATATTCCCCTCGCTCCACTGCTTCGAGGAGCTCGTCTTCATGGAACCGGATCTTGAGGCCATCGCCCAGAAGGCAGACCTCATCTTTACGGCAGTACCCCACCAGACCGCCATGGAGGTGGTGCCCTTCTTCCTGGAGCGGGGCAGGAAGGTCATAGATCTCTCTGCCGATTTCAGGATCAGGAGCCAGTTGGTCTATGAAAAGTGGTATCAGGCCCATTCCGCACCGGAGTACCTGGAAAAGGCGGTCTACGGGCTGCCGGAGGTCTATCGAGACGAGATCAGGCAGGCGGACCTGGTGGCCAATCCCGGCTGTTATCCCACGAGCTCCATACTGCCCCTTGTCCCCCTTCTGCGCTCAGGTCTCATAAAGCCGGCCCCCATAATCATCGACTCCAAATCCGGCACGAGCGGAGCAGGCCGGAGTGCATCCGTAGCCACACTCTTCTGTGAGGTGAACGAGGGTTTCAAGGCCTACAAAGTAGGCTCCCACAGACACACCCCGGAGATCGAACAGGAGCTGTCAGCCGCATACGGAAAGGAGCTCAAGATCACCTTTACCCCACACCTGGTCCCAATGAACAGGGGGATACTCTCCACCATATATGCGGATACCGAACCGGATGTCACAACGGAGACCATCATCTACCGGCTGAGGGAGTTCTATCAAGGCTCACCATTCGTAAGGATCCATCCCGAGGGGGTCTTTCCAAACGTCTGCCATGTGAGGGGCACGAACTATTGCGACATGGGTGCCCTGGTCACAGAAGGCGGGCGGCTGGTCATGGTATCTGTCATCGACAATCTGACAAAGGGTGCCTCTGGCCAGGCGGTGCAGAACATGAACCTCATGTTTGGCCTGGACGAGACCCTTGGCCTCATGGCCCCTGCCCTGTATCCATAGGACCGCCGCAACTCTTTTCAAGAGGGCGGTTATTTGGGATTCGAGACAGAAGGGCACTTGGAACGAGAAAGACAGATAAAGCTCACCATCAGCTATGTGGGCACGGCCTATCACGGCTGGCAGAGGCAGGATGGAGCCTCTACCATCCAGGGCGTCATGGAGGAGGCGCTTGAAAGACTCCTCAAGGAGAAAGTTTCGCTCCTGGCCTCTGGCAGGACGGATGCCGGTGTCCATGCCCTTGCCCAGGTGGCCTGCTTTCGCACCAGCCGCACCATACCGTGTGAGGGGATCGTAAAGGGGCTGAACTCCATGCTCCCGGAAGATATATCCGTCCTGTCTGCAGAGCTGGTGCCGCCGGAGTTTCACCCCATTGCAAGCGCACGGGCAAAGAGATATTGCTATCAGATCGTCATAAGCCCGGTGAGGCTGCCCCTTTTTGTGAACCGGGCATGGAGAATAGGCATCCCACTCGATCTGGCGGCCATGAGACAGGCGGCAGGCCATCTTGTTGGAACACATGATTTTTCGAGCTTCCGGGCAGCCGGCTCCTCTGCCCAGAGCAGCATACGCACCTTGTTCAAATTGGATATTGACGAAAGGCCCCTGGAGGAATATTCAGAAGTGCACGCCTCGTTGATCACCATTACCGCTGAGGCCAATGGCTTCCTGCGCTATATGGTACGGAATATCACCGGGCTCCTTGCAGAGGTGGGGATGGGCCGACTGGCTCCGGATACCGCATCTGCCATACTCGAGGCCCGGAACAGACAGGCATCGAGCCCGACGGCACCAGCCTGCGGGCTCTATCTGACCAGGGTATTCTATCCGCCGCTGCCATAGGCAATAGCCGGCAGGTTCCTGGTGGACTTCGAGGCAAAAAAATCACATCAGACAGGAGAGACTCGAAAATGGGCAACAGACCAACACTCGCCGACAGGGTGAAAAACCTGAAGCCATCGCCTACCCTGGCGGTGGATGCAAAGGCCAAGGCCCTAAAGGCACAGGGCGTGGATATCGTGAACCTCTCGGCCGGAGAGCCGGACTTCGACACACCGGACCACATAAAGGAGGCGGCCATCAGGGCCATCAAGGAGGGATTCACCAAGTATGTGGCCGTTGGCGGCATTCCGGAACTCAAAGAGGGCGTGATCAACAAGCTGAAAAGGGACTACGATCTCGAATATGCACCTGAGCAGATCCTGGTCTCTACCGGGGGAAAGCAGTGCCTATACAACATAGCCCAGGCCATCTTGAACCCTGGGGACGAGGTTATCGTACCTGTGCCGTACTGGGTCAGCTATCCTGCCATAATAGAGCTAGCAGGCGGCGTGCCCGTCTATCTGGACTCCAGGGCCGAGGACAACTTCGCCATAGATATGGAGAGGCTGCGGTCGCTGGTAAGCGACAGGACAAAGGCCATCATCCTCAACAGTCCATCCAACCCCACCGGAGCCGTCTACTCCAGTGAGGACCTGAGGGCCATTGGCGAGCTGGCAATGGAGAAGGGCTTCTATGTGATAACAGACGACATATATGACGAGATACGCTTTGACGGCAAGGGGCCAGAAAACCCCGCATCCCTGTGCCCTGAGGCAAAGGACTTCGTCATCATAGCAAACGGGGTCTCCAAGACCTATGCCATGACCGGCTGGAGGATCGGCTACATGGCCGGGCCTGCCGATGTGGTCAAGGCATGTACCAAGATCCAGAGCCAGAGCACCTCCAATGCCAACTCCATTGCCCAGAAGGCTGCAGCCGCTGCCCTTTCAGGCCCACAGGATTGTGTAAGGCAGATGGTTGCCGCATTCAGGGAGCGTGGCCAGTATGTCATAGGGCGCCTAAGGGCCATGGATGGGATCACCTGCGTAGAGCCCCAGGGTGCCTTCTATGTCTTTCCGGACGTGTCCGCCTACTATGGGAAAAAGGCGGGAGACAAAGCCATTGCCGGCTCCCTGGACATGGCGGACTATCTGCTCGAAAATGCCAAGATTGCCTGTGTGCCGGGCATAGCCTTTGGTGCCGATGACTTCATCCGTTTTTCCTATGCAACGGACATGAAGACCTTGGAGGAGGGGCTGAACCGGTTCGAAAAGGCCCTGGCAGCCCTGAGCTGAAAACTACTTTTAAAGCAAGGGAAGGGGGCACAGCAGCCCCCTTTTCTCTTCCATTTGCACGAAAAAGGGCCGGCTCCCTTTGAAAGGAGCCGGCCCTGTCGATTTTCTGCCTCTTTATTTCAGGGCTACTGGATCCCGAGCTCCTTTTCCTTTTCTGCGACCAGGAGCCTGGTCTTCACAGCCGTGTCAGGGGTAAGGCTCATGGAGTCGATGCCGCACTCCACCAAAAAGGCAGCGAAGTCCGGAAAATCGCTGGGTGCCTGACCGCAGATGCCGATCTTTCTGCCCTTTTCCTTGGCGGTATTGATCACCTGGCGCACCATGCGCTTTACGGCCTCATTCCTCTCGTCATAGATATGGGAGACCAGCTCGGAGTCACGGTCCAGCCCCAGGGTGAGCTGGGTCAGGTCGTTGGAGCCGATGGAGAAGCCATCGAAGACCTCAGAGAACTGATCTGCCAAGACCACATTGCTCGGGATCTCGCACATGACATAGATCTCGAGACCGTTTTCGCCCTGCTTGAGCCCGTATTTCTCCATGACGCCAATGACCTTCTTGCCCTCCTCCACAGTACGGCAGAAGGGGATCATGGCCTTGACGTTCCTGAGCCCCATCTCGTCCCGCACCTTTTTGAATGCCGCACACTCAAGGGCAAAGGCGGGCTCGAAATTGGGGGCATAGTAGCGCGAGGCCCCGCGCCAGCCGATCATGGGGTTGTGCTCCTCGGGTTCGTATATCTGCCCGCCTATGAGGTTTGCATATTCGTTGCTCTTGAAGTCGGAAAGACGCACGATCACATCCTTCGGATAGAAACCCGCCGCTATGGTGGCAATGCCCTGTGCCAGGGTATCGGTGAAGAACTGGGCCTTGTCCTGATAGTGCGGGGTCTTTTCATCAATGGCATCCACGATCTCCTTGATCTTGGGATCGCTTGCTGCCTTGGCCTTTAGCTCCTCATAGTTGATCAGGGCCAGCGGGTGTATGCCGATGTGTGAGTTGATGACGAACTCGAGCCTTGCAAGCCCGACACCGTCATTGGGGATCTGGCCCTGGGTGAATGCCTGCTCGGGGATGCCCACATTCATCATGATCATGGTCTTGGTCTTGGGCACATTGGCAAAATCTATGCGCTCCACCTCGTACTTCAAGAGGCCCTCATAGACCTTGCCCTCCTCGCCTTCGGCACAGGACACGGTGACCTCCTGACCGGTGCTCAAAACCTCCGTACCATTCTCCGTTCCTACGATACACGGGATTCCAAGCTCGCGGGACACGATGGCTGCATGGCAGGTCCTGCCGCCACGGTTGGTGACGATGGCAGCGGCTATCTTCATGATGGGCTCCCAGTCCGGATCGGTCATGTCAGTCACCAGGACCTCGCCCTCGTTGAATGTGGATATCTGGCTTGCATCCTCTATAACATGGACCTTGCCCTGGCCGATCTTGGCACCAACGGCCTTGCCGGTGACCAGGACTTTTCCGGTCTCCAGGAGCTTGTAGGTCTCCATGTAGTTCTTGTCCTTCTGGGAATGGACGGTCTCGGGCCTGGCCTGAACTATGTAGAGATCCCCTGTGCCCACCTTCTCTCCGTCACCATCCTTGGCCCACTCGATATCCATCTGCTTGCCGTAGTGCTCCTCGATGATGCAGGCCCACTTGGCAAGAGTTATGAGCTCATCGTCGCTGAGCACAAAGGTGTGACGCTCCTCCGGCGTGGTCTCCACATTCGTGACCGGATTCTTCGGATCATCCGTATAAATCATCTTCTTCTGCTTGAGCCCGAGCTTCTTGCTCACTATTGGCCTGAAGCCCTCCTTGAGGGTGGGCTTGAATACATAGAACTCGTCCGGGTTGACCGCACCCTGCACCACGTTCTCACCAAGGCCCCAGGCCCCGGTTATGTAGACCACGTCGGTGAAACCGCTCTCTGTATCCATGGTGAACATGACGCCTGAGCTTGCGCTGTCGCTGCGGACCATCTTCTGAACCGCTATGGAGAGATAGACGTCAAAGTGTCCAAAGCCCTTGTCGTGACGATAGGATATGGCCCTGTTGGTAAAGAGGCTTGCAAAGCAGCGGTGGCAAGCATCTATAAGGGCATCGGTGCCGGTGATGTTGAGATAGGTATCCTGCTGGCCTGCAAAGGATGCGTCTGGCAGGTCCTCGGCAGTGGCAGAGGAGCGAACAGCCACGTCCACATTGGGGCCATACTCCTCCTCCATCTTCTTGTATGCGTCAATGATGGCCTGCTCCAGATCTGCAGGAAACTTGGCATTCAGAATTATCTCGCGCACCTTCTGGCCTCTTGCCTGAAGGTCCTCGATGTTGTGGGTATCCAGACCCTCCAGGGCATCCCTGATGGCCTGTTCGATGCCGCCCTCCTTCAAGAGGTGCTTGTAGGCCTCAGCGGTAATGGCAAAGCCGTTTGGCACCTTCACACCCTTGCTGGTCAGATGTTGATACATCTCACCGAGCGAGGCATTCTTCCCACCTACCAAGGGAACGTCCTTTATCCCTATCTCCTTGAACCACAAGATGAATGGTTTGTCACTCATCACCGACAACCTCCTTGAATGTTGGACTACTCTACAAAAAGAGTGAATCTTTACTCATGCCCCCAATTTAGCAGCCGTGTTGCGCTTTGGCAACGATTTAGCCCCCAGGCTGGCGGCACACAAATGGCGTCTTTCTACAGGATCAGAACTGCT
>Ga0256914_1004705_pt1 | contig 10115 bp, 11 predicted proteins | sample HulkmetaG_FD_191571 | JGI IMG/M metagenome (GOLD analysis project Ga0256914, IMG submission 191571) | Hydrothermal chimney microbial communities from Main Endeavour vent field at the Juan de Fuca Ridge, Pacific Ocean - Hulk | ecosystem: Environmental > Aquatic > Marine > Hydrothermal vents ...
ACGCTCATGCTACTTTTTACCAACTGCATATGTCTTTTTTTAAACGCTTATCCATCATATCCAACTTTTTTGGGATAGTTACAAGCAAATGCTATTCCTGCTTTTTTTAGTTGTGTAGAAAGGTATGTATTAAACATAGAAAATGAGATCGATTATAAGATATTTATATTTTCAATATACATATTAAAATTTAAGCCCCTTCTTATGGAATATGCAAAATTGGTTGAATTAGATACAATTTTAGAAGGTTCACATTTGTTATCACTAAAGAGAGATAATTATACAAAAAATATGCCTTATTCATTTAGGGTGAATGGTGCATTAATAAGTTTGATTTTTTTTAGTTTTATTGAAAAAAAAGATAAATCACATTTTCCAACAGCAGATTATAATGATAAGTTTTTGCATAGTCTTTTTAGCTACTATGAAGGTCTACAAAGTATAGGGCTTGAGGCTAATCAAATGTTTAGTATTATGTTTCAAGAGTCTATTAGTCAATCAATTAAGTCTTCTGCTGGAGCAAATTTAGAAGATTTAGTAGTGACTTTATTACTTAATGAAGGCATTACCAATATTAATAAAAAAATTGATAGCAATAATCATGAAATAGAATATGATCATTTTTTTGTTTTAGAAGGTAAAAAATATGGTATTTCTACAAAAAGAACAATGAGAGAAAGATATAAACAGTTTAAAAATACATCTACTGCTGAAGCAGATATATTTATACATATAACATCTGGGCTTGACTTAAATAAAACTAAAGCTACAACAATAACAAGTGATTCATTTGGATGTTATATATTCGTATTTCCTGAAATATATAAAAAAAGTGAATATATGATTCAAAATAGTAAAATATTTAGTACGATTTCTCTTACTAAGTCTACGCTGTTGAATTTAGGTGTTTAATATTTGCCAATTATAAAGGATTATTTTTACTTGACCTAGATATTCTAAAATTTTTAGGAGAAGTTTCTTTTATAATAAAAAGAAACTACCTTTATCTATCCTACTATAGTTTGAACTTCACTATTAGTTTTCACAACTTCTCCACTTCCGTGAATAACTTGAGGGATGCAAGATGTGCAGATAAGTACCTCTTCACCTAGGCATTTGGCGTGTATGTATACTGTTTTTTCTCTATCATTTGACTCTTTTAGGCATACATTACAGTACTGCTTATTGTTTATTTCCATGAAAAATCCTTTGGTTTAATTTGTTGTTATTATATTAGTTTATAATATATGAGGGATTGATTTTAATCAAATTAGATATAATTTTTATTAAAAAAATATTAAGGATTTTAAAATGCCAATGTTAGATAGTTTTATGGTAGACCATACAAAGATGAAAGCACCTGCTGTTAGAGTAGCAAAAACGATGAGTACTCCATGTGGAGATACTATTACAGTATTTGATTTGAGATTTTATAAACCAAATAAAGATCTTTTTACTGAAAAGGCGATACATACATTTGAGCATCTTTTTGCTGGATTTATTAGAGAGCATCTTAATAGTAAAAAAGTTGAGATTATAGATGTATCTCCGATGGGATGTAGAACAGGGTTTTATATGAGTCTTTTGGGAACTCCTAGAGAGGAGAAAGTTGCCAAGGCTTGGATGAAGGCTATGGATGATATCTTAAATGTAAAAAAGAAAAAAGATATTCCTGAATTAAATATATATCAATGTGGAACTTATAAAATGCACTCATTAAAACAGGCTAAAAAAGTAGCAAAATATATAATTAAAAAAGGTATAGGTGTTATGAATAATGAAGAGCTAAAATTAGATGAAAAGCTTTTAAAAAATCTATAATGGTGACAAATGAGATAATGAAAGAGAGAGATTTAGCCAATATTTGGCATCCCTGTTCTCAAATGAAAGATTATGAGACACTCCCTTTTATTCCAATTAAGTCTGGAAAAGGGGCTTATCTTTATGATTTTGATTCTAATAAATATCTTGATGCTATCTCCTCATGGTGGGTAAATATTTTTGGACACTCCAATCCATATATTAATGAAAAAATAAAAGAACAGTTAGAGACATTGGAACATGTGATATTTGCAGGGTTTACTCATGAGAGTGGTGTTAGACTTGCAGAGAGATTAGTGGCTCTTACTCCCAAAGATTTACAAAAAGTTTTTTTTGCTGATAATGGCTCTAGTGCTGTAGAGATTGCTCTAAAGATGAGTTTTCAATATTATAAAAATAGAGGTGAAGTTAGAGATATTTTTATATCTTTGGAGAATAGTTATCATGGTGAGACTATGGGGGCTTTGGCTGTGGGTGATGTATCTTTGTATAAAGAGATTTATAATGAGATATTGATCAAAACTATTCAAGCCCCTTCTCCTGCGTTGGTTGATGAAGATGAAGCTATTGATGCAATGGAAAAATTATTCAAAAAATATGATGGTAGAATTAGTGCTGTGATTATAGAGCCATTGGTTCAATGTGCTGGTAGTATGGCAATGTATGATGCTTCATATATTTCAAAACTTAGAGCTTTGTGTGATAAATATGGTGTTTTTATGATTGCAGATGAGATTGCTGTAGGGTTTGGTAGGACAGGAACTATGTTTGCATGTGAACAAGCTAATGTTACTCCCGATTTTTTATGCCTCTCTAAGGGTATTACGGGCGGTTATTTGCCACTTTCATGTGTTATGACTACCGATGAGGTATATAGTGCCTTTTATTGTGATTATAGCGAAGGTAAGTCCTTTTTGGACTCTCATAGTTATACTGGAAATGCTCTTGCTTGTTCTGCTGCAAATGCAACACTTGATATTTTTGAAAATGAGAATATTATTGAACAAAATAGGCTCAAAAGTGATCAATTATCAAATATGTTAGCAAAATTTAAAAATCTTGAAAATGTCAAAGAGGTAAGACAAAGAGGAATGATCGCAGCAGTTGAACTTCAAGGGTATGCTCCCGAGAAAAGGGTAGGGCTTGAAATTTATAAATATGCCCTCAAAAATGAAGTTTTACTTAGACCTCTTGGGAATGTAGTCTATTTTATGCCTCCATATATCATAAATGAAGAGGAGTTACAGAAAATAACTGATGTAGCTTATGGTGGAATTTCTAAACTTTTATAGTTTTTTATAACTTTTATACTGATTTTGTAAAAAAAATTTTTATTTTGACGATCTGCTTTTATATAAACTTATAAGGGTGGTATTATGGAAATGAATATTTGGATAATCAGTGCGATTATTTTGGCAATTGTTGTTGTCTCTAAGTTGTTGGCAAAGAAGACATCAACAGTTGATGTTTTGTGGTTAATTATTTTTGGGGCTTTGTTTGCAAATATAGGGTGGCTTCCTGAACATAATGAGACATTGGATCTTATTGGTGAATGGGGAATAGTCTTTATTATGTTTGCTCTTGGGTTTGACGAAGATCTATCTCATTTTAAAGAGGGGCTTCTTAGAAGTTGGGGAATAGCAGTAATTGGGGCTCTATTTCCATTTTTTACAGCCTATTTTACTGCTCAGTTTTTTGGGTTTGATAATAATGCCGCTCTTCTTTGGGGTTTAACTATGACAGCAACGGCTGTTAGTTTGACTATGGTAACACTCAAAAATGAAGATCTTCATAAAAGTGTAGCAGCTACGGGTATTATGACCGCTGCTGTTATTGATGATATTTTATCTCTTATTGGTGTTGCAATTGTCGTGCCTATTGCTTTGGCTTCTAGTAGTGCTGTAGGTGGTTTGGCTAATGAGGGGTTGAATGCTGTTGGGCTTGCTGTTATTTTATTAAAAGTTGTTGCTTTTTTCTTTTTGGTTATTGTTTTTGGTCTTTTTGCATTTCCTGAAACTGTACCTGAAAAGTTATCTCCAAATGCTTCATTGATTCAAAAAGTTGATTTTTATTTTACACAAATATTTAAATATATTAATATCAAAGATCTTTTATTGGCATATAAGGGAGAGTTTACTCCATTAATCATGATCTCGGTTGCCATGAGTTTGGGTGCTGTGGCTCATATGTTTGATTTTCACCCTGCTATTGGTGCTTATTTGGCTGGATTGTTTTTGAAAAAAGAGTATTTTATCTTTGATGCAGAAGAAGAGAGACGGACAGATCAACATTTTGAGAGTTCAAAGAATGTTGTAGATCATATCGCTTTTACTGTATTTGGACCAATTTTCTTTGTAACTTTAGGAACAAAAATTCACTTTGATGCACAAATATTGATGGAAATTTTACCAATGGTTCTGACTCTATTTGCTGGAATATTTATTTTTCAAATCCTCTCTGCCGCACTTGCTGCAAAATATACAGGTGGATATACTACTCAAGAGAGTGTTATGATTGGTTTGGGAATGTTAGGACGGGCTGAACTTGCCTTTATCGTGATCAATTTGGCATTTACAGAGCATCATATTATTAGTGTGGAAGAGTTTTATACTCTAATCTTTACGCTATTTTTATTAAATGTATCAGTTCCTCTTACTATAAAATGGTGGAAGCCATACTATTTGGGAGAGAAAGAGATGAGATTTTTTACTACTAAAGTAGATGTAAAAGCCAAAGGAGTATAATAATCCAATTTTAAATTATAGGAAAATAAAATTGGATGCAACAACTATACTTTTACAACTTTTCTTGGGGCTTTTGGGATTTTCATTTTTTATCTATGGTAAAAAACAGAAATCTCTTATGCCTCTTATATCTGGTGTGGGATTGATGGTTATTCCATATTTTATATCAAATGTTTGGTTGCTTATTGTTGTTGGAGTAGTTTTTGTTTTTTTACCTAAAATGGTGAAGTTCTAAACCATCTCTATAAAAAATAGAGTGGTTTGGAATATTAGTTTTGTTTTTTAATAAGCTCTTTGAGCTCATCAATATCTTTTTTTGTTGCAAGACCTAGTTCATCAATAATCTCTTTGACTCTGCTCTTTAGTTTCTCTTCTTGCTCTTGTTTACTTTTTTCGATTCCCTCTTTTGCTTCATCAAAAGATTTTGTCATTTTCTCTTTTGATAATTCACCCTCTTTGATTATTTCATCAAATTCAGTTGCAAATTTGTCTTTTAAAAGTAACGCCATGCCAACTCCCTTATAGAGTAGGTCTTTTGTTGCTTGATCCATAACTATCTCCTATTATGCTTCTACATAGCAAAATTTGTAGCCTCTTCTTCTGATTGTCTCAATACATTTGATACCAAGATTTTTATCGAGCTTTTGTCTGATTGCATTGATAGAGGTTTCGACAACATTTGGTGTGATAAATTCAGGCTCTTCCCAGATAGCATTTAAAAGTCTATCTTTTGAGATAACTTGATTTTTATGTTCTGCCAAATATACAAGAATGTCAAAAGGTTTACCCTTTATCTCTATCTCTTTATCACGATAAGATGTCTTCTCTTCACTTATGTCAATTGTAAGTTTACCAATTTTGATACGATTATCAATTGTTCTTCTAAGTTTTGCTTCGACTCTTGCTTCTATAATCTCTCTATCAAATGGTTCTTTAATAAAATCATCTGCACCAGCTCTCAAAAATGCTATCTCTGTATCTTTATCATTGATAATAGACAATACAATAAGTGGAACTTTGACATTTTTAGATATCTTTTCAATAAATTTTTTTGTCTTATTGAACTCCAAGTCGTAATCTAGCAATATTAAGTCGTAATTTCTAAATCTTAGAAAGTTCGAACTATCATCAATATCGTATGACTCATCTACTATTACTCTCAATGAAGACGCGATAGATTTTACTAATTCTTCTTCTGTTCCTATAGATAATATTCTCATGATTTTCCCATTCCTTTAGCGATTAGCTAAAGTTTCTTAAACTAATCACAAACGGTATCAAAAAAATCTTTAAAAATCAATTTAATTTAGTTTTTAATATTAAAAATCAACTACTTTTGAGCTTTTAGCACTGCTTTTCATGTATGAAATGATCTTTTGATGAAATGGGTGTGAAGCATAAGCTTTCAAATCCTCTTTAGAATCAAACTCTGTAATGAGTGCAATATCATAAGCTCTCTCCTCTTGGGCAAAGTTAATTCCTACCTCGATACCTCTTAAAATATCTATCTCTCCATCCATAGAAAGGAGCTTATTTTTTACCTTTTCTTTGTTTTCTTGCGAATTATCATTTAATTTAAAAAATACAATATGCTTAACCATTTTTTACCTTTTTTAAAGCTTTTTTATACTCTTCTTGAAAATTAAGATTTTCAAATGAAGATTCATCATCAAAATCTACTATCTTAATATTGATCTGATCAAAAAGATTTTGAAATCTAAATTTTTTCTCACTAATAAGTTTTTCTAATATAGGAATAGAAGATTTTTTGTAAATTCCACAAAGAGGTTGCATCCCTTTTGGGCTTTTTGCAATTATAGCATCTGCTTCACTATTTTGCATTGTTTCAAAAAGTAACATAAAATCACTTTTTTGAAAGAATGGTGTATCTACGCTTAAGATAAACATCTCATGTTGCTTAACCTGAGATAAAACAGAAACAAGACCAATAAAAGGAGCACTATCTTTAAAGTGTCTAAAATCCTCAATAAAATTAGTTTCAAAGTCAAATTTTTTTCTGCTTTTACAACTTACAAAAATTTTACTAAAGTGAGGTTTTAGTCTATTTATTTGAAACTCTGTGAGTGTTTTTGAGTCTCCAAATGGAAGAAGTGATTTATCCTCTCCCATTCTACTACTCTTACCTCCTGCAAAGATTACACAAGGTATATCATACATTTTTATAAATCTCTAGGGTCTGTGATCTTACCAGTGATAGCACTAGCAGCCGCAACAGCTGAGTTTGCCAAATATATTTCACTACTTCTAGCTCCCATACGACCTACAAAGTTTCTATTGGTTGTGGCGATACATCTCTCATTATCTCCCAAAATTCCCATATATCCACCAAGACATGCACCACAAGTAGGATTACTCACTACTGCACCAGCTTCAATCAAAATATCAATTAATCCCTCTTTTTGAGCTTGTTGAGAGATCTTTTGTGTTGCAGGAGTTACAATTAATCTTGTTCTTCTTGAGACTTTTTTGCCTTTAAGTATCTTTGCTGCAATACGAAGATCACCCAAGCGACCATTTGTACAACTTCCAATAAATACTTGATCTACACTCAAATCATCCTCTACAGCTTGTCGTATAGATTTTCCATTTGATGGTAAATGAGGATAAGCTATTACTGGATCAAGATTGCTTACATCAATTTCAATGGTTTTGATATAAGAGGCATCTTCATCTGAGTAGTGATATTTTGGCTCTTCTCTCAAATCTTTACTTGCCAAAAACTCTTTTGTAATATCATCAACAGCTATAATTCCATTTTTGGCACCTGCTTCAATTGCCATATTACAAAGGCTAAAACGATCATCCATATCAAGGTATTGGATTGTATCACCAGTGAACTCCAAGGCTTGATAGAGAGCTCCATCAACACCAATTTGACGGATAATTTCTAAAATAAGATCTTTTCCATAAACAAAAGGTTTTGGTTTGCCACTAAATACAACTTTGATAGATTCAGGAACTTTAAACCAATTTCCACCAGTAATCATAGCAAATGCCAAATCAGTAGAACCCATACCAGTAGCAAATGCTCCCAAGGCTCCATGAGTACATGTATGAGAATCAGCACCGATAATAACATCCCCCGGAATTACCAACCCTTTTTCAGGTAAAAGAGCATGTTCAATTCCCATATCTTTCTCATCAAAAAAAAGTTTCAAATCATGTTTATATGCAAATTCACGACTAATTTTAGCTTGATTTGCACTTGCAATATCTTTTGCAGGAATAAAGTGATCCATGACAATAGAAAAGTTATCAGGCTTTGCCAACTTCTCTGCTCCACTCTCTTCAAATGCTCTAATTGATATAGGTGTAGTTATATCATTTCCAATAACCATGTCGATATCACATCGAATAATTTCACCCGCTTTTACTTCTTTGCCAACATGTTGGCTAAAGATTTTTTCTGTAATTGTTTGTCCCATAGTTTCCTCTATAATTTTTGATTGCACATGGCGTTTGGCAGTACCAAACCTACAAGTGTTGAATACCTTATGATAGCAAAAGATTTATAAAGGAGCTTTAGTCTCTTTTTAAATAAATAGTAAAATCATTCTCCAAATATCCCTCTACAATTTTCACTTTACATGGTAAGTTTCTAGCAAATTTTTTGATCTCTCGTGGCAAAAAGTAGTTAAAACTTCCTTTTTGTTCTCTCCCTTTTAGAAGATTAAAAATAAAGCCTTTTTTTGAATAATCAAAACATCGTCTAATAAAAAGCCATGTCTCAAATCTATTCATAATATTCATGGAACCACTTGCAATATAAAAATCTACTTTTGGAATAGAGTCTGTGAGGATATCTTTTTGCACTATCTTTTGATTGGTTCTCTCTCTTGCTATGGCTATATTTTCACTTACGATATCTAAACCTATATATTTAAAATTCTCTTCTCTCTCTTCTAAATATAGATAAAAATCTCCAAAACCACACCCTGCATCAGCGATGCTACTTTTTGAGAGGTTTGGTTTTAGGAGTTCGTATATTATTTCAAATCTCTTTATTTGAGAATGTCTACTATTCCAATTTACACCCTCAGCACTCACTCCATATTTTTTGAGAGCTGCTTTGTAAAATCTACTATTATTAATACGAGGCATTATAATCTAATAATAGTTGCACCAAAACCACCCATGTTGGCTGGAGCATCTGTAAATTTTACTACTCTTGGGTGAGTTTTGAGAAACTCTTTGACGGCGTAAGCGAGTTTACCGCTTCCTATTCCATGATAGACCAATACTTCATCATATCCTGTGATTAGAGCATCTGATAAAAATTTGTCCAATTTATCTATTGCTGGTTCACTTCTAAGTCCATGCAGATCTAGTTTGATAGAGCTTGATTGAGGTTTTTGTACATGAATAGTTGCTTTTTGTTTGATCTTTTTTGGTGGAAGGTTTCCACTTCTTTTGAGTCTATTCATGGGAACTCTCATTTTGATTCCTTCACACTCTATCATGGCTTCATCTTTTCGGATTGATAAGATTTTACCTTTTGAGTTGTTGTATTTGATGAAATCTCCTACTTTTAGATCTAGTTTTTCTTGTACTATCTCTTTAGTTTTGACTCTATTTTTTTGTTGGTTTGCTTTGTTTAATGCTCTGTGAATTTGAGCAGGGTCTTTGCCTTTGACTGCCTCTTTGGCTAGATTTATTGCTTCATTGTACTTTTTTTCTAGTTCAAAAGTAGTTTGGCGAAGAGATTTATCAACTTGAAATTTTTGATCTTTGAGTGATTCTTTGAGTTTTGCGACTCTCTCTTTTTCATTTTGAAGCTCTCTTATCTCTCTTTTTTTGGTAAGTTCAAGATCAATATTTCTCTGAATTAGCTCATTCAATTTTTCGGTATCTTCACCATAAACGACCTTTGCTTCACTAATCAAAGCCGAAGGAATCCCATATCTTTGAGCTGTCTCAAAAGCATAACTTTTACCAATAGTACCTTGCAAAAAATCATAAGTAGGTTTTTGCTGTTTTTCATCATACAATGCAGCCAACATCTCAACCTCTTCATGAATTGCCATCATAGCAGCTAATCTTTTGTGGTGTGTGGTTATGATTATTTTGATATTTTTGTTCATGAGCTTTTCAAGTATGACTTTAAAAAGTGTTGCCGCTTCATCAGCATCAGTTCCAAGCTCAATCTCATCAACACCCACAATAAAATTATCTTTGCCAAAAAGTTTTGAAAACTCTTGCATTCTTCCTGCAAATGTTGAGATATCATTTTTGACGCTTTGAGGATCGTCAATAATGGCATTGATCTCTTTAAAATGAGCAATAGAGGAGTGATTGGCATCAATTTTCATAGGAAGAAGATATTTTGCCAAAAATATAGCACTCAAAATTGATTTGAGTAACATTGTCTTACCACCTGCATTTACTCCTGTGATCATCATTATTTTTTTACTAAAATCTATGGAAATAGGTTTTGGATCTGAGAGTGCAGGGTGGGCAAAATTGGTCAGTTTTACGGTGCTGTTTTTGGTTGGTTTGATAAACTCAAAATCACTATTTTTTGCAAAAAAT
>Ga0256914_1004706_pt1 | contig 10112 bp, 11 predicted proteins | sample HulkmetaG_FD_191571 | JGI IMG/M metagenome (GOLD analysis project Ga0256914, IMG submission 191571) | Hydrothermal chimney microbial communities from Main Endeavour vent field at the Juan de Fuca Ridge, Pacific Ocean - Hulk | ecosystem: Environmental > Aquatic > Marine > Hydrothermal vents ...
AGATACCTATATTGCTCAACTCCCTGTTACCTCCTCTCCTCAATCTGATATCATCAAAAAAGTAAAAAATCGACGACTTGCCATTGAGTTTACTAAGGTACTTAAGCACTCCGTTAATTTTAGAGCAATTCAAAAGGGCGATCGTTTGGCAATTGTCTATGATCAGAAGATGCGTCTGGGGCAACCCATTGGCGTACCTAGTATCAAAGTAGCGATGATGGAGACACGTAAAAAACGTCACTATGTCTTTATGCATACGGATGGTAAGTATTATGATGAAGAGGGGAAAGAGCTTGTCAAAAAGTATATGGGACGACCACTTAAACATATTCGTATCACCTCCCCCTTTATCCATCGACGATTCCATCCTGTGCTCAAACGATGGAAAGCCCACCTTGGAACAGACTTTGGTGCCAAAACGGGAACCCCCATATTGGCAGTTGCTGATGGGAAGGTGATCTTTTCAGGATGGAAAGGGGGATATGGGAATGTCATCAAGATCAAACATGCAGATGGATATGTCTCCTTATATGCTCACCAAAGCAGACGCAAAGCCAAAGTGGGGGAGTATGTCTCCAAAGGAGAGGTGATTGGATATGTGGGAAATACCGGACGTAGTACAGGACCACACCTTCATCTTGGGATCTACAAAAATGGACGACCTATCAATCCTATGCAGATGGTCAAGTTCAAAAGCAAAGGGTTATGGGGTAAGGGCAAAAAGGCATTTTTGCGACGAAAGAATAAGTATACTAAGATTATTGATGAGATCTTTGATGCCAATCGCCCCTCTTATATATGGAGTAGTATTGATGAGCGTTCAGTCTCCCCTAAAATGAAGAGTTATTATAAAAGTTTAGGTTGGTAATGGAAAATAGAATAGAAGCATTTGAACTACATGAGTTAAAAAATCCAAAGTTTATCCAAGCAGGATATGTCACCTATAGACAAAATGGTATTGCCAAGAGTTGGGAGGTAGTAAAAGCACATGACTCTGTAGCGATATTAATCTACCATAAAGAGCATGAGAGTTTTGTATTGGTCAAGCAGTTTCGTCCCGCTGTCTATATGGGTGGAGAACAGGATGGATTAACGGTTGAACTCTGTGCAGGTATTGTGGACAAGGAGCTATCTTTGGTGCAAATTGCCCAAGAGGAGATCTTTGAAGAGTGTGGCTATAGCGTCTGTATTGAAGATATCAAACGTATTACCATGGTCAATAATGCCGTAGGATTTGCAGGATCTCGACAGACGATTTTTTATGTTGAGGTAGATGAATCGATGCACACTCATAGGGGTGGTGGCATTGAGAGTGAATTAATTGAAGTTATCGAGCTACCTATCTCTAAAGCAAAAGCATTTATGTATGATGAATCTGTAGCCAAAACATCTGGACTGCTCTTTGCTTTTATGTGGTGGTTTGATCAACAAGCCATTTAAAAAACTATTAACAAACAAGGACTCTTTTGAGATCTACTCTTCTGCTCATTTGATCTACAAAGTGATCTATTTGGCTTCTCTTGTGGGCTTTGAATTTGTCGTCATTGAAGAGTCCATGAACAAATGTTCCTTTGATATTTTCGGCTTGATAGTAGAGAGGGTATTTGTGGCTTATGCCGTGATGAATCTCAAAGCCATCGATCATGCGACCAAAGATATGGTAGTTGCCTCGTCGGACAATCTTCTCTCTTTGGAAGATAATCTCATCATCGATAAATCCTAAACCACGGATAGTAATAGGGGTGGCACTCTCTATCATCTCTTGATCATTGATCTGGTTGAACATCATCTGAAAACCACCACAAATCCCCAAGATCTCTCCTTGGTACTCTTGAAGCTGTTCAAAGAGTCCTGAGGCTTTGAGCCAAAGCAGATCCTCTACGACTAGTTTGGAGCCAGGGAGAATAATTTGATCAAATTTACTTAGATCTATATGGCTTTGGACAAACTCTAATAAGATCGCTTCATCTGCAATAAGTGGCTCAAAATCATTATAGTTACTCATAGTAGGATAGGCAATAACGCCCACTTTTTTGGCATCAGGAAGGCTCTTTTGTTGGTAGTTTATGAGTGATTGGGAGTCCTCAAAGCCCAAATTGAAAGGGATATAGGGAAGCACTCCCAAAACAGGGATCATAAACTCCTCTTCAATAATACGAATACCCTCATCAAATAGACTAAGATCCCCTCTAAACTTATTGACAATGACCCCAACAACATTCTCTTTGAGTTGTTTGGGAAGCAGATTATAGACCCCCCAAATAGAGGCAAATACACCCCCTTTTTCGATATCAGCAACAAGAATAATCTTGGTATTAAACTCTGTGGCAATGTAGATATTAGAGAGATCCTTGTCCATAAGATTTAGCTCAACAGGACTACCTGCCCCCTCAGCGACAACACAATCATATCGCTCATCAAGATAGGAGAATGCCTTTTTGACAATGGGTTTTAGTCTCTCAAGATCACGGTAGTAGGCTCTAACATCTTTGGTAGCGACACTCTTACCGTTGACAATAAGCGAAGCAGAACTTTTTCGTCCTGATTTTAGGAGTATGGGATTGATATGATATGTGGGGGTAATGCCTAGCACTTCAGATTGAAAGTATTGTGCCACGGCTATCTCTGATCCATCCTCACAGACCATGGCATTGTTGGAGACATTTTGTGCCTTGAATGGTGCAACGCTAAAACCCAAATCTTGGAGCATTTTGGCAACAACAAATGTTACGGTTGATTTTCCTGCATCAGAACTGGTACCAAAGATAGAGATATTATGCAAATTTAGCCCCTTTTTTAATCGATAAGACTATATAATTTGGATTCTATATAGATTTAGATTAGATTAAGATTAAAAAGGATTTTTATTGGCTGATGTAAAAGATTATGAGATAAAAGCACTGAAAAGACAGATATTTATTAGTAATTTAAAGGCATGGATTATCGGTGTGATATTGATTTCTGAGATTCTCTTTATTGGGATGTATTTCTCCAAGATGGGTATGTTTGAAGAGGTGAGTACCTCCTCTAATAAAGTAGCAGTCATTCGCTATAACCAAGAGGTGACAGAGGAGTTTACCACCAAAGTGATGGAGAGACTTGATAAGATCAAAGAGGAGAAAGAGTACAAATCAGTGCTATTTATTATGGGATCTCCTGGGGGATCTCCTACTGCGAGTGAGGAGTTAAGTGAGTATCTAAAAGCCTATCAAAAGGATATCAATATAACCATGTATGTGGACTCAATCGCTGCTAGTGGTGGATACTATATCGCATCAGCCATTCGACCACTCTATGCCAACAAAAATGCTATTGTTGGCTCTATTGGGGTCATTATGCCTCACTATAACTTTGGTGAGTTGGCAAAAAAAGTGGGTGTAGAGGAGGATTATATCGCCGCAGGTAAGTTCAAAAAACCCATCTCTATGTTGGCAAAGATTGACAAGGAGAATAGAGAGTATATGGTCAATCATCTTCTCAAACCTACCTATCATAACTTTGTAAATGCTGTAGCCAAGAATCGAGGTTTAGAGACAAAAGATATTATACCATTTGCTGAGGGGAAAATTTTTATTGCCAATGTGCCTGAGATTCAAGGTATTTTGGTAGATGAAGTTAGCTCTTTGTATCGTATCAAAAAGATGATACGAGATAAGCTAGGGGCAGATGATGTAGATTTTGTTACCATTAGTTTAGAGGAAGAGGAGTCTTTTTTGCCACAAGTCAAAGTAGATTTGGGATTAGAGACACTCCTTAAGAAGATACAGATGCAGTAGCATCAATCTTGAGTATTGATTACTTCAGCCTTTTTGCTATGCCTAGTTTGACCTCATAAACTTCATCGCAAAAGTTGGCAATTTTAGCTCCTATAATACCTGAGCGATCCACAAATACTCTGCTCTCTCTCTCCATGGGGATAACCCCCATGTTTACCTCATCAAGGACAAAAACAATATTGGCATCCCTTTGAGAGAGTTGCTCAAGTTGCTCAAAAAGCTCTTCGATTGCTATCTCCATTGTATTGAGAATCCACATAGAGATGGAGTCGATAAGGTAGGTTCCTCGTTGGTTGATAACCAAAGGGAGATCAAATGGCTCTTCAATAGTGATAAATCGATCTTGGCGTTGCCATTGATGTTGATAGATACGCTCTAGCATCTCCTCATCACTATAGCTATTATCATAGGTAGCAATATAGTAGGGTTTTTTATCATAAGTAAGCTCTATGGCTTTTTGCTCTGCGAGTCGGCTCTTGCCTGATCTCTGTCCACCATAATATAGGATCTTCATCTATCCCAAAAACTCCTCTACCTTACGCGTGATCTGCTCTTGATTAACGCCATTGAGTAACCCATAGATCAATGCACCACCCGCACCAACACCCTCTTTTGCCTCCCCTTGATCATAGAGTTTGAGGGCAGGATGTTGGCTCATGGAGAAATCAAACTCACTGTAGTAAGCTTGGATGGGAAATTTCAACATCTCTAAGAGTCTCTTGATATCACTCTGTTGATCTTGGGCAACCCATTTAGTTGTACAGAGTGCAAGATTGGAGCTATTTATGCTTCCTCCCATAATCTCTAATACCCTATTGACAATAAGAAGTACCGCTGCCATCTGTGTCCCCCCTGCTAGAATGAGTGGTATTTTATTGTTAAGTCCAAGGATAAATCCTGCATTGAAAATCAACATATTATCACCCACTTTTGAGAGAATATCAAAGAGTTCATCATCGCTTTTTATCTGAGAGAGAGCAAGGTTGAGCGTCTCCTCTCGTATCTCATTAGGAACATCCTTAAAAGAGCTAGAGAAACACGATTTGGTATCATACCCTAAGCCCAAAGCTGTTGCCAAAGCAGTGGTTGTTCCACTAGGAACTGACTCTCCTAATATAATATAGTCATCCTTTGGCTGATAGGCATGTCCAAAATTAACCCCCTTCTCAAAAATGGCTTGGGCATCAATACCTGCCCCTTGGGCGATGCTCTTGCTTGGGGAGATATCAAACTCATGAAGTTGAAAGTAGTTGATATCAGGCTTGATCTCTATGCCTAAATCAAGTAACTCAATACGCCCATAAGGAGCAAGTAGATGTACTCCTCTGGTAATTAGTGCTGGAGTGGGAACCCCTTTGGGGGTTTGGGCGATATTTTTGAGGCTTCGCACCTCTCCTGTGCAGAGAAACTCACTATCAAGTGTGGGGGTAAGGTAGATCATGCCAGGAATTCCCGCTTGGGTAATTCCCTCTATCTTAGCAGTATCCGTATTGCTAAGTGCCAACATAAAAGTTGCTTTTTTCCCTCTGAGGGACTCTATGAAGTCAATAGTACCAATAATTGGTTTTATCATAATTAATTCTCGTTTTTGAAACGTAGTATAAGGTAGCATCCTTAAATATTCTTAACAAGAGGAACAATAACGCAATATTCATCTGCTACTAGGCATAATAAATACACAATAATTAGATATAATCATCTAAAAAAGGATTAACCATGTACTACCGATTAACTTCTCTATTTTTTATAACACTCTTTAGTCTGGCTCAAGCCAATATGATTCGTCCTCTCTTGCAGATCTCATTTGAAGGGGGAGGTGATGAACTGGTCACTATCCAGCATGATTATGAGAGTGACTATACTATTGATGCTGGTGATGGGCTTACCTTTGAAGCGGGGGTCGCTATGGATGATCCTGCTAGTAACTTAGAGATGCAGTTTCTTGTTGGCTATAAATTTGATACAGATGATGCAGATAATGGTGATATAACATGGAGTACCATACCACTCTCTGCACTAGCTTTTGTCAAAGTAGAGGATTTCAAATTTGGAGGAGGGATAACCTATCATCTCTCTCCTGAGTTGGATGGTCGCTTTGGCAGAGAGGAGATCAACCATGAGTTTGAGAGTGCATGGGGTGGTGTACTACAGGCACAATACTCTTTTGAGGATACCTTTGCCATTGGTGTCAAAGCAACGTTTATTGATTATACCCTCAAAGGGGATAATACCCAAACTGCCAATGGTAATACCATCGGCATTGTAGGGACTTTTAAGTTTGGAGGAACACGATCACGATATCGTTAGGCTACCAATCAAGTGCCAAGAAGATAATAGACAAGAAGAGATCCGCAATAAAAATCGTCACCGAAGCCAATACCACGGCTCGGGTGGTTGAGACTCCTACCCCTTTGGCCCCACCTGAGGTGTGATACCCCACATAGGTTCCAATACTTCCAATAAGATAACCATATATTAATCCTTTGAGCATTCCTGAACCGATATCAGAGAAGTGCAGAAGCTGTTTGATGCTATCTGCATAGACCACAGGATTCATATCCAGAGCGATCCAAGCCATCAAAAAAGCTGAACTATTGGAGATAAAATCAAAAGCAATCACCAATAGAGGAACAGCAAGGGTTGTGGCAATAATACGAGGAATTACCAAAAATTTTTTGGAGTCTACGGCAAGTGTCTCAATCGCATCAATCTGCTCAGTAACTCTCATCGTTCCAAGCTCTGCTGCCATTGAGGAGATCGCTTGTGCTGTGACCATCAATCCTGCCAAAAGAGGTGCCAACTCCCGACTAATAGAGATAAAGATCGTATACCCCATAAAGTTCTCCGCACCAAACTTACTAAACCCTTGATAGAGTTGAACCGCTTCGATCAACCCCAAAAAAAGAGCCGTCAAAAAAATCACCCCAAAGGTTCCAATCGCTACCACCTCTGTCTGTTCAAATAGCTGTTTGATTCGCCATGGACGTTTGAACATCAACGGAAGCAGATGAAGTTGAAAGATCACAAATCTACCAAACTCTTCCATCTTACGCATAAAAATAACAAAGGGTGTGCCTATAAATGCAAATATTGTTTCCATATCTCTCTTTGATTGATTAATTTTTACTAATTTTATCCAAAAATCTGCTAAACTAACTTTATGAAAATAGGAACGGATATTACCGCCATTAGCAGAATAGAGAGATCATACACAAAATTTGGAGAGAAGTTTCTCAATAAGTTTTTGAGCCTAGAGGAGCAGAGACTCTCCTCAAAAATAGAGAGCATTGCAGGATACTGGGCTGCAAAGGAGGCAATCTCAAAGGCTTTGGGTTGTGGCATTGGTGCGGAACTTGGCTTTCATGATATTATTCTCTACAAAGATGACAAAAACGCACCCCACTTCAGACTCTCCCCCAAAGCACAAGCCTATCACAAAATCCAAACCACATCTCTCTCTATTGCTCACGATGGGGGATTTGCCATTGCGGTTGTGGTGATTCAGCTTAGCTAAGGAGGCTCTATCTACCCCTTATGCTCGATCAAATTGGCTTGAGAGCTTTGATCTTTTAATAACCTCATCATCTCTTTTTTAATCCCCTTATCCATCCCCTCATCAGTAATAATCTCTAGCATCCTCTTAACATGTTCATTGTGCTGTTTACTCGCTTCCAGATACTCTTTGTGTCGCAGTTCATTCTCTTGAAGTTTAAGTTCATTTTTACGTTTTCGCTGAATAATAAAATAGAGAATCAATAGACCAAAAACAATCAATCCTGTAATAATTATCGCGATCATTTTATAAAACTCTAATCTTTTATCACTATTGATCTTTTCACTTTTCAGGGTTGCCAAGGCAACCTCTTTCTCTCTTTTTGCCTCTGCAAGTTTAACTCGCTCTTGACGTTGAGCCAACTCTCTTTGGGTTTTGAGTTTTGCTAAGGCAACCTCTTTTTCATAAATAACTCTTGCCTCTTCTATCGCTTTTTGTTTTGCCTCCAACTCTTTTTGGGAGGCGATTTTTGCCATCTCAATTTTTTGTTGGTTACTCAATTTAATAGTAGAGAGTTCCTTCTCATCAGAGGCTTTTTGTTTTTGAATCTCTTGCTCTTGAGCCAATTTTGTCATCTCTATCTCTTTGATTTGAAGTGCTTGATTTTTTTTGATTGCCAACTCCATCTCTTTGAGTGATTGCTCATGCTGAATTTTAAGAGAGAGTAGCTCTTCTCTCATTTTTGCTTCAATCTCTGCAAGTTTGACTCTATCTATTGGCATGGATACTCTACTCTCCTGATCTGTTACCAAATGAGTCATATTGAGGGTACTATTCTCTTCTATTTTTGAATCTACAGATGTGGTCATATTGATCTCAATAGGCAAAAGAGATCTCAAACTACTACTCTCTTCGACCACTGCCAATTGGGGGGGCGTATTGGTTTTAGTAAGATTTAAATCAGAAGCAATACTCGTAGGAGTAGTAGTACTATCTATTTTTATCTCTGTAGAGACAATAGGCTCTGTTTTGTTCTCTTCTATATTGACAACTTCAGACTTTGCTTTGGAGATTTCATTATTAAGAAGATGTACTCCCTTTGTAGATTGGTGATCTTGATTACCACATGCTACCAAAAAACTAAGCGTTACTGCGTATACGATATATTTCATATTGATGCTTTCCCTATGTCTCTAATATACTTTTATTTTATCACATTATAGCGTAGAAAATCTAATTCTCTTTTAACACATACGGCAAAGACAAATCAAGAGCAAAATAAAAAGAGTGATTTCATCTTACTTTAAAAAATTAAAGATATAATTTCCTTGTTAATAAAAATTATTATTTAAAACAAGGAAATTCTTATGATCGTAACCAATAAAGCACCAGATTTTACAGCAGCTGCCGTTCTTGGCAATAACCAAATCGTTGAAGATTTTAATCTTATGGAAAACCTTGGAGAAAAAGGTGCTGTACTCTTTTTCTATCCACTTGACTTTACTTTTGTATGTCCTTCAGAGTTAATTGCTTTTGACCATAGACTTGATGAATTTACTAGTAGAGGGATTAATGTAATTGGTGTCTCTGTTGACTCTCAGTTCTCTCATTTTGCTTGGAAAGAGACACCTGTTAACAAAGGTGGAATTGGACAAGTACGCTACCCACTTGTAGCTGATCTTAACAAACAAATTGCTAGAGACTATGATGTTCTTCTAAATGAATCTGTTGCACTTAGAGGATCATTTCTTATTGATGCTGATGGAACTGTAAGACACGCAGTAATCAATGACCTTCCATTAGGAAGAAATATCGACGAGATGATCAGAATGGTTGATGCTATGCTCTTTACCAATGAACATGGAGAAGTCTGTCCAGCAGGTTGGGCAAAAGGTGATGAGGGGATGAAAGCCGACACAGAAGGTGTGGCAGAGTATCTTGCAAAACATGCGGATGAGCTATAAACGAGTATCTCTTAGATATCTAAATTGTAATATTTAGATATCTACTCTATAAAAAGCAGAGCAATAGATTATGACAAACTATATTGATCTTCTAAAAAACAGTAATCTAAAAGCCACCATACAACGCACCTCTATACTTCAAGCAATAGACCAAGCAGGACATATTAATATTGATGAGATCTATGACCATGTCAAAGAGCTATACCCTACCCTATCTCTTGCAACCATCTATAAAAATATTATTCTAATGCAACAAAATGGTGTCATTATAGAGGTTCCAATGAATGGAGAGAAATCTAAATATGAGCTCAAAAAAGAGGATCACATACATCTAATCTGCCAGTCATGTGGTACAATTCAAGATAGCAAAATCACTCCAAATAGACAAAAAGCTCTCAAAATTGAAAACTTCCAGATCAAATATTCTCAAATTAACCTTTATGGTCTCTGTCTCTCATGCCAACAATCATAAAAGAGGGTGCTATATTTGTAGCAGATGCACACTATCCTCACCATGGCAATGCACTGCTTACTCTTTTAGAATTAATTGAGAAGCAAACTATCTCTCCCCCTCAACTCTTTTTGGTAGGAGATATTTTTGATCTACTTTTTGGATACAATGAGTATATCCAAACCTTTTCTAAAAAAGTAATCTTGCTATTACAAAAACTCTCAACAACCCTAGAGATATACTATTTTGAGGGGAATCATGACTTTTGTCTAAAAGAGATCTTTCCTCATATTAAGCTCTACCCAAGGGTTAAACAGCCTGTTCTCTTTCATCTAGGAGACAAGGAGATCTACCTTGCCCATGGAGATCTCTATGATACAGGATTTGGATATAACCTCTACTCTAGGATATTAAGAAATCCAATAACC
>Ga0256914_1004707_pt1 | contig 10111 bp, 11 predicted proteins | sample HulkmetaG_FD_191571 | JGI IMG/M metagenome (GOLD analysis project Ga0256914, IMG submission 191571) | Hydrothermal chimney microbial communities from Main Endeavour vent field at the Juan de Fuca Ridge, Pacific Ocean - Hulk | ecosystem: Environmental > Aquatic > Marine > Hydrothermal vents ...
CTTTCTGGTTGCTTTGCTGGTGCGTTCGGATTCCTGGTTCTTGCTCATCTCCAGCCCCCTTCGCCAGCAGGTTAGCGGGAATTATGTGAAAGAGTGCGCATGGTTTTGTGAAGGGGGCGTGAAGGCGACCGGTGGTAGCATTTGAACGTGCGGCGTTACTTCTGGTGGGTGGTTGCCGGCCTGGCGGTCGCCGTAGCCGTCAACGCGCCGGGCATAACCCAGTACCTGTACGCCTGGTGGGGTCGGGCGCACGTAGACCGGCTGCCGGTCGAAAAACCGGATGCCCGGAGAGTGCTGGTTCTAGCGCCGCATCCGGACGATGAAACCCTTTGCTGCGGCGGATACATCCAGCAGGCGCGCGCGCAGGGCGCGGAGGTCTACATAGCCTGGATGACCAGCGGCGACGGCTTCGAGATGGACGAGATTTTGCTCAAACACAGCGCCGACGTCAGCCCCGAAGATCTCCGCGAGCTAGGCATTCGGCGCATGGGGGAGGCGCGGACGGCAGCCGCCATTCTCGGAGTCCCCGAAGACCACCTGTATTTCCTGGGTTACCCGGACCGCGGTCTGCGGCACCTGTTTCTCGATTACTTTTATGTTCCCTACGAATCCCCCTACACCAGGCTCTCTGCGGTCAGCTATCCGGGAAGCTACCGCTTTGGTGCCCCGTATACTGGCCGGGCGGTCGAGCAGGACTTACTGGAGATATTTCGGGTAGTCAAACCCGACCGGGTGCTTCTGCCCTCACCCAGCGACGCCCACCCGGACCACCAGGCAACCTCATACTTCGGCCAGCGGGTGGCGGGAAAGCTGGGTTTGATGGACAGCTTGCGCTACTGGATAGTCCACGGCGGTATGGAGTGGCCGCTACCCAAGGGGTACCACCCGCAGCTGGCGCTGGAGCCTGCACCGCGCGGTAGGGGTCTGAGCTGGCGCCGATTGCCGGTTGGCCCCGCGCAGGAGGAGACCAAACACCGGGCGACACTGGCGCACAAGAGTCAGCTCGAAGCCCTCTCGCGGTTCATGCTGGCCTTCGTTCGTACCAACGAGCTCTTCTCGCCTACCCCCTTCCGGCTTCCCGGCGGGCTTCGCTAAGGCATCGGGGCGCCAGCCGGTGTTCCTATTTCTTTCATGTAAGGTAGGGTATAAACAGCGCAATGGCAGGGAAACGCAAAACCTGGTTGCAACACCTGGGTTTCTGGCTCCTGAAACTGAGCGGCTGGAGGCCGGTCTTCAACCTGCCGCCGAACCGGAAGTTTGTGGCGATCGGCTACCCGCATACCTCCAACTGGGACTTTTTCCCGGCCCTTTTCTGGGGTTGGGCCTCGGGCCTGCCATTTAAGTGGATAGGCAAGAAGGAGCTCTTTCCACCGGTGATCGGCCGGGTAATGGTCTGGCTTGGCGGCATTCCGGTAGACCGCAAGAACAGCCGCGGCTTCGTTGGGCAGGTGGCGGACTACCTGCGCGGCGCCGATGCCGCGGTGGTGGTGATAGCCCCCGACGGCACCCGCAAGAGGGCCCCCTACTGGCGTACCGGCTTCTATTACATGGCGCTCGAGGCCGAGGTGCCCCTGGCGCTGGGGTATATCAACTACGAAACGCGCGAGGTGGGGGTTGGCGACTGGTTCGAACCCAGCGGCGAGCTCGAGGCCGACTTCGCCCGCATGCGCTCCTTTTACGAAGAGAAGGGACAGGGTCTGAATCCTGAAAACCACTCACCCATCAAGCCCAAGCCGCGGGCGGTGACGGTTGTACCTGGTGAGGCCAAAGAGGAGGTGGGAGAATGAGCATTATGTCACGAGATGACCTCCTGGGCCTGGCGGGGCGGGTGGTCATGATCACCGGCGCCGGGCGTGGTTTTGGCCGCAGCATCGCCCTGGCCTACGGCCGCAACAAAGCCACCGTGGTCACCGTTGACCCCGACGTGGAACTGGCCACCGCCGTCGCCTCTGAGGTAGAGGAGGTCGGCGGCTCCGCCATACCCATACGCGGCGATATGTCGGTTGGCATAGACGTGGCCACCACCTTCGAGAAGATTGAAGAACTCTACGGCATGCTCGACGGAATCGTCCACGTCACCAACACCGTCAGCCAGACCCCCTTCGTCGAGCTGCTGGAAAGCGAGTGGTACGAGTTGCTCAACTCCGACGTCAAGTCGAGCCTCTACACGCTCCAGCAGGGCCTGCGCTACCTGGCCGGCGGCGGGTTCGTGGTAGTCATCATGCCCCCGGCCAACAACACCGAGCCCCATGTGGCCTCGGTCCGCGGCGCGATGCGCGGCCTGATTGAGGGGGCCAGCCATGTCTACCCGAAGACGGTCCGGGTCAACGGCATCATCCCCAGCCGCGAGGCGGCCGGCGAGGAGTACGACCAACCGCTGGCGCGGGCGGTGGTGGCGCTGGGCTCGACCGTTTCCGAAGGGCTCCACGGCGAGGTAGTCCGCGTGGAGCTGCCGGAGCCACCGCAACCGCCCGACCTCTACGACGTTCTCAGCGAACTTCCCTAGCCATGAACTGCCCGTATTGCGGCGCTGCAGACACCCGGGTGGTCGACTCGCGACCATCCGACGGCGGGCTGGCTATCCGCCGCCGCCGCGAGTGCCCCGCCTGCGGGCGTCGCTTTACTACTTACGAGCGCCCCCAGCTGGAGCCGCTGATGGTCAACAAGCGCTCGGGTGCGCAGGAGGCCTTTGACCCCGACAAGCTCCTGCGCGGCCTGAGGCTGGCCTGCGAAAAGCGGCCGGTGGATGTTGAAACTCTCAAGCGCTTCGCCTACCGCTTCGAGGACCAGATAGACGCCCCCGAGATCTCCACCGAAGAGATAGGCAAGCGGGCCATGGCCTTCTTGCGCGAACTGGACGAGGTGGCCTACATCCGCTTTGCCAGCGTCTACCGCGAGTTCGACAGCGTCGAGCGCTTCATTGAAGAAATCAGGCGGCTCGGCGGCGACCCGGATGAATAGCTAAGAACACTGCCTAGGACAATTGTCCCTCTACCTAGGTCATGGACGCGGGTCTCCCCGCTCCCGATACTCGAAACGTAACGAGGTTCGAGAGGGGAGGTTCGCATGGATTACAGCTGGATACAGATATCGGTCGCGGCCGTTTTTCTTTCGGTCGTGATCACTCTGGTGCTCAGTCGCGGCTACGGCTGGCTGTCCCCGACCTTCTGGCGCAACGCCGCGGTCGTCAGCAGCATGATCATGCTCTTCATCCTGATGTGGCTGACCTTCGACACCACTGAGCAGATACGCCCAGGGGCGGGGCGGGTGCCAACCTGGACGGTCATCAACCACCAGATAGGCCTCAAGTGGGACAAGACCAAGCGCCGTCAGGTGCCCGTCATCGGCGAGCAGACGGGGTTCTTTGGCAAGGTGTACAGCCCGGAGGAGGCCTTCGCCCTGGTCAACAAGGGCAAGATGACGCTTCAGGGGCGCAACTGCATGGAGTGCCACCAGATTCTCGGCAACGGGGCTTACTATGCCCCTGATCTGACCCGCGCCTGGCTCGACCCCTGGTGGGAAGAGCGGATTATGCCGGCGGTCGGCGCAAAGAGCCACGAAGAGGCCATGAAGACCTGGCTGCAACACCCCGACCGCTACCCGCAAGGGCAGCGGCGAATGCCCAACCTGCACTTTACCGACGAGGAGGCGGTTGCTCTGGTCGCCTTCCTCAAGTGGATGTCGGCGATTGATACCAACGGATTCCCCCCGCGTTTCGGGGTAGCCCAGTAAAGGAGGAGCGACGTGGGCGCATTCGCACTACGCCAACCCAAGGAGCTTTACGAATCGCAGAAACTGGCCATCTGGTACTTCGTGGTGGCCATCCTGCTTTTCGGGGTTCAGATTACCTTCGGCTTGCTGATGGCCTATCAGTACATCGACCCCGAGTTCCTGTATGGAAAGCTTTCGTTCATGACCAACCGCACCCTGCACGTCAATTCGATGATTGTCTGGCTACTCGTCGGGCTGATGGGCGGGGTCTACTGGTTCCTGCCTCTGGAGACGGGGCGTGAAGTTGTCGGTATAAAACTGGCCAAGTTTATCTGGTGGGTGATCGTCGCCGGCGTGACCGTGGTCGTACTGGTCTATACATTCGTCCAGGTCGGGCCGGGAAATGCCTTTACCCTTTGGTTCATCAACGAGGGTCGCGAGTACGTGGAAGCGCCCCGTTGGGCCGATGTGGCAATCGTCGCCTGGGTGGCCATCTTTCTGTTCAACGTCATCGCCACCACCCTCGCCGCCCGCCGCATCACCGGCCTGCTGGGCGTGCTCATCTTCGACCTGGTGGCCCTGGGCGCCCTTTACACGGCGGGCATGCACTACACGGTTAACGTCACCATGGACCAGTACCTGTGGTGGTGGGTGGTCCATCTCTGGGTGGAGGCCACCTGGGAAGTGCTGGTTGGCGTGGTGATGGGCTGGAGCCTGATGTACCTGCTGGGAACGCCGCGCAAGCTGATTGAAACCTGGCTCTTCCTGGAGGTGGCGCTCGTCTTCGGCACCGGCATCCTGGGCCTGGGTCACCACTACTTCTGGATCGGCACCCCCGAGTACTGGATCGGACTCGGCGGTTTCTTCTCGGCGCTCGAGCCCCTGCCGCTGGTGGCCATGGTTGTCCACGCGGTCTACGATTCCGGCGCGCACCGCTTGCACACCGTCAACAGGCCCGCTCTCTTCTGGGCCATCGCCCAGGCCTTCGGCAACTTCATTGGCGCCGGCGTCTGGGGATTCATGCAAACCCTGCCGCAGATCAACATGTACTCGCACGGCACCCAGCTGGCGGCGGCCCACGGACACTTTTCGTTCTTCGGCGCCTACGTTGGCACGGTGCTGACTCTGGTTTACATAGCAGTTCAAAACGCCCCGAAGCGCGTCCGGGTTCCTCTCGACTCCAGGCTCTGGCCCTGGGCCTACGGGCTGCTGATTTTCAGCATCATCGGCGTCGTCGCCTCGTTTACCATCTCCGGATTCGCCCAGACGATGATCGAGCGGGCAGAGCTGGGTAGCACCTGGTACGCCTATATCAAGTCGTACACACACCCCTGGTACACAAATACCCACTGGTGGCGCTTCTGGATGGGGATGCTCTTCCTGACCGCCTACCTGATTCTGGTCTGGGACCTGGTGACGATTGGCCGCCAGCGGCCGGCGGAAACGGAGGGCGCGCATGTATAGCAATCAAGAAATCGCCCAGATGGTAGGGGCAATTATCATTTACGGCTTTTTCTTCGTGCTGACCGCCGGTCTCTATGCGATGCTCTACGCCATGGGCCGGCTCTTCGAAAAGCCCTGGCTGGTAAGGGCCTCCTACCTCTTCGCCGCCGCCGAGGCCCTCTCCGCCGCCGGCATGGTGGCCACCGGCTACCTCGACCGCTTCTGGGTCAACCTGATTCTCTTCTCGGCCGGGGTCTATCTGTTCATCCCTCAGGGAATGTGGTGGGTAGTGGTTAATTTTCACAAGGAGTTCGAGCCCGACGGGGGAGCTCACTAGGAGGAGAACATGGACATCGTTCGTGTCGTGGTTTACTTGGATGGGGCCGGCGAACCGCTGGCCACCATCAGCGAGCCGCCTTTCCGGGTCAGCCTCGACCCGGCCGCGCTCGGCGAAGGGGTGCACGTTCTCACCGTCGTCACCGAGTACCGGGACGGCTCGAGCGACCAGCACCGTTACGTTTTCGAAGTTTCCCACAAGAACAACACCTTCGCCGGCCATATCAGCCAGGCTCCGCTGCGGGCACCGGTGGAGGTGGACCTGGTTGACCCGGTGGAAATCGAAGATCCCCGGCCGCCCAGCGTTTTCGTTTACGCGGTGCTGCCCCTGCTCCTTTTCCTGGGGGTGGCTCTGGTTTCCTGGTGGATAGCCGTTCGCGGGGAGAGCGCGGTAACCGACCAGCCGACCAAAATCGAGCAGCTGGCCCGCTCGGTGGCCGGGGTGATGCCCAGCGCGGCCGGGCAGGCCGCCGACGGCGCGGCCATTTATGCCGAAAACTGCGCCAGCTGCCACGGCCAGGAGGGCGGCGGGCTGGGAGAGGTCTTCCCGGCCCTGGCCGGCAACGAAGCGCTGGCTGACGGCGAGCGCGTCGTGAGGGTAATCGTCCACGGTGTGCCGGGAACTTCCATGCCGGCCTTCGGCGACAAGCTGAGCGACGAAGAGGTGGCGGCGGTCGCCAGCTACATCAGGAACTCCTGGGGAAACAGCTACGGTCCGGTAACCGCCGGGGAGGTCTCGGCGGCGCGCTAGCCGCTCCTTGCCCCGCTAAGGCGGCGCTGTGGCGCCGCCTTAGCCTTTGGCCACAACTATCAAGACCGCCTCGTTCTCTATCCAGACGCGGCGGCCGCTGAGGCGTATCCAGCCCCGCTTGTGCATACGGTTGAGGGTGCGGCTGACGATTTCGGAAACCGTGCCCACTACGGCCGCCAGCTCCGGGTTGGTCGGCAGGGGAAAACCCGGGCCCTCCGCGGCGTGCCTGTCCAGCAGGTACTGAGCCAGACGCGACTGGACCTCGAAGAATGCTACCCGTCTGAGCAGCATCAGCAGCTCGAACTGCCGCTCGGAGATGGAGCGCAGTATGACCCTGGTAAAGTGGGGCCGCTCGTCCATCATCCGCGCTATGCCCTCCAGGGGGATCTTGACGACCAGGCTGGGCATGGCCGCCTCGGCGGTCACCGGATAAAAGCGGCGCTCGCTGAGGGCGGCTATCTCGCCAATGGACTCGGGCGGCGCGGCCATGTGCAGAACCAGGCGGCGGCCGCCCTTCGGCCCCACCTGGTAGACGCGGACCAGGCCCGCGGCCACGACGTGGGTGTGTTCCACCGGCTGCCCCTCAAAGAAAAGGCTCTCGCCGGCGTCCAGCTCCACCACGTGGGCCATCCGGGCCACCCGCTCGCGGTCGGGGCCCTCGAGATGCGAAAACAGCGGGTTGGCACGCAGGGTTTCGCAGATTTTGTCTAATGCCAGGTCGCTCACCCCAACCTCCGGTTCCGCATGGTACCAGACCCCGCCCCGGCGCCCGCCAGGCACGGCCCGGATAAGCCGGCCGTATATTAAGGCCCACCCCATCCAGCCGGCGAAATCTTATTGCTAACCAGTCGCATGTTTAGTGTACAATGAGGTCGCTATGACAATATTTCACATGCGTCGTCTTCCCAACCTGCTGCGTCGCGAAAAAGGCGAAAGGAAGGAGATGGCAGATGAAGTGGAATAGGCTAGGAGTTACGGTATTGGCTGTTCTTCTGGTTGGCGCTCTGGCTCTGGCTCAGGGTCTGACCCCGGAGCAGATGGAGCAGGGCAAGCAGATTTACTTCCAGCAGTGCGCGGGCTGCCACGGCGTGCTGCGTAAGGGCGCCACCGGTAAGAACCTGGAGCCCGAGACCCTGAAGAAAGAAGGTCTCACCGAGGACGCCATCAAGGCGATCATCACTAACGGCATGGGCGGCATGCCCGCCTGGGGCAAGCTGGGCATCCTCAAGCCCGACGAGATCGACCTGATGGCCAAGTTCCTGCTCTCGCCGGTGCCCGAGCCGCCCGCCTGGACCTTCGAGGACATCAAGAAGAACTGGAAGGTCCACGTTCCCGTTTCCCAGCGCCCGACCAAACCCGAAACCACCCGCAACTGGCAGAACTTCTTCGGCGTCATCCTGCGCGACATGGGTCAGGTGGCCATTGTCGACGGCGACACCAAGGAACTGGTCAAGATCCTGCCCACCGGCTACGCCACCCACATCCTTCGCTCTTCGAAGGACGGCCGCTACTTCTACGTTATCGGCCGTGACGGCCGCGCCGAGATCATCGACCTGTGGAGCAAGGAGCCGACCCTGGTGGCCGAGGCCAAGGTGTGCCTCGACGCCCGCAGCATCGACACCAGCAAGTTCGAGGGCTACGAAGGCAAGTACGCCGTGGTCGGTTGTTACTGGCCCAGCAACTTCGTGATCCTCGACGGGCAGACCCTCGAGCCAATCAAGATGGTCTCCACGCAGGGCTACGTCCAGAGCACCGGCGAGTTCCTGCGCGAAAACCGCGTGGCCTCGATCGTCAGCTCGCACTTCAGCCCCGAGTGGATCCTCAACATCAAGGAGGGCGGCCAGACCTGGCTCGTCGACTACTCCAAGCTCAACCTCAAGGGCAAGCCGATCGTCGTCAAGATGATCGACACCGACCGCTTCCTCCACGACGGCGGTTGGGACCTTAGCAAGCGCTACTTCCTGGTCGCGGCCAACGCCGTCAAGAAGGTAGACGTCATCGACGCCAAGACCGGCTCCTTCGTGGCCAGCATTCCGGTGGGCAACAAGCCGCACCCCGGCCGCGGCGCCAACTGGGTCCACCCCAAATACGGCCCCGTCTGGGCTACCGGTCACATCAAAGACAACAAGATTGCGGTCATCGGCACCGACCCCGAAGGGCACCCGCAGTATGCCTGGAAGGTCGTCAAGATGATCGAGACCATGTCGCCGGGCAACCTCTTCATCAAGACCCACCCGAAGAGCCCCTGGCTGATTGCCGACTTCCCGGTTGCGCCCACTCCCGAGGCCAACGCCACCCTCTGCGCCTGGGAGAAGGATAACCTCGAGAAAGACCCGGTTTGCTGGGAGGTCCCGGGCGCGCGCGACATCCACGCCCGCATGGTCCACATCGAGTTCAACAAAGACGGCTCCGAGTTCTGGGTCTCCGCCTGGGCCAACAAAGACACCCCGTCGTTCATCGTCGTCTACGACAGCTACACACTCCAGGAGAAGACCCGCATCACCGGCGACTGGGTCCGCACCCCCACCGGCCACTTCAACGTCTACAACACCGCCAACGACATCTACTAGCAGTCCCGGCAGCAAAACGCCCCGCGCTAGCGCGGGGCGTTTTCTTTACAGCCGTCTCTAACGGCTCTTGCCCTGGCCGGTGGTACCTCCGCTCTTTCCGGAGCCGCTCATGCTGCCGGAGCCGCCCATGGACCCCGCCTGGCCCCCCTGGCGGTTTCTGACCATGGCCATGGTCCACTCGTGAACGCGCTGTTGCATCTGGGCGGCTTCCATGGCGTTAATCAGACCCATGCGCAGCATCTTCATGATGTGCTGGTTCTGCATATCGCAGATGCCCTGCTGCAGTTTGGTCAGGTCGCCACCCTCGAAGGCCAGCATCAGGTCGAGCATTTCCTTCAACTGCATGGCGGCGTCCTCGCTGTTCAGGTAGGCCTCGAGCTTCTGGTAGCGGTCGGCCGCCAGCTTGCCGGCCTGCATGGCCTCTTTGAGCTGCATTCGCATCTGCTCCATCAGTTTCTGCTCGAGCATCTGCTCGGTCATCCCCTGACCGATCAGCATCTGGCGGAAGCTGCCTCGCTCGAGCGCGGCCATCACCTGGTCAGGCTGTACGTTCAGCGCCATGGCTATCTGCTCCAGATCCGGACCCGACATAATCGTCACTACCGGGTCAGCCGTCTGGTCAACCATGGCCAGCGAGAGACCAAAAGCCGCTACCACAAGAACCATCACCGTTTTAAAAAGCTTCCTGGTCACGTACATCTCCTACCTCCCCTCTGCCGCTAAGCGGCTCATTCCTCAATTCCCGTTATGCCACCGGGCGTTTAACTGTGTATTGAACTTCAATTAATTTTTTTAATTAATAAAAGAAAGATGAAGGGCGGCCCTGCCGCCCTTCTCCTTATGGGTTCTCCGGGTACTAACGAGCGCCTTGTCCGCCCATACCCACCTGCGTGGCCGCCGCCTGCATCTGCGCCGGGGTCAGCGACCCGCCGTTGGCGGCCGCCTCCTTGAAGATGGGGAGGTGCTGGTTGAGGGAGGCGGAGCGCAGGTTCTGGAAGACGTTGACTATCCCAGGGTAGCCGGCCACCTTGGTCAGCAGCTGGTCGTACATCTCGACGTTGGCTATCTCGGCTTCGACGCCGGCCTGGGCAAAGGCTTCCAGGTCGCCCGGGGCCTCAATCTTGCCGAGGTAGGGGTTCTCCTTCGGGTAGTCGACGCCGTAGAGGTCGAGCTGCCTCTGCAGGGCGGCGATGTGGTTGGCCTCGGCCCGGCGTATAGAGAGGTAGGGTTCCACGTTGCCGTACTCCTGGATGACGGCGTCGTAGACCGCGTAGGCAGCGTACTCGCCCTCGGGGCCGGT
>Ga0256914_1004708_pt1 | contig 10111 bp, 7 predicted proteins | sample HulkmetaG_FD_191571 | JGI IMG/M metagenome (GOLD analysis project Ga0256914, IMG submission 191571) | Hydrothermal chimney microbial communities from Main Endeavour vent field at the Juan de Fuca Ridge, Pacific Ocean - Hulk | ecosystem: Environmental > Aquatic > Marine > Hydrothermal vents ...
AGGGTACTACGGGTGTTGATACCCTGGAGGATACAATGGTGGTTGATGTTCTCCTTGATAGGGATGAACGTAAGAAAAGGGTTGCGGGGGTGTTGGCTCTCGGAATTAAAACGGGAAAGTTGTTTGTTATAAAGGCGAGAGCGGTGGTGATTGCCTCTGGTGGGTATCAACCCTACTCCTTCAGGTGTACCACCTCCGATACTACAGGTGATGGAATTGCTATGGCTCTTCGCATTGGGGCTTCGGTTTCCGATATGGAATTTCAGCTCTTCTTGCCCGGTGTTATGCGTTATCCCCCCAGACATAGGGGCTCTATTTTCCCCTTTCTGTGGTACGTTGGGGGATTTGTAAGGCCGGATATTGTGAACTCACACGGTGAGTCGGTAGTAGAAAAGATCGATCCTCGACTGTTCGATATTTCTATGAATACCAAGTGGTTTAAACTTATCCATGCATATTATTGGGCTAGAGAGATTGAAGGAGAAGATAGAGGGAGAGGATTGTTTTTTGATTTCAGGGGTGTGGGGAAACTCAGATATGCTCTCTCAGTTATGCGTGAACGGTTTATGCTAAAAATGCTATACGGTAAGCCCTGGGTCTACCAGGGAGAAGATTTTAAGGACCTTCATAGAATGGTGAAAGATGCTCTTCCGTGGGCTGTGGGACTTTCCAGTGAGTACAGTATGGGCGGAGTAGTTGTAGATGAACGGCTCCAGAGTGAGATTGATGGATTGTTTGTTGCGGGAGAATCTGCAAGTGGACTCTTTGGGGCTTTTAGGGGGGAGAACGGGCTTACGGAGATGCTTGTTATGGGGTATCGGGGGGGAGAGTATGCCGGAAGGTATGCTATGGAGGCGGATGATGTTTCGGTGGATAATGAGTATCTGGAATCAAGGGTAGCTGGATTTCTCCTCCCGTTTGAGGGAGGAGGTAATAGGGGGAATATTTTTAGATTGAGGGAAGATCTTGAGACAATAGCGGATATGGGGTTTGCTTTTTTGAGGGATGAAGGGGGAATTTCAGAGGCGCTTGGGAAGCTCGGGGTGCTGTATGAAAAGCTTAAGGAGATTTCATTTTTGAAAAACAATTTAAGGGGATACAATCCAGAGTTTCTAGAGTATCTACAGTTGAGAAATCTTATCACCTGTTTAACCGCAGGTTTAAAGGCCGCTTATGTGAGGAGGGAAAGCAGGGGGATGCATGTTAGGAGAGATTATCCTGAGGTTAATCACTATGAATGGTTAAAAAGGATAAGAGTATTCCTTTCTGATGTCAGTGTAGATAATGAGGGAATTGAGAGGTTTTCTGTTACGAGTATTGATATGCGGGGGTTATATGAAGCGATGGGAATCCCCGGATCGGTTCTCCCTACTGGTAGAGATAGAAATATTCTGGAGTATATAGAGAAGAGGGGGATTGAGGGTGGTAGTAAGAATTTTTAGATATGATCCTCTCTGTAACGAATCCCCCCATTACGAGGATTTTGAGATTCCAGATTCGTTTTCTAAGGGGGCAACGGTTATGGATGTTCTTAGCTACATATCCAGAAAATTGGATCCGAGTCTCGGTTTTTTTAGCCATTCACGGTGTAACAGGGGGGTTTGTAAGCGCTGTCTTGTAAGGAGAAATGGAAGGGTGGTTGTTGCTTGTGACTCTCCTATCGATGAGTTTTCTCCAGGGGTGAATGCTGGGGGGGTAAATGTTAAGGGGATGAAGGAAAAACCAGGGGTAGTTGTGCTTGAGCCTGTAAGCAAGGGGAGGATTGTTAAGGATCTATTGGTTGAGGGTTTGTAAATAGTTAAATTTAGAGTTTTGCCCTGCACTACGTTCACAAATGATGGGGGTTTTGGTATAGTGTCTCTATGATGGATATTGCAGACTTTGACAGGTTTGTAAGGGATGTTTTGGAGATAGATAGAATAGACCCTTCGGATGTTGCTCTTAATGGTCTTCAGGTTGGGAGGAGAGGTAGAGAATTAAAAAAAATTGCCTTTGCCGTTGATGCCTGTATGGAAAGTTTTAGGCGAGCGGTTGATGTGGAAGCGGATCTTTTGTTCGTTCATCATGGGCTCTTCTGGGGGAAACCCTATAGATTAGTGGGTACGCTCTATGAAAGGGTGAGATTTTTAATAGAGAATGATTTAGCTCTCTACGCTGTGCATTTGCCCCTTGATATGCACCCACTCTACGGTAACAACGCTGGGATTGCCGGGCGTCTGGGGTTGAAAGAGGTAGAACCCTTTGGGGAATATCACGGAATTAAGATTGGTCTAAAGGGAAATCTTTCTCAACCTAGGGTAATCGACGAACTTGTACAGTTGGTTTCCAGTGATAACTCCAAACCTCTGGGGATACTCCCCTTTGGGCCTGAGAGGATAAAGCGGGTTGGTATTGTTTCCGGGGGTGCCTCGGAGATGGTAAGGCAGGCGGTGAGCGAGGGGCTTGATTTATACATAACTGGGGATGCCTCACATACGGTCTATCATGAGGCGCTGGAGAGTTGTATCAATGTTATCTTTGCGGGTCACTATGCTACAGAGACATGGGGCGTTAGGTTGTTTAAGGGAAAGGTTGAGTCGGAGTTGGGAGTAGAAACCTGTTTTATTGACATTCCTACAAGTCTATGAGAGTATCATCCTCGATGAAATTGACAAGAAAATTGATTCCTCTTACATTGACGGCTCTTATAATTTGTATAGATCAAATTTCCAAACATATTGTTTCTAAATCTCTTCCCTATGGGAAACCCATTCCTGTTGTCGGGGATTTTTTTAGGCTTCTGTATGTGAAAAATCCGACGATAGCTTTCAGTATTGGTAGAAATCTTGACGGTCACGTTAGAGATTTTGTTGTCTTTTTGTTACCCGTAGTGGTACTTATTATTATTATCCTTTTTTATTTTATTTCTAGGGATATTACATCGTCCCAATACTGGGCCCTCGCCGCTATTATAGGTGGGGGACTTAGTAATATTCTTGATAGGTTTGTTAAATCTGGTGGGGTTGTTGATTTTCTTGATTTTAAATTTTATGGTATTCTGGGTTTTAAGAGATGGCCTACCTTTAATTTTGCAGATATGAGTGTTGTGGTTGCAGGAATTTTTCTTGTATTGAGTTTTGTGGTAAGTGAGGTAAAGAGAAAAAATGAATAAGATGCTAAATACATTCCTCTTTATAGTGGGAGCGACGGTGCTCAATATTGGTATTATGATTATCTTAATGGTTATACTCTTTTTAATTCCCGCTGTGCTCTTGAACCATAACGTTTATAAAAAAGTTATGCCCTACTTGAATCCAGTGCTCTTTATAGGGGCAATAGTGGCTACTTTCTTTATCTATAATAGATTGATAAAGTGGTTCTCTAAAAGGGTTGATATGGAGAAATACTTTCATCCTATTTTTAAGCGGAAACGTTAAAAAATCGGATGGGATGTCAGGTAAAGGGATGGGCATAACGAGCCAGAAGGTTTCAACGGATGTGAATCCATGGCGTTTTTTTACCCTTGCTCTGGGTATTTCATGGTTTTTTTGGGGATGGGTTATTTTGTTGGGTTGGAATGTTTGGACATTCCCGTCAATGCTTCTGGGAGGATTGGGGTTATTTGGCCCCGCACTTGCGGAGATTATTCTTATTCTTCGCACTGGTAGCGAAGAACTGCGGCGAGATTACTGGCAGCGTGTATTTGACCTGAGACGGATTGGTAAGAAATGGCATCTGGTTATCTGGCTTACCTTTCCCGTTATAAACGCTGTTGCCATTCTGTTGGGTGTTCTTTCCGGGTCGCCTTTGCCTGAGTTTGAAACGGCTAAGGGCCTATTAGCCGAGCCATGGAGGATTTTCCCTTTTGCTGTGTTTATCCTGTTTTTTGGCCCGGTACCGGAAGAACTTGGGTGGCGCGGTTATGCTCTGGATGGTCTTCAGGCCAGGTACAATGCACTTGTCTCAAGTCTCGTTTTGGGAGTGGTGTGGGCTCTGTGGCATGTTCCTCTCTTCTTCATGCATGGTACCTTTCAACATGAGCAGTTGGGGTTCAATACACCAAATTTCTGGTCGTATATGTGTGGTACGGTTCTTATTTCGGTTCTGTTTACGTGGATTTACAACAATACCCATCGCAGTACCCTCTCTGCCATACTTTTTCATTTCATGGTAAATTTTAGTGGAGAGTTAATGTCGTTGACCAGACAGGCAAGGATGTACAGCACCGTGCTGGTTAGCGTGCTAGCTATTGTAATAGTCGTCTACTGGGGGCCTGAAACATTAGTTCGACAGCGAAGTGAAGAGGGAATTTGATGTTGTCTTTCCTGTGGTGGTTCTGGGCGAGGTTTCGGATTCAAGGGCGTGTTTGACGAATAGCTGAAGTATAGATTGTTTAGTACCCATCGGATTTGGAACGGTTTATGTCTTTTTTATACAGATCGTTGTATACAAAACCTCGGTTTTTTAGCATATCTTTTATCTCTTGTGGAAACGGCATCATCCTCCAAAATATGCCTCTAACCTCTCTGTCAAGTTTCTGGGTACCCTGGCTCTCCTTTGTTATCCAGAGTATATAGTCACGGATAAAGTAATCTTTCACATCTCCCCTTAGTTTTTGTTCCTGAAACCACTGATAGTATCTACCGGTTAAGCCTTCTTCCATCCAATAGTGTTGAGCCTTTTCCTTGGCAACTTGCCATCTTAGGTCTGCGAGGGCTGCAATTACGGCATTTCTCAGGTTTTTGGAGTACATGGGGATTGCAATTCTCCCCCTACTTGTTGCTCTGTTGAATCTCTCGAAGGGTTCCCAGCATATCCCGTTATCCCCATAGCTGGGGATGAGTATAACGTGGGGGACTATTCTGTTTGTCTGTCCCTTGAAGGTTCTAAGAAAAACCCCAGGGTCCAAAGATTCTACATATGCCATTTCATTTATGACATTCTCTCTACTCCCTATATCTCTGAGGCTTAGACGTGCATATTGGCTTATGAGTATCGGGAAATGGTTTCCCTGTCTGCCTACGCATAGTTTGGCCATCTGTCTTACGGTGTTAAACTCTCCCATTAGGGTATGTGAGTCTACAGTTTCTGTTCCCTCTATTCCCTCCGCTTTGTTTTTTAATACCTCGATCTCATTGGTTATGCTGTCCAGTTTTGAGTAGGACTCTGCTATCTCTCTGTCAATCTTGGAGAGATTGTGGAGAATGTTTGAGATTGCCGATAGAGAATTTTTTTGGGCGGGGTTAAATGCATCCTTTAGACCGTTATAGTCCTCTCTAATATCATGTGTGGTTAAAATTTTTACCTGCTCTATAAGTTCACGCTCTAAATCCTCCAGTTGTACAATTTTAGATTGTAATAATCCCAGTTCCGTCTGTCGTTGCCCATATTTTTTCTCTATCTTTTCAAGGAGCTGTTGATTTGAGTCCTGTTTTTTTCTTTTTACCTCGTCGGTGGCGGAGGGATGAATTACACCGGTTGCTACTTTTTTTAGCCACTCGTCAAGGTAGTGAACGGGTTCTCCCGTGTTGTTCTCTATTATGAGTCTGCTTAGTATGTCCCTCTGATCCGGGGATATAAGATTGGGAGCTACAACTCCGTATCTAAGGAGAAGTCTCTTGGGCATTGGGAGGTTCGAGGTAATTTTTCTTGCAATGCTTGCTGCCAGTTCCCAGAAGGCAGGAATAAGTTTTCCCCTGTAGAGGGATTTATCCTGAGGATCCTTGGCGTTTAAGAAATTCGTAAGTAACTCGTGGAATCGTTTGGCAGATTCTCCCTCACCTGATAGGGCGATTTTGTAGTAATTTTTGTCCTTAAAGAAATCTTTCGGTTCTTCATATGTTTTGGTAATCGTTTCGAATTTCTTTTTCGTAAAATCGACTGTTTCTGGCTCTTCCTTTTTAACCTCTTCTCCGAAGAGGGTGGCAAAATCCGGAGGGGATTCCTCCGAACCAAGGATTGAGGTTGGTTCTGCTTTTGCCTTGTCTATTCCTATTAAATTTGCAATTTCAGGATCAAGTTCACCGGAGAAGGGGTTGTTAGAGTTGGAATTATCATTACCCATATTACTTACTTTATGATCTTGTAGTGGAGGCGACGGGAATCGAACCCACGACCTCGTGAATGCCATTCACGCGCTCTAGCCAACTGAGCTACGCCCCCATATGCAAACCCAATCTAGTTAGAATAATAGTAATTGTAGTGATAAACTGTCAAGATGCAATTGCCCCTATTTTTGGCGGTTTAGCTAATCCGCTCTCTTATATAGTTAACACCATTTCTAAAAATTATCAGGGCATTGGGGGGATGGGGGGTTTTCCGTGACCATTGGGGATGATTCTGAGGTATTAGGAAAGCCTCCGGATGTGGCATTAAACCGAGAATTCTCCCCGTTTGATCGCATATCCCTGCTATATTTCCCACAGAGCCATTTGGATTGTCGGGATATGGAATCTCTTCATCCTCTTTCCCGGTTGGTTTGCCTGTTTTTACTAACCATGTGTATTGTAATGTTACCATATTTTCTTTTATTAGTGTCTCTAGAATCTCCTCCGATCTTACAACAAAGCGTCCCTCACCATGTCTTACCGGAAGTTCTAGTTCTTTAATCCCCCTTGTCCATACACAGTGACTTTTCTCATTAAATTTTACCCTTACCCATCTGTCTTCAAATTTACCTGACAGGTTGTGAATTAGGGAAACCTCCTGTTCCCAGTTCCCTCGAAGGTTGGGGAGAATACCCATTTTTACCAGTACCTGAAAGCCATTACATATGCCTATTATAAGTTTCCCCTCCTGGAGAAATTTGTCCAGTTGCCGCTTTAGGTTCTGCTTGAACAAATTGGAAAAGACTTTTCCCGAGCCGAGATGGTCACCGAAGGAGAATCCTCCCGGAAAGGCCAATATATGGTATCTCTCCAGTAACTGTGGATTTTTGATAATATCGTTTATGTGGACTCTCTTTGCTCTACTCCCTGCAAGTCTAAAGGCTTCTTTCAGCTCATAATCGGCATTTATTCCGTATCCTGTTATTATGCAGGTTAAAACCTCTTTTTCCAAATTTTTTCAATCTCCTCAACTGTGATTTCTATTAATATTTTGTTCTTCTCCTTTATTTTGAGGGTGTTATTCTCTGTAACCCTTCCAATCTTTGAGACGGGAAGCTCTGCAAAGAGTTTTTCGAATTCTTCCCTATTTTGTTCTCCTACCGTTACAACGAATCTGGAGGGTGATTCTGAGAACAGGAGGATAGCAGGGTGTTTCTCCTCCTCCCTCTCTGTGGGAATTCTTGATATCTCCACCTCGGCGCCGAGCCTTCCCCCGAGTACCGACTCTGCCAGTGTTACGGCGAGTCCTCCATCCGAGATGTCATGTATGGATGTAACAAGCCCCGTTCGGGTGGCATTAAACAGTGCTCTATAGAGTCTCTTGGCAAGTTTTAGGTTTGGTTTTGGAAGAGAACCGAGGGATGAGACTGGTACCCGTAGATTTTTCGTTACTCCGTGTGATGAGATTTTAGATAAGACTCTATGGTAGAAACTCCCCAGAAGTTCGTGTTTGGTGAGTCCCAGCACGAAGATGATATCCCCGGGTGCTTTGAAATCGGTTGTAACAGATTTACGGATGTCAGGTACTATCCCTATGAGAGAAATAAGGAGTGTTGGTATTACCGAGAGTTTTTTCCCCTCTATTACCGTGTCGTTTTTCATAGAGTCCTTACCGGAGATTAGAGGAATGCCGTATTCCAGACATGCTTCCTGTAAACCCTTACACGCTCTTACCAACTGTGCAAGCTTGTATGCCCCGTCGGGGTTTTCTTCGGACTGAATCGGATCCGGCCAGCAAAAATTGTCCAGTGCAGCGGTGTAATCCGGATCTCCGCCTAGGGCAACGTGGGCCCTTATGGCTTCGTCTACGGCGCAGAGGGCCATATTGTAGGTGTCGTACGTGCCGTACCATGGACATATTCCATGGGTTACGGTTAGACCCCTATCCGAATTGTAGAGGGGTTTTAGAACTCCCCCATCGGTTGGTCCGTCTCTATTTTCCCCCATGAACGGTTTGATTATGGAAAGCCCCTGAACCTCGTGGTCGTACTGTCTAACTAGATCCTCCTTCGAGGCTATATTGGGTTCTCTTAGAAGCTCTTTTAGGATTTCTGTGTATACGGATGGTTGAGGCTTGATGGTTTCACTTGTCGTGTGCGTTTCTCCTTTGTCTTTCCCTTCGGGATTTCTAAGGTAGGTGGGAGATCTTGGAGGTTTCCATTCCGCTTTTAGTTCCATTCTGGGTAGGCCATTGTGGAGAAAATCCAGATCAATTAGTCCTACCGTTCTATCCTGGTAGAGTATCTCCACGTATCCTGTGTCTGTAAACTCTCCGATTACAGTGGCTTCGACGTCTCGTCTTTTGGCCAGTTCTAAAAACTCCTCGATTTTATCCGGTGCTACCGAAAGGCTCATTCTCTCCTGGGATTCGGAGAGAAGTATCTCCCAGGGTTGTAATCCGGGGTACTTTAAGGGGCATTTTGCGAGTTCGATCTTAACACCCCCGCTCATCTCTGCCATTTCTCCCAGTGAGGAGGATAATCCTCCGGCTCCGTTGTCCGTTATACCCTTGTATAGTCCCCTATCCCGGGCCTCGAGGAGGAAATCCGACATCTTTTTCTGGGTTATCGGATCCCCTATCTGAACAGCTGATGTTGGTGATTCCTCGTTTAATGATAGGGAGGAAAAGGTTGCCCCGTGGATTCCGTCTTTTCCTATTCTTCCCCCCACCATTACTGCAAGGTCTCGGGGCTCTATATGCTTTATCCAGGAGTCCTCTCCCCCTATCTTTGCAGGGAGAATCCCCCCTGTCCCACAGTATACGAGTGGTTTCCCCATGTAGCTGTTATCAAATAGAAAAGCTCCTCCTGCTACCGGAATCCCCGATTGGTTTCCACCGTCTATTATCCCCCTGTGGACACCCTCCATAACCTCTCTGGGCGTTAAAAGTCCCTTTGGTACATCTGTTTCCGGTGTTTCGGGGTAACCAAAACAGAGGACATTTGTGTTAAATATTGGTTTTGCTCCCTTCCCGGTACCGAGGATATCCCTGTTTACCCCCACAATGCCGGTGATGGAACCGCCATAGGGATCTAATGCAGATGGTGAATTATGAGTCTCTACCTTAAAGCATACGAGATTATCCCTATCAAACTCGATTACACCTGAATTGTCATGGAATACGGATTTTAGGTATTCCTTTTCCCCTCGAAGTTTCTCGGTTGTAGCGCGTATGTAGGTATCGAATAGGGAATGAATTTTTTGCTCACCATTTTCGTCACTGTAATGTATTGTAGCGTTGAAAATTTTGTGTTTGCAGTGTTCCGACCATGTTTGGGCTATCATTTCGAGTTCAACATCTGTTATTTTTTCAGAGAGACCCTTTTCTCTTCTCTTTTTGATGAATTCGGGCTTGAGATAATGGCTTTTTATTGCGAGCATTTCTCTTTCCGAGAGGGCGAGTAACCTCTCATGTGATAGTCTCTTTAATTGTTGCGAGTCCATTCGTGTTATATCAAATGTTACGATTTTTGTTCTTCTGTTTGGCACCTTGTAGGTTTGTTTCTTGCCCGATGGGGGTCTTTTCCCGTTTTCCCACTCGTTTGAATTGATAAGTACGGCATCGTGGATAAGCGGATTGTATAAATGCTTTAGGATTTTTTCCCCTGCGGTTTTTTGAAGATTCGGGAGTTTAAGGAGGTACTGGGTGAAATATTTTACGTTAATGCCTTTTGGATTGATCTCTTTGGAAGGGTTTGAGTTGAAAAATAATCTTATAGCCTCCTTAGCTGTTATGGCTATGGGGTCTGTAACCCCGTGTTTGTAAGAGACTTCAATCAAGAGATCCCAGTCTCCTTTAAATTCATGGGATGCTGAGAAGGAGTCTATTCTCATTTTCTGGACCACCCTGTCGGAGAAAATCTCTCTTAGTTCCTCTTTCGAAATTGAAAAATTTGATGGGAGAGAAATTAAAAAAACATCAATTATCCTGAATTGTGTGGTTTCAATCCCGTAGAATCGTTTCATGGAGCGAATTAGTCTGTCTGCTCTTCCGTCCTGGAAGTGGGGGCGGTTAAATATCTCTA
>Ga0256914_1004709_pt1 | contig 10106 bp, 3 predicted proteins | sample HulkmetaG_FD_191571 | JGI IMG/M metagenome (GOLD analysis project Ga0256914, IMG submission 191571) | Hydrothermal chimney microbial communities from Main Endeavour vent field at the Juan de Fuca Ridge, Pacific Ocean - Hulk | ecosystem: Environmental > Aquatic > Marine > Hydrothermal vents ...
AAACACCTATTCAACAATTCAACTTATTTTTCGGCCACTCATCCCCACTGTTTTTCCACTTTTACCTTTATACTAACGTAAAAACCGTATACCGCGGATTTGTTAGAAGGCAAAATACAACCCGGCGTGGATAGCATAATTGCTTGGCGCATGCGAATCTTTGGTTATTAAATGACCATAGTCGACACGAATCGGTCCTAAAGGCGAAATAAACGCTAATCCGAATCCTGCTGTTATTTTAATTTGCATCGGATCCACATCGCTTAACTCTGCCCATACATTTCCGGAATCGACAAATGTTTCCATCACAACAAACCAAAACAGAGGAATTCTTAATTCTGCATTAGCCAAAAACAAGGCCTTACCTCCTGCCGCCTGCCGTATTTTTCCGTTAGCATCATAGGAAAGAGCAGGTCCGAGCATTTGTTCGTGATAACCGCGAACCGTAGTTGCCCCGCCTGCAAAAAAGCGGTCGTCATAAGGAATAGACTTATTGGCCAATGGTTCGATAATAGCCCCGGCTTTTAGACGCGTAGCAAAGACAAAATGACCTCTGGGAAGCCCCAAAACCTTTGGCCTGAATGGTTGGTAACGTTGCCAGGAACCTACCAAAGTAAGATATCGGTTGGTCTCGAATGCTCCAAGATCGTTTTTCCCACGGCTGTAACTAAAGGACATACTAAAATCGGTAAATGAACTGTTTTGCGGATTAAAAATATTTTTACGTTTATCTCGCTTCCAATAAAAAGAAAGCGCATAAACGGCATTTTTATTAATATCCACAGGATTAATTAAAGTTGTGTCGATGGCGCCTTCTTGAAGTAATTTCACCAAACGCGCAGAAAAGCCCGCTTTAAGCTCGGTGCCTTTAGAAAAACGTTTGTTCAAATCAAAAGAAGTCCGATAAATATCGAAATGAGCACTGTAAACCGGCCGATATTGTGAAAAAGACAATTTAAAAACACCGGGCGTGCGCGTATTTAAAATCCAGGGTTCCACATAAATAAGCGTAGCCTGATTGTCTGGATTATAAATTTTGTTTTGTTCAAAATTGTAATAAAAGGAAGGGGTAATAAAAAGGCTAAGGCTACGGCCTGTGCCAAACAAATTGCGATGGCCACCTTGCAAAGTGAATTCCAGTTTGTTACCGTAATAAATGTCCTGATCGTGTGCGATGCCCAACCGAAAAGCAATCCAGCGTGCCTTTTTTTCCTGTACAAAAATTTTCAGGATAGCTTGCGTAGAATCATTCCGCTCCGGCTCAAGGTCAAAACGCACATAGCGGAATAAATTGGTGGCATATAAGTTTTGCTGCGATTTATTTAATGCATGGCGGTTGTATCGGTCTCCTGGTTTTATTTCCAACTCACGTCGTATGATGAATTTTTTTACCAAGTGCATGCCCACATAGCGGATATCTCGGATATAAACCGTAGCGTTCTCGCGGATATTGAAATACACGGAAACCAACGAGTCCTGCTCAAAAATATATTTGGTACGAATTTGCACATACGGTTTGCCGTTATCATAATAAATATTCTCCAGTTGCCGAATGGCCAGATTTAAGTCATCCTCCCTAAATGGCGCCCCTATTTTAAGCGTTTTAAGCGCCGGCTTAAGTTGCCTTAGGGGAATATCATGGATACCGTTAAACAAAACCTTTTTTAAATAAAAGCGGGGACCTGTGCGAATCAAAAAATACAAACGCACTTTATTAGTACGGCGATTTAATACCACACTATCGCGTACGGAAACATTTAAGAATCCATAATTTTTAAAATAATTGGTCAACAAAATACGATCCAGCTTAACCAACCTAGGCTCGTAGAGATGGTTTTTTTTCGAATTAACAATTTCGGTCAAATCCTGATCACCGTGAAAATAGACCTTACTGAAAATAATTTTTTCGATTTTACGTCCTGCCGCCCAAAGCGGGTACGTATTTAATAAAATGGTCAGAATAAAAAAAATACCGAAAATACCTTTCCCAAGGGGAACGCCTGCATTCCGCCGTTTATTTAAATGTACCGGCAAGTTATTTTTTTTTGCAAGTTTCATTTTTACCTGTCATTCATATATTCATACCGTTGTAAAATCGGCCTTCGGGGAAGAACGGTTTTTAAACTATCTTTTCCTGAGAACCTATTTTTCAGGATTCTGTTCAAATTGATGTATTGCATTAGCCAATAATTTTCCAGTTTTTTTTAGATTTTAAAACGAATATTCCCACTTTAAGCCGAATTTAATACGTGTATTGCCTCTTTCCGTTTTTTCGTAATAACTATCCAGCGACCAATACCGATTTATCCGATATTGTAAACCGATACGATTTCCCGCATCCCAACTAAGACGCGGCGCAGGAATGCTGCTTCCGAATTGCGTACGATATTCCACGTATAAATCGCTCGTTAAATATTTACCAAAGGCAATGGAAGCATCACTTAATCCGTTGTTTAATCGCAGACGATTCAAATCGATAAGCGATTTATTAGAGCTTATTTCCACCTTATCCAACCCTGTAAAATGTTCGGCCCCGCGTTCAACAGCCGTAAGGATAGAAGTAGTGGCAATGTTTTCGCCCACATTGCGCAAGGTGGAATCGGCATTCGATTGTAAAGTAGAAATATCAGCCCCTAAAGTAAGCAAGGCAATTTTGTCCAAATAAGAAAGATTTAATTCCTGTCCGTTTTCCAATACGCGAATTTCCTGATGCAAATTGTTCAAATCGCCGTTCATGGAAAGTTCAAAGGTCTTATTGCCCAAAATTTTAAATGCCTTAAAGTTAATATCCGGATTGATGGTCGGATTGTTCTTAAAATCGATGGTAGCGGTTTCGACCACAAAGTTTTGGTTCCATGAGGCATATTTACCATCAGTAGCTTCCAGATGTCCTTGAATACGCGGTTCGGTGGATGGCGGTTGCATGGTTACCTGTAAATCGCCCATAAAATTCAACTTGAAATTATTTTTCAAATCAAGGGGCGAACTGGTTACAACAAAATTTCCGGGAATTTGCAAGTGCAAATTTAACGCAATATAAGGTGGCTCCGGAGTAGAAACGCCTTCCGAAAGATAAACGTTGCGCGCAATCTGATTCAAATCTACTTCGAAAACCCCTTTGGGGATGTACAAATCACCTTGTACCAATATGGTATCGCGCCCCTGAATGGTCAAATTATCGCTACTGACAACAGCCGAAATGTTCTGAATAAAATAATCCGCATAAAACTGATTGAGCTTAACGGACAAATCAACGAACGGCCGTGATAAGTCGGAAAAATCAATTGCTCCGTTTACGACCATGGTACCTTCTTTTATTTTCGGTTTTCCCCAAGGCAAAAAAGAGGTTACAAAGGCCCACGCTTTTTGCCAAAAATCTTTTTCTTCGCGCGATTGAGCGCTGCATTGTTCTATATTGAGTACCGAATTTTTTATTTTTCCTTTGAAGTACACCTTTTTTATGGGATCCCGAATCATCGATAGTAAAATGGCGCCATTTTCCAAGCGAATTGTACCATCCAAAACGGATGGCTTGGCCGGGGTACCTCCCAATTTCAAATCAATTAAATACGGCCCCTGAATCGATTCTACCACATCGTTCAAATTACCCAAAAATAACAGTTGGTTATCGCGACTAAAAAGGTGCAATTCGAAAGGTTCATCAAGAATGTTATCTTGCGATCCGCTCAGAGCGAGATGATATTTTTGCCAACCTTTGGCTTTGATATGGCTACTGTCTAATAACACGGAAAAATGATCCAGCCAGAAACGATCTTTTTCATACCGAGCCGAAAGACGTAACGAATCACCTTTAAAACGATTCACTGCAAACCGGTTCAGGCGGATATCTGCCCGAATAACGGGATCGTTTACTTGCCCGTTGATTTCGAGTTTTCCCGATGAGTATCCCTGTAGGCGATGGAGATCCTTAAATAATTTTGCGTAAGAATGAATGTTTAATCGATTCCAATTTAAAGTAAAGCGAGCTTGTGTGTGTTCAATAAAATTCAATCCGCTTTGCGCCATGTGCAGGTTTAACGCGCCTTGAGCCTGAATGAGCGATTTGCGGTATTTTAATATTAGCGAATCGATGGACAATTGATCATGGGCATAACGCCATCTTGAAGTCAAATCGCCCAAAGGTACCTTGTGTATTTTTAGTTGTCGTAGCTGTAAATCCACTTCAAAGTTCGGATCTGTAAACGGGGTTAGGATTTCGGCGTAGCCATTTAAAATACCGCTTAATCCTAAATTGGTTTTAAACACATGCTCGAACGGGGTTATTTGTACCTTTTTTAAGGTGATAAACGTTTGCAAATCGCCCAATTTAAAATCATAAAACCCATCGATATTAAGCGTAGACGAATCGGGCCCGATAAAACTCCAAGCCTCCAATTGTGCTTCGTCGGCATTTAATGTAACCAAAAGCGTATCTTGGGCTTTAATCCAATAATTTTCATATTGAATTTGGAAAGGAAAGGCTTTAACGCTCATACTGTCCAGTGACCAAAGCACCGCAATAGAAGTTTTGAAATAATTTTTTTGGCTGATAAATTGCAAATCACGAATCTGTACACGATTTTCTTCGCTGTGCAACTGAAAACTCACCTGATCGACAGGGAAATTTCCGATTTGCCCCGAAGCAATTTTAAATTTGCCGTCCCCACGGCGTTCTTTGGCCAAACCTTCGATAAAAATATTGAATTTCAGGCTGTCCAGACGAATGCCATTGTAGCGGAGGCGCGGAAGTGTTAAATTCCCCGAAAAATTAGGATTGGCCAACGGGCCGTAAAGATGAATGCGTCCGTCAAACTTACCGTAAATATTACGGCCGCCCAAATCGCGCAATAGATGATTCAAACGGTTATCAAAGGTAAGCAGTGAAAAATCGATTCGTTGATTGGGGGCCATGGTTCCGGTTAAGTAGAAGCGGGAGCTATCATCAATTTGAATAAAGGAAGGACGAATGAATTTCAAAAATCCGTTCGAAGCAGTCATTTTAAGACGAATCGAATCGATGGCAATGGTATCCAACAACGAGTTGTAAAGTTTGAGCGAACCAAATCCGCTTAAATGCCGTAAACGAAGATTAGACGCATTTACCTGCAATGCACCGTTTAACCGCGATACGGGCAATGAGGGCATAAATTTATTTAAATTAATAGCGGCAAAACGAAGGCTGCCAATAATTCGTCTTTGCCGGTTCCAATAACCCTGTGCGTTTATAATGCCTATATTGGATTGTACGACTAAACGGTTCAGAAAAACTTCTCCCCGATTGTAACGCATGTCAAATTCAAATTTACGGATTGTCCTTTGATCAAAACGTGCCTGAATTTGCCCTTGAACACCAAAATGAACAGGCATACCGCTAAGCGATAAACGGCCTTTAACAATACCGTTTTTGACAAAGAAATTTTTATCGTTGGGGATGAATTCATTGACATCCACATGAAATCGATTAAAATTGATATTAAAACCGGAGGTAGGATCGAGTAAAATATTAAACGATACGGTAGATTTTGCGCTGCGCAACTCTCCCTGATCTAGTGTAATACCGGACGGATCCCCTTTTAGAACAAAAGAAAGAGAGGCTAACTGTAAATTTTGTTCCTGCCAATAACCGGACATATCGGTCAACATTAAAAAGATAGCATTAGGTTCCACACGCAAATGCGCCAAATCCAAACGGATGTTCGTAAAAGTAAGCGGCCGATTTTTTACTTGGAAAAATGAAGTGGTTAAATGAAAATTTTTAAGATCAAAAGAAGGTAAATTTCCCAGCAATTGTTTGGGTAAATAATGCTTTTGTAAATAAGCCAAAAGCGAATCAGCAGAAAAAGGGGTTTCCGTTTGAGATGATTTTTCCGCAGGCAATTCCACTTGTAATCGGTCAATAATGGCGCGGGAAATTTCTACTTTGTTTTTTAGTAAAGGCCATAAGCGGTAACTCAATCGCAGATAGGCCACAGAAACCGTTAAACCCGATTTGCTGATGATTTTTAAATTTTTAATTTCGATATTGTTAATTAAAGTTCCCGAAATATTGCTATAGCTTATGGTGGCTTTGCCTTTTAAGGCATGGTCAAGATATGCTTTGGCCGTTTTGGTAACCAAATGGGTTTGCCATTGTAATATCGCGAGCAGAGCAATAATTATGCTTATGGCAATAGTCATGCGCAAAATTGTTTTTTTAAAAATGCGCCAAATTTTCATATTTGATTCTCATTATATTTTGTTTTTTATTGTTATCCTAATTTATTGAATTATTATCAGAATCGGAAGTTCCGGAGGATAATTTATTGTAAATTCATAATAAAAAATAAGAGGAAGAGGAATTTTGCGGAAAATGTCGTTTTTTGTTTTGTTGAATGGTGAAACTGGTTTTTCCTTAGGCTTTGGTGCTCATTCGGAGTGATTTGGTTATCGGGATGGGAAAGAGTGAAGGGTTAAGGGTTAAGGGGAAGCGTGCTAATCTGTGTGGATTAGTGGCTGGCAAAAGTTGAGTAGTTGATTGGTTGAATCGTTGAATGGTTCAGGGTGCAGCTTCATTTTGCGCGCAGATCACGCGGATTTGCGCAGATTTTTTCTGCGAACATCTGCGGAATCTGCGAGAGGCCAAAAATCGGGATTTTTCGGTAGTTTGTTGCGGTTTTTACCCCCCGTTGCCCCCCCTCAAAGGGGGGCTTTTGGTGTGGGGCTGTTTGCGGCCTTGCGGGGAGGATCCGGTTGCCGAGTGGTCCTGATTCATCGGGATATATCGAGGTACCGGCGCTCTTTCCCCTCTCCTTTTTCTTTTTTCCTTTTTCCTTTTTCATCTCGTTCTGTGCAGATCAGTGGGTTGAAAAAGTTGAATAGTTGATTGGTTGAATCGTTGAATGGTTATTCGTTATTCGGTGCACTGAGGAAGAAAGGCCCTCCCTTTTGAGGGAGGGTGCCCGAAGGGCGGGTGGGTTTTGCCAGCGTCTCGATACGTCACCGCTGGCGCGGCACCACCCGGCAACCGACGTCGGGTAAATTTTGCCAGTTTGTTGCGGTGTTACCCCCCGTTGCCCCCCTCAAAGGGGGGCGCTTTGATTGTGGCGGTTTGCGGCCCTGCGGGGAGAAGCCGGTTGCCGAGTAGTCCCGATTCATCGAGACGTATCGAGGCGCCGGCACTCATTTCCCCCTCTCCTTTTTCTTTTTTCATTTTTCCTTTTTCATTCCTCCGTGTAGATCAGTGGGTTGAAAAAGTTGAATAGTTGATCGGTTGAATTGTTGAATGGTTGTATGGTGCCAGGGCTTCCCTTGGGGATTTTTCAGAATAGCTTGGTAGTTTGTTGCGGTGTTTACCCCCCGTAGCCCCCCCTCAAAGGGGGGGCTTTGGTGTGTGGCGGTTTGCGGCCCTGCGGGGAGAAGCCGGTTGCCGAGTAGTCCTGATTCATCGGGATATATCGAGGTACCGGCGCTCTTTCCCCTCTTTCCTTTTTCATTTTTCCTTTTTCCTTTTTCATTCCTCCGTGTAGATCAGTGGCCGAATTGGATGAAGGTTATCTGTAAAAATCTGTACAGAGGAATGACTAAAAATCTTACTTTGAATCCGGAATAGAAAAACAACAATAAAAAAAGCTCCCAGAATATCGGGGAGCTTAGTGAATGAAGTGGGCGATACAGGATTCGAACCTGTGACCTCTACGATGTGAGCGTAGCGCTCTAACCAACTGAGCTAATCGCCCTTAAGACACGTGTCAATTTAAAAAATTTGTTTTGAATAAGCAACTTTGAGAAAGTGATTACCAATATCAAGATTTAAGGATTACTCACGGTCGTTTGTTGCGCAACGGTTTCGCTACGAACATCTTGTTCGTTTTGCGCGGCATATTCCCGAAATTCGGGGATCATCTGATGTAATTTCGTAAAAATCGCTTCGATATCCTGCTGGCTAACCGCTTTCTGAAAATAATCCAGATGATCAGTCATCAAATGCCAATTGTTATAGTGGCTACCGACCGCTTTGTAAATTTTAGGATGGCTTGTTTTTAAAGGTGCCTCGTCCTTATTCCATAATTCTTCCCACAGTTTTTCGCCAGGACGAAGACCGATGTATTCGATCTTAATATCTTTATCCGGTTCAAAGCCCGATAATTTGATCAGACGGCGGGCAATATCGACAATTTTAATAGGCTCGCCCATATCCAGCACAAAAATATCATTACCATTACTCATTTTTGTGGCCTGAAAAATAAGCTTAACCGCTTCCGGGATAGTCATAAAAAAACGTTTCATATCCGGATGCGTAATGGTAATCGGTCCGCCTTCGGCAATTTGTTTTTGAAATAAAGGAATCACACTGCCGTAACTGGCCAATACGTTACCAAAACGCACGGTCGCCAATTTCATATTCGACTTGGCCGAATACGATTGCAAAACCAGCTCTGCAACTCGTTTGGTGGCTCCCATTACGGATGTCGGATTTACCGCTTTATCCGTTGAAATGAGCACAAATTTTTCCACCCCGTTGGCCTCGCATAATTGCACCAAATTGGCCGTTCCCAAAATATTGTTTCGCACCGCCTCTTCCGGATGATATTCCATTAAAGGTACATGCTTGTATGCTGCGGCATGGAAGACGACATCGGGCCGATAGGTGGTAAGGATGTGCTTCATTTTAGGCAAATCCAAAATATCGGCAATAACGATTTGATAAATTTGATGACTGAATTTTTGCTTGAGTTCGTTATCCAAATAAAAAAGGCTGTTTTCCGAACGATCGACGCAGATCACTTTTTCCGGATTTAATTTCAGAGATTGCTTGACAAGTTCCGTTCCTATGGACCCGGCTGCTCCGGTAACCATGATCGTTTTACCGGCTAAATATTCACGCACCTGATTGAGATCTATTTCTACCGGTACTCGTTCCAGCAAATCTTCTACTTTAACATCCCGGATCTGCTGAATTTGTACCAATCCGTTTACAATCTCTTTCGGACCGGGCACCGTTTTAAAATCGATTCCCGTATCTTCGCAAAGCTGCACAATACGCCGCATTTGTTGTACCGAAGCCGACGGAGTGGCAATGATAATTTCATCAACGTGTTTTTGCTTTACAATTTGAGGCAAATCTTTAACTTTGCCCAATACTTTTACGCCGTGAATTTTGGTATTTTGCTTTTTAGGTGCATCATCAATTAACGCCACCGGATAAAATCCCAAGGAAGGATCATTTTTCATTTGACGTATAATCATTTCGCCTGCTTTGCCCGCGCCGATTACAGCTACACGTTTCTTGTTCGAAGCAAAACTGGATTGCAATTTAAAAAAGAGACGCGGCATAAAACGCAAAGCCCCAGTAAAAACAAATCCTAAAATCAAAAAGAAAAACAATACCGTACGCGGAACCGCTAACAAATTATTGAAATACAGATATATAACAAATCCCACCCAACCGGTAAGCAACGCCACAAAAAGGTTAAGGATATCCTGAAGGCTGGTAAATTCCCACTGACTCTGATTCACCCCCAGTATATTTATAAAAAACAACTCAACAATAACGGCAATACCAATCGTATGTTTGAAAATGACAAAATATTGTTCATGAGGTAGGCTCAAATCAAACCGTAATCCAAAGGCAATGGTATAGGCCAGCGCAAGCGCTAAGGTATCCAAAATAACCTTTAGCAAGGTTTGAACGTTTGTCCGGGACTCCAGAAAAGTATTAATTTTTTTTGGCATCGCATTAAAGTCTCTAATTAAACAAACTCAAAATATCACTAAATTTAAAATTACGATGTGCGTATCGGCACAAACTACCCTTAATAAAAGTATCCGAATATTTGCAAAATTTGGCTTTTTAATCTAAAAACAAAATAATTCAGTACAAAATCTTTATTATTTTGCGCAAAATTGCATATTTAAACAAACAAAACCTTGAAAACGAACAAATAGAATCTTTTTGTACGATTTTTCAAACGGTGGATTGAATCATACGTTCAATAATGCCACAAATACGATCCAGATCATTGTCCGTCATGGCCGTGCCCGAGGGCAAACACAGGCCGTCTTTGAACAGTGCCTCCGCAACGCCGTTAACATAGGCCTGCGCCTCTCCGTACACCGGTTGCAGGTGC
>Ga0256914_1004710_pt1 | contig 10106 bp, 9 predicted proteins | sample HulkmetaG_FD_191571 | JGI IMG/M metagenome (GOLD analysis project Ga0256914, IMG submission 191571) | Hydrothermal chimney microbial communities from Main Endeavour vent field at the Juan de Fuca Ridge, Pacific Ocean - Hulk | ecosystem: Environmental > Aquatic > Marine > Hydrothermal vents ...
ATTGGAAATGCTATTGTCAAAAATGATCCCACTAAACGCGTACTTTACACCTCTTCGGAGCGATTTACCAGTGAATTGATTGATGCCATTCACAATAACACCATCTCCGATTTTAAGCGCCTCTATAGAGAAATTGATCTACTGATTATTGATGATGTACAATTTTTGGCGGGAAAAGAGAAAACACAAGATGAATTTTTCCATATCTTTAACCATCTGTACCAACAAAACAAGCAAATTATCATTTCCTCCGATCGTCCACCTCACGAAATCGCCACACTGGAAGATCGCCTGCGCTCTCGCTTTGAAGGCGGTATGATTGCGGACATTAGCCCACCGGACTTTGAAACTCGGGTAGCGATTCTGCAAAAAAAAGCGGATGAAAAAGATCTTATTCTCCCGGAAGATGCCGCACAGTTTATCGCCAAACATGTGGCGCAAAATGTCCGTGAGTTAGAGGGAGCATTAAATAAAATCGCCGCTCTGTGTACATTCCATAATCGTATTCCGTCTCGTGCCGTTGTAGAGGAAATCCTTGCTCCGCACGTGACGCGAAACACACCGGCAAATACCGCCTCCTCGGTACTTGAACTTGTAGCGGAGCACTTTGGTGTATCCCCGGACGATTTACGCGGCACATCACGAAAAAAAGCAATTGCCGGAGCGCGTCATGCCGCCATGTACCTGCTAAGAGAAGAGCTCAATCTCTCGTTTCCGGAAATTGGATCGCAATTGGGCGGACGAGATCATTCCACCGTTATGCATGGGTATCGTAAGGTAAGAAAAAACAGTACTCAAGATGCGACATTGCGTTCGGATCTTGACACATTGAGAAAGAAGTTGCGTAACCTGTAGAAACTACTGTGAACACCTCCCGAGACACTGTGTATAACCGTTGTGGATGTGGATGGGACAACCCTCTGGAAAACTCCACATAACAGAATCATCCACACTGTTTGTACAATTCCGCACAAGATTATCCTCTGAACATATGCTATTCTTCTGCGGATTTCCCGTCTTTTCCACACTTTCCACATCGCTAATAATAATAAGATTTATATTCTTATGAAGATTACCATTACAAAACAACATTTGGATCGCGCGCTTCGGTTGAGCGCAAAGGCGGTGGCACGAGATGGTACATTGCCCATTGTGCGAAATGTTTTATTATCCGTCGGTGATGGTATTGCATCTTGTGTAGCGACAAATTTGGATGTCGGTGTGCGGGTGCAGTTGTCGGCGAAAGCGGAACGCGATGGGCAGGTGGTATGTGCGCCGCATTTATTAGGGAGCTTTATCGCGCCACTGCAAGATGATGATGTGGTAACAATTGAAACACAAGATCGCTCGGTATTGATTCGTGCAAAGAGGAGTCAGGCGACGCTTCCAATGTTGGATGCGGCGGATTTCCCCCCATTGCCATCTGCGGAGTCGGCGGAGACGGCGGTTGTAGTGCCGGTGGCGTCATTTCGTGATGCACTGTCTCGCGTGATTCCCTGTGTTGCAAAGACGGAAGCGCGTCCGGAATTGGGTGGGGTATTTATTGCATCGGACGGAGAAGATATTGTTCTTGCCGCAACGGATGGATTTCGTTTGGCGGAGGTGCGGTGTACTCGTACCGAAGGAGGGTTTACCGATAGTGTTATCGTTCCGGCATCCGCTGTTGCGGAACTTCTTTCCGTGTTGACGGATGTACCGGATGATGGGGTGCGGATGATGGTAGGTGATGGGCAGATGTTTGTTCGTTGCGGTGATGTTACGATTGTGTCACGATTGATTGCGGCGACATATCCGGATTATGCGCAAATCATTCCTTCTCGTGGTGAAACAGTGGCGGTAGTATCTCGTGGAGATATGGAGAAGGCCTTACGAGTGGCGCAAACATTCGCTCATCGCATTAACAGTGATATGGAAATGGCGGTGGAAAAAGATACACTAACGCTGTCCGCGGCGTCACAGGAAAGCGGTACACACACAACAACGCTTTCGGCAACGGTGGAAGGAGGATCGCAAACATTGCGTCTTAATCCTCGGTATGTGTTGGATGGTGTATCGCGATGTGGCAGTGATTCGGTGGAAATCCATATTACGCAGCCCGCCGCTCCGGTGCTGATTGTGCCACATGATGGCGCAACGGCGTATCGTTATGTCGTGATGCCGATTCGCACATGAAAAAGCTAACGATTTCTTCCGATCGCTTTGCGTCACGGCGCTCCACTGCGTCGGAGTCCGGTAGCGTACCGGATGAAAAGACGGTTATATATATTGCGCAACGGTATATTGAGCGAGAGTATGGTCGTCGCGGTGCGGCGGCGATGCGAGTAACAGCGTTGCGCTCGGGTGTGTTGATTGTATCGGTATCGGATGCGCTATGGGCGCAAGAATTATGGATGGCGCGGGCGGCGTTGTGTGAGCATGTCAATACGACATGTCACGCAACCGTTGTGCGCCGCGTTGTCGCGCAAACTGGTGTATAATAAAAAGCGATGAGAATTCTGCAGATGAATGTGTCGCGTTACCGAACACGGGGTCACTGAGTCGAGGTATGGCGCAGCACAACACGATTGTGTTGCCCACCCCACCCGATCTGGACAGTCAAGTGACCGCGACGTTGACTGAAAAGATAGGGCAGTCAACGCCTCTGCAGAATTCCCATCGCTTCCAACCTCAAGGTACAACGTAGTAAAATAACACATCAATGATTTTTTGTCAAGTTTATGGCCATTGATATCGGACATCAAACATCACATAATACCGGAACGAGAGCGGTGGATGCGACAAAGCGCGATGATATTGATCGCGCACTGCGCCCGCAGTACTTGCGAGATTATATCGGGCAGCAATCCATTAAGCGCAATATTAAGATTGTTATTGACGCCGCAAAGTCCCGTGGAGATGTTATTGATCATATGTTGTTTTACGGAAGTGCCGGGCTGGGAAAAACAACACTGTCGCATATTATCGCTCGGGAGATGAATGTGGGAATTACGGTAACAAGTGGTCCGGCGATTGAGCGTGTGGGAGATTTGGGAGCATTATTAACCAATCTCTCCGATGGTGATGTGTTGTTTATTGATGAAATTCACCGTCTTCGTAAGACAGTGGAGGAGGTGTTGTATCCGGCAATGGAGGATGGAGTGATTGATTTGATTGTCGGTAAGGGTCCGGGAGCGCGCAGTGTGCAGTTGGAGTTGCCACGGTTTACGTTAATTGGTGCGACAACACAGATGGGCGCATTATCCAATCCGTTACGCAATCGGTTCGGGAGTGTGTACCGGCTGGCATTTTATGAGGAGGAGGAAATGGAACAGATTATTGCCAGAAGTGCGCGATTATTGGAAGTGAAGATGGAGGCGGCGGCGATACGGGCGCTATCACAGCGTGTTCGTCGGACGCCACGTGTTGCTAATCGGCTAATGCGGCGAGTGCGGGATTTTGCGCAAGCGCACAATGCAACATCGGTAACAGAGGATGTGGTGGATGCTGCATTGGAGTTAATGGAAATTGATCACAGTGGTTTGGAAGCGATGGATCGGGCGTTATTGTCAAAAATCATTGATGATTTTGGTGGGGGGCCGGTGGGAGTAAAAACATTGGCGGCGGCATTGGGAGAGGAAGTGTACACGTTGGAGGAAGTATATGAACCGTATCTGATCCAATGTGGATTTTTAATGCGAACACCGCGCGGGCGCGTTGTATTGGAACGAGCATTTTCACATTTGGACAAATCGATTCCTCCACGGTATCATGAAATGCGAACACGATTACGTCTATGATGATATTTTTGGCATTTCCATTTCTTCTTGTTGTGTATGGGGTGATTGTATGGGTAATTATTTACCACTTGAAAACATACACAATCAATAAAGACTTGGCACGGACAGCGATTCGTTTTTTTTCGATGATAACGGTAGTGTTGGTGGTGATTCAAATTGTATTGTTTGTATTTGCGATATCATCGGCACGAGAGGGTGTGCAAATGTTGCGAGAAGAGTATAATCGCGCGCCCGGTGTATTTGATACGAAATTTTAAATCCTATGACACATAAATTTCGCGGTATTGTAACACATGACTTTGAGGACTTTTCTCATTATCATTTTTCGGGTCAGCGAGATGATGAGAAGATTCTTTGGGTGATTCATCGGCACTGGTTTGATATTACGATGCACTATGCGCTGATTGCGGTGGTTGTGATATTGCAATTAATCAGCATTATAATGGCGGAAGAAATCATTCGCGTATTTGAGTTAAATGGACTGTCATTGTGGACAGTATTGTTTGTTAACAGTGTCATACTGATATGGCTATGGTTTTATGGATTTATTATCTGGATTGATTACTGGCTGGACGTATGGGTGGTAACGGATCAGCGAGTGATTAATATTGAACAAAAAGGATTATTTTCTCGTCATGTCAGTGAATTGCATTTTCATACGGTACAGGATGTAACAACAAAAGTACGCGGATTTATTCCGACATTATTGAATTTTGGAGATGTGGAAGTACAAACGGCAGCGGAACACTCCCGATTTTTATTTCGTCGTGTTCCCGATCCGTACGCAATTAAGGCAATGCTTGTACAGCGCCAGCGAGAGGCGTATCAGGAATCAATCGGCAAAGAGGTGGGACAAAAGAGTGATGAAACGACGCGACAGTGAGAGAGGGTATGGGCGATTGTTATGGCTTGGTGTGTTATATGGGGTGGTAATATTTGGCGGTAGTACCCTGTATGTAAAAGCGCAGGAGTTGTCCGAAGATACTCCTGTTCCATCAGAGTTATCTTCCGACGGTGAGGTATCACCTTCTGATGATGTTGCATCGGAGGAAATACCCACTAATCAATCCATACAATCATCATCTACGGAAAAGGAACTTGATATATCACCGGATAATCCTTCCTCATATCACGAAACGAATATTTCCAATACATCCGGCACCACTTCTTCCACCACGGAGCACTCCGACGATCGAGCGGCAATATCTGCACCTCTTGAACAATCACCATCCTCCTCATCCGACACCTCATCTAATGCGGTAAGTTCGGAAACGGTATCCGATACTGCTGTTGTTTCTGATGTAGAAAATAATTTAGCGGAAGATAACACTGTGTCTACACAATCTTCTGCCACGTCATCCACTGATGATGCATCACTCAGTAATGATGTGTCACCACCTGATACCGCACCATCAAATCAGCCAAAACAGAATACACCATCAGACTCATCACCAATGAATACTGTGGAGTCATCATCCACAACGTCTGATGAAATAAATACCAATACAAAGGATAATAATTTACCCAATAATGTAGGGGATAATAGTTCACCTGATAACGTGAAGAGTGAGGAATCATCTTGTGATGATCACGCTGTTCGCATTGTCGCAGTGACAATCGGAGATGCGGATAGCACAAAAAATGATTCGGTAATAATAAGAAATATTACGGAGTGTGATGTGTCATTACATGGCTGGTATTTGCGTAAGCGTACCCGATCGCAACACGGTGAAGTAACTCGTTTGAGCACCAGTACGAAAGTGTATACATTCGGAGATACGGTGTTACATTCCGGGGAACAATTTATCTATGCTCCCGCTGACAGCCGCTATGCTTCTCGTGCCGACGGTGTTAATACAAGTGTGTCCGCTCGACTTTCTCCCAACAACAGTATTGCACTACTGGATGATAAACGAGTGGTAGTGGATGCAGTGGCATGGGGCGATGCATTGCGTGATCCGTTTGGTGCGACACCGGTGCGAAACCCCGGGAACGAGGAATACGTTGCGCATGAAAACGGTACTACAACAATAGCTCGGCGATGTACACATCCAATCTTACGAACAGTGCAATGCCCACCATCTTATGATGGAGCGCGCGTTGTTATCAATGAATTGTATCCCAATCCGTCCGGTGATGAGCAGGCGGAAGAATATATTGAGTTGTACAATATGGAGAACCGTGCCGTATCGTTGCATGCCTGGGTATTGAGTGATGTGTCCGGCGCACGTTATGTGTTTGATGATCACACAACGCTTATGCCACAGTCATTGATGGTTGTTTCACGCCGTACATTCGGCTTTGCGTTAAATAACTCTGCAGAGCGTGTGACACTATCCGCTCCAACGGAAGACGGCGGGGAAACGATAGTGGATACGGTGGAGTTTTCCCGCAGTGCCCCCGAAGGTGCATCGCTTAACCGTACAACAGAGGGAGCGTATCGGTGGAGCAAGAAGCGCACACCGGGTGCGGCAAACATGTTTAATGCACGCCCGCAGATCGTGTCGGTGAATATTCCGGACACGATCTATCGCAATGTTCGTGCATCATTTTCCGTTCGGGCGACAGATGATGATGGAGATGCATTGCGATATCGCTGGGACTTTGGAGATGGTCATCGTAGCTATCGCGCAAAAACGTCTCATCTCTATAAACGCACCGGTACGTATACGGTACATCTTCGCATTCAAGACGGTAGTGAGGAGACGGTACAAACGGAGGTGGTGCGTGTACGTACCTATCCGCGTCATGCTGTAAAGATTCGCGCTGTAGCGCCAAATCCACCGGGTGCCGATACGGGAACGGAATATATTGTCATTAAAAATACTTCTGATGCGCGTGTGGATTTACGCGGATGGAGTATCGCAACCGGCACAACAATGAAACAATTGACACGCCACCCGTTTCGTCGCCGTATCGTTCTTCATGATGGGGAAGAGAAGCACATCGTTTCGCGTCACAGTGCATTTACACTTCCCAATGCCGGTGGAATTGTTCAATTGCGTCGTCCGGATGACAGTGTGGCGTATACGGTGCGGTACATGCCGCCCGCTAATACCACAACAATTCCGTCGGGAGCGGTGTATCGCCGGCGAGCTCATGACAGCGGGTGGTATTGGGATATTTCTGCAGTAAACACCGTACAATCATCTGCATCTCGGAAATTCGCACGTGCCATAGCCACCCCCGATGTATCAGCGATAATTGCCCGTGCATGGGATAATGAGTTTGGTGTTCCCAACGCGCCGCGTGTGGCGGGAGCGAAGGTGGTAACAGTGCATGATGCGGGTGTTGTTGTTCCCACGGTATGGGAGAACATACGAGTGATAATGACGCGAATTGTACCCACCCTATCACCCCGCCCGATATCATACCCAACAACAGAGCTAATTCCGCGAACGGGGAGAGCGGCGGTACTTCCCGCACAAATGCCGGACCCCGCAGCACTTTATGCGGCAGCGATATTAAGAAATCATGGTATGATGAATACACAGAATCAACGTAAGAAAGAATTGTATGGCGGGACACAGTAAATGGGCGAATATTAAGCATCGTAAAGGAGCGCAAGACGCAAAGCGCGCGAAGTTGTTTACTGTTGCAGCAAAAGCGATTACGCTGGCGGCTCAACATGGCGGCGGAGATCCGGAAATGAACGCATCATTGAAAATGGCGATTGAGAAGGCGCGAGCAATTAATATGCCCAAGGATAATATTGCGCGGGCGATTGCGCGCGGAACCGGTGAGGGTGGTGATGGTGCGCGGATTGAGGAGGTTGTGTATGAGGCAATGGGACCGGGAGGAAGTGCGTTTGTTATCGTCTGTGCCACGGATAATACAAATCGTACGCTGACGGATGTAAAAACGGCATTGAAGAAAAATGGTGGAAAATTTGTGTCCGGTGGCGGTGTATTGTTTCAATTTTCTCATGTTGGACAGTTGGCGGTAACGGCGGATGATACGGAACGTATAGAATTGGCGGCGATTGAAAGTGGGGCACAGGATATTGAGATGGAAGGAGAGACGATGATTGTTACAACGGCGGTGTCAGATTTGCATCGGGTGCGAGAGGCGTTGGAAGCGGAGGGAGCAACGGTGGTGGACGCACGCATTGCGTATGTTCCGACACAAGAGACTGTGTTAAATGATGCTGATGCGGCGGCGTATGAAAAATTGCGTGCGGCAATAGAAGATTGTGATGATGTGCAAGAGGTGTTTACGACAGTATCATGACAAGAATTTTAGGTATTGATCCCGGGACGGCGATTGTCGGCTGGGGAGTGATTGATGCGGATGGTTCCCGTATTCATCATGTTGCGCATGGTTGTATTACCACGGACAGCGTATTATCCGACGCGCAGCGGTTGGCGGAAATCGCCCGAGATATTGCTCAGATTATTACACGGTACACTCCGCAGGAAGCGGCGGTGGAACGGTTGTTTTTTGCGAAAAATCATACAACGGTAATTCCCGTTGCACAGGCGCGCGGGGTGTTACTGGCGGCGTGTGCCAATGCTAATCTTTCCATTGACGCATACACTCCTTCGCAGGTAAAGCAGTCGGTGACGGGACATGGGCGGGCGCAAAAACACCAAGTGCAACTGATGGTGCAAAAAATTTGCACCCTTTCCGATTTACCGACTCCGGACGATGCGGCGGATGCATTGGCGGTAGCTATTTGCCATGCAGCCATGCGTAACAGTGTGCAAATGTAGTTTCTTTGGTATACTGCAATTATGCATCCGATGATCAATAATATCATTGTTTATTTGGGAATTCCGGACCAAACGGTGCTGCTTTTGTTATTGTTTCCGCTGGTGGCGACACTGGTGGCTGTTCTGCGTCAGGTGATTGGAATTAAGGCATTTGGAATTTACACCCCTTCCATTATTGCTCTGGTGTTTTATATGATCAGTGACGCACGCTATGACGGGTTTGCGTTGGGAGACATGTTATATGATTTGCGGTACGGGATTACCATTTATATTGCGGTGATTGTTGTGGGCATTGCCTCCCGTGCCGTTCTGCGCCATGTGCGAATTTTGTACCTTCCGCGCGTAGCGATTACCATGACGTTATTGTCATTTACAACCTTGGCGGTGTTGGTAATCGGAGCATACTTTCAGCGAACCGGGTTTGCCACCATTTACGTGTTTCCGTTGATTGTGTTGGTGATGATTGCGGAGAAGTTTGTGGCGGTACAAATTGAAAAAGGAACAAAGACGGCGATATTATTGGCGGTGGAGACGTTGGTGGTGGCACTGTTGGGACATGCATTGCTGTCATCTCGCGCTATCCAAATGTTTGTATTTGCGCACCCGTACAGTGTATTATTGGTAATTCCGCTGAATATTATCGTAGGTAAATGGACGGGATTGCGATTTTCCGAGTACATTCGCTTCCGCGATGTACTGATGCGCATGAAGTAAGTGTATGAACATATTACGGATGGTGCGAAACGCGCACCGGATCCTGGGAATGAATGCGCGCAACTTAACGTATGTGCGACCGTTGAATTTATCCGCCGCACGCAGTATTGCCGATGATAAAATTCTCAGCAAGGACGTATTATCGCGCGCCGGTGTGCCGACGCCGACACGCATCGCCACGCTGCGCACTTATGACGATGTCCGTACATTTGATTACTCCAGTCTTCCGGAATCATTTGTTATCAAGCCAAATCGCGGGTTTGGCGGTGGCGGTATTGTGGTGGTATTCGGGCGAAAGAAGGGAATGCATGACGCTTGGGTGAAGGCGGATGGGAGTATTGTTACCGCACAAGATATTGCCGCACACTGCTACAATATTGTGGAAGGAGCGTTTGCGTTATCCGGAGTATCCGACACGGTATTGATTGAAGAGCGGTTAACGCTGTTGAAATTGTTCCGTCCCTATGCATATCGGGGAATTCCGGATCTGCGCATTATCGTGTACAATCGTGTTCCGGTAATGGCAATGTTGCGGCTTCCTACACGTGAGAGTGGAGGGAAGGCGAATTTACAGCTTGGAGGTGTTGGTGTCGGAATTGATATGGCAACGGGAGTAACAACTACGGCAATTCAAGGAAAGGGGCGGATTGTGGAATATGCGCCGGGGACACGTATGTTACTTTCCGGTATTAAAATTCCGCAATGGGATGAGATTTTGACATTGGCGGTGAAGGCGCAGGAGGCGAGCGGGTTGGGATTTTTGGGTGCAGATGTGGTGATTGATCGTGAGCGCGGACCGGTATTTTTGGAGTTAAATGCACGACCCGGGTTGTCTATTCAGATTGCCAATATGGCACCGTTAAAAGAGCGATTGGAACGAGTAAGCGGTGTAACAATCAAGAGT
>Ga0256914_1004711_pt1 | contig 10104 bp, 7 predicted proteins | sample HulkmetaG_FD_191571 | JGI IMG/M metagenome (GOLD analysis project Ga0256914, IMG submission 191571) | Hydrothermal chimney microbial communities from Main Endeavour vent field at the Juan de Fuca Ridge, Pacific Ocean - Hulk | ecosystem: Environmental > Aquatic > Marine > Hydrothermal vents ...
AGTCTTCTCGGGGAAATCAATCGAGAGCTGCCAGACTCTTGGGGATTACAGAGAGAAAGTTGGGTTTAAGAATAAAACGATACTCTATCAATCCGAAAAAATACGCCCGCTAGATTTACTCTGTTCGACTATCCTGGTCCAATTCTACATTTATGTAGTTTTTTATCACTAATTCTACATTTATGTAGAATTGTAGAAGTGATAAAGATTCCTCCCTAAGGTGTAATTTCTTGTTGCTTAGTGAGTTACTATGTATATGCTTCATTGGCACGTTTGTTGCTTTGATATTCTACCAAAGACTAAAATAAACTTATTTACGGAGGTTTTGTAAAGATGGGTTCAGTGGATGATGTACTAAAATTGATAGACGAAGAGGGCATCGAAATTGTTGATTTGAGGTTTATGGATTTCCCGGGGCTGTGGCAGCATCTCTCTGTTCCGGTTAGAGAGCTTACCAGAGATTCATTTGAGCAGGGTTTCGGTTTCGATGGTTCCAGTATCAGGGGATGGCAGGCAATTAACGAATCTGACATGTTGGTAAAGCCTGTTCCGGAGACAGCTTTTATTGATCCCTTTCTCCAGGCCAAGACTCTTGTATTGATCTGTAATATTTGCGATCCTGTGACAGGAGAGGATTATACCCGCGACCCTAGAAATATAGCACGCAAGGCGGTTAAGTATCTAAAGGGAAGCGGGATTGCCGATACAGCCTACTTTGGGCCGGAGGCGGAGTTCTTTATACTGGATGATGTACGTTTCGATCAGAATGCACACGAGGGTTACTATCATATAGATTCTATCGAGGGTCAGTGGAATACAGGGCGTGAGGAAAATCCGAATCTGGGTTACAAGCCAAGATACAAGGAGGGATATTTCCCTGTTCCTCCCATGGATAGCCTGCAGGATATAAGAAGCGAGATGACTCTTATCCTCGAGAGCATTGGTATACCAGTAGAGGCTCAGCATCACGAGGTTGCATCCGGGGGACAGGCAGAGATTGATATAAGGTTTGCTCCATTGGTAGAATGCGCTGATAATCTCCTTAAGTATAAGTATGTGGTTAAGAATACTGCGCGAAAGTATAACAAGACGGTTACTTTTATGCCCAAACCGATATTTGGGGATAATGGGAGTGGTATGCATGTGCACACTTCCCTGTGGAAAGAGAATACCAATCTTTTTGCAGGTGATGGGTATGCCGGAATGTCGGAGATAGGGCTTTACGCTATAGGTGGAATACTGAAGCATGCCGCATCTCTTCTTGCCTTTACCAATCCTACTACCAATAGTTACAAGCGATTGGTTCCAGGGTACGAGGCTCCCGTAAATCTGGCGTACTCAAGACGAAACAGGAGTGCAGCTATCCGGATTCCCATGTATTCTACCTCTGCTAAGGCAAAGAGAATTGAGTTTAGGTGCCCCGACCCAAGTGCCAACCCGTATCTTGCCTTCTCTGCAATCCTTATGGCTATGATAGATGGAATTTTGAATAAGATAGATCCGGGTGAACCCCTTGACAAGGATATATACGATCTTCCACCGGAGGAAATGGCAAAGGTGCCTCAGACACCCGGCTCTTTAAGGGATGCGTTGACGGCTCTCTCCGAGGATAATGAGTATCTCCTCAGGGGTGATGTGTTCACCGGTGATGTCATAGAAACCTGGATTGATTATAAGATGAAAAATGAGGTTGAGGCTCTCGATTTGAGACCGCATCCCTGGGAGTTTATGCTCTACTTCGATATTTAACCCTCTGAGATTTTATGATAGGGTTTATGATACAATTGAATCTTTAGGCAGTCCCGTTGGGACTGCCGTTTTATATTTTGGGCTTTCTAAACTGTTGAAAAATTTGATAGACTGTTGTTGAGTTGAAGGCGCTTAATATATTAAAACAGTGTAGCGAGTTTGATCTGGCAGAAATTACAGAGTATCTCCATGGTTTCGGTGAGAGATACACGGCAAGGTTCTCTCCTGGGGAGATATGTAACCATATAAGATTATCGAAATTAATCCCCGATAAATCTCCGGTACAACTTGTAGTCGACAGAGATGAAAATGAAAGGATAGAGGTAACCGTAATAGCTTTAGACTATCCTTTTTTGTTCTCCCTTATAACCGGTGTGCTTTCCTCCTTGGGAATGAATATAGTGGAGGGTGAAATATTCACCGAGAGGAAAGAGGCTAAGAAGCGAATTATTGTGGATCGTTTTAGGGGTGTCCTGGAACGACCCGTTGGTTTTATCGAGTGGAAAAACAACCTTGAAAGAGAACTAAAGGTTGTTTTTGCCAAGCTCTCTTCAGACAGAGAGGCACTGGAGGCCAAGCGTTATGTAAATGAGATGGTAGCTACCGCCCTCTCTAAGTACAGCTATGAGAAGCGAAAGGTTCTTTATCCCATAGAGATCGAATTTTCAAACGGTGAAAGTTTTACTGAGATGTTTGTTAAGACAGAGGATACCCCCTTCTTTCTCTATGCAATGAGTAGCGCTCTTTCTTTACAGGGAATTTCGATTGAGAATGTTTCGATAAGAACGGTATCCGGGAGAATCGAGGATGAGTTTCAGTTTGTGGATTTGGATGGAAGGCGAATAGAGAATCCTGAGAGGTTGGATAGGATTAAATTTTCTGTTTTGTTGACAAAGCAATTCACCTACTTTTTGCCTATATCACCGGATCCGTACTCTGCACTTCTTAGATTTGAGGAATTGCTGAATAAAATTTTTAGTCTTCCGGAGAGGGAGGCTGTACTTAAAACCATTTCCGATACCGAGGTTCTTAGTTATCTCGCGAGACTTCTTGGGATAAGTGACTTCCTCTGGGAGGATTTTATAAGGCTTCAGTATGAATCTCTGATTCCCATGTTAAAACCTGTGATAGGAAGTAGAAATTTTGCGGATCCGCCGGAGGAGGTATGTAGAAATCTTAAGAGACTCGTCGAGAGTGCAGGGGGTTATGATGAAAAGGAAAGGGTATTAAATGAGTATAAGGATAGACAAATTTTTTTGCTCGATCTCAACCACATACTTATTCCCTCTTGGGATATAAAAAAGCTCAGCCTTGGTCTTACGAATCTTGCAGAGTGTGTGGTAACGATTTCTTTTCAGGTTGCATACGAGGAACTTACTAGAAGGTACGGAATCCCAAGGACTGTGGCTGGACTAGAGGCTACCTATGCAATCTTTGGGTTGGGAAAGCTTGGGGGAGCGGCTCTAGGATATGCATCGGATATAGAGATTCTCTTTGTTTATAGTGACCATGGAAACACGGATGGGGAGGAAAAGATAAAGAATTATGAATTTTTTGAGCGGCTTGTTAGGAAGGCTACCGCACTTATTCATGCTAAGAGTGAGGGGATATTTCATATCGATTTACGGTTAAGACCCTACGGAAGCGCAGGTCCTCTTGCATGTAGCTTGGAGAGGTTTTGCAGTTACTATGGTAGGGAGGGTGAGGCTCACTCTTATGAGAAATTGGCTCTTGTGCGTTTAAGGTTTATTGGAGGTAATAAAGAGCTTGGTGCTCAGGTGGAGAAGATTAGGGATGACCTGATATATACCGAGGGAAGTATCGATATTGGTGATCTGAGAGAGTTGCGAGAGAAACAGTATAGGGAAAAGTGTAAGGGGAAATTGCAGAATGCCAAGTACTGTCCCGGAGCGCTTGTGGATCTTGAGTATGCGGTTCAGATTCTTCAAGTAATGTATGGGGGAAAATTTAAATGCTTGCGTACGCCTAGAATACACGAGGCTTTAGAGTCTCTCGTTTCTGTCAATATTCTGGAAGAGGAAGAGGCTAAATCATTGGCGGATGCCTATTATTTTTTACGTAGATTGATTAATGCCCTAAGGATGTTGCGCGGATCGGCTAAAGATTTGTTTCTCCCTGAGGTTGGTTCTATCGAATTTGAACATCTCGCCCGTAGGATGGGCTACAGGGTGAGGAATGGCATTTTACCCTCGCAAGATTTGCAGATGGATTTTGAGGCCAAAACAGCTATGGTTAGAAGTTTTCTCAAGAGGCACTTCGGTGGGGAGTCTATTCCAGGTTCCGGATACGGGAGCGTGGCTGATCTTGTTCTTTCGAATTCTTTGGAAGAGACTGCAAAGGAAAAAATTTTAACCTCTTTGGGATTTCATAATTACAGGCGGGCCTATCTGAATCTTAAAAAGTTAGCTGGCGAGGGGAATAGAAGGAAAGTTTTTTCCAGGCTTATTGTCCTTGCCTCTGATGTTTTGAAGAAACAGCCTAGTCCGGATGCGGCGCTTAATAATTGGGAGAGATTTGAAGAGGTAGTTGAATTTCCAGAGGAGCATTTTATTTCGCTTATGTCCCAGCCGAGACGGCTCGAGATTATGCTGAATATCTTTGGTTCTAGTGAATATCTGGCAAATACTCTTATTAGAAACCCTGATTTTTTTGATTGGGTTACCATGCCGGAGACTATCAACAGATTACGCAAGAGAGAAGCGATACTCTCCGATCTTAGACGATATGTTTCTTCTTCTCTCTCCGAAGAGGATTGGTTAAATGCTCTTCGGGTGTTTAAGAGGAGGGAGATTCTTAGGATAGGCACGCGAGATATATGTATGAATAAACCAATAGAGGAGATAATGCTGGAACTCTCCGAGCTTGCGGATACCATAATCACTGTTGCTATGGAGAGGGCTTTCTTTAGGCTAAATCTTTCCGAGGAGGCGAGAAGGGGGTTTTGTATTTTAAGTTTTGGAAAATTGGGGGGTAGAGAGCTTAACTACAGTTCGGATGTAGATTTGTTTGCTCTCTACGATGAGAGTGAATGGCGAGGGGGATCGGAGAGACTTTTTGAGGTAATGAAGATGGTTAGAGAAATTCTTTCTCGACATACGGAGAGGGGATATCTCTACAGGGTGGATTTTCGTCTGCGACCATACGGAAGTTCCGGGGAGCTGGTTCAGTCCGTTTCTTCGATTATTAATTATTACAAAAAGTCGGCGAGAGAGTGGGAGGTACAGGCACTTATAAAATTACGACCTGTGAGTGGGGATATCGAACTTGGCAACAGTGTGGTTGATGTACTCCGCAGTATCTCTTTTAACAGGTTTTCGAGGGATGAGATAGAGCATTCTATTGTTTCAATGAGAAGGGCATCGGAGAAGAAACTTATTAACCAGAGGTTGGGGGGGATAAACGTGAAAGATGGACCAGGGGGAATCCGTGATATTGAGTTTTTGGTTCAGGGTTTACAGTTAATTTATTGTAGGGAGAAGCCTGAGATAATAGATGGTAATACTTCCTCAGCAATTGAAAAACTTAAGGCTGCGGGTATTATCAGCAGTGAGTTAGCTGAGGAATTAAACAAATACTATTTGTTTTTGAGGAGGGTGGAACATTTCCTTCAAATATATGGTGACAGGCAGAGGCATAGTTTTAGCGAATCTGATGCCCTTATACTTGGCAAAAGTATGTTAGAGGATGTTGGGTGGGATGATTCTGCGCTCTGGGATGAGCGACTTATTGTGGAGAAGTTTTATGGTAGAGTAAATAACTATATGGAGAGAGTAAGGGAGATATACCTTAATCTTCTTTCTCAAGGATAAATATGACCTCTGTCGCCCTTAGGTTGGGAAGTACTTTTTTTATTCTTTTCCCACTTTTTATATCGATCTCTTTAAGTATCTTTATGTTGTTTTCTCTGCAGAGATTTATGAAATCGTTTCGTGTGCATAGATGAATGTTGGGTGTGTTGTACCATTGATACGGAAGTTCTCTTGTTACGGGCATTCGTCCCTTAAAGAGTAGTTGCAATCTGAGTTTATAGTACCCGAAATTGGGAAACGATATGATAGCCTTTTTCCCGACACGTAGCATCTCGTGGAGTACAAGAACCGGTTTGTGGGTTACCTGGAGAGTCTGGTTTAGTATCACATAATCGTAGCTTTTGGAGGAGTAGTCTTTTAATCCCTCGTCAAGATTTCCCTGGAATACTGAAAGCCCTTTAGAAATGCAGAGCATTATCATCCTCTCCTCTATGTCTACACCTCTACCAATAACGTTTTTCTCTTTTTTTAATCTGTATAAGAGTTCTCCGTCTCCGCAACCCAAATCGAGGACACTGCTCCCCGGTTCTATTATTTTTACTATCTCTTCGTAATTTAGATGTGGTCGTTCGAATTCAAACATCTATGCTATCCAAAAATGATTTTATAATTTTTGTCTGTCTTGTTGTCTCTAGCAAAAATGAATCGTGCCCGTAGGGGGAGTTTATCTCTATGTATGAAACATCCCTTCCACTCTTCATCATGGAGAATACCATTTCTTTTGATTGGTATGGAGGATACAGCCAGTCTGTACTGAACGAGACAACCAGAAACTTTGCCCTGGCTCTCTTAAAGGCGTTATTTAATCCCCCGTAGCGTTCTCCCAGGTCAAAGTAATCCATTGCCTTTGTTATGTAAAGGTATGAGTTTGCATCGAAACGTTCTACAAACTTGTCCCCCTGGTGCTGCAGGTAACTCTCCACCTCGAATTCGTTGGTAAAATCATAGCCGTAGGTCTCTCGCTCCTGTAGACGTCTTCCGAATTTCATTGTCATAGACTTGTCGGAGAGATAGGTTATGTGACCAACCATTCTGGCTATGGATAGTCCCCTAGAGGGAATACTTTTGCCGTAGTAATCTCCGCCTTGCCAATTTGAATCCGACATTATGGCGTTTCTCCCGACTGCATCGAATGCTATTCCCTGAGGGGTTAAGCGAGCCGTTGATGCCAGAATTATTGCGGATTTTACCATATCCGGGTAGTTTACGCTCCACTCCAGGGCCTGCATTCCTCCCATAGATCCGCCGGCCACGGCGTAGAGAAAGGGAAGTTCGAGATGTTTTATCAGGTAATATTGAGCCTTAACCATGTCACGTATTGTGACCACAGGAAAGGAAAGCCCGTACGGTTTACCGGTTTCCGGGTTAATTGAAGACGGACCTGTGGATCCCTGGCATCCTCCTATCACGTTTGAACATATTATAAAGTATTTATTGGTATCAAATGCCTTTCCCGGTCCTATCATAGAATCCCACCATCCGGGTGATTTATCATTTTCGGAGTGATAGCCTGCAGCGTGTGCATCCCCGGAAAATGCGTGGAGGATAAGAATTGCGTTACTCTTCTCTCTGTTTAATTCTCCGTAGGTTTCGTAGCGGAGAGTGATAGGTCCCAATTTTTTACCGCTGTCCAGTATCAATTCGTCCGGTGGGTGGGCAAAGGTAAAGTCCTTTGGTTTCACGATTCCGACAGAGTTTTTATCTTTGTACCTGGTGTTTTTTTCCGTTTTCGTGGCCATTTTGTGGTATCGTATTGATTGCAACTTCTATTGTCAAGTTGTATTTTATCTTTGTTGTAATTTGATGTATACTTATTACTCTATGGGAAAAAAACTATTCGATTTTGGTGGTTTATGGTTGGCTCTTCTGTTGTGCCTCGTTTTGATATTGGTTTCTTGTGTTACTACGGGGTCTATAGAGGAAATCTCCAGTGAGTATTATAATATTGGAAATGCCTATTTCAAACTGGGTGAGTATGCCAAGGCGGTTAAGTATTACGAAAAGGCGTACAGATTAAATCCCAGATTGTCCGAATCAAGATACAACCTCTCTCTTGCCTATATGAAAATAGGCAAATTTTCCAATGCCGAGAAAATTTTGACTGAGTTGCTTGAGAAGGATCCTAAGAACGTTAAGGTTTTAAATGCTCTTGCGTATGATTATTATCTGAAGGGGGATGATGCAAAATCTTTAGAGATGTTTGGAAGGATACTTAAAGAATACCCTGAAAGCAGAGATGCGAGAAACAATATTGCTATTATTTATTGGAAGGAGGGTAAGACAGAAAGGGCGGTTTCGGAGTTTAAGAAGATTCTCGACTATTATCCTAATGATCTTGTTACCAAATTCAACCTTGGTAAAATATTGATTGAGAACGAGCGCTACAGAGAAGGATTGAAGTATATGGCGGATTACGTTGAGCTTAAGCCGGATGATGCCGAAGCTTTCGTTATTATGGGGTATGGGTATGAAGGGATAGAAGATTATAAGAAGGCACTGGATGCTTTTTCGTACGCCCTGTCTGTCAATGACAAGTTAAAAGTGGCGTGGTTTGAAAGTGCGTTTATTCTTCTTACAAAGGTGGAGGATCCCGAAAGGGGTAAAGCCGATCTAAAGCGGGCTCTTGATTTGGGGTTTAACGATCGGGATAAGTTAAGATCACTCCTCGGTGCAAAGGATCTTGTGGATAGAGAGGAAATTGTAAAGCTTATTAAGGAGAGTGGTGTAAAACTGGGAAATTCCTCTCTTTTCTCGCCCTCGAATGAAACTCCTCAGGATTAAAATTTTTCGGTGGTCTCTATACTAAATCTAATTTCTTGAAAATTTCTTCTATCTGCATAAAAGAGTTTTCAGGGGTTATTTTCTCCGGGGGAGTGGACATGTTTATATCATAGAGTAATCCTTTCTCTCTGTAGTAGTCGATAAGTGGGGCTGTTTGTTCATTGTAAACTACAAGCCGTTTCTTTATGGCCTCAATTTTATCATCGTCACGCTGATAAAGTTCACCACCGCATTTATCGCATATCCCCTCTTTCTTTGGGGGATAGTCTGTTATGTGATATATTGCTCCACAGTTTTTACATACCCTCCTCCCGGAAAGCCTTCTGATAATTTCCTCCTCTGAGATATTGAAATTTATGACAGCCTTTATACTCTGGAATTTGGAAAGTTCATCTGCCTGTTTGACTGTTCTTGGAAAGCCATCGAGTATATAGCCACGTTCGGTGTCGGGTTGTGCGAGTCTCTCTTTGACGAGACTGATGGTTAATTCGTCGGGAACAAGCTCTCCCTTCTCCATTATTGTTTTTACCCTTTTCCCGAGTTCGGTTTGTTTTTTTACCGCCTCACGAAATATGTCTCCTGTTGAAATTTGAGGGATTGAGTATTTTTTTGCAATCATTTTGGCAGCGGTACCTTTCCCTGCTCCCGGAGGTCCTAGAAGTATGATATTAATTGTTTTCATGCTGACTCCTCTGTAACAAAGAATTTTTGTCTTCCATTGTTAAAAACATTGGTTATTTTGTACTTTATGCTACACTCTCTAGAGCAGTAGTGCTGTTTGTAACCACTTCCCTTTGGGAAGTATCTACCACAGTTTATACATCTGTCATATTTGAGAGCGCACTCCTCACTACAGTAGCCCCCATGGATGGCTACTGTAGTGGGTATATATTTACCACAATTTCTGCACCTTATATATCTTACAATGTGCATTGTGCTTTACGTTCCCGCCGTAAAGTCCTTGGCATATTTTTTCTGTTCCTCTGTAAGCGAATCGATGGAGATTCCCATAGTAGAGAGTTTAATAGCGGCAATTTCCTGATCCTGTTCCCTTGAAACATCGTACACATTTTTGTCGAGGTTCTTCCCGTTCTGTGATAGATAGAGAAGCGCGAGGAATTGATTGGCAAAGGACATATCCATTACCTCCGAGGGATGACCCTCTGCGGCTGCCAGATTGACCAATCGTCCCTTGGCCAGTACATATATTCGTTTTCCGTTCTTTAGTCTGTACTCCTCGTTGTTCGGTCGTACCTCTCTGATACTCTCGGTTAGAGAGGCAAGGTCCTGCAGATTTAATTCGCAGTCGTAGTGTCCCGTATTACACACAATGGCGCCATCTTTCATCATTTCAAAGTGACGTTTCGTTATGACATCCTTCATTCCCGTGGCTGTGATAAAAATATCTCCGATTTTTGCCGCTTCCTCCATAGGCATTACCCTAAATCCCTCTAGAGTGGCCTTTAGGGCATTTATTGGATCTACTTCTGTAACAATAACGTTTGCCCCCATCCCCTTTGCCCGTAGAGCAGTGCCTCTTCCACAGTGCCCAAATCCCGCTACTACAAAATTTTTTCCTGCAAGAAGAATAGATGTTGCTCTTAGAATGCCATCGATGGAGGATTGTCCTGTACCGTATACATTGTCAAAGTCCCATTTGGTTTCCGCATCATTTACGGCAATTATAGGATATAGAAGTTTTTTGGCTTCTGCCATTGCTCTTAGTCTATGAACGCCCGTTGTT
>Ga0256914_1004712_pt1 | contig 10104 bp, 8 predicted proteins | sample HulkmetaG_FD_191571 | JGI IMG/M metagenome (GOLD analysis project Ga0256914, IMG submission 191571) | Hydrothermal chimney microbial communities from Main Endeavour vent field at the Juan de Fuca Ridge, Pacific Ocean - Hulk | ecosystem: Environmental > Aquatic > Marine > Hydrothermal vents ...
GATCGCCGAACAGATCGGGGTGGACCTGGTGGCCGACGAGGAGGCGACTCCCGAGGAGATCGTCCGCCGGGCCCTGAAGAAGGCGGAGGAGGAGCTCTACGACGTGGTGCTCATCGACACCGCCGGGCGCCTGGCCATCGATGAGGAGCTGATGGAGCAGCTGGCCTGGATCCGGGACCTCGCCGAGCCCGACGAGATCTTCTACGTCGCCGACGCCATGACGGGGATGGACGCGGTGCGCACCGCCCAGACCTTCAAGGAGAAGATCGGCATCACCGGGGTGATCCTGAGCAAGTTCGACGCCGACTCCAAAGGCGGGGTGGCCCTGGGGATCGCCCATCAGGTGGGGGTCCCTCTGCGCTTCATCGGTAGCGGGGAGAAGATGCCCGACCTGGAGCCCTTCATCCCCGAGCGGATCACCGGGCGCCTCATGGGAGCCGGGGACATCGAGGGGCTGGCGGAGAAGACCGCGGCGGTCATCGACGAGAAGAGCGCCAAGAAGATGACCCAAAAGATCAAGAAGGGGCAGTTTAACTTCAACGATTTCCTGGAGCAGATGGAGCAGATGAAGAAGCTGGGATCCATGAAGTCGATCCTGAGCATGATCCCCGGGATGGGCAACCTGGCCAAGCAGCTGGGGGACCTGGACCTGGAGAATTCCGAGGAGGTCAAGCAGATCAAGGCGATGATCAGCTCCATGACCCCCAAAGAGCGGGAAAATCCCGACCTGCTCAACAACAGCCGCAAGCGCCGGATCGCCAAGGGGGCGGGGCTGGACCAGCAGCAGGTCAACCGGGTCCTCAAGCAGTTCAAAAACGCGGCCAAAATGGCCAAAAAGCTCTCGGGCAAGGGGGGGATGAAACAGATGCAGAAGATGATGCAGCAGATGGAGGGAGGAGGAGGCTTCCCGGGTCTTCCCCGATAAGCCGTCACAACGGGGGTTGCCGAGAGATTTTCTCAGGGCGTAAGAGCGGTTTTTGGCGGAGATAAGGGAAGCTTCGTTATAATCGCTCCATCTTTTATGTAAACAAGACAAAGGGGAATCATGGAAGGCGTATTTACCTTTATCGGTTCGATTACGGGTCACGGCACGGGTCTGGTCATCGGTCACCTGCTGCTGGTGACGGTCATCATCCTGTGGCTGGCGTTCAAAGCCACCGGCAATATGAAAGCGGTTCCCACGGGGGCCCAGAACGTACTGGAGGCCTATCTGGGCGGTGTGATCGCCATGGGCCGCGACGTCATCGGCGAGGAGCTGGCCCGGAAGTACCTGCCTCTGGTCGCCACCATCGGACTCTTCGTCCTGGTCAACAACCTGATCGGGATCATTCCCGGTTTCGAGTCTCCGACCTCCAACATCAACGTCACCCTCCCCCTGGCGCTGGTGGTCTTCTTCTACTACAACTACGAGGGGATCAAGAAGCAGGGGGTGGTTCACTATTTCGCCCACTTCGCCGGTCCCGTCAAGGTCCTGGCCCCGCTGATGTTCCCCATCGAGATCGTCTCCCACATCTCCCGGATCATCTCCCTCTCTTTCCGTCTCTTCGGAAACATCAAGGGAGACGATCTCTTCCTCTGGGTTCTGCTGATGCTGGTCCCCTGGGTGGTGCCTCTGCCCGGGTACCTGCTGCTGACCTTCTCGGCGCTGCTGCAGACCTTCGTTTTCATGATTCTGACCTATGTCTATCTGGCCGGTGCGGTGGCCCTGGAAGAGGAGCATCCCGAAAAAGCTCCCGAGCCGGTCGTCGACACCATGGGCGCCGTCTGATCTCCTCAGACCGTTCCGGGAATGAGGCTTCCTTCCAAAACCCTGGCGTTTCTCCTCAACCTTCTTCTGGGAGGCGCCTGGGCATTCGTATTCATCGGCGCGCTCAGCGCCCTTTACCACTACGCGGATATCAACTGGTTCTACGCGCTCGCCAGTGCGCTGATCTGGTCTTTTCCCGGCCTTTTTGCCGTCGTTTTTCTGGAATATCTGCTTCGAGGCTTCGAACGGAACGAAGCGATCCGTGAGCAGACCCGCCTCTTGAAGGAGATCCGGGAGGCTCTCGAGCGAACCCGATGATCGCCTACGCCATCAGCGATCCCTCCACCCTGCGCTTCGACCACCGTTTTCACCAGGATCTGCGTCGTTTCTCCGAGCGGGCCGACTGGCTGCTCTATCGGGACAAAGAGACCCTCCGCTATCGGGACCGTGCCGTGGAACTGTTCCGGGCTCTCTCCCCGTTTCCTTCCCTTCGCCTCCTGATTCATGACGATTGGCGTCTGGCGCGGGAGCTCGGAGCCGGAGGGGTCCATTTCAGCGCTCGGGGCGTCGGAGGACTGGAGGATGCGAAAAAGGCCGGTCTTTTTACCCTCGCAAGTACCCACAGCATCGATGAAGCCGAAGAGTTGGCCCGGAGGGGCGTCGACGCCGTCACTCTGAGCCCCGTGTTTCCCTCCCCGGGAAAAGGGACTCCTTTGGGGGTGAAGCTCCTGGCGGAAGCGGTGAAGCGTCTGCCCGTCCCGGTCATCGCGCTGGGTGGGATTGTCGACGAGGAGAGGATCGCAGCCGTGGAGCGTAGCGGCGCCTACGGTTACGCTTCGATCCGTCTGTTCGCAGAAGGCTCTTCGCGTTCGGTAAGCAATCGGGGAGAGGGCGTTCCGATGAAGAAGCCCTGAACGTAATCGAAGCCGAGGCTTCGGACCTTTTCCAGGACCGGACGGGAGTGTACATACTCCGCCACCGTTTCGATCCCCGCGTATCGGGTGAAATCGAGAATGGTTTTGACGATCAGTTCCGAGTGTCGATCGTGGTCGATCCGTTTGATGAGGCTGCCGTCGATTTTCAGAGCGTCGATATCCATTTTGAGGATCTTTTCAAAGTTGGAATACCCGCTCCCGAAATCGTCGATGGCGATGCGACATCCGTACCGTTTGACTTCATTGATAAACTCTTCGATGATTTCGTAGTCCTGGATCTCTTCGCTTTCCAGAAATTCGAACGTAATTCGGCCGGAAGACTCCGGATTCTCCCGGAGCAGTTCCAGAATCCGCGTCCGGTCCTCTTCATTGGCGATGTCGGTGGCGGCGAGATTGACACTGAAATGATAGGGATGGAGCCGAGCCGTTTTGAGCGTCTTTCGGAGAATCCTCAGGGTGATGCGTCCTCCCAGTTTCGCTTCGTTGGCGATCCGGATGAATGTCGAGGGTTCCAGAACACTTCCATCGTCGAAGACGATGCGGGCCAGGGCTTCGTATTTGATGACTCCTTTCTCGTTCAGAGGGAGGATGGGTTGATAGTAGGGGATCAGCCGATCTTCGCCGAGCGCTTCGTGGATCTGGCGCACGGTTCGGACATTTCGGGCGATTTCGGCCCGTGTATCGATGAGCTCGTTGTAGATTCTGCACTGATGGCGGCTGGAACTTTTGGCGTACTTGAGAGCCATGTCCGCCGTTTCGAAAAGACGGTCTTTCTCCTGACTCGCTCCGATGGAGAAGCTCAGATCGATGAGCAGATCGTCGATGGGCAGTTCCAGGGTCTCGAGTCGATGATAGAAATGGCAGGCGAGACTTTTCAGATCGGCGGCGGTATGAAGATCTGCGAGAAGAGCATACTCGTCTCCGCCGATTCGATAAACCCGGTAATGAAGATCGGATGGCAGGAGGGTTTCCAGGCGGTGGGCCACCTCCCGGAGTACCCGGTCGCCGATTGAGGTTCCGTAAAATTCATTGATATGTTTAAAACGGTTGATGTTGATCAGGATCAGCGCCGGCTGTTCGTAGGCGGTTTTTTCCAGTTCAAAAGCGCGGCGATTTCTCAGGCCGGTCAAAAGGTCCGTTACCAGGTTTTCTTCCAGTTGCCGCTTGAGAAGGCGGAGGGCCCGGTTTTCCCGTTCGGTACGGAAAATGAAATAGATGATGACTCCCAGGGAACTGAGATAAAGAAGCAGGAACAGGATGGTGATGTGTTTGATGGTGGAGAGTTCCCGCTTGGCCTCCCGTTGGAACCGATCGTTGAGCCGGTGCAGGTTTCGGACCAGTCCATTGTGGGTGAGTTCCCGCATAATGCGGGTATAGCGGGGAAAGATTCGGAGAAACTGCTGCAGATGGCTTCGAAGCGTCGTGAGGAGTTGCCGTTTGGGCCCGGGATGATGAGGCAGCAGTTGTTCCAGTTCTTCTCCGTAGTGACGGAGTTCGTCCAGAAAATCGGTATCGAGCGCGTTGCGGGCGAGGAAGAAGGTGGCGTTGATCCGGGAGAGAAGCAGAAGGACCTCCCGATCCTGACGCCGGGAAGGATCGAAGATTCGGTAGGCCCGTAACTGGAGTGTGGGAATGTAGACGGTACTGTTTTTCAGGGATGCGTTGAGGGTCAGAAAGGTTTCGATTCGGTCGAAAAAACGCTGGAGATTCCGGTGAAAACGTTCCAGTTCTTCCCGGGTTTTTCGGTATTCGTGCGTTTGAAGGGAAGAATGATCCAGGAGGGAACGTGTCTCCTCCTCCATCGCTTTGGAGAGTTGGTGGATGCGGTCGTAGTTATAGTAGAGAACGGTATTGCTGCGCAAAAGTTCTTTGTCGAGTGCGTAGAGATCGGTCAGCAGATTTTGAAAGCGGGTCCGCATCGTAGCGCTCGCGGTAAAGTAGTTTTGCAGAATCGTGTATCCGACCAGGAAAAGGAGGACGCCGAGCACCGCCGCGGCGATGGCGAGTACCAGACGTTCCCCCGCATGACGTCTCACGGCATCCGCCTTTTCATGGTGGAGGGCGGCTCTCCCGTGAGCGTTTTGAGAAAGGCGACAAGAGCGTCGAGCTCCTCTTCGGAAAGCTCGGATCCCAAATTGTAATGGGCCATCCGTTTGATGGCTGTTCGGAGGGTGGGGGCGCTTCCATCATGGAAATAGGGGGCGGTGAGGGCGATGTTGCGAAGGGAGGGGACCTTGTAGACGTTTTTGTCTTCTTCTCTGTGGGTCAGGGCATAGCGGTCGGGATTGTTCGGGTTCCAGGGGTAGGGGTGGATCAGTCCCATCTTTTGGTAACTGTTGCCTCCGATGTTGATGCCGTTGTGGCAGGTGACGCAGCCCAGGCGCTTGAAGAGCTTGTAGCCCCGGAGCTCCTCGGGGGAGAGGGAGACCTCGTGGCGCAGATATCGGTCGAATGTGCACCCGGGGGTGATGAGGCTCTTTTCGAATTCGGCGATGGCGTCGCTTAGGGTATCGAAGTCGGGGGGGTGGCCGTACAGACGCCGAAACGCTTCCCGATAATAGGGGATTCTCCGCAGACGACGGGTGACGTGTTCGTGCTCCATCGCCATCTCTTTGGGATTGTGGACGGGCATATGTACCTGCTCTTTCAGAGTTCGGGCATGACCGTTCCACATTTGGCGGAAATTGAAGACACTGTTGAAGACGGTCGGAGTATTGATCGTGCCTTTTTTCCCGGAGATACCGACGGAACCGGGAATGGAGTCGGCCCCGTTCTTCGGGTGGTGACAGGAGACGCAGGCGATGCTTCCGTCTTTCGACAGACGGGGATCGAAGAAGAGCCGGCGGCCCAGGCGAGCTTTGTCGCGATTGTAATGGATGGTCCGGGGAATCGGGAGAATCGGTTCGGTGGCGAGAAGACAACTTTCCCCGCCCAATATGATGCCCATGATGGCTCCTCCGGCATGTTTACCAAAAATGTTCATGGAAAAGATCATAGCGAAATGGGGCTCCGGTTCCGATGATCCGAGTTTGTTCGCAGAGTACAACGGATGAACAAATCTTCCGAAAATCTTTCCTCCGCATTCTCGTGACACCTTTCGGGTTAAAAACCCATTGGATATAATGACGCAACCAAATGCTTCGGGGATCTGTATGGTTCCCCGAGACCTGAAGGAAAGCATACCTCATGTTCGAAACCGTCATCGGACTCGAAGTCCATGTCCAGCTCAACACCCGATCCAAGATCTTCTGCTCCTGCCCCACCAGCTTCGCGGAGCATCAGAACCGCAACACCTGCCCCGTCTGTCTGGGGCTTCCCGGCGCCCTGCCGGTTCTCAACAGGGAGGCGGTCAAAAAGGCGATGAGCTTCGGCTACGCGGTCAACGCCACCGTCAACCGCCGCTCCATCTTCAACCGCAAGAGCTACTTCTACCCCGACAGCCCCAAAGCCTACCAGATCTCCCAGTTCGACGTCCCCATCGTCCAGGATGGAGAACTCTTCATCGAGACGGAAAAGGAGGGAGTGAAACGGATCGGGATCACCCGGGCCCACCTGGAGGCGGACGCGGGGAAGAACCTCCACGACGGGGAGATCTCCAAAGTGGACCTCAACCGGGCCGATACGCCGCTGCTGGAGATCGTCAGCGAGCCCGACCTGCGCTCCAGCGAGGAGGCGGTCCTCTACCTGCGCAAGCTCCATGCCATCGTCCGGTACCTGGACATCAGCGACGCCAACATGCAGGAGGGCTCCTTCCGCTGCGACGTCAACGTCTCGATCCGCCCCAAAGGGAGCGAGGAGTTCGGCACCCGGGTTGAGATCAAAAACCTCAACTCCTTCCGCTTCGTCAAGCAGGCGATCGAGTACGAGGTGGAGCGCCAGATCGACGCCTGGGAGGACGGGGTCTACGAAGAGGAGGTGTGGCAGGAGACCCGGCTCTTCGACACGGAGCGGGGGGAGACCCGTTCGATGCGGGGCAAGGAGGACAGCGCCGACTACCGCTACTTCCCCGATCCCGACCTGCGCCCCGTTATCGTGACCGACGAAATGATCGAGGAGGCGAAGAGGATCCCGGAGCTTCCCGACGAGAAGGTGCGGCGCTATACCGAGGAGCTGGGGGTCAAGCACAAAGACGCCCTGGTCCTCACCGCCCAGAAGGAGCTGGCCTACTATTTCGAGGCGATGATCGACGCCGGCGCGCCGGCCCGGCAGGCGGTCACCTGGCTCACTTCCGAGCTGCTGGGACGGCTCAACAAGGCGGGCCTGGAGATCCAGGACTCTCCCGTCGAGGCCGGGACCCTGGGGCATCTCATCGCCCGGATCGAGGACGGCACCGTCAGCGGCAAGGGGGCCAAGGAGATCCTCGACCACATGATGGAACACGAGGAGCGGGACGTGGACGTCCTGATCGAGAAGCTGGGCCTCAAGCAGGTGAGCGACGACGGAGCGATCCTGGCGATCATCGACGAGGTGCTGGCCGCCAACGCCGACAAGGTGGAGGAGTATAGGAGCGGCAAGGAGAAGCTCTTCGGCTTCTTCGTCGGCCAGGTGATGAAAGCCTCCAAAGGCTCCGCCAACCCCGGCAAGGTCAACCAGCTGCTCAAAGAGAGACTCGGCGGATGACGCAAGCGGAGAAAGAGAGCCTCGACCATATCATTCTTAGGGTCGCCCGTCGGCTCGACCAATCTCCCCGCTACAAAACGTTCAAGGCCAAAGTGCGGGATTTGCTCAACAATCCCGAAAATCCTTACAAAAAATACTTCGACATCACGATCATCTTTCTGATCATCAGTTCCGTCTTCATCCTCATCTACGAGGTGAAGCATCCCATTCCCTACTGGATGGAGTTCTACGATATCTATATCGTTTCTTTGGTGTTCCTCATCGAATATCTGTTGCGGCTCTGGACCTACAGCGATCTGAGTTCCGAGATTATCCGGGAGTATGACGAAGCGGTTTTCGTCGGGAGAGAGTTCAGCATCTGGCCGGCCCTGGCCCGGGGGCTGCGCCGGAAACTGCGCTACATGGTCACGCCGGCGGCGATCATCGACATGCTGGCGATCTTTCCCGCCTATCGGCCCCTGCGGGTGCTGCGGATCTTCATCCTCTTCCGCTTCCTCAAGCTCCTCCGGTATACCCGCAGTATCAACCAGTTCGTCGATGTCCTGGCCAACAAGCGTTTCGAACTGCTTACCCTGCTTTTTCTGCTGGTCTTCGTGGTCTTCACGGGGGGGATCGCCATCTATGTCCTGGAAGAGACCCACAATCCCCGGATCAACAGCCTCTTCGATTCCCTCTACTGGTCCCTGGTGACCATCAGTACCGTCGGGTACGGAGACATTTCCCCCGTGACCCACGGGGGCCGGATCATCTCCATGTTGATCATCGTTTTCGGGATCGCCATGATCTCCTTCGCCACGTCGGTGATCGTCTCCGCCTTTTCTGAAAAACTCGACGAACTCAAAGAAGAGCGGGTCGTGGAGGAGGTCAACAAGAGCAAGGAATTTCTCATCATTTGCGGATACGGTCAGATGACCAAAATGTTTTTCCGGCAGGCGGAGGCGAAACAGTACAACTACATCATCCTCGACAAGGACCCGGCCCGGGTCGCCGAGGCGATCCACGACGGGTACGACGCCATCGTCGACGATGCCAGCCGCTATACCACTCTCTCGCGCTTCAATACCGAGGGCGCCCGGGTGACGGTGCTTTGCATGTCCCACGACGATGTGGAGAACATCTACATCACCCTCAACGCCAAAAGCATCAATCCCCGGATCCGGGTCATCGCCCGGGCCAGCTCCCAGGCGATCGTCAGCAAATATCAGCGGGCGGGAGCCGATCACATCCTGCTGCCTCATGAAGCGGCCAGTACCATGATGAGCGTGGCGATTCTCCGTCCCACGATGTACAAGGCGATCCACGCCATCTTTACGGGGCAGAATGTCGCCCTGCTGGATGAGGTGAAGGTCTACGAACACAGTATACTCAACGGACGGCGAGTCAAGGAAATCGATTTCCGGGCCTACAAACTTCTGCTCATCGGAGTCCAAAAGGCCGACGGAGATCGGTTCGTGTTCAATCCCGACGGTGAGATGCTGCTGGAGAAAGGGGATATTCTTCTGGTGATGGGGCACAAAATGAGCATCGCCTATTTTCGGGAAAGCAGCTGCGGAGTCAAAGGAGGGTGCCTCCGATGAAGAAGCATGTGATTCTTTTCGGCTACGGAAAATTCGGGGTCAATGTCGCCGATACGATCCACGCCCACGGGGCGGAAGTCCTGCTGGTGGAGTCGGACAGGAAGCGGTACAAGCAGGCTGTGGAGCATGGATTCGAGGAGTGTCGGCTGATGGATGTAACCCGGGACGAAGAGCTGGAGACCCTCCCGGTGAAGCCCGAGGACCAGTTGGTCTGCGTCATGGACGACGACCATCTCAACGTCTTTCTGGTCCTCTCCCTGCGGGCGCTCTTCCCCGACAACACGATTCTGGCGATCTCCGATTCGATTCACGCCACCCGAAAACTCAAGATGGCGGGAGCCGACAAGGTGATCGACCTCTACGCCGTCAGTGCCAACCGGATCCACAACATCCTCAACAAGCCGGTGGCCACCCGGTTCCTGGAGGGCTTCGTCGACCATACCCACGAATACAGCTTTCGGGAGATCGAGATCCCCGAAGGCTCCTTCCTCCACGGTCGAAAGCTCGAAGAGATCGATTTTCACCGCTACGGGATCATTTTCGTCGGAATGATCGATGTGGAACTGGGCAACAGCTTCATCTTCGTCACCACGGGATTGGAGCACAAACTCGACAGCGGCGACATCATCGTCTGCATCGGGCATGACGAGGATCTGGAGCGTTTCGCCGAAGCGATCCGACAGAAGGAGGAGCCGAAAGCATGAAGATAGCGATCATCGGAGCGGGAAAGTGGGGCCAGGCCCTCCATCACGCCTTTTCCCGGAACAACGACGTCGTCATCACTTCCCGGACTTCCCGGGAAATTCCAGGCTTTGTTCCGGTGGAAGAGGCTTTGAAGCGGGAGCATCTGGTGCTGGCGATCCCGGCCCAGTGTGTCCGGGGCTGGATGGAGGAGCATTTCGTCGACCGGGGACAAAAGATACTCGTGGCGGCCAAAGGGATCGAGATCGCCACGGGAGCGCTGCTCAACGAGATTCTCGAGAGCTTTCTGCCTCCCGATCGCCTTGCCTACCTTTCGGGCCCCTCCTTCGCCAAGGAGGTGATGGAGTCGCTTCCGACGGCCCTGGTGGTGAGCTCGCTCAGTCCTGCGCTGGCGGAACGTTTCGCCGGAGCCCTTCCCGAGTTCATCAAGGGATATACCGATGACGATGTGGCGGGAGCGGAGGTGGGAGGCGCCTACAAAAACGTCATCGCCATCGCCGGCGGAGTCTGCGACGGCCTGGAG
>Ga0256914_1004713_pt1 | contig 10103 bp, 12 predicted proteins | sample HulkmetaG_FD_191571 | JGI IMG/M metagenome (GOLD analysis project Ga0256914, IMG submission 191571) | Hydrothermal chimney microbial communities from Main Endeavour vent field at the Juan de Fuca Ridge, Pacific Ocean - Hulk | ecosystem: Environmental > Aquatic > Marine > Hydrothermal vents ...
TTTTTATTGTTATAAGATTGATTTTTCCTTAATCAGGAATACGGGGATTGCCTTTGGCCTGTTTAAAAATAAGACGCTTTTTATCGCTATATTCAACGCGCTTTTTATAATCATTATATCTTTATTTCTTTTTTGGGATAGGTTTAAGAAAGATGTTTTTGTTTCAATCTCATTTGTTTTAATACTATCCGGCGCTATTTCCAATTTTATAGATAGACTATTTTTGGGTTATGTTGTAGACTATATTAACGTTGGTTGGTTTCCTGTTTTTAATTTGGCCGATGTTATGATTTCTCTTGGGGCGTTTATCTGGATTATCGATGAATTTGTTATAAATAGGTAAAGGAGGTGCGTATGGCAATGAGGCGAAATAGGAGCAGGGAAGAAAAACATGATATTTTGGATGTGACTGCCTCAATGCAGGGGTCTTTGGTGTTTTCCGATCCTGTTAACCTCAGGATAAGCGGCAAGTTTGCCGGTAAGTTGGAAACGAAAGGCGCTTTATTGATAGCCGATACTGCGGAAGTTGAAGCAGAGATCTTTGGCGAGTTTATTGAAATCGCTGGCAGGGTAAAGGGAATTGTCCATGCGACAAAGCAGGTCAAGATGATTCCCCCTGCAATTTTTGATGGCCATCTTTATACTTCGTCTCTTGTCGTAGAGGATGGCGCTGTTATTGAAGGGGAATGCCATATGTTGAATAACGAATTGATGAGTCCCCAAGAGATTGCGGAGTATCTGAAGGTTGACGTTGATTCGATTTATAAGTGGGCTCAGGACGGGACTATGCCTGCAAGGCGCATTAATACGGCCTGGTTATTCGATAGGCGCGAGATTGATTCGTGGATTGCTCAAGGCGGGTCATCTTTTGCTCAAAATTGATAAGGTGATTGGCAATGGAACACCTGCTTACTCTTGAAGAGGTTGCGGATATGTTTGCAATCAGCGAGCAAAAAGTTATAGAACTCGCTGAGAAGGGAGTTATCCCTTCTTATAAACTCGCCGGCGTGCATCTTAGGTTTAAGGCAGAGCAAATAGAGGCTGCAAAAGATAAGATAACAAAGGCCGTTTTTCATGAGAGAGAACAGGAACTCGTGAAAACAAAGGCCTCGTTTAAGGACGGTATCTTGGACTTTTTTTACTTTTATGATTATTATTTGTTTATGGCGGTGGTAATTTGTATGTTGATTTATTGGGTGCTAAAAGGATAGTCTTGTTCTTTGTAATATAATGAGCGATATTAATTATTTCGCTTATGGCATGAATGTAGACGCTGATTTTTTAAGGTATAATCTTGGTATAAATTATTATAATCGTTTTCCAGCGGTTTTATATGGATGGAAGCGGGTATATTCTGTGCCGAGTGAAAATGGTTCTTTTTATCCAAATCTTGTGCCTTCCCCCGAGTCGTATGTGGAAGGTGTTGTTTATAAAATTGGTATGAAGGGTTTATGTATAGTAGACGATTATGAGGATGTTTTTGTCGTTTATGAGAGGATATTCGTAATGCCCCGGGATTTTCAGGGAGTGTGTTTGTTATGTTCCAAGGAGATTTGTAAATGAAAGAGATAAAGGTTAATCTTAAAGAACGGTCATATTCTATCGTGATTGATGAGTCGGCCCTGCAGTATGTTAAATCGTTTTTGTCGTCTAATTATCACGGAAGAGAGGCCGTTGTGATAACAAACAGAAAGATATGGCGGTTGTGGGGAAAATCTTTTTCTTCATCTCTCAAAGATCTGAATTTTTCGGTTATTTTTATCAAGGATAGCGAAGAAGCCAAATCTTTTTCTTCTTTTGAAACCGTTGTGAGTAAAATTGCGCGAATAGATGATAAGATGCGTTCGGTTGTTGTTATCGCTTTCGGCGGAGGGGTTGTTGGAGATATTGCAGGTTTTGTCGCTTCATCCTATAGAAGAGGTGTGCCTGTTATTCAGGTTCCGACTACTCTGCTTGCGCAGATAGATTCTTCCATCGGAGGCAAAACAGCAATCAATTTGTCTATGGGGAAAAATCTTATAGGCGCGTATCACCAACCTGTTTTAGTTGCTATTAACCCCGTATTTTTAAAGACGTTGCCGATTAAGCAAGTAAAAGATGGCCTTTCTGAGGCAATTAAATATGGCGTGATAAAAGACAGGATGCTTTTTCGTTTTTTAGAGGATTCTGTAAATAAGCAGATAGATTGGCAATTCCTTATTGAAAGATGCGTTAAGATAAAGGCCGATGTGGTGTCCAGAGATGAGAAAGAGGTTTTGGGACTGCGTTTCATCTTAAATTATGGACATACTATTGGCCATGCAATTGAAAATGCTGCAGGCTATGGTGTTTATTCTCATGGAGAGGCTGTTGCTATTGGTATGGTTTGCGCAAATGATATCGCCTGTGAATTGGGCCTTTTGGTCAAAAAGGATGCATTGCGCATAGAATCTCTGATAAACGCTTATAAATTGCCGATTTGTTATAACAATGGGAAGCTTTCTTTAAACAGCGTGTATAAGGCTCTTCTCCATGATAAAAAGTTTGCGGGAGGTTGCGCTAATTTTGTTTTACCTCGTCGTATTGGAAAGATAGAACTCGTGCGTGGTGTGGATTTGAAATTGGTAAAGGACGTGCTTAAAAAGAGGGGATGTTAATGGAAAAGAATAGAAACGCTCACGATAAGATTAAACAGGAAGTCAGAAACAAGGTCTTGGCCTCTTTGCCAATAGGTTTTTTTGAAGAAAATGACCTGGAAGATGTGGAATTATACATAGATGACCTCGTCAAGAAGTGTCTGCCTTGGCATCAGAAAAAATTAAGCGAACAGATTTCCAAGGAATTAATTTCGGAATTTATTGGTTTTGGTATATTGGAGCCACTGATAGCGGACCCTATGATATCGGAGATTATGATAAATTCTCATGAACGAATTTTTATAGAAAAAAACGGCCGAATTGAAAAATCCGACGTGCGGTTTAGAGATGATGCTCATTATTTGAGTTATGTCTATAGGCTTGTTGAGTCTGCGGGCAAGAAGTTAAATGAACTTGAACCGATCGCGGGTGGCCGCTTGCCGGATGGATCACGTATAAATGTCGTGATTCCGCCTATAGTTAACGGCGAGCCTGTTATTACTATCAGGAAGTTTTGGAAATACGTCTGGGATTTAGAGGAATTGGTAAATATGAATACTATATCAATGGATATGGCAGAATTCTTAAAAAACGCAGTTAAAGGCAGGCAAAATATCTTTATAGCGGGCGGGGCAGGCGTTGGCAAAACAACCTTGGCAAATGCCCTGGCGGGTGAGATTCCCTACGAAGAAAGGGTTGTTGTTATAGAGGATATTACGGAGATTCGTATGTCTCATGAAAACGTGGTTTATATGGAGACGAGGCCTGCCAATCTGGAGGGAAAAGGCGAGGTTGATTTGCGCAGGTTGGTGAAAAATGCCCTTCATATGCGTCCTGACAGGTTGATCTTGGGTGAGATATTGGGCGAAGAGGCATTAGACGTGCTACAGGCCATGAATACTGGACACAGCGGATCCATGAGTACTATTCATGCAAGTTCTTCGCAGGATGCCCTTTCTAGATTGGAAACTCTCGTGTATATGGGCGGATTGAGCAGCGCAAATCCGAATGTTGTTAAAAGATTAATTGCCGCATCCTTGGATTTGGTAGTCTTTATGGAAAGGCAAAAGGACGGGTTGCGCCTGGTAAAAGAGATTAGCAGGGTCTATTGGAATGCGGATAGATCTGAATTAGCCCTTGAATCGTTGTTTTCCTTAGATGGATAGCGATGTATATTTTATGAAGCAATGAAAAGGCGCTTATTTTTTTCAGGATACGTGCACGGTGTTGGCTTTAGGTGGACTGCTCAGCGTATTGCGCGCAAAAACAGGGTTAACGGCTGGGTGCGTAATTTGCTAGATGGCAGGGTGGAACTTTTTGTTGATGGCAATCCGTTTGATATCGGAAGGTTTTTAGATGAGCTTCAGGCATATTTTATAGGCAATATCCATGCCATAGATGAGGCCGATGCGCAGGACATACCTTCCTCTGACGGGTTTTACATATTGCCAAGTAAATGAGGTGAGATATGTTTGATTTTGGATTAAAGGCGTTTCAGTATTTCTTTTTGGTGTTTTTGCGTGTATTCGGTTTTGTCTCAAGCGCTCCTTTGTTAGGGGCAAATCAGGTGCCTTATCAGATCAAGGTGTTGTTCTCATTACTTTTTAGTTTTGCCTTGTTTTCATCTTTGCCAATTCCGTCTATTCCGTATGAAAGCCCGCAGGGGCTTGTTTTTCTCGGTATAACGGAGGCCATGTTTGGCCTTTCTTTGGGGTTTTTTGCGCGTATGGTCTTTTCAGGTGTTCAATTAGCAGGACAGGTATCAGGATACCAAATGGGATTGGCTATAGCAAATCTGTTTGACCCTGTAAGTTTTTCACGGCAGTCAGTCGTCAGTTCTTTGCTGTTTTGGCTTTCTATGATGATATTTTTTCTCCTGCGGCTCCATTATTGGCTGTTGGCTGCCTTTATTGATGGGTTTAAGACGTTTCCATTGGCAGTAAAATTTGTCCCAAATGCCAATATAGTTTTTGGGATAAATAGTGTTTTTGCTGCCCTGTTTACTGTTGCTGTGAAGGTAGCGGCGCCAATTATCGCGACGCTGTTGTTTGTTATAATTAGTTTGGGAATCGTTACGAGGCTGATTCCCCAAATGAATATATTTATAGTAGGTCTTCCTGTTCAGATATTGGTAGGCACTTTGGTCCTTATATCCATTATGCCTATTTTGTCCTATTTATCTCAGGATGTCCTTATTAATCATACCAATTTATTATTTAAGTTATTACAGTTATAGCTGGAAGGAGGTTGTTAAATGGCTTTTATAGTTTTTAGACTTGCCTTTATAGGGCTTATGGGCGCAACGGGTTTTAGGATAGGCTCAAAGCTAGGAATGGAACATCACGGGTTATATGCGGGATTGGCATTGGGAGTAATTTTCGTGATAATGGAGATTTTTCTAAAAGACCTTTCAATAAGAGGGTTGACTTCAGGATTGTTTGGCGCTGTTTTGGGCATGCTTATGGCTAAAATAGTAAAGGATATTATGATTACGGTTGGAACTAATCCAACGTTTATAGAATTGTCCTATCCGGTTCTTACGTTTATTTTCCTGTACATAGGTTTTATGTTTTCTCTAAAGAAAAAGGATGAGTTTGCAATAGTCCTTCCTTATGTGCGTTTTAAAAGGACAGACAGGCCTGACATGCCTATTATTTTGGATACGAGCGCGTTGATAGACGGCAGGATTTTTAACGTTATAAGGACGGGGTTTTTGGATGGACGGATTATTATTCCGCGTTTTGTTTTGCGCGAGTTGCAGGCCTTGGCAGATTCCCATGATCATGCGAAACGTTCTAAAGGCAGGAGGGTTTTATCTGTTATGGACGATGTATCAAGGGATAAGAATATCTCTTTTGACGTATATGAAGAGGATTTTCCTGATATAAACGGGGTTGATGAGAAGCTGATTAGATTAGCAAAACTCTTGGATGGGAAGGTGATAACGACTGACTATAATTTGAATAAGGTTGCTTCTATGCAGGGAATAACCGTATTAAACATCAACGATTTGGTTTCCGCTATAAAAAATATATATTCCGTTGGAGACGAATTGAGGATACGATTGAATAAAGAAGGCAAAGAAAAGGGGCAGGCTGTAGGTTATACAGACGACGGGGTTATGGTAGTCGTTGAGAACGCGCGCCAGTTTATCGGCAGGCAGGTGAGGGTGGAATTGTCAAATATTATACAAACCTCTGCCGGGACTATATTGTTTGCAAGGCTGTCTCAGGGTTCAGCAAAAAGATGATGAAAAAGAATGTCGGTGTAATTTTGTTGATGGCAGGTTCTTCCCGCCGTTTTGGCAGGGCAGATAAGTTGTTTGAGAAAATAGGCGGAAAACCTGTGTGGCGCCATAGCTATGATGTGTTTAGAAAACTGCCGTTTGTAAAAAGGATTGTTTTGGTTTATTCCGGTTCCGATAGGTTGTGGAAAAGGGTCCCAAAGATTGTGAAGATAACAAAGGGTGGAAAGGAGCGCCAGGATTCTGTGTTTTACGGCCTGCTTGCTTTGCAAGATGAGTTTGTTGATTATGCGTTTGTGCACGATGGGGCAAGGCCGTTTATTAATGAAAAACTTGTGAAAAGAGTCTTTGACGCAGCGTTGAAATATAAGGCCTGTGTTCCCGTTGTTCCGATATCTCCTACGATTAAACAGGTTGACTGGCAAAAAAAGGCCGTTGTCAAGACATTGGACCGCTTTTTATTGGCAGAGGCGCAGACTCCTCAATGTTTCTTGTATAAGGATTTATTGGAGGCATACAAAAAGGCGGTTAAGTCTGGAAACATTTTTACAGATGATTCTGCTGTATGGCAAGCATTTAAAGGCAATGTTCATTTGACAGATGGCCTGTCGTGGAATATAAAGATAACAAGGCCGGTCGATTTAACTCTGTTAAAGGCTATATGCTATAGGCGTTGGCAACTCTAAAGGGGCTGTATGAATAAGTTTTGGGGGATGTTGTTCGTTATCTCTTTTTGTTTCTCTAGTGTGTTTTGCGAGGCGGATATTTCCGTGAAAAATCTGCCTCATTCTGTAGAAGAAAATGCCTCTGTTATCGTGTCTCTTGGAAAGGATTTGTATTCCAAAGTGAACAAGGGCGTTTATCGGATTCATGTAATAGATATGGTTTCATCGAAAAAGGCCTCTGCAGGTTCTGCTTTTTTCTTTAGGAGAGATGACATTTTGATTACAAATTATCACGTCGTCTCTCAAGTCGTAAATTATCCAGATAATTATGAGATAAGGTGGATATCGCCTTCGGGTAAAGAGGGGATAGCCAGATTATATGCAATAGATTTGATCCATGACATTTCTATTCTGAAGTGTTGCGATGAGTTGCATAATGAAGAGGGTGTATTTGTGTTTGATGCGCGTAAAGAGGATATATCAAAGGGTTTTAAGATTTTTTCTCTTGGGAATCTTTTTGACAGGGGCGTGATTATTGTCGATGGCCTATATAACGGCATAGTAGAAAACAGTTGGTATAACAGGTTTTTATTTTCAGGCGCTATCAATCCGGGAATGAGCGGCGGGCCGGCGATTGATGTAAATGGCAACTTAATCGGTATTAATGTTGCTACCGAAGGTAATAACGTTAGTTATATCGTGCCGACAAAGTTTTTAGTGGAACTATATGAGAACACTGTTGAGAATGACGAATATAATCCGCCGTCAGAGGGATGGCTCGATGTGGTTGAAAAACAGGTTGCTCAATACACTCATAAGATAGTTGAGAGGCTTCTTGCTATAAAGGAATGGCCAAAGACGGATTTTGATATCGCTTTGTTGCCCGCAGACATAGACCCTGCACTAAATGTATGGACTCAAAATCAAGATGTAAGGGACAGCGATGCGAAACAAAGAATTAAGGTGATGAAGATATATAATAATGACTATATTTTCGTTGTCCCTGATTTGTTATTGGGCAGATTGTTGATTGATTATTATCTTATTACGTCTTTAGGATACCACAATGCAGTCCAGTTTTATAAAGCAACCCCAATAAATATGTTGTATTCTCCCTGGATAACAGACAAGCACATAGCTCCACCTGTTTGCAAGTCGGATTTTGTCGATGTCAACGGCGTGAATTGCAAGCTGTTTTTTTGTATGAGGCCATTGAGGGAATTTAAGAGTTTGTATGAACTTTCTTTTTCTTTGGTTTCTTTGGACTTTCCGAAACAGATATTGAATTCGGATATTAATATATCAGGCATAACGAAAGAGGATGCAATCAGATTGGTGGAGAGGTTTTTGAAGGAAATAACATGGAAGAGATAGTTGTTGAGATAACACATCAAATGTCCTTTGTAGAGTATAAGGTTTTTAATAGATTCCCTATAAGGATAGGCAGGGCATTTGATAACGATTTGATTCTTGCTGATCCATTTATTTCCCCGCATCATTTGGAAGTTGGGATAAACAATGGTTTATTATACGCAAATGAGGTTGGGAATGAAAATGGCGTATTTTATAATAAACACCATTATTGGGGCAGGTTTATTCCGATTCAGATAGGAGAAGAAGTCGTTATTGGCAATACAAAGATGCGTTTTTTTGCCAAAGATTCCGAAGTCAAAAAGACTCGGCTGTTATATAAAATGCCGGGTTTTATAAAATTTTTGTCAAAAGACCATGTGGCTGTCCCTTTCATATTGATTGTTATTTTGTTTATCTCCCTGACAGATTATCTTTTAAGCGGAGGGGCAAAAGACTTCCCCGCTATAAAAATCGTTATGGATATCATTGCGCGGTTTGTATTTGCTTCTATGTGGTGCGGCTTTTGGGCATTGATAGGCAAGGTGGCGAAACACAGTCCAAAATTTCTGTTTCAAATGGTCACGTTTTTCCTTATTTATGTCTTATATTTTCTATGTTCCTATGGGTTAAATTATATAGGCTATATATTTAATATGGCATTCTCTCTTGCTATGCTGCAGTTCTTGCTGTTTGGCATAATTTTCGGCATATTGTTTTATGCTAATTTAAGTATAGCAACGACGCTCTCAAGAAAATTCAAATTGATTATTACTTCTATTCTTTTGATTATTATTTTGTTTATTTCAGTTGTGTATTACAGTTATTCTAAAAAAGACGGCTCGATATATGAGCCCAATGCGTCTATCTACCCGTCTTTTGTTATGATTGGCAAGGTAAAGGATATTCCACAGTTTATTGAGGAAGTAAACCACACCGATTTCAGACTTGCTGTTAAGAAAAATGAATAGGCTCATTATAACTTCAGGGGATATATTGGGCATTGGCCCGCAAGTTGCCGTAGAGGCGGTGAATACTCTTGCGCAGATAGAGAAAAAGCGGATTATATTTATCTGCGAGAGGTCTGTTGTTGAATTTCTCCGCAAAAAAGCGCTATCATTAGACCCTTCTGTTGAGTTGATAGATACGGGTGTAGTGGAGAATTTTTCCGCGAATATTGATATTGAACAAGGCGCGCGGTCCGCTTTAAAGGCCATAGAACTGGCCTGCGAGCTTATAAAAGGAGATAAGAGTCTGGGCATTCTGACAGGCCCTGTTAATAAAGAGCGCATAGCCGGATTAGGCGTGGAATTTTCAGGCCATACAGAGTTTTTGCAGCGATACTTTAATGCTGCTTGGGTGGAGATGTTGTTTGCTTCGGATTTGTTGACTGTATTGCTTGCAACAAGGCACATTCCGTTGAAAGACGTGGCTTTTTCCTTGTCAAAAGACAGGATTGTGCATTTGTTGAGGATATTTAATGGATATTTATCCAAATTTAAGGGAAACCCGCAGATAGCTGTTTGCGGCATTAATCCGCATGCGGGGGAAGGCGGCTTGCTTGGGTCAGAGGAGCAGGAAATAATTATCCCTGCTATAGGCGAGGCAAGTGAGAATGGTATAAATGCGATTGGCCCTTTTGCTGCGGATACGCTATTTTGGGAGGAAAATAGAAAGAGATTTGACGGGATTTTGGCTATGTACCATGACCAAGGACTTATTCCGATAAAGGCCATGGCCTTTCGTTCAGCGGTAAATATTACTTTGGGACTGCCCTTTGTAAGGACCTCGCCTTGTCATGGCACGGCATATCCTATGGCGTATAAAGGCAAGGCGGATTACATGCCAATGCTTTCAGCGATAAAAAAGGCATTTGAACTTTTGGATTATGCGGCCTAAAAAATCATTAGGACAGAACTTTCTAAAAGACAAGAATATAATAAGACGTATATCGCATCTCTTGTCTGAAAGTGTTCCTAAAGAAAGTTTTTTGATTGAGATCGGGCCCGGGAAGGGCGCTTTGACAAGAGAACTGCTTAAGTTAAACCCGAAAAGGCTTCTTCTCATAGAAAAAGACAGGGAATTATTGCCATTTTTGCAAGATGTGTTGAATGATAATAGGATGGAGCTTGTGATAAGAGATGTTAGGCGATTTGATTGGGAGACTTTGCATAATTTTTATTTGATTGCCAATATACCATATTACATCACAGGGGATATAATAGAGAT
>Ga0256914_1004714_pt1 | contig 10102 bp, 6 predicted proteins | sample HulkmetaG_FD_191571 | JGI IMG/M metagenome (GOLD analysis project Ga0256914, IMG submission 191571) | Hydrothermal chimney microbial communities from Main Endeavour vent field at the Juan de Fuca Ridge, Pacific Ocean - Hulk | ecosystem: Environmental > Aquatic > Marine > Hydrothermal vents ...
GCCACCGTCCGGTCCTCCTTTCGGTACGTACTTTTCCCGCCGGAAACTCACGCAACCGCTTCCGCCGTGCCCGCCCTGAACGTGGATTTTCGCGTAGTCGATGAACATCAACCGATTCCCACTAGCTTGCCCAAAAGTAAATCGGCGTGGCGAGGAAAACCCGCCACGCCGATTTCACGTTGCCAGCTCTGGCTCGGTTCCCGTCCCTGAAAAATCAAACCAGTTCACACAAACTGATCCATGTTCTCCACGATGGCTGCGCCGAACTCAGAGCACTTAATCTCGGTGGCTCCTTCCATTTGGCGCGCCAGATCGTACGTCACACGCTTCTGCTGAATCGTGGCACTGAGAGCTTTCTCGATTAGTGTGGCCGCCTCTTCCCAGCCCAAGTACTGGAGCATCATGACACCGCTCAAAATCAGCGAGCCGGGGTTCACTTTGTCCAAACCAGCGTACTTCGGGGCTGTACCGTGCGTCGCCTCAAACAAAGCAACGTAGTCGCCGATGTTTGCGCCCGGCGCCATGCCCAACCCGCCGACCTGAGCGGCGGCCGCATCGGACACGTAGTCGCCGTTCAAATTTGGCGTAGCAATGATGTCGTACTCGGCCGGCCGAGTGAGCAGCTGTTGGAACATGTTGTCGGCGATCCTGTCTTTGATCAGAATCTTGCCCTCGGGCATCTTGCCGTCGTACTTGTCCCACAGTTCCGCCTCGGTCACGGTGACATCGGCGAATTCTTCCTTCGCCACCTGGTAGCCCCAGTCGCGGAAAGCACCTTCGGTGTATTTCATGATGTTTCCTTTGTGCATCAGAGTCACGCTCTTCCGCCCGCGCTCCAGGGCGTACTGAATGGCTTTCCGCACAAGGCGCTTCGTACCGTAAATGCTGATCGGCTTGATTCCGATGCCGGAGTCTTCCCGGATCTTCACACCCAGCTCCTGATCCAGGAACTCACGCAGCTTCTTGTTTTCCTCCGTTCCCTGCGGCCACTCGATTCCGGCGTACACGTCCTCTGTGTTCTCGCGGAAAACAACAATGTTCAAGAGGTCCGGGCGCTTCACCGGCGACGGCACGCCTTCGTAGTAACGCACCGGACGTACGCACGCGTACAAGTCCAGTTTCTGTCGCATCGTCACGTTAAGACTCCGATAACCACCGCCAACAGGGGTTGTTAGCGGCCCCTTGATGGCCACGATGTACTCCCGGATGGCCTCCATCGTTTCCTCGGGCAACACTTCACCGTAGAGCTCCTTGGCCTTGTCGCCCGCGTAGATTTCGTACCAGGCAATCTTCTTCGTGCCCTTGTACGCCTTTTCTACGGCCGCATCCAGAACCATTTTCGCCGCGCGCCAGATGTCCGGCCCGGTTCCATCGCCCTCGATGAACGGAATGATGGGATCGTCCGGGACTGAAAGCTTACCGTCAACAACCCGAATCTTTTGGCCCTCTTTGGGAGGACTAAGCCGGGACACACCGCTCATTTTCCACCTCCGTGAGTCATGTTGTCAATTCAACACCGCATCGTGCGCCGCAAATTGCGTTCACTTTTTCTCCTTCAACCCTGAATGTTAGCAAAAATCGCGCTCAAAGTCAACGTCAGAAGGGCCAGCAATCACACCTTTTCCCCTAAGTTGACTCCGCCCGGCAAGAAACGCCAACTCACTAATTCAGCCAACCGGAAGGAGAAATGCCGCCTGCTAACCCCTCAGCCTACAGATCTAATCCCCGGACCGTGCAAAAACAAACCGCCGCTCGAACGCGGCGGGGCTCACACAGCCGAGCTGGTGGTCTTTTGTCTCATCTCCAGGTCTCAAGCAATCCCCAGCATCCCCAGCAATCCCAACGACCTCCACAAGCCCGCAGTGGCTACCTGTACAGCAAACTCAAGAAAACCGCTTTAACCGCTCAGGGTCTGCGTCTACGTGCACGAGTCAGGCAAGCGGACGCACCTAAGACAGAGGCGGAGTTCACCCCGCTGCGTGTGAAGTGCCCAGGAATCAAGCACCTCCACGGGAAAATGTTTCTGCCTCTTGCATCCCAGTATTCCGGGTTGGACCGTTTCGTCACCTGGAAACACAGTTTGCCGTACTGGAGAAGGAGATGTGGAGATGAAGGTGGATCTGACGATCAGAGAGCTTGTTGAAATGCCCCTCCGCCCGGGGATCCAATCCCCGGGTTACGAAAAACAAACCGCGGTCTCAAGGCAGCTCGGCTACCGAAAGTGCAGCACCTGGCAGGAACGCCGGACAGCTCCGCCCAAGGCAACAGACTACACCGCAAACACAACCGGCCCCAGCCGGTTTCACTTGAAGCAGCTGGGCATCCTCAATCCCTGGGGGAAAGAGCGAACGCAGCAAATCGAACAAACAATTCGCGAACCAAGGTTTTTTCGGTTGAGTGACCCTGGAATCTTCAGCTCCCGCACGCGCTTAGTGCACCACACCGCCGCGTGGTCCCAGTTTTCCCAACCACAAAAAAACCCGCCTGCAGGCGGGTTTCGTACGTTCCTCCACGAAACTGAAAGTCAATTCACGGAACTTTTGGCAAAAAACTCCATTCGCTTCTTTTTTGAATCAAGCCCAAGCTTTTTTAAGAGCTTACGTAGAGCAAAGTAGCCAATCTTGACATGGCCAAAGCGCGGCGTGTTTAGCTCCTTCTTGATCGCCCAAATCCCAGCATCTGGACGCTCACGCACAACCTGCTTCACTTTTTCTTCCAGATCGCCACCGCTCCCTGCTGTCTCAACCGCGGCTGAATCTGAAGCGACAGCACTTGGGATTTCTCCACCCGAACTCCCGCCCGAGAGCGCATCGACCCCACTCCCTGCCTGAACGTGCACACCCGATTTGCTGAAATCTTCAATCGCCTCCTCAATTGTGTCGAAAGCCTTGAGGATGTAGTGAAACTCCAGGAGCTCGAACACCTCGTACACGTCGGGGATCATGCCGACCAGCTTCAAGTCGCCGCCCTTTTCGCGCAGGTTTTTGAGCTCCGAGATAAAAATACCCCATCCGGCACTGCTCACGTAATCCACCTGGCTCAGGTCGATGATGATGTTGTATTTGCCGGCCCGGATCAGTCGCTTCAACGACTCCTCAAGCTCCGAAGAGGTCGTGGTGTCGATGTATCCCCCTACCTTGATTACTGAAATGTCCGTCTGGGGCCCTTTGTTCTCTACCGACAATTGGATTCCTTCCATGTCCCCTTCTCTCCCAACCAGGGCCATCTGCGAAGTGTCGAAAGCGACACGAATTTAGTGCTAACCCCCGTAAATGTCAAGGAAAAGCTCAGCGACGGTTCATCAACCGCTTCGCTTTCTGGATGTGGTAGAGGATGTCTTTCCGCGATGGGTCAATCTTAAGCACCCGCTGCCACTCCGCAATGGCTTCCGCGTAGCGCCCCTGATTTGCGTAGATCACACCCATGTTCTCGTACGCGTCGGTGTCGAGCGGATCCAATCGCTTGACTTTCTCGTAAGCCACACTGGCCTCGTCGTAACGGCCGGCGCGGTAGTAGGCGTTGCCGAGGATACTCCACGCTTCTTTGTACTCAGGGTAATTTTCGACGACAATCAAAAATTCTTCAATCGCTTTCTCGTACTCCTTCGCTCTGTAGTGCCGAATCCCACGAATCAGATGCTCTTTCTTTTCATCCCGGGACAGTTTCTTGCTCTGCTCGGGTTTGGGCTCGGCCTCTTCTTCTTCTGTCTCCCGCGCCCCCTTTTCCTCAGAAAGAACGGTCTTCTTCGAAGGACTCGGTGGCGGCGTGGAGCTCGGCCGTTCGATGACGTAACTCAATTCCTCTTCAATCGATTTCATCAAATCGACGAAGGAAACCATGCCTTCGCCCGACTCCGCTACCTCTTCGCCTTTGTGGCCGTTTCCGGAGCTCTCCTCCTCGAACTGCTGCCTCAGGACTTCGTCAACGTTCGTCAACACGTCCAGGTCGCTGAAACCGTCCTCTGCTGCTACCAAGTCCGCCGACTCAGCACCTCCTTCTTGTACCTCCCCTTCTGGCTCGGCGGGCGTGTGGCCCTCTTGCTCGGTCGTCGCGGTTTCAACTTCATCCTCCGCCTCTTCTTCCTCCAGGATTTCCATCAGGTCCAAATCGGCAAAACTGTCCACCTCTTCGCTGACAGCTTCAATCTCTTCTTCGGTAGCACCTTCCGCTGGTCCGGGTCCCGACGCAGAGCCCAGGTCGGTAGGCTCTTCGCCACCTGGCGTTTCGCCAACCTCTGCCGCAGTCTCAACTTCATCCTCGTCCAGGAGATCCGCAAAGGAATCGGCCACCGGCAAACCACCGGACGCGTCGCCACCCCCGACGTCCGAGTCGGACTTAGCCATTTCGACGTCTTCGCTCTCCTCGGCCCCGATCTCTCCACCCTCCAGTAAAGCGGAGAGAAATTCCTCTGCGAACTCGCCGCCAGCTGCTCCACCTGACTCCGACACCGATTCGGCGGTTTCCTGAGTCATCGTTTCTTCTGCAACAGCAGGTCCTTGTCCCGACTCAGGCGAGATTACGGAAACCGACGGCGCTTCCGGTTTCGCCTCTTCCTCAGTGCGCTTTTCCAAAACTGGCCGACCATCCATCGTCAGGAGCGGGGCCCCGGGCGGCTTCGGCCGTTCGCGATGCGCGTTACGCGCGGCGTAAGCCTCGCGCATCTGGCGCGTGTTCAGCCGACTCCGAACCAGCTCCTCGTAAACCTTGCTCTCGCTGATCTTCGTAAAGCCGTAGCGTTCAGTGTTCAGCTCCTCGCTGATTCGCTTGGCGCCGTACTCCGGGTGCCTGAGCACTACGTCGAGAATCTTCACCCTCTCTTCGATGCTCAAATGTTTCGCTTCGACGGAGGTGCTTTCGTCCTCCTGTTCAAACTGTTCGAGCCCTTTCTCCTCAAACAGTTTTTTGTAACGACGATAGTAGACGTAAGTGGTGATGCCAGCCAGCTCACACGCTTCGCGGATACTCTTGCCGCTAAGAATCAGCCGGTGGGCTTCCTTGGCACGGTTGAACTCCACCTTCTCCGGAGTCATCTTTTCCTTGATCGCCACCAGTGTGATGTCGTCGTTCTGGGCGTTGCCTTCCGTGAACGAGTGGAGCTCATCCCGTAGCTTTTCGATGAACGTCTCCGCAGGCAAATGACCGTACTCTCGAACCACTTGTAGCAGCCGCTCTTCACCAAACTGCTCGCGGCTCTGGTTCATGGCTTCGGTGATGCCGTCTGTGTACAGCAACAGGAGGTCGTCTTCCATCAGGCGAATTGTGTCCGACTCCAACGCTTTGGCAAACATGCTCGGATCGGGCAAATCAAGGCCGATGGGGAAGCCGCGCGGGTTAAGGTAGTAGGTTTTGCGCGTCCGGCCACGGTACAAGATCATTGGATTGTGGCCAGCGCTGGCGTAGTTCAAACGGCGCCGACGGGTGTCCAGGATCGCGTAGAAAATGGTGACGAACATCCCCTTTTTCATGTCCTGGATCACGAAATCGTTGACTTTCTTCAGAACCTCTGCAGCATCCAGAACCCCGCGCGCCTCCGTCCGCAGCGCTGTGCGAATCATGGTCATCACCAGCGAGCCAGGAATGCCCTTTCCGGACACGTCCGCCACGGCCACACCGTAGACATCCTTGTCGACCTCGATGAAATCGTAGTAGTCGCCCCCCACCTCCTTCGCCGCTTCGTAGAAAGCCGCGATTTCGTAACCTTCGATCTCCGGAAACTTCGAAGGCAGAAGTGTCCGCTGGATCTCGCGGGCTACCTGAATCTCTCGGTCGAGCTGCTCCTTCTCCGCCAAACTCGCCTCGGACTCCTTCAGCTTGTGCGTCATGTCGCTGAAGGCCTTGGCGATTTCGCCAATCTCAGAGCCCTCGTCGATGTCCAGTTCTTCGCCCTCTACTTCACCTCTGCCAGCTTCCTTGACCCAGTACGCCAGCTTACGCAGAGGCGTCGTGACGATGTAGACAAGCAGGAACACACCTGCGTACGAAATCACCAGAACCATTAACGAAAAGCGCAGACGGCTGAGGCGGGCAGATCGAATGGCGGCGTTCGCCTCTTCTTTTGGAATCCAAATGTGGGCCGTACCCAGCGGTTTAGCCTTCTCACTCAACCGAATGGGCACCGAAATGTCGAACACCTCGCTCCCGTCTGGGAGGCGGTAGTACACGGCCCCGTCGCGTACCTTGGTGAACTGCGGCGGCAAACGGTACTTCTCGTCGATTTCTACCAGGCGGGTGCTGAACAGAATTCGTCCCGTCGAATCGACAACGAACGCTTTGAGGACAAACTGCTCGCTACCTTTGAGAGCGCTTTTGACGGCAATCCCCGCGTTCAACTGCGCTTCTGTTTCACTGCCGGATTCCGCGATGGCCGTGGCCACTGTGTTTGCAACCGGAACACAAATGTCCATCCCGCGACCGACGTACTGAGCAATGATCTCATCGTCGATCTTGGTGTAATTCATCACGTACGCCACAGCCACAACCACTGTGATGATGGCTGAGGCGATGAGGGAGTACTTGACCTTGATCCCTGCAGGAATGGCAGGTAACCCCAGCCTTCGCTTCGGTTGCTCCCCGCGAAACTTGGTCAGCCGCAACTCGTTGCCTTCCGGGGTCTTCCGGTAGTCGATCTGGTCCACGAGCCGCCGAATAATGAAAATCCCAAGACCGCCTCGTTTTCCGGCGGCCACGTACTCGTGCAGATTCGGATCACTCACCCGGCGTGGATCAAAGTAACGGCCTTGATCGAGAATCGACAACGTGATCCGGTCGCGGTAAACCAGCACCCGAATGGTGATGTTGCCGTACGTGTCCTTGTAAGCGTGCTTGATGACGTTTGCACACGCTTCCTCAACCGCGTAGCGCAGGGAATTGACAACCTTTTCACCGAATCCGTGTTTCCTGGCAACGCGGCTTACAAAATCCCGGATCTCCCGCAAGTAATCAACGTGAGCCGGAACCCGAAGTTCTTCCTGAATGGGCTTTTCCAGAGCACTCAATGGATCACTTCTTCCTCAGCTTCTCCCGCGCCTGGTCGATGGCATCGAGGATCTTCTTGTTGTACGGCTGGAACTTAAGGCATTCCTCCCACAGTTGCAACGCCTTCTCGTAGTCGCCACTGGTGAAGTAGTCCAGCCCTTGCAAGTACTTGGTCTTGATCCGCGAGTCAATCGGCTCGTCCTTTGCAAAGGCGCGCGACTTTGCGTCCATGTACCAGCGCTTCACCTCTTCGTTGTTCGGCTGCAACTTCAACGCCCGTTCAAATGCCTGGAGAGCAGCTTTGTACTTCTTTTGCGAGTAGTAAGTGATGCCCTGCTGATAGCTGGTCGCAAAGTCGAACTGCTGTTCGATCGAATTGATCTTGCCTTCCAGGAACTTGACCACCTGTGGTCGATCAGCGGCCAGTTCCTGCGCTTTTCGGAGCTTCCGCACAGCTTCGCGCCGCCGACCCTGTCGCAATAACTGTTCCGCCTGTCTGACCAGCGATTCAATCTGCTTGTTGATCTCTTTGTGTACCTGTTCGATCCAGTGTTTCGCGACGTCATTATCCGGCTGCTGGTCGAGAATTGTCTGAAACTCCTTCAAAGCCTGCAGGTACTCACCGGTCTCCATGAAAGCCATGCCTTTACGCATGTGCTCTTTCGCGAAACGTTCTTTCCGCAAGCGCTCAGCTTCCGCTTTCTCTTTCTGGACCTGTTCTTCCGCTTCCTTCCTTAGCTGCTCGTTGATTTTTTCGTCCGCCTGGCGAGCCAGCGCCTTGGCTTCTGGATTCTCAGGGTCGAGCGCCAGAACCCGCGCAAACTCCCGGTAGGCTGCGTAGTAGTCGCCTTCCTCCAAGTACTTGCGCCCCTGCCGCAAGCTCTTGTCAATGGTTTCTCTACGCTCCCATTCGGCCTGGCGACGTGCCATTTCGGCCAATTCCCGCGCGCGTTGCTCTTCGATCTCCTTAGCAATTTGCGCCCGTGTCTTGCCAAGCTCCACCGTGAGCGAAAACCGGTGCGCTGGCGACAATTCTCCCGACGCAAACCGCCCGTAAGAGTAATCCAGGGTGAAATCACCCTGTCGGTAACCAGCCCCAAAGTTCAGCTCCCCGCCCGTGAACCCAATGCGTAACGCCGCGCGGTTCTGGTAGAGATACTCCGTACCCAGGTGAAGTTGGGGATCTAACTGATCGCCTTTCTCGACGTCTGCGTAGATCCGCATACCACCCCGCAACATGTCGAGCCCAACCGGCACCGCGATCCCCAGCCGAATGTCGTGCGGCAGGTAGTTCGACCCCTCCGCAAGACGGGTGGAAGGAGACAGCGCGTTCTGGATGGCCAACCCTACCTGCAACCCGTCCAGAGTACCTGCGGGCATGTTGGGCTGCCAGACGAGTCCGAGATCCATCCCCAATCCCGAGTCCGTGAACTGCCACAAGGCCTGCCGGACCATCTTGGCGGTCACACCGACCGTCAAACCGTAGGGCACCTGTTTTGAAAACGAAAAGTAGAACTCGTCGTGGCTGAAGCCAAAGTCGCCCTGGGCAACGTTGTGTTCGTCACGCGCCGTAAGTCCACCAACGCCGAGATGCCCCCAGCCGAGCCCAAACGTGCCAAGTGCCAAAGTAGGGTGTACGTACCCCACAAAGCTGTAGGTGTCGCCAGCGAACAAACGGGCGTAAAAGAAGGTCACAGAACGCCGCTCAAAGAGGTCCAGAGCACCGGGGTTCCAGTAAATGGCGGTGGGGTCCTGGGGCATGGCCACGTACGCGTTGCCCATTCCAAGGGCCCGAGCCCCAACACCAACGTGGAAAATGTCTTGTGTGCCGGCCGTCTGAGCAGACACATGGCCTGCCCCCGCCAACACCAAAGCACTCACAAGTAGAGATGCCTTGCGGATTCTCGGCATCGCATCAAACCTCCGTCCACCAGTGGATTGTCTCAATTCTTCACCGCGCAGACCGCAAGCGGCACTGCGTCACTCCCAAAATGCCCGACCGTGCCATGCACCACCAGCGGCCTCACCGCGCCACCGCCACCTTCGTAATCGCAGACTCGCCAGTACCAGTAGCAATTCGGACAACGTACACGCCGTTCAAGACGGGCATACCCGCACCGTTACGGCCATCCCACACAACGTCACCGTCGTGCATGCCAGCCTGTCCTTGCGGATCTGTGGGCTTGAAGTGTTTCTCCCAAACAAGCTCACCCATGATCGTGTACACAGCCAGATCTACTGTTGTCGCTTTGTTCAGGTAGTACACGATTGTTGTGGTGGCGCGATTGCCCCAGCCAAACGGGTTCGGGTAGCAACCGAAGCTGCTCGATAGATCTGCCGCGACCAGCACCGCAAAATCCGAATTGATGTTCAGGTCACTTTTCGGCCTGCCGTCCGCGTCGCCGATCAGCACGTGCGTGCCCGATTCTGCATCCACCGCCTGCACATCCGAAGCAGAGGCCAGGCTGACCATGAAGTCACGTACCTTGGCTCCCCGGGCCACGTCCACGTAGATCACGATCGAGTCGACATCCCCGCCTGCGAGCGTGTCGGACGCAAACGGAAGGAACACCGGGTTTTCCGCTGGAACAGATGTGGTTTCTCCAACCACAACGTCGCTGTTCCCGTAAGGCGCCGCCCAGATGCGCGCTGCCACCCTGTTGGGGGGCAGGTCCTTGCCGCTACGATCCAGAAAACGCAGTTTGAGCCCTTGCAACAAGATCAGATCCCGGCCTTCTTCGCCACGGTTTTCGAGACGCAGTCCCAATACAGGTACGGCTGTTTCGCCTCTGGCCACCGTGTTGTTGGTGCCGACATCGTAAGCACCAACGATCAACATCTTGGCCTGCACCGTAACGGGAACCTCGGCCACATCGCCCACCACCACAGCTTTGGTGTTGGCGTTTTCGTCGAGCGGGCGATCAAGCATCTTAACCGCGATCGTGTACTGCTGCCCGCTCTGCTGCGGTGCCTTCACACGCCACGAGATCACACCGGAAAGGCTTGACTGCACCGAGTCATCCAGCAGCGTGAATGCCTCCGGAACGGAAATCTTCATCCGAAAACTGTCCGGCCCCGTCCAGCCCGCCTCACCCAGGTTTTCAATCGAAGTCGTGACCGTGAACAC
>Ga0256914_1004715_pt1 | contig 10102 bp, 8 predicted proteins | sample HulkmetaG_FD_191571 | JGI IMG/M metagenome (GOLD analysis project Ga0256914, IMG submission 191571) | Hydrothermal chimney microbial communities from Main Endeavour vent field at the Juan de Fuca Ridge, Pacific Ocean - Hulk | ecosystem: Environmental > Aquatic > Marine > Hydrothermal vents ...
CCCTGCTGTGCACCCCCCTGCTGGGGAGCCATGGCAAGAATAAAAGCTAAAGTGTTCATAAGTATACGAGAATTAAAAGTTTCACATTATTTTTCAGAGTACATCAGTTCTTTTCAGCCGGTTCGACCTCGGCGGTGATGAGGAGGATGGTGACCGGCGGGTAGGTATTGCCGCGTACGGCGATGCTTTTTTGCTGGTGACCGCTTTTGCCGAGGGTGTTGAACTCCACCTCGATGGTCCCTTTCCCGCCGGGGGGCACCGGTTTTTTGGAATATTTGGGGACGGTGCATCCGCAGGATGCCGAGACGGATGTGATGAGCAGGTCGGCCGTACCGGTGTTGGTGAAGTGGAAAGTGTGACTCACCACTTCGCCTTCGGTGAGGCGGCCGAAGTCGTGGCTCACCTCCGTGAAGGTGATGGCCGCCCTGCCGGTGTCGGAGCGGGTGGCCGTGGTGTCATCGCCGGCACTCTTGGACCCGTCACGATGTCCCTGCCCACAGGAGGTGAGGGCCATCACGCTGACCATCAGGCCCATGAACAGAAGAAGAGAACGTCGCATCATCCGCGGAAAAGTTTACTGCAAAGTAACAAGAAAAAAAGCACACCACCAACAACGCGAGGCGGAGGTTCACACTTCTCCGATGAGTCCTCTTCCCTCTTTCCGTATCTTGTTCTCCTTGCGCAGGTCGGCCACGATACGGTCGAGCAGTCCGTTGACAAAGACGCCGCTGTTGGGGGTGCTGTAGTAACGGGCCAGGTCGATGTACTCGTTGATGGAGACCCGTACGGGTATCTCGGGAAAATGGAGGATCTCGGTGATGGCCTGGATGAGTATGAGCATGTCGAGGCGGGCGATCCTGTCGACCTCCCAGTTGCGGGAATAGCGTTCGATGAGGCCGGCGTACTCGCCATGATGCAGGATGCTCTCGTGCAGCAGCCGGAAGGCGAACTCCTCATCCTCCGGGCTTTTGTATTTGGGCGGCAGGGTGATGGGCCTCCCCTGCCTGCCGGGGAAAAGATCGATGAAACGCAGCAAGGCCGACAGGACCAGCTCCAGCTCGTCGTTCCAGTAGATGCTCTGCTCCTCCAGGAGTGCCTGCAGGTCGGGTGAAGAGGGAAGGAGGTCGACCAGGATGTGTTCGATGATCTTCTTGTCGTTGCGGTAGTTGTCCGCAGAAGCGTTCATATATTTTTTATAAGCTTCGCCGGCGGTGAGCGAGGCATACAGTTTTTTGATCACCACCGAATCGTCTTCCCAGCCCAGGGAATGGTCGCGGATGAACTTGTTGATCTCAGGGTGTTCCCGCAGGTCGCGGATCAGGCGGTTACGGATGAACCGCTCGTTAGGATGGAGGTCTTCCCATGTGGGACGTTTCTTCTCCCTGCCCAGGCGGATCCTTTCGGCGGCATAATCGACCAGATCGAACAGAAGGATCAGGATCAGGAAGAAAAGGGAGTAGGAACGGTCGAGGGAGGTCCGCAGTTCGCTCTCTGCTTGTTGGATGGTGCTGTCCTCCTTGCGCGACCAGGCATAAAAGATCTGCAGCACCTTGATCCGGATCAGCCGTCTGCTCAGCATGGTGTCTTCATCAGGTTCAGGCCGCAAAGGTAACGATTTTTGGGCGGCCCCGGCATACCTCCGGGCAACAATCATAAAAAGCAAAAGAAAACGTGACCGTTTGTGCGTGAAGTTTTTAACAATTTAAAAAAATATTTTTTACATTTGACCGGCTAAAACCAACCCAAAGATTGACCAGAACCAGGAAACCTAAAAGCATTTGTGATGGAAGAAGGAATCGAAAAGAATGAAAACCAGGAAAGAACGGTCAGGGAGGAGATCTTTTCCAAGGCGGTCCGGGCAGGCAAGCGGACCTATTTCTTTGATGTGAAGGCCACGCGCCGGAACGAGTATTACCTGACGATCACCGAGAGCAAGAAACGTTTCAACAAGGAGGGGAAAGCGTTCTTTGAGAAGCACAAGATCTTCCTGTACCGTGAGGATTTCGACAAGTTCCTGGACGGGCTTTCCGAAGCGCTGGACTTCATCAGGCGCGAGCAGCCTTACGTCCCCGAGCATGAAGGTTTCCAGGCATCCAACAACGGCGAGGAGGAAGAGCTGGCTGAAGTGACCGAAGAGATGGAAAACCCTTCTACCGAAGACTTTACCAACATCGAGTTCGAAGATCTCGAAGACAAGCAGGAATAATCAGCTTCCCTGCCTCCGGATCCCATTTGTATTTTTTGTGCCGACCGGTTTCAGGGGGGGGATACCGGGCTTTTTCCCAAAAAGTAGGTATTGTTTTTTTCTTCCCGTACCTGTATGTTTGCGGCCGTTGAGGGGAAAAGGTCCGTGATTTGAGGTTGTCCGAGCTACATACCGATGAGACGGCCATCATCGTGAAGGTGATGGGGCGCGGTTCGTTTCGCAAGCGGATCAGTGAGATGGGTTTTATCCGCGGTCAGAAGATCCGGGTGGTCCGGAACGCACCGTTAAAGGATCCCATTGAATATTCGATCATGGGGTATTCCGTTTCGTTGCGGCGGGCGGAGGCGCGACTCATCGAGGTGGTGACGGAGGAAGAGGCCCGGCGTCTTCTGGGACGCACGCTCAACGGCAACGGCACCCTTTCCGAAGAGGACATCAAACGGACGGCGCTGGAGCGCAGCAAGACGATCAACGTGGCTCTGGTGGGCAACCCCAACAGCGGCAAGACCACCCTCTTCAACAACATCTCCCGCTCCAAAGAACATGTTGGCAACTACAGCGGTGTGACCATTGAGTCGAAGAGCGCCACCTTCGAGTTCAACAGCTACACTTTCCGGCTGGTTGATCTGCCGGGCACCTATTCCCTCTCGGCCTTCACACCGGAGGAGCTGTATGTGCGCAAGTACCTGCTGGGCGAACTGCCCGATGTGGTGATCAACGTGGTGGATGCTTCCAACCTGGAAAGGAACCTTTACCTGACCACCCAGCTCATCGACATGGACCTGCGCATCGTCATTGCGCTGAACATGTACGACGAGATCCTGAAGAAGGGCGACCGGCTCGACCATCAGATGCTGGGCCAGCTGATGGGTATCCCCATCGTCCCGACCGTCTCCACCCGCGGCAAGGGCATCCGGCAACTGTTCGAAAAGATCATCGATGTGTATGAAGAGCGTGACCGGACCACCCGGCATGTGCACATCCATTTCGGCAAGGAGATCGAAGAGTCGATCCGGCGCATCCAGACGCTCATCCGGAAAAACGAGAAGCTGGCGGCCCGGATCTCCACGCGTTTTTATGCCATCAAACTGCTGGAAAAGGACAAAGCGGCGGATTTTTCCCTTTCGCGCTGGGACAACTACGAAGAGATACGCCGCGCTGCCGATGAAGAGATCACCCGCCTGGAACGACTTTACCACGAGGACGCTGCCACGCTCATCACCGATGCCCGCTACGGCTTCATCTCGGGAGCACTCAAGGAGACACTGCACCGCAGTCCCCGCAACCGGCGGGAGATGACCGAACGCATAGACAAAGTGCTGACACACCGTATCTGGGGATATCCGCTCTTCTTTCTCTTTCTTTTCATGACCTTCTTCGCCACTTTCGAGATAGGGAAATATCCCGTCGACTGGCTCAATCAGCTGGTGATGGTGGCCTCGCGGATGTTGTCGCAGGTGATCCCCGAGGGTTCGTTCCGCGACCTGATGGTCAACGGGATCGTAGGAGGCATCGGGAGCGTGATCGTCTTTCTTCCCAATATCCTGATCCTCTTTTTTTTCATCTCCTTCATGGAGGATTCGGGATACATGGCACGCGCCGCGTTCATCATGGATAAGGTAATGCACAAGATCGGTCTGCACGGTCGTTCGTTCATCCCCCTGCTGATGGGTTTCGGCTGCAATGTGCCGGCGGTGATGGCCACCCGCACCATCCCCAACCGCAACAACAGGATCCTGACGATGCTGATCAACCCGCTGATGTCGTGCAGCGCGCGTCTGCCGGTATACATCCTGATCATCTCGGCCTTTTTCCCCCGGCGTCCTGCCCTGATGCTGATGCTCATCTATCTGACGGGCATTGTGCTGGCGGCCCTGGTGGCTCGTCTTTTCAAGCGGCTTCTCTTCCGTGAGGAGGAGGCTCCTTTCGTGATGGAGCTCCCCCCCTACCGTATGCCGACGCTGAAGAGCACGCTGAAACACATGTGGAACAAAGGCGAGGAATACCTGAAAAAGATGGGCTCGGTGATCCTGGTGGCGGTGGTGCTGGTCTGGGCGCTCACCTATTTTCCACGTCCCCGCGAAGAGGATCGCTGGACCCGTGAGATGGTCCGGGTGCAGGAAGCCCATGCTGCCGGGGAGGTGGATGAAGGCACTCTGAAAGCCCGGCTGGCAGAGCTGGAGCGTCAGCGGGAGGCGTATGCGCTGGAGAACAGCTACATCGGCCGCATCGGCAAGGCGGTCACTCCGTTGTTCCGTCCCCTGGGTTTCGACTGGAAGATGAGCGTGAGCCTGCTTGCGGGGGTCTCCGCCAAAGAGATCGTGGTGAGCACCATGGGAGTGCTCTATCAGGAAGACGGAGCACACGGCACCTCCTCCGAGCTGCTGGCCCGGCGTCTGCAGGAGGAGAGGTTCCAGGAGGGCCCCCGACGCGGCCAGCACGTGTTCAACAAGGTCACGGCCCTGTCGTTCCTCATCTTCATCCTGGTCTATTTCCCCTGCGTGGCCACGGTGACCGCCATCGCCCGCGAGTCGGGCAGCTGGCGATGGGCCCTGCTGACCATCGTCTATACCACCACGCTGGCATGGGTCCTGGCCTTTGCGGTGCAACAAACAGGACGATGGATCATGGGGATGTGAGCAGAAAAAGAAAAAGGAAAACAAGATGTGGCAGGATATTCTAACTCTGATCCTCGTAGGTGCGGCCCTGGTAACGGCCATGATGCGTCTTTACCGGGTGACGCGAAGCATTGTCCGTGGTGAGCCGCCCGGATGCAGCCGGTGTCCGCTGCGAAAAGAGCACTTCCCCGGTTCTGAGACCCGTCATTTTCCTTCGATGACGAGACGCTTCTCATCCTTTCAGGGGAAAAAGGTATCTTTGTAGAAAAAGCACGATCATGCTTGACTATCTCTGGCTTTCCCTGGGTATCATCCTGCTGGTGGTCGGTCTGGTGGGATGTATCGTGCCTGTGCTGCCCGGCCCCCCGCTCAGCTATCTGGCCCTTATCTTTTTGCAGCTCACACGCTGGGGCAATTTCTCCGCCACTTTTCTGGTGGTGATGGCTTTTGTGGCGTTGGGGGTGACGGTGCTGGACTATGTGGTGCCTGTATGGGGCACCAAAAAGACAGGAGGCACCAAGGCGGGCATGTGGGGGGCCACGATAGGTCTTCTGCTGGGCATCTTCTTCTTCCCTCCCCTGGGCATCATTCTGGGGCCTCTTGTAGGTGCCGTGATCGGCGAGTCGCTGCGCGGCGCCACCCTGGGACAGTCGTTCCGTGCAGGGCTGGGGTCGCTGCTGGGCTTCCTCATGGGCACGGGCCTGAAGCTCATCGCCTCGGGCGTGATGACCTATTACTTCGTGAAAGAGCTCTTCTGAGCGGTCTTCCCTGCTGTATCTCGCCGGTGGTCACAGGCCTTCACCGATGGTGGCCACCATCACCGCCTTGATGGTATGGAGTCGGTTCTCCGCCTCGTCGAAGACAACGGAAGCCTCCGACTCGAAGACGTCGTCGGTAACCTCCATGGCCTCCAGGCCAAACTGTTCGTATATCTTCTTCCCCACGCTGGTCTCAAGATTGTGGAACGCGGGGAGGCAATGCATAAAACGCGCCTGCAGATTGCCGGTCATCTCCATCACCCTGCTGTTGATCTGGTAGTCCCTGAGCAGCCGTATTCTTTCCTCCCAGACTTCGGGGGGTTCCCCCATGGAGACCCACACATCGGTATAGAGGAAGTCGGCATTTTTCACTCCTTTTTCGACATCGTCGGTGAGGGTGATGGTGGCTCCGGTGGTGGCGGCGATGGCCCGGGCTTTTTCCACGAGCTCGGCGGCGGGCTGTACCTGTTGGGGGGCCACAGCCCGGAAATCCATCCCCATCAGGGCGGCACCGATCATCAGGGAGTTGCCCATGTTGTTGCGGGCATCGCCCAGATAACTGAACACCATCTCGTTGAAGGGTTTGGGGGAGTGTTCCCGCATCGTAAGCAGGTCGGCGAGCACCTGGGTAGGATGGAACTCATCGGTCAGGCCGTTCCAGACGGGTACACCCGCATATTCGGCCAGGGCCTCCACCCGGTCCTGCCCGTAGCCGCGGTATTCGATCCCGTCGTACATCCTGCCCAGCACGCGGGCGGTGTCCTTGATCGATTCCTTATGGCCGATCTGAGAGCCCGAAGGGTCGAGATAGGTGACACCCGCCCCCTGATCGTACCCCGCCACCTCAAAGGCACAGCGGGTGCGTGTGGAGGTCTTCTCAAAGATGAGGGCAATGTTCTTGCCCCGCAGATATTGTTTCTCGCGGCCCTCTTTTTTGGCTTTTTTCAGCTCAGCCGCCAGATCGAGAAGATAAAGGATCTCCTCAGGAGTGAAATCAAGCAACTTGAGAAAACTGCGGTTGCGCAGGATCTGTTCCATTGTTTTGAATGCTTTTATTCGTAATGCAAAGTTATCTTCGTTCCGTACTTCTTGTTCTCGAGGAGGGTGGCTTCAGTGATCACACTTTTTTTGCCACCTTTCTCCACGAAGTCGACGGCAGCCCGGATCTTGGGGGCCATGTTCCCCTCACCGAACATGCCGAGGCGAAGATACTTCAAAGCATCGTTCCTGTCAAGGAATTCGACGATCCGCTGATCCTTTTTTTTGTAGTTGAGGTAGACATAGGGCACATCCGTAAGGATGTAGAATTCGTCGGCCCCGATGGTAGAAGCAAGGAGGGATGATGAGAGGTCTTTGTCGACGACGGCCTCCTCGGCCCGCAGGAGACCTTCGTCGTCAAGGTAGACGGGGATGCCGCCTCCTCCGGCGGCGATGACGATATGTCCGCGTCGTGCCAGTTCCTCGACCATGGGGGCATTGAGGATCTTCTGCGGCCTGGGGGAAGGCACCACCCGGCGCCAGCCGCTGACATCCTCCTTGACCTCTTCCTTGAAGAGCCATCCTTTTTCCCTGGCCAGACGATCGGCTTCCTCTTTGGTATAGATCTTTCCGATCCGCTTGGAAGGATCCTGAAAGGCTGGGTCGCGGGGGTCGATGAGCACTTCGGTGACAAGGGTCACCACATTGCGACGGATATCATGACGATGCAGGACATTGTGGAGCATACGCTCGATCATGTAACCTATGCCTCCCTGCGAATCCGCCACACAGATGTCAAGGGGCATCTGTGCAATGCCGTAAAGCTGCTCACCCGCATCGTTGCGCAAAAGGATGTTCCCTACCTGCGGGCCGTTGCCATGAGTAAGCACCAGATCGTACCCTTCCCTCAACAGAAAAATGATGTTCTCCAGGGTCTCGGTGGTGTTCTGCTCCTGCTCTTCGATCGTCCCCACCTGATTGTCCCGCAGCAATGCATTCCCGCCCAAAGCTATGACCGCCAGTTTGCCCATCTGCCTGATTTTTGGTACCCTGACAAACATAGAAAAAAAAAGAAAAGGAAAATGCTTTCACAGAACATAAAAAGTATTTTTATCCAATTCTTGCATACTTTTTAAAGTTGACAATTAAAGGAAATGCAACATTTTTTTGACCAAACAGGTCATCTTTTCAACGTAAGAATCTGTTAGTTTTGCAATCTTTATATATCTTCGTGCAATCACAGATATGAAAGTCCCGGCAATACATCTTATCACGGCCATACTTTTGCTGACGGCCATCCAGGGCTGCAGGAAAGGAGGTGTGTCGCACGAAAAGCAAGGAGAGATCATTTACAACATTGAATATCTTGAGAACGGATTAAAAAACTTCAATACCGACATGCTTCCCAAGAAGCTGGTAGTACGGTTCAAGGACAACAACACCGCCATGGAGATCACCGGCTTTTTTGGATTGTTCAGTATCTGTAATGTGGTGAACACCAGAAAAAAGACCAACATCACCTACCTGAACGTCCTGGACAAGAAATTCTATTACGAAGGGGATTTCGATGAACCCGCCGTAGGCTTCGGCAGCATTCCCAAGCTGGAGATCAAAGAGGGGAAGCAGACCAAGGAGATCTGCGGATACATCGCCCGTGAGGCGTATGTGTTGCTGCCCGACAACAACGTTCCCATTCCGGTCTATTACACCACTGACATCCCCATCAAAGATCCCAACCGGGCCACCCCCTACCGCGACATCAAAGGAGTGCTGCTGGAATTCTACCTCAATGTAAGCGTACTGAAGATGAAGCTCACAGCCACCAGCATTTACTTCAAGGAGATCGACGATGCCGTCTTTGCCAGGCGGAAAGGATACACCAGGGTATCCCGCAAACAAATGGAAGAACTGCTCTACAAACTGATGAAGTGACCGACGGCCAGGATTTATCGGCCTTTTCCTTTTTCTTTCCGGGGCACTTTATTTTCTTTGCAAATAAAGAATATCACACGTGAAGAGCAAGGGTAAGAAACGCGGTACGAACAGCAGGAAGAACGTGGGGATCAGGGATGAGCGGTTGCGTTTGCTGGCCGGAGTGTTCCTGGTGTTGTTGTCCCTGTATGTTCTGTTCGCGCTGATCTCCTATTTCTTCACGTGGAAAGCCGACCAGAGCTTCGAGTTCGGCAAGGTGCTTTCCGGCACCGATGTTCAGGTAAAGAACTGGGCTGGCAAAACAGGGGCACGCCTTTCCGATCTGCTGATCCGGCGATGGTTCGGCATATTTTCATTCACTGTCCCGTGGTTCCTTCTGGAAGCTGGCCTGCGGGCTTTCCGTGTGCGGAAGAAACCTTTTCGGCAGGTAGTGGTGGGTCTTTTGTCGTTCACCATCCTCGGGTCCATGACCCTCGCATATCTGACCGGCGATCTGAACGGTTATCTGGGGAGCGGTCTGGGTGGCGGCTTCGGATATTTCACGGTTCAGTGGCTCAACAGCCTGCTGGGCCGTATAGGCAACGCCCTGCTGCTGATCTTCCTCAATACGGCATTCATTCTTTTCTTTTTCCGGATCCCCTTGCGTCCTTCCTTCTCCTGGCTGAAAAGGAAACGGACAGATCAGGAAAAGGAACAAGATCCTTCCCCGGGAAATATGCAAGAAGGGAACATCCGGGAAAACTCCTTCGCTGCCGGGGAGGAGAGTGATCCTGCCACAACGGTGGTCTTCGAAGAGGACGAGATCACTTTCGAAACTTCAGAGACCACGTCCCGCGAGGAGGAGAGCACTCCTGCCGAAAAGAAAGAAGAAGAAGAGGTATCGCTGGAGGTGACGACGAAAGATATCAGTAAGGACACTCTCTCCGAAGATGAGATCGACGACAAGCCTTACGATCCTCGTCTGGATCTTTCCAACTATCATTTTCCGCCTGTCGAGCTTTTGCGCGAATATGAGGCCGGCAACACACCGGTCACGCGTGAGGAGCTGCTGGAGAACAAGGAAAGGATCGTTGAGACCCTGGCCAATTACAAGATAAAGATCGAGAAGATCAAGGCGACCATAGGTCCCACGGTCACCCTTTACGAGATCGTACCCGCTCCGGGTGTACGCATCGCCAAGATCAAGAACCTGGAGGACGACATCGCCCTGAGCCTTTCGGCCCTGGGCATACGCATCATCGCTCCCATCCCCGGGCGGGGTACCATCGGCATCGAGGTACCCAATCTGCATCCCGAGATCGTCTCAATGCATTCGATGGTCCGTTCGAAGGCTTTCCAGGAGGCCGATTATGATCTGCCTATCGCCCTGGGGCGCACCATCTCGGGTGATCCTTATGTATTCGACCTGGCGCGGGCGCCTCATCTGCTGGTGGCCGGAGCCACGGGACAGGGGAAATCGGTGGGTCTCAACGTGATCATCACCTCTTTGCTTTACAAGAAACATCCGGCTGAGCTGAAGTTCGTCTTTGTCGACCCCAAGAAGGTGGAGCTGGCCCTCTATGCCCGTCTGGAGAAACATTACATGGCGATGATGCCCGATGCGGAAGAGC
>Ga0256914_1004716_pt1 | contig 10101 bp, 9 predicted proteins | sample HulkmetaG_FD_191571 | JGI IMG/M metagenome (GOLD analysis project Ga0256914, IMG submission 191571) | Hydrothermal chimney microbial communities from Main Endeavour vent field at the Juan de Fuca Ridge, Pacific Ocean - Hulk | ecosystem: Environmental > Aquatic > Marine > Hydrothermal vents ...
TTTGATAAGGTAAACATCAATATCGTTACCTGTGTTTTGACCGGGAACACCAACATTAGGCCAAACAACATATATGGTTCCTTCGTAAGGGCCGTCACTAACATCACATGCCATAGAGGGGAAAGAGGCAACACGCATATTTTGCGGAACTCCCGTATTACGTATTCCTCTTATATTGTTTATTATACGCACTCCGGTTTCCCAGGTGGCACCGCCGTCAAGCGATTTGTTAAAACCTATGGCTTTTTCGTCTGCCGGCCAACTGTCATAAACAGCCCATGCTGCATAAACCTCACCGTTGGGTCCCGTGGAAAGGTTAACACCCTGATTATGGCTTCCCGCATTAACCGCAGAGCTGATATTAGTCAACGAGGTCCATGTTTCCCCCCTGTCAACGGAACGTTTAACCATGGTTTGACTGTTTTGCATCCATGCAACATAGACGTTATTGACATACGGACTGTTTTCTTTTGTATCGACCCACAAATGATTTTTATCGGTACTACCCGAAGCAACGGTCACCCTTGTCCAAGTTTGACCTTTGTCATCGGAATATGATACGCTCTGTCCTCCGCCGTTGTTAATGTATCCAACATACCAACGTCCCATTCTGTCGATACCTGTTGCCGGGTCACCACTATTGTTACCGTTTACACCGTAAATAGAGCCTTCCCATGTTTCACCGATATCGAAAGAATACAAAGCATCGGCACCATAAACCGAACCTCCGTTTTGAGGTGTGGAATTATTTGAGTTGAGTACCGTTTCCATATCGTTGGGGTCAACAAAAATACTGTTCTCACTTTGTGTTGACGGCTGATTGGTAACAGCAACATCGGGTGAGTTTGTGGTTGGCGACAAGCGGGCGTTAAGCTCACTTCCCTTATAAATTGCCGGAGCGGCTTGTACATTAGGGTTATAAGGCACAAGACCTTTGGCAGCCATTTCCATCCAATATCCTATGTGGTCGATACGAGTATCCACAAGGGCTTTTTTCTCGCGTTCGCTCAGTTTGTTATTATCGCTAATAACCGCTGATACACTAAAAGCCACAAGGATAACTGAAAAAATAATTGTAAAAAGTTTTAGTTTTTTCATAATACTTTCCTGATTAATTAATGATTGTCTTAAAGAGGACAAAGATATGCTATGTTTTGTTGCCTTATAAACAAAAAATTCCAAAAAGGCAAAAAAAGAGGCGGAACGTATAATAAGGAGTTAGATGTATTCCTTAACCTCGGTTTCGTTTTTTATTACGCGTAATCCGTTCATTGCAAGAGCTTTCATTTCGTCTTCGCCGGGATATACATGTACGGGTGCCAAACGGTGCACATACGAAATAATTTGGTTCACGAAATACTTGTCGTGGGCAATACCCCCGGTAATAAGTATGCCGTCGATTTCAAATTCCAAAACCGAGCCCATGGCACCAATCTCTTTTGCCACCTGATAAGCCATGGCATCGTAAACCTCTTTTGCTTTTTTATCGCCCGCTTCGGCACGTTGCTCCACTTCGTAAGCACTGTTTGTGCCGAGATAAGCGACCAAACCGCCTTCGCCTTTAATCATTTTCAACACCTTTTTCAAATCGTATTTACCGCTGAAACAGAGCCTTGCAAAATCGCCCATGGGTAATGTGCCGCTACGTTCGGGCGAAAAGGGTCCGTCGCCGTCAAGCCCTTGATTTACATCAATAACCCTTCCTTTTTTGTGTGCACCCACAGTGATACCGCCTCCGAGATGAACCACTATCAAGTTCAGTTCTTCATACTTCTTCATTATTGATTTTGCGTGCTGGCGGGCAACCGCTTTTTGGTTGAGAGCATGAAAAATAGAACGGCGCGGAAGTAACGGATGTCCCGAATATCGAGCAAGCGGATTCAACTCGTCAACAACGACGGGATTTACGATATATGCTTTGGCATTGGGCAACGAACGGGCAATATCCCAAGCAATAAGCCCTCCCAAATTACTTGCATGTTCGCCGTATTTACAACTTCGTAAATCCTCGAGCATCTTATCGTTTACGGCAATAACCCCCGACTCTACAGGTTTCAAAAGACCACCTCTGCCCATTACCACCCGTATCAAATCGAGCCTGATATCAGCCTTTTTCAACTGTTCCAATATCAAATTTTTCCTGAATGAAAACTGTTCGGTAATGATATCGAATTTTGAGAGTTCCTTTGAATTGTGATTTATAGTTTTCACAAAAAGAGGGTTGCTTCCCACATACACTGCTATTTTAGTCGAGGTTGAACCGGGGTTTATTGCCAAAATGCGAATATCGTCGTTCATTTTAAAAGATATTTGTCAAATGTTATTTTGCCGACAAAGCAGCCAAGGCAATGGAATAGAGTTTTGTTTTTATGCTGTCGCCACGCGACGACAATACAGCCGGCACACGCGCTCCTACAACAATAGCCCCTTGTTCACCTTTTGCCAGTTTGGTATTGGCTTTATAAAAAACATTGCCCGATTCAATATTAGGGAACACCAAACAATCGGCATCGCCGGCAACATCGCTTTTCAGTTTTTTTATTTCGGCACTCTCTTTATCTATGGCAACATCAAGAGCAAGAGGTCCGTCAACAAAAGCACCTTTTATCTGTCCCCTGTCGGCCATTTTCGAAATTATTGCCGCATCAACACAAGCCTGCATTTTCATGGATACTTGCTCGGTAGCAGCAATAAGCGCCACTTTCGGCTTTTCTATACCCAATGAGTGTGCCACTGAAATAAGATAATTTGTAATTGCTATTTTCTCTTTTATCTCGGGGGCAGGTATTATTGCCACATCTCCTATTATCAGCAATTTGTGATAATTTGAGTTTTCCATAACGGTAACATGACTCAAAACAGCTCCCTGATTCATCAAACCGTTCTCTTTATTCAAAATAGCCCTCATATATTTATCGGTACTCACAAGCCCTTTCATAAGCAAATTCCCTTTGCCTTCGTTTATTATCGCCACTGCTTTACGAGCCGCCTTCATCTCGTCGGGCTCATGCACTATCTCAAATTTTGAAATATCTATGCCTCCTGATTTGCAAACCGAAGCTATAACATCTCTATCTCCGACCAAAGTAGCCGAAACAATGCCCATATCAACAGCCTGTGAAACGGCCCCCACGGTATGCGAGTCGTTGGCAAAAGCTGCCACTAACCTTTTGTTTTCGTGCTTTTTAAGCACCTCAAACATGTCGTCAAGTCGTTTTATCATCTTTGATTTTTTTATCCTGTTAAATTTTTAACAAAAATATAAATAATTATTCACAACAGATGTTAAATAACATGAATTCATTATAAATATTACTTTTGTCAAAGGCAATACGGGCGTGGTTGTTAAAAAAAATCGTTTATGATTAAAAAAGAAAAGGGTGTCAGAGGTGCAATTGTATTTGCAAATGCCAAAATAAATATCGGATTATCGGTACTCGGCAAACGGGCAGACGGTTTTCACAACATAGAAACGGTAATGTATCCGGTAAATATATTCGATGTAATAGAGTGGCATGTTTCAACAAAATTTTCAATTGAGACTTACGGCTTAAAAATTTATTCGAACGGAAAAGGGGGAGAAAATTTAATAGAAAAAGCATACAAATTGTTAACCCGCCAATTCGATATTCCGCCGTTGAAAATATGTTTATTGAAAAATATTCCGGCAGGGTCGGGGCTTGGAGGCGGTTCGGCGGATGCGGTATTTTTTATAAAAAGCATAAACAGGGCTTTCGGCCTGAAAATGGACAATACCGATATGGAGAAAATATCGTTGGAAACTGGTAGTGATTGTCCGTTTTTTGTAAAAAACATTCCGGCATTTGTAAGCGGACGCGGTGAAAAAATTACCGGCCTAAACCACTTTTTAAAAGGATACCGTATTATTGTCGTTTTTCCGGACATTAAAACCGATACCGGGGATTTATACGGTAAAATTCAAAAATACGGCACGTCATTGAATTATGAAAAAATAGCCGGAACAAATCCCGCCGGGTGGAGCGATTTTGTCTTTAACGATTTCGAAAGTATTCTTTTCGAAAAATATCACCGTTTGGGGGAAATAAAAGACAAATTATACAAATCGGGGGCATTGTATTGTTCGTTAACGGGAAGCGGTTCGGCTGTTTACGGAATATTCAAAGAGGAACCCGCCTCGTGGAGGAACAGTTTCCCCGGAAATTACCTGACATTCAAATTGAAAATGTAATTTTTTATTTTCTGGATCTTTTACGCCGTTCGCGTGCTTCCTTTACAAGATACTCTTCTATTGCCATGGTCATCGAAGGCGCTGTTTTCGTAGGAGCGGCAATGTCAAGGCGCAAACCGTTTTCCTTAACGGCTTTGGTGGTTGTAGGACCGAAAGCCCCTATAAGTTTTTCGCCCTGTTCGAAATCGGGGAAGTTTTGAAAAAGAGATTTTATCCCGGCAGGACTGAAAAAGACCAACAAATCGTACGAATTAATATCAAGATGAGATAAATTTGCAGCTACGGTTCTGTATATTATTCCACGGGTATAGTTTATCTTTTCTTTGTCAAGCATGTCAAACATGCTCTGTTTATGAATGTCGGACGAGGGAACAAAAAATTTCTCTTCGGGGTGTTTTCTTATCACATCCATCAAATCGGCAAAAGTCTGTTTCCCGAAAAAAGTTTTTCTCTTTCTGTACTGAATGTATTTTTGCAAATAGTAGGCCGTGGATTCCGAAATACAAAAATATTTCATCGAAGCAGGAATCTCGTATCGCAACTCTTTTGCTATTCTGAAAAAATGATCAACGGCATGACGGCTTGTAAGAATAACGGCGGTATGCCCGTACAAACTCTGTTTATTCATTCTGAATTCCTTGGAAGAAATCCCTTCAACGGAAATAAACTTTTCAAAATCGATCTTTAAATTGAAGTTTTTACTCAACTCGCCGTATGGCGACTTTTCAAAATCTGCCGGTTTTGGTTGAGAAACTAATATGGTTTTTACTTTCAATGTCCCCTGTTTTTATTAACAATCCTATCTTATTGACAGTGTATCTGTTATGAAATTTTCCAACCCCTATAAAACATTCAAACTCAAAAACTTTATCACTACTGTAAGCGGTAAAATTTCAAGGGTGCAAAGATATAAAAATATTTGAAATCCCGAAACGGGAAAATTTTTAACGGCTACGACAATAAATATCATAATTTTTAAAACAAAAAACAATGCGAAAACCGACAAAGATATTTCCAGCCAAATTACGGAAGAGGTATATAAGTATATTAACATCAAGGGTAAAAGAATTATTCCGGTAATGTGCCATAGATAATTATTTATCCTCAAATGCACCCTCGTAATCATCTCTTGCCCCAAAATTTTGTTTACCGCCGCTATGATGATGTTTAAAAAAATAACATATGCCAATAAAAACAACACAATATATGCAAACAGAGTTATAAAGTTGATTTTTAGAGAAATATCAGGCACAAAATTCAAAACGGAAAGATAAAAGAGAATTGATGATGCTACAAGAAAATTAATAAAAAAGATGGACGATAATACGACCCCCTGCCCCGATGCAACAGATTCATAAAAATACTTTTTCCATTTATCAACCGAAAATACCATGGCGAAAATCTCCGGCACTCTTCCCGAAGAGATAAAATTTATTATGGCAACCGTCCCCGCCATTGCCAAAAGCACCAACAACAACCACTCGTGCTGGGCATGAACCAAAGGTTCGGGCTCTATGGACGAGGTGTTACTTCCGACAAATGCCGTATTTCCGGCAATGGTGCCGGCAATACCGGTAACACTGTCGGACAATCCCTCATAGGCATCTCCCATTAACGTTAAAGTATCTACATTGATAACACTATTGAAACAAAACAATATCAATATTCAGGTTTTATTAATGTTTATTCAATTTAATTAATAATATATATTTTTTGTTAAAAATTTAACAATATATTTATAGGTGCAACAAAATTAGTAATACTTTTGCACAAAAAACATTTACAATAAAACAATGGATTTAATAGATAAAATTCACAACATGGCGGTAAAAGCGGGAAAAACCATAGTGTTGCCCGAGGGTACCGAAGAGCGTACCTTAAAAGCCGCCAACTATGCCATAGAACACAATCTGGCAAAGATAATTTTGCTCGGAAACAAAGAGGAGATAAAAAGTCTTGCCGGAAAATTCAACCTGAACAGCATTGAAGAAGCCACAATTATCGACCCCGCAAACAATCCGGACAAAGAGGATTACGCCAACAAGCTTGTTGAATTGAGGAAGAAAAAGGGATTAACTTACGAACAAGCCGTCAAGTTGGTTGAAGACCCATTGTATTTGGGTACATTAATAATCAAAGAGGGCAAAGCCGACGGCGAAGTGGCAGGTGCGGCAAATGCCACAGGCGACGTATTACGTCCTGCTTTTCAAATTATAAAAACTTTGCCGGGTGTATCCTCGGTTTCGGGTGCTTTTATTATGATTTTGAAAGATAAAAAATGGGGCGACGACGGCATTCTCGTATTTGCCGATTGCGCGGTAAATCCCGACCCTTCGGTTCAAGAACTTGCCGAAATTGCCGTCGAAACGGCACGTACAACAAAGAGCATTGCAGGGCTTGAACCCCGTGTTGCCATGCTCAGTTTCTCAACAAAAGGAAGTGCCAAACACGAAAAGGTAGACAAAGTTGTTGAGGCATTGAAAATTGCCCGGCAAATGTCGCCTGCACTGAAAATCGACGGCGAATTGCAAGCCGATGCGGCAATAGTGGAAGCAATAGGAAAGAAAAAAGCTCCGGGGTCCGAAATAGCAGGCAAAGCCAACGTATTGATATTCCCATCGCTCGAATCGGGCAACATAGCATACAAACTCGTTCAACGCCTTGCCGGTGCCGAAGCCGTAGGTCCCGTTTTGCAAGGTTTGGCAGCCCCCATAAACGACCTTTCGCGCGGGTGCTCGGTGGAAGACATCATTAATATGATTGCCATTACAGCAAATCAAGCGGCAGGATTATATTCGTAACATCATAAACAGAGAATAACGCAAAAGACAAAAAAAATGAGCGATTTAGTTCAATTCAGCCTCGGTAACAGGCTCAAAATAAAAGGAAATATCCAAACCGTAGGTATCATAGGATGCGGTAGCGTAGGGCAAGTAATCACCCGCATTATCGCCCAACACGGTATGGATGTGATTTTTCTCGACGTATCGAAAAAAAGAATCAAAGAGATTTTCGCCGATATCGAAACCCAACTCGACGACGTAATAGCACATTGGGGCATAACACCTTCGGAAAAGAAACTTATCCTGTCGCGCATCTCCGGAACCACCAAAATGGCGGATTTGAAAGATTGCGACCTGGTACTGGAAACCATTAGTTCCAGACAAAAAGGCACTCTCATAGAGATGAGACAAGAACTATTTAAAAAGGTGGAAAAGGTTGTAAAAAAAGAGACCATAATATCCTCCGACCTTTCAACTCTCATGATTTCTGACCTGTCGAAAGTACTCAAACATCCCGAACGCTCAATAGGATTGCATTTCATAGAGCCAATCGACAAAACAACAATAGTTGAGGTGGTTCGCGGATTGAAAACCAGCGACGAAGTTTACGAAAAAACAGTCCGCTTTCTTAAAATGATAAACCGGAATGCCGTTTCCATTAACGAATCGCCGGGGAATATAAGTACCCGCATGTTAATACCCCTCATTAACGAAGCTTGCGAAATATTAATGGAAGGTGTGGCTTCGGTACCCGACATCGACGAAACAATGAAAGAGACAACAGGTTATGTTTACGGCCCCTTTGAAATAGCCGACCGAATTGGCCTGGATAAAATTTTAAAATATATGGACAACCTGTTTCAAGAATTCGGCGATAAAAAGTACAAAGCTTCCCCTATTATAAAAAGGCTGGTAAGAGCCAACTACCTCGGTGTGCAAACGTGTAAAGGATTTTACAACTATTGCAACAAACACGGCAAACCCATCGGAAATACAATATCGTGTGCAATAATACATTAACACAGAAAAAAAACAAAACAATTACGGATATGAATTTTACTAATCGTATTACATTTCATACAGCGGTTATAAAATCCGTATTGAAACAAAGCTGTTTTAAAACGTGCTGAAATCACGCAGCGGCTTTATATTTTAAAATTTACAAAAAAAAGAGAGATGAAAATCATAGTAATAAATTGCGGCAGTTCATCAATAAAATATGAGCTTTTCGACATGCCAAAAGCCGAGGTTTTGGCAAAAGGTTTGGTTGAAAAAATAGGACTCAAAGGCAGTGCTATAAAACATTGGCGTAACGACGGACTGGAAGAGAAAATAGAAGGCGAAATACTCGACCACCAGCAAGGAATAGAGTACCTGCTCGGAGTGTTGATAAGCAAAGAGTACGGCAGCTTGAAAGATCTTAACGAGATAAATGCCGTAGGACACCGCGTGGTTCATGCGGCCGAAGAGTTTAGCGGCAGTGTACTTATTACCGAAGAGGTTGTAAAAGCTCTGGAAAAATCAACCGAACTTGCCCCGTTGCACAACCCGCCGAACCTCAAAGGTATTTATGCCATGACACAACTTCTTCCCGAAGTGCCTCAAGTGGGGGTTTTCGATACCGCTTTTCACCAAACAATGCCCGAGCATGTTTACCTTTACGGAATACCTTATGTTTTGTACGAAAAATACAAGGTTAGACGTTACGGTTTTCACGGCACAAGCCACAAATACGTTTCATCGCGGGCTTGCGAAATACTAAATGCCGACATTAAAAAACAAAAAATAATCACTTGCCACCTCGGTAACGGCTCTTCCGTCACGGCAATTAAATATGGTAAATCGTTCGATACCTCCATGGGAATGACTCCCACCGAAGGTTTGATTATGGGCACTCGTACCGGAGATATCGACCCGGGAACACTCCTGTTTATAGCCGAAAAAGAGAAAACAAGTATCAACTACACAAGGATTTTGATTAATAAATTCTCGGGAATGCTTGGAATATCGGGAGTTTCGTCGGATATGCGCGATATTGAAAATGCCGCAAAAGCGGGAAATCACCGCGCCAAAGTGGCACTCGACATGTTTGCTTACAGAGTTAAAAAATATATAGGCGCTTATGCGGCGGCTCTCGAAGGTTTCGATATTCTCGTCTTTACGGGTGGTATAGGCGAAAACGACATCCGGACAAGAAAAAGTATTTTGGCGGGATTGGAATTTCTGGGAATTAAAACGGACAAGGAAAAAGAGAATATAAGAGGTAAAGAGACTATATTGTCCGCACCCGATTCCAAAGTAAAAGTACTCGTTGTACCAACAAAAGAAGAACTTATGATTGCTAAGGACACCTACGAAATCGTTGAATCTAATAAATAATAAAGCTATGGATCTGGAAAAAAAAGTATTGGAAGAAATTAAAACGGCAATGCGTGCAAAAAACAGAGTGGCACTCGAAGCATTAAGAGCTATCAAATCGGCAATCCTCCTGGAAAAAACCAGCGGAAAAGGAGGTGAAATCACCGGAGAAACCGAAATAAAACTATTGCAAAAACTGGTAAAACAACGTAAAGAATCGGCCGCTATCTACCGTCAACAAAACCGCGACGAATTAGCAGAAGTTGAAGAAAAACAAGCTGCCGTAATTGAAAAATTCTTGCCGGAACAGCTCTCGGAAGAAGAACTGGAACCAATTATCAAAAAAATTATTGACGACACCGGCGCCACATCCATTAAAGAGATGGGAAAGGTAATGGGTATAGCATCAAAACAACTTGCCGGTAAAGCCGATAACCGTACCATTTCGGTTTTGGTAAAAAAACTGCTAAACGGATAACCACACTGAAACAAACCGACTGACAACACTCCATTGTCAGACGTAAAAACAACCCCGTTTTTCCCTGCTTAACGGATTAAAAACAAATTATCCGGCAAAAATCAAAAACCGGCGACACTCTTTTAAAGGCAGTCATAACTTACGGAACTCTTTACACCGCTAATAAATAACATAGCCGCCAAAATTCCATATTCTTTTTTGACTTTTAACAACACGTGGGCAACACTTTTCGCGGCTAAAACCAAATAAATTTCGAATATCTTCTCATTTCA
>Ga0256914_1004717_pt1 | contig 10101 bp, 9 predicted proteins | sample HulkmetaG_FD_191571 | JGI IMG/M metagenome (GOLD analysis project Ga0256914, IMG submission 191571) | Hydrothermal chimney microbial communities from Main Endeavour vent field at the Juan de Fuca Ridge, Pacific Ocean - Hulk | ecosystem: Environmental > Aquatic > Marine > Hydrothermal vents ...
CTTTTTTCTCTCCCAGGGCAGGCAGTACCTGCCCCTCATGCTGAAGGCCGGCCTGATGGGTCAGCGTATCTACCTGGCCGCGACTGCCCTCGGCCTGGGCTGCAGCGGGCTCGGGGCCTTCTACGACCGGGAGACTGCAGACTTTCTGGATACCGAGGCCATGGTCCTCTATGCCATGGCCGTGGGCAGGTGACCGCCAGGCCGCTTCCCCAGCCCGGTCAGGATGTCAGGGACGCCCTAGCCAGGAAGTCCCGCAGATCGGTCTTTCGGTCCGTGAGGCCGATCTTGCCCCTGATCCGGCTGCGATACCGTTCCACGGTCCTCGGAGAGACCCGCAACAGCCTGCCGATGTCGGAACTGTTCTTTCCCTGCATGACCAGGTCGGCGACAAGGATCTCCCTGGGGGTAAGGTTCCAGAGGGGATTGGCCAGCTTTTCTCCCTGCAGGGGCGCGTCCAGCCGCTCCCGGATGAGGGCCAGATATTCCAGGTGCCGTTCATCGTCCAGTTCCGCTGCCAGGAGATTCAGGTAAGGCAGGACCAGCTGCTTCAGCTGTCCGGCCACGGCCTCTTCCAGCTCAGCCCTGGCGGATTGCTGCCGGTTGACCAGCACCCGGAGGGCGATGTTGCTCTGTTCGATCTCCAGATTCTTGCGCTGCAGCTCGGCGTTGCGCCGTTCCAGGGCCATGGTCCGCTCCGCCACCCGCTGCTCCAGGATACCGGCCAGTTCCCGGACCTGCTCCAGGGCAGTCTTCAGCTCCTGCTGTTTCTTCTCCAGGGCAAGATGGGTACCCAGCCGGGCCAGAACCTCGGCCTTGCGGAAGGGCTTGGTGATGTAATCCACGCCGCCGGCCTCGAACCCGGCCAGCCGGTCCTTTTCCTCGTCCAGGGCGGTCAGGAAGACCACCGGAATATGGGCGGTCCGTTCCGTGGCCTTGATCCTGCGGCAGACCGTGAACCCATCCATGCCAGGCATCATCACATCCAGAAGGATGATATCCGGCAGCGTGTGAGCAAGCAGTTCCAAGGTCTGTTCTCCACTTTCCAGGACCCGCACATCCAAATCCTGGTCCTGAAGAAAAGAGTAGAGCACCTTCAGGTTGGCCTGCTGATCGTCGACGATCAGCACCATGTCTCTTCCGTTTTCACCCATGGTCCTTTCTGCACTCTTCGATGAACTGTTCGATCAATCCCAGCTGAAACTCCTCGGCCAGGGAACCGACCTTTTCGACAAACCGCCCGTACGTCCCGGACTGATCGCCTGCCAGCGCCCGGATCTTTGTCGTAATGCCGGTTATGTCGCCCACCTGTACCAGGGCGAGCAGTTCCTCCAGGACCGGGGCGGGAGGACAGGTGAACCGTTCCTCCTCGTGATCCGCCCCGCGGTCTTCCCGGTAGAGGAGGCAGATGTCAAGCTGAGCGGCCAGAACCTCCAGCAGCTCGGAGACCACGAAGGGCTTGACGATGTAGCCGGCAAAGAGATCGGCAAGTTCGTACTCTTCCAGGAGAATGCTGTCCGCCGGCGTGGCCGAGATGGCAATGACCGGGATATCGCTGAACTCGCGGTGGCTCCGCAGCCGTTCGGTCAGGGCTAAACCGTCCTCGTCCGGCATGCGCAGGTCCATCAGTATGGCATCCGGTCCAAACCGCCGGCACTGGGCAAGCACCTCCTCTCCACAAGCGGCCTCGGCCACCAGAAAGTCGCACCCCTTCAGGGTATCGGCCAGGACAGCCCGGTTGGCGGAACTGTTGTCCACGATCAGGATCTTCTTTTTCCCGCCGCCGTCCTTTTCATAGCCGGTGACGATCCGCATGCCCATTTCCTGGGCCGCGGCCCTGTTTTTCAGTTCCACTTCCATGCTGAAAGAGAAGCGGCTGCCCGGCCCTTGGCCGGCCGGGGGATCCTGGTGCACCGGGCTGACCAGGAGCAGTTCACCGCCCAGGAGGCCGACCAGTTTCCGGCTGATGGACAACCCCAGTCCGGATCCCTGGGAATAGAGAAGGCGCTCCCCGCCCTGCTGAAATGGTTCGAAGATCTTCTCCTGCATATCCGGGGCGATGCCACTGCCGCTGTCCTCGACCGTCACGCTCATGACCGCCCGTTGACCGGTCCGGGGCTGCACCCTGATGCTCAGCAGGCAGTAGCCCCTGGCCGTGAACTTGATGGCATTGGAGAGCAGGTTCAGGATGACCTGCCGCAGACGGAGCTCATCGACCACCACATAGGCCGGGGTATTCTCCAGGAGCTCGCAGCGAAATGACACCCCCTTCCGCTCGGCCTTGGGGCGGAATATCTCCTCGATTTCCCGGAGAAACTCGGCAAGACGGATTTCCGTGGGTACCAGCTCCATCTTGCCGGCCTCGATCTTGGACAGGTCCAGAATCTCGTTGATGAGCTGCAGAAGATGATGACCGGCCTGGTGCATGGTCCTGATACCGCTCTGCTGCTGGGGACCGAGGGAGCTGTCGGCAATGAAAAGCTGGGTGTACCCGAGGATGACGTTTAAGGGAGTGCGCAGCTCGTGGCTCATGTTGGAGAGAAACACCGACTTGGCCTGGCTGGCCGCCTCCGCCGTCTCGGCAAGCTCTTCGGCCCGGGCAAGGGCTTCCTCCAGCCGTCTGTTGGCCCTGACCAGTTCCGCCTTGGCCTCTTCCTGCTCCGTGATATCCCGGATGATCTCCATCTTGCAGACACTGCCGTCCGGATCGGTCAGGGGCACGGCCACAATATCGAAGGTCCGGCCGTCCGGGGTGGTGGGCTGATACTTGATGGTCCGTCCCTCTTCGACCACCTCCCGAAGACGGCAATAGCCGCAGGGGCTTTTCCGGCCGGCCACGGCCCGGTAACAGATCTTGCCCCGCTGGTCGCCGTACCAGGCCCTGAGGGTGGAGTTCATATCCCGGATGCGATAGGCTCCATCCACGACAAACAGCCCCATGCCGATATCGTCGATGGCCTGCAGATACCGCTGCAGCAGATCCCTGCTTGCCTCCAGTTCCCGCTCCATCTCGAGACGCCCGGGGATTTCCACCAGGGTGCCGTTGCTGACCGGCTCCCCGTCGTGCCGACCGGCAGTTCCCCAGACCATGGCAGGGAAAATCCGTCCGTCCCGCCGTACACAGCGTATGCTGGCCGGTTCCAGCACCTCTGGGGCGGAGTTTCCGTCCAGATGGCGGCAAAGGACCTCCCGGTCCTCCGGAATGACCAGCTCGGAAAAACCGATCCTGTTTTTCATCTCTTCGGGGGAATAGCCGAACATGGCGGCCATGGCCGCATTGACGTGACAAAAGCGACCATCCTGGACGATCCAGACCCCGAACCTGGACTCATCCATGGATCCGCTGTCCCTAAACGGAGACAATGGCGGGGGATTGTTCATGGTTGTCTGCTCCTGAACATACAGCCGGAAAAGATCACCGGAAGGCGAAAGAGGAGTCGCCTGAAAAATCAGCTTCTGAAATAATGATATAATTTCTGGGAAAAATGACAAGAACAGTTCGGAAACAGTTTCTCTTTTCGACCAGGGAGAACGCAAGGCAGCCAGCCAACCGTCTCCGGCCCTCGGAAAAGACTTGCTCCGGAGTGTCCGATTTGCTACAAGGTGGTAGCGGCCTTTTCGCACCGGAGATTCGTCATGCCCCTGCTGAACCAGTTCGAGACATACCTGCAGACCTCGCTGCTGCTTTCCATGGCAGCCGCATACCTCGGCGGCCTGCTGGCCAGCCTGACCCCCTGCGTCTACCCCATGATTCCCATAACCGCAGGAGTGGTGGCCAACTCCAACCTGGGCGGCTCCCGCCTGCGCAGTTTTCTGCTTTCCCTGGTCTACGTGAGCGGGATGGCGTTCACCTATGCCGGCCTGGGTATCTTTGCCGCAGCCACGGGCCGATTTTTCGGCAGCGTCAACACCAGTCCCTGGACCCTGATCCTGGTGGGCAACATCATCCTGGCCCTGGGACTGAGCATGCTCGATGTCTTCACCCTGCCCTCGTTTTCTCCGGGTGGCTCCTCCAGGCTGCGGGGCTGGACCGGTGTCTTTCTCTTCGGCCTGACCTCCGGCCTGGTCGCCGGGCCGTGCACGGCCCCGATCCTGGGCGTGCTCCTGACCTATGTGGCCTCCACCGGCAACCTGCTCCAGGGCGGGCTGCTCCTCTTTGTCTTCGCCTTCGGCATGGGAGCCATCCTGCTGGTGGTAGGCACCTTTTCCGGCCTGCTGAGCGCCATTCCCCGGTCCGGCACCTGGATGGTCAAGATCAAGAAACTGCTGGGCCTGGCCATGCTTGTCCTGGCTGAATATTTTTTTATCAGGGCCGGCATGGCCCTGATGTAGATGTCAACCATGTCTTCCGGAGTCAACATGATACACCATCGTTCCATCCTCCTGGCCCTTGCCCTGATCCTTCTTTTCTGCTCCCCGCTCCTGGCCGTATCGCCGGGCGACCGGCTCGTACCGTTCACGGCCCGGGACATGGAGGGAAACGATGTGGACCTGGCCGCCATCATCGGCAAAAAGCCGGTCATGCTCGTCTTCTGGGCCTCCTGGTGTCCCAACTGTTTCCGGGAAGTCCCCAAGGTCAATGCGCTGTTCAAACGGTTTGGAGGCCAGGGCATGGCCTTTCTCGGCATCAACGTCGGCTATAACGACTCGGAAGACAAGGCAAGGATGTTCATGAAGAACAGCAAGATGGAGTACCCGGTCATCTTTGACGGCAAGCACGTCATCACCGGGCAGTATGCGGTGCGCGGTGTGCCGACCATTGTCCTGGCGGACCGGCAGGGCAAGGTGGTCCGGGTGGACTTCACCGTGCCCGAGATCAGCGATGCACTGTACAGCGAACTGAGCCGCTGAGGAGAAGAGGCAACCACCTCTGTACGGCTTGCTGCAGAAGACCGGCCTCCTGTCTGATTCCTGGAGGCCGGTCCGGCGGCCTGCCTCAGGATACCGGCTCGAGCCTATCGCCCCGCCTGAGGATCCCGCCGCTGATCACCCTGGCAAAGATCCCTTCCCTGGGCATGATGCAGTCGCCCACCTGCTGAAAGATGGCGCAGCCCTTGTGGCATTTCTTGCCGATCTGGGTCACCTCCAGTTCCACGGAACCGCTCCTCAGCCTGGTTCCCACCGGCAGGCTGGCCAGGTCGATACCGCTGGTGGTGATGTTCTCGGCAAAGGCTCCGGGTTCCAGCTCCAGTCCCTTCCTGCGCATGAACTCGATGGCCTCCTCTGCCAGCAGACTCACCTGGCGATGCCAGGGACCGGCATGGGCATCGCCCTCGATCCCGTGCCCGACGCTGAGTGTTACCTGCTCCACCGGTTCCTTGTTGACACCTTTTTTGGCGCTGATATTGAGCGACACCACAGTTCCCACGATATAACCTCCTCGATTTGGTTTTTGGCTCCCGGGACGATTCCCTCCCCGCCCGATGCCGGTATTGTGCGACAAGTTTTCTTCTCAGGATATCCACCCCGTGCCTGCGGCAGGATGTTCCGCCCGGGGCGACCCTGAACGAACATCCCAATCTTTCACGACATCCTGGTATTATTCGGTTTCTGCCGGCTCAGCCGCCAGCTCCGTGCTCAGGTATCGCTCCCCGGTATCGGGGAGGACGACCACCAGGCATCGGCCCTGGTTACCGGGCCGGGCGGCCACCACCTCGGCCGCCGCCCCTGCCGCTCCGGAGGAGATACCGCAGAATATCCCCTCCTGGCCGGCAAGTTTCCTGGCCGTGACCAGGGCATCCTCGTCAGTGACGGAGATCACCTCGTCCAGCAGATTCCGGTCAAGGACCGGGGGCACGAAACCAGCCCCGATCCCCTGGATCTTGTGCGGCCCGGGCCGCCCTCCCGAAAGCACGGGCGAAGCGGCCGGCTCGACGCCGATTATCCGCACATCGGGATTCTTCTCGCGCAGGAACCGTCCCACCCCGGTTATGGTGCCGCCGGTTCCGATCCCGGCCACGAACAGGTCCACCCGGCCGCCGCATGCGGCCCAGATCTCCGGCCCGGTTGTCCGGTAATGACACGCCGGGTTGGCCGGGTTGGCAAACTGGTCCGGCATCCAGCTGTCGGCAATGGTCCGGCAGAGTTCGCGCGCCCGCTCCACAGCGCCCCGCATGCCCTCGCCACCCGGGGTGAGCACCAGCTCAGCCCCAAGGTAACGCAGCAGCCTGCGCCGCTCCACACTCATGGTTTCCGGCATGGTGAGCACCAGCCTGTAGCCGCGCCTGGCGCAGACAAAGGCCAGGCCGATGCCGGTATTGCCGGAGGTTGGCTCGATGACCGTTACCCCGGGCCCCAGCATACCGGCCTCCTCGGCCGCATCGATCATGGCCACCGCGATCCGGTCCTTGACGCTGGACAGGGGGTTGGCGGATTCCAGCTTGGCCAGGATTTCCGCCCCGTCCGCACCACCGAACCTGGCTAGGCGGACAAGTGGGGTTCTGCCGACACACCGGCTGATGTCCTCACACAGCATGCTGCTCCTCCTTTCCGGACTGCTTACCGATATAGACCAGTTCGGGCTGTTTCAGGATAACCTTGGTATCCGGTGCCACACTCTCGGTCAGCCAGACATTGCCGCCAATGATGGACCGGGCCCCGATGACCGTTTCCCCGCCCAGGATGGTGGCATTGGCATAAAGGATGACATCGTCCTCTATGGTTGGGTGGCGGCGGGTGTTGCGCAGGAGATGACCGGCATTGCGGGGCAGCGAGAGCGCCCCCAGGGTGACGCCCTGATAGATGCGGACCCGACTGCCGATCCGGGTGGTGGCGCCGATGACCACCCCGGCCCCGTGATCGATGAAAAAGGAATCACCGATCTCGGCGGCAGGGTGGATGTCGATGGCGGTACGATGGTAGGCATGCTCGCTCATGATGCGCGGTATGATGGGCACGTCGAGACGGATGAGCTCATGGGCCAGTCGATAGACAAAGATGGCGTACAGGCCGGGATAACTGAAAATCACCTCGTCCGCGTTGGCGGCCGCAGGGTCGCCCTCGAGGGCCGCCCGGATGTCCAGCTCCAGGAGCTCCCGGATGGCGGGCAGCCGGTCGATGAAACGGCCGGCACTTTGGTAGCTCCGCTCTCCGCAGCGGCTGCACGACTGGTCGTGACGGAGGCAGTCGTGGCGGATGGCGGCATTGATCTGCCTGGCAAGATTCTCGCAAAACCGGGTCAGGTTCTCGCCCAGGTGATACTCCAGGCTCTGGGCCGAGAGCATCATCTCGGTGAAATACCCGGGAAAGAGAATCTGCTGGGCCTGGCGGACAAGATCCACCACCTCCTGTTTTGAGGGAATGGGCACCGGTTCGATGTGACTGGACCATTTCCGGCTGCTGAAGCCCTGGCTCAGTTTCCTGACAATACGGGACACCGGCGGGGCCGTCTCGCCGGTCGGCCGGATCTCGCTCCTGCACTCTCCACTGATCAACTCTTTCCTGCCCATGGTCTACTTTCAGCTCCTTCAGATGTTTCGCAGCATCATGATGCCGTAGGTGGCCCGCAGGTTGGTCATCCTGGTGACGACGTGTCCCCTGCGGTCGTGATGATGGGTGTTGATGGCCAGTTCCCGTTCCAGGCCGATGGACGCCTTTCGGAGAAACCGTTTGAAATCGCGGATGGTGATCACCCGGATGTTGGGCGTGTCATACCACTCGTGGGGCAGCTGCTCCGTGACCGGTGCCCGGCCGGTGAGGAGGAGATAGAGGCGGCAGCGCCAGTGTCCGAAGTTGGGGAAGCTGACGATCACCCTGTTGCCGATGCGGAGAAGTTCCTGGAGCAGCTCCCTGGGGTGCATGACCTGCTGCAGGGTCTGGCTCAGGACCACCACGTCGAAATAGCGATCCGGATAGTCGGCCACCTCCTGCCGGAAATCGCCCTGGAGGACGCTCAGGCCCCGCTCGATACAGAATGCCGCCCTGGTCTCGTCCAGTTCGATACCCGTACCCTGGACCTCTTTGCTGGTCTGCAGGTGGAGCAGCAGGTCGCCGTTGCCGCAGCCCAGGTCCAGGACCCGGGAGCCGGGCCGGATCCAGGAGGCGATGACCTGGAGATCGAACCGCATGGATTCAGACTTCATGGGCGATCCGGTCCAGAAAGCCGCCGACCAGGCGGTTCAGGCGGTCGTTGGGCATGAGAAAGGCGTCGTGACCCCACTGGGCGTCGATCTCGCAGAAACTGACATCGCAGCCGTTCTTTTTCAGCATCGAGACGATGGCCCGGGACTGGTAGGTGGGATAGAGCCAGTCCGACGTGAACGAGATGACCAGGAAGCGGATGTCCCGGAGCCGCTCCTGCACCAGGCTGGAACCGTCGCCTGCCTCCAGGTCGAAGTAGTCTGCCGCCTTGGTGATGTAGAGCAGGGAGTTGGCGTCGAACCGGCGGACGAACTTGGTCCCCTGGTGGCGGAGATAGCTTTCCACCTGGAAGTCGCAGGCAAAATCGTAGGAAAGGCGTTTCCTGTTCTGCAGCCGGCGGCCGAACTTCTCCCGCATGGATTCGTCCGAAAGATAGGTCACATGGCCGATCATCCGGGCTATGGCCAATCCCAGCTTGGGACCGGGCCCGTCATAGTAGTCGCCGTTTTTCCACTCCGGATCGGCCATGATGGCCTGGCGGGCGATCTCGTTGAAGGCTATGGCCTGGGCCGAGTGACGGGTGGTGGTGGCCAGGGGGATGGCTGCCGCCACCCTCTCCGGATACTCCACGCACCAGCGCAAAACCTGCATGCCGCCCACCGAGCCGCCGATCACGGCCATCAGCCTGTCTATACCCAGATGATCGATGAGCCGTTTCTGGGCCCGTACCATGTCCCTGATGGTCACCATGGGAAAGTCGCTTCCATAGGGCCGCCCGGTTGCCGGGTTGATGGACGAGGGACCGGTGGACCCGCGACAGCTTCCCAGGATGTTGGAACAGATGACATAAAACCGGTTCGTGTCCACCGGTTTTCCCGGCCCGACCATGGTTTCCCACCAGCCGGGGGTGTCGTCCTCCGGCCCGTACCGGCCGGCCACATGGGCATCGCCTGAACAGGCGTGAAGGATGAGGACGGCATTGCTCCGCCGGCAATCGAGTTCACCCAGGGTCTCGTAGGCCAGGGTGACCGGCCCCAACCGGGCGCCGCTGTCCAGCACCATCTCCTCGGGGGGCCGGGCAAAGGTGAAGGTGCCCTTTCTGGCCAGCAGCATCTCGTTCCTGTCCACCGGCTTCCCCACTCCCGCGTTCACATCCTGTCCAGGGCCTGCTCCAGATCGGCCAGGATATCCTCGATATCTTCCAGGCCAACGGAGAGGCGCACCATGGTGTCGGCTATGTCCAGGTGGCGAAGCTCCTCCTCGGTAAAGGAGACGTACTGGCTCGAGGCCGGATGGAGCACCAGGCTCCGGCAGTCTCCCAGGTTCGCCAGGTGGAGGATCATCTGCAACGCGTCGATGAACCGGAAACAGTGATCCTGGCTGTCCAGGAAAAACGTGAGCATGCCGCCGAATCCCCGGCCGGAAAACATCCGTGCCGCGGTCTGGTGGCAGGGATGGCCGGCCAGGCCGGGATAGCAGACCCGGCTCACTTCCGGTCTGGAGGTGAGAAACGCGGCGACCTGCCCGGCATTGTCCATATGACGCTCCATCCGCAGGGCCAGAGTATCCATGCCGATGATGGTCAGATAGGCATGGAACGGCGTCCCAGTGGTACCGAAGTTGATATGGTGTTCGCGCCAGATCCTGTCACGCAGGGCCAGCGGTCCCTTGCGGTCGACAAAGGGGGCAAAGTCGGAAAACCGGCCGCTGCCCAGCCAGTCGAACCGGCCGCAGTCCACCACCAGGCCGCCCACGGCATTGCCGTGACCACTGAGGTACTTGGTGGTGGAGTGGATGACCACATCGGCCCCGAAATCCACCGGCCTGCACAACCAGGGAGAGGCCAGGGTATTGTCCACCACCAGCGGCAACCCGTGGCTGTGGGCCAGGCGGGCCGCCTGCTCCAGGTCGGGGATATCCATGGCCGGATTGCCGATGGTCTCCAGGTAGATGAAGCGCGTCCTGTCGTTGATGGCCCGGCTCATGCCATCAGGATCCAGAGGATCGCAGAGGTGACAGGTGATG
>Ga0256914_1004718_pt1 | contig 10100 bp, 7 predicted proteins | sample HulkmetaG_FD_191571 | JGI IMG/M metagenome (GOLD analysis project Ga0256914, IMG submission 191571) | Hydrothermal chimney microbial communities from Main Endeavour vent field at the Juan de Fuca Ridge, Pacific Ocean - Hulk | ecosystem: Environmental > Aquatic > Marine > Hydrothermal vents ...
GGATCGAACCTCGTCGTCACAGCCCATATCACCTCCCTCATATCGTGAACGTTCACGTCATCGTCCACGACTATCACGATCTTCGTTAAGGAGAGCATGCCCATGCTCCATAGGGCGAACATGACCTTCTTCGCGTGCCCCGGATACCTCTTCCTTATGGACACTATCGCCAAGTTGTGGAAGCATGCCTCAACTGGAAGATTTATGTCCACGATTTCGGGATGTATCATCCTGATGAGTGGAAGGAATATTCTCTCGGTCGCTTTTCCAAGCCAAGCGTCCTCCATCGGAGGTTTTCCCACTACCGTCGCGTGGTATATGGGATCCTCCCGGTGGGTTATGCACGTTACGTGGAAGACCGGATAGGGCTCTGGAGGTGTGTAATAGCCAGTGTGATCTCCGAACGGCCCTTCTACTCTTAGCTCATCGACCTTCACATATCCCTCGAGCACTATTTCAGCGTTTGCCGGAACGAGCAAATCCACAGTCTCGCACTCAACCATCTTCACCCTCTCCCTTCTTATGAATCCCGCAAACGCGAACTCGCTTAGATTTTCTGGCAGAGGAGCGGTTGACGCGTAGAGAATGGCGGGATCAACACCTATCGCCACCGCAACCTCTAACTTGTCTTTTCCCATCTCCTTTAACTTCTTCAGGTGCAACGCTCCGTGCTTGTGGATCTGCCAGTGCATTCCGGTTGTCTTGGAGTCGAACACCTGCATCCTATACATCCCAGCGTTCAACTCCCCCGTTTCGGGATCCTTCGTTATCACCACGGGTAGGGTTATGTACCTCCCACCATCCTTAGGCCAGCATTTCAGTATGGGGAACTTGTTCAAATCTGGCTTATCCATCACCACCTCCTTGCATGCCCCCTTCCTAACCTTCTTGGGCATGAAGCTCGTAAGATCCTTGACCATCCCCAAACCCCTCAACCCATCCAACAGGGATTCCGGCTTGAACTTGGCCATCTCCACGAGCCTCTCACCTATCTCCTCGAACCTCTCAACCTCCAAGGCCAACTTCATCCTCCTCTCGCTCCCGAAGGCGTTCATCAGGACGGGAACGTCGTACCCCTTCGGGTTTTCGAAGAGCAAGGCCTTTCCTCCCGCCTTAACGACCCTGTCCGCTATTTCCGTCATCTCGAGAATGGGGCTCACCTCGAGCCCGATCCTCGCAAGCTCTCCTTCCTCTTCGAGCCTCTCCAAAAACTCCCTGAGGTCTTCGTAGGGCATGTCCGTGTTTTAACGGTAAAAGTTTTTAAACTAAGCGTTATGCCGAAGATTATGCAGGATTTCGTTCAGGAGCTCAGGCTTATCGAGAAGAAGTGGCAGGAGGAATGGGAGAAGGCCAAGATCTTCGAGGCCGATCCCGATGAAAGACCGAAGTTCTTCATAACGATCCCCTACCCCTATCTGAACGGTAACCTCCACGTCGGCCACTGCAGAACGTTCACGATAGGGGATGCGGTGGCGAGATACAAGAGGATGTGCGGTTACAACGTCCTATTTCCGATGGGATTCCACGTAACTGGAACTCCGATAATAGGTCTCGCGGAGTTGATAGCGAAGAGGGATCCCCGAACTATTGAGGTCTACACCAAATATCACGACGTGCCGGAGGATGTTCTGCTCACGCTGACGACTCCGGAGAGGATAGTAGAATACTTCTCTAAGGAAGCTGAGAGGGCTTTAAGGGACATCGGATACTCCATAGACTGGAGGAGGAAGTTCACGACAACAGATCCCCCCTACCAGAGGTTCATCGAGTGGCAGTTCTGGAAGCTCAAGGAGAAGGGGTTGGTCGTCAGGGGATCGCATCCGGTGAGATACTGCCCGAACGACGAAAACCCCGTCGAAGATCACGATCTTCTAATGGGAGAAGAGGCGACGATAGTAGATTTCACCGTCGTGAAGCTCTACTCGTGGCACGAGAGGTTCGGGAAGATCGTATTCCCCTGCGCCACGCTCAGGCCGGAGACGATCTTCGGAGTGACTAACATCTGGGTCAAGCCGACGAAGTATGTCGTCGCGAAGGTGAACGGGGAGGTGTGGTTGCTCAGCAGGGAGGCGAGCGAGAAGCTGAGGTATCAGGAGAAGGAGGTCGAGGTGGTTGAGGAGGTGGAGGCCAAGGACATCGTCGGCAGGTTCGTCGTGAATCCCATGCTCGCGGGAATGCTCATCGACAGGATCGCCCACCTGCTGAAGGACGGGGAGAGGTTTAAGGGGTTGGAAGAGGAGGAGAGAATAAGGAGGGTCGTTAGGGAGATAATGGAGGGAGATCTCGCGAGAGAGCTCATAGAACTCTTCAAGAAGGCCGTAAAGGGAGAAGTGGAGGGTTACGACGTTCTGAGGAGGATCGTCGTCCCCGTACTTCCGGCGGACTTCGTAGACACCGACAACGCAACGGGAATAGTCATGAGCGTTCCCGCCCACGCTCCCTACGATTACATCGCTCTGGAGGATTTGAAGAAGGACGAGGAAGTTCTCGCGAGATACGGGATAGAGAGAAAGCTTATCGAAATCGAGCCGATAGTTCTTATAAGGATAGAGGGTGAAAGCTACGAGGTTCCGGCGGTGGAGGTTTCGAAGGAGCTCGGCATCAAGAGTCAAAGCGAGAGGGATCTGCTCGACAGGGCGACGAAGATAGTTTACAAGAAGGAGTTCCACAAGGGCGTTCTGCTCGAAAACACCGGCAAGTACGCGGGGATGAAGGTTTCGAAGATAAAGGAAGTCCTGCAGAAGGATCTAATCGACTTGGGCATAGGGGACGTTTTCTACGAGTTCAGCGAGAAGCCGGTCGTTTGCAGGTGCGGGACGAAGTGCGTCGTTAAAGTTGTGAGGGATCAGTGGTTCCTCAACTACTCCAATCCGGAGTGGAAGGCGAAGGTTTTGGAGTGGCTTGAAGAGATGACGATAATCCCCGACTACTACAAGGAAGAGTTTAGGAACAAGATAGAGTGGCTGAAGGACAAGGCCTGTGCGAGGAGGAAGGGGTTGGGCACTCGCATTCCTTGGGACAAGGAGTGGCTGATCGAAAGCCTTTCGGATTCAACGATATACATGGCCTACTACATCCTCGCAAAATTCATAAACGAGGGAACGCTTAAGGCTGAGAACGTAACTCCCGAATTCTTGGACTACGTTCTCCTCGGAATTGGATCCGCGGATAAAGCCTCTCAGAGTTCCGGGCTGGACGTTGAGACAGTCGAGCGGATCAGGAGGGATTTCTTATACTGGTATCCCGTCGATCTGAGGAGCAGTGGAAAGGATTTGGTTGCGAACCACCTGCTGTTCTTCCTCTTCCACCACGTTGCGATATTCCCGAAGGAGCACTGGCCTAAGGCGATAGCGGTGAACGGTTACGTAAGCTTGGAAGGGAAGAAGATGAGCAAGAGTAAAGGCCCTCTGCTCACTATGAAGAGAGCCGTTGCGGAGAACGGAGCGGATGTGACAAGGCTTTACATCCTCCACGCCTCAGAATACGACAGCGACGCGGATTGGAGGAAGAAGGACGTGGAGGCTTTGGCCGGGCACCTCAGGCGATTCTACAACTTGGTGAAGGAGCATTACGTGAGAGAACCGAAGGAGTTGGATCAGCTCGACAGATGGCTAATTAGCAGGTTCCAGAAAGCGATAAGGGAGACGAGAGATGCGATGGAGAAGTTGCAGACGAGGAGGGCGGTAAATTCTGCGTTCTTTGAAGTCATGAACGACGTGAGGTGGTATCTGAGGAGGGGAGGAAACAACCTCGCAGCCATACTGGACGACTGGCTCAAGCTTCTCGCCCCTTTTATCCCGCACATATGCGAGGAGCTCTGGCACTTGAAACACGACTCCTTCATAAGCTTGGAGAGCTATCCGGAGTTCGACGAGAGCAAGGTGGACGAGGAGGCGGAGGCGGTTGAGGAGTACATAAGGAACTTCATGGAGGACGTGAAAGAAGTTATGAAGTTCGTCGAGGAGCCAAAGGAGGTTTACGTAGCTTTCGCTGAGGACTGGAAGGTGGAGATAGCCAAGAGGGCGAGGGGGAAGGAGATGAAGCAAGCGATGTCGGAGATAATGAAGGAGGAAAGGTTCAGGAGGATGGCGAAGGAGGTCTCAGGCTTCTTGAAGAGGTATCTCAAGGAGAGGATTCCGTTCGTGGAGAACGAGAGGGAGATAGTGGAGAAGAACTTGGAGTTCCTGGAGAAGGAGTTGGGCGTCAAGATTATCTTGGACGAGAGCAAGGTGCCTGAGGAGAAGAGAAACCTCGCGTTACCCGGAAAGCCGGCCATATACGTGGTCTAAATCGTTTTCTTCAGAAAGCTCGCTATAGCTCTGGCAAGCGGAACTGGAACCGCCTCCCCAACCATGTCGTATTGAACGTTCTTCCCGCCCAAGAAGACGTGATCGTCCGGAAAGCCCATAAGCCTCGCGTGCTCCCTTACGGTGAGCAACCGATCTTCGAAGGGGTGTATGAACCTTGCCTTACCCATGACCGTGGGAGCGAGCTTGTAGGGATGCAGTCTGACGAAGTTCGTGCAAACCCTCCCCGCCCCCTCGAATCTTACGAGGCTCTGCCCCCACTTCAACCTCCTAACCCTCTCAAGCTTGCTCTTCGGGATTTTTGTCATCTCGTGGTTCGGAATGGATCCGTCTGGCTCCGGCAGATCCCCTATGGCATCTATGACCCTCACTCTCCTTCTCACACGCTCAGGCTTAATCCTGACGTTCGACACGAAAACCCTCGTCCTCCTGGACGGATTTCCGAAGTCTTCGGCTTTTAGGACGTTGAAGTGGACGTCGTAACCCGCCTTCCTGAACTCCCTTTCGAGCGCCCCCCTAAGTTCCAAGATCTTTGGCACGTTCTCCATGACGAATACCTTCGGTCTGAGCTCCTTCAAGAGCCTTATGAAGTGTAGGGTCAGTTGTCCTCTCTTATCGACGTAAAGCCTATCCTCAGGTCTCCTCATCCTCCCAGCGTTTGCGGAGGTAAAGGGTTCGCATGGCGGAGATCCGATGAGGACTTCAACGTCACCACACATCCTCTCGATCTCCCTGCCGGTAACGAGCTTAACGTCCCTCACTATCACCTCGGCGTTAGGAAAGTTCGCCTTGTAGGTTTCCGCAACTGGCTTGAAGTTCTCAACAGCAACGATTACCCTGAATCCCTCCAACTCGAACCCTCTCGCGAATCCCCCCGCACCGGCGAAGAGATCGACCACGTTCATAGGGAACGGGATTTTGGGAGAAAAGGTATAAATACCCAACTTCCCCTTCTGCTAAAGTCCGATGAATGATGACGAACGGAAGGAGGTGGTATGATGGTCTACGTGAGGTTCGAGGTTCCCGAGGAGTTGCAGGCTGAGGCTCTGGCGTTGCTCGAAAAGGCGAGGGAGACCGGAAAGATAAAGAAGGGAACGAACGAAACTACGAAGGCGGTTGAGAGGGGTTTGGCCAAGCTCGTTTACATAGCCATGGACGTAGATCCGCCCGAAATCGTCGCCCACCTGCCCCTGCTCTGCGAGGAGAAGAACATACCCTACATCTACGTTAAGAGCAAGGACGAGCTCGGAAAGGCTGCTGGCATAGAGGTCGCGGCTGCTTCGGCGTGCATAATAGACGAGGGAGAAGCGAAGAAGGAGCTCAAATCGATAATAGAGAAGCTGAGCGGTCTCAGGAAGTAACTTTATATATTTTACGTGGCGAGGTGATACCATGGCGGAAGAGGAGGACATCGCTCCGGCTCAGGTTATAGAGATAATAGGAAGAACGGGGATGCACGGTGAGGCGACGCAGGTGAAGGTGAAGATACTGGACGGGCCGAACAAAGGTAGGATCATAACGAGGAACGTTCTCGGGCCAGTGAGGGTTGGAGACGTTCTCATGATAAAGGAAACCGCAAGAGAGGCGAGAAAGCTTATGGTGAAGTGAGGTGGTGGGAATGGAGAAGAGGATATGCTCGTTCTGCGGTTACGAGATCGAGCCCGGGACGGGCAAGATGGTCGTCAGGAAGGACGGCAAAATCCTATACTTCTGCTCAAGGAAGTGCGAGAAGAACATGCTCGAGCTTAAGAGGAATCCGAGGAAGCTGAAGTGGACGAAGTATTACGTAAAGGGTGGAGCGAAGTAGAGGAGGCTCCGCGATGGAGAGAACGTTCGTGATGCTAAAGCCCGACGCCGTGCAGAGGGGGCTCGTTGGGGAGATAATCTCGAGGCTCGAGAGAAAGGGGCTGAAGATCGTAGCAATGAAGATGCTGTGGATCAAAAGGGAGCTCGCGGAAAACCACTACGCCGAACACAGGGAGAAGCCATTCTTCGAGAGCCTCGTGGACTACATAACCTCCGGCCCAGTGGTCGCGATGGTCGTTGAGGGGAAGAACGCTGTCAAGGTTGTCAGAACCATCGTGGGGGCCACGAATCCGCAGGAAGCTCAGCCGGGAACGATAAGAGGGGATTACGGAATGGACATTGGTAGGAACGTTATCCACGCGTCGGATTCGATCGAATCGGCTGAAAGGGAGATATCGCTCTTCTTCAAACCCGAAGAGATCTTCGATTACAAGAGGATCGACGAGGATTGGCTTTACGAGTAAAGTTTTTTACCCGCTGTTCTCACACTTCCGGTGGTAGCGATGGCGAAAAAGAAGAGGGAAGAGCAGAAACCACTACGAACCCCCATCGTCGCCGTCTTGGGTCACGTTGATCACGGCAAGACCACGCTACTCGATAGAATAAGGAGGACGAGGGTAACCGCTAAAGAAGCTGGTGGCATTACGCAACATATTGGAGCTACGGAGATACCGATAGACATCATAAAGAAGATCTGCAAGGATTACCTCAAGAAGTTCAAGGTCACGATCCCCGGTTTGCTCTTCATAGACACTCCCGGGCACAGGGCTTTCACGAATTTGAGGAGGAGAGGAGGAGCTTTAGCCGATTTGGCCATTCTCGTAGTCGACATAAACGAGGGATTCAAGCCCCAGACGGAGGAGGCCATATCGATCTTGAAGACGTTCAGAACGCCTTTCGTAGTTGCTGCGAACAAGATAGACAGGATTCCGGGATGGAGGAGTTTGGAAGACGCGCCGTTTTTAAAGAGTTGGGCTCAGCAGGATGAATACGCCAAGAGAAATTTGGAAAACAGGATTTACGAGCTCATAGGAAAGCTCTACGAGCACGGATTCAACGCGGACAGGTTCGACAGGATAAGGGACTTCACGAGAACCGTAGCCATAATCCCCACATCGGCGGTTACGGGAGAGGGTATTCCGGAACTGTTGATGGTTCTCGTCGGATTGGCTCAGAAGTATCTTGAGGAACAGCTCAGGCTTCACGTGGAGGGCAAGGCGAAGGGGACGATCTTGGAGGTTAAGGAGGAGAAGGGATTGGGTGTTACGTGCGACGTGATACTCTACGACGGAACGCTGAAGGTGGGGGACAGGATAGCCATAGCGGGAATAGACGACGTCATAGTGACGAGGGTGAAGGGCATACTAAAGCCCCGTCCGGCCAAGGAGATGAGAGTTGAGAGCAAGTTCAAGAGGGTGGACAAGGTTACCGCAGCGGCGGGAGTAAAGATAGTCGCCCCGAACCTCGAAGGTGTTCTGGCGGGAAGCGAGTTCGAAGTTGTGGAGAGCGAGGAGGACGTGAAGAAGTTCAGGGAGAGGGTGAAGAAGGAATACGAGGCCATAGCGATAAGGACGGATGAGGAGGGTGTGGTTTTAAAGACCGACACGTTGGGATCGCTCGAGGCGCTCATAAACGAGTTGAAGGGCGCTGGGATACCGATAAAGAAGGCCGAAGTCGGAGACGTGGACAAGAGGGACATCGTTGAAGCTTCAGCAAATAAGGATGAGGTTAACAGGGTAGTTTTGGCCTTCAACGTCAAGCTTTTGCCGGGAGTCGAGGAAGAAGCCAAGAAGTTCGACGTCAAGATATTTCAGGATCAGGTCATCTACTCCCTCGTCGACAACTACGTGAAGTGGAGGGACGAAGTAAGGCAGATGAGGGAGAGGCAGAGGATAGAGGCTCTGATAAAGCCGGGCAAGATAAAGCTCCTCAAGGAGTTCATATTCAGGAGGAGCAAGCCCGCGATAATAGGCGTGAGGGTTCTGGCGGGGGAGATAAAGAAGGACGTCAAGCTGATAAAGCCCGACGGAACCCCCGTTGGAACCATAAGAAGCATGCAGAAGGAGGGGAAGAACGTCAGCGTCGCGAAGGAAGGGGAAGAGCTCGCCATAGCGATAGACGGGGTGACCATAGGGAGGCAGTTGGAGGGAGACGAGATCCTCTACGTGGACGTGCCGGAAAACCACGCGAGGATTTTGGAGAGGGAACTCATGGACACCCTCAGCGAGAACGCGAAGGAGGCGTTCGAAGAGTTCCTGAGGATCAAGAGGAAGACGAACCCCTTCTGGGCGAAGTGATCTCCTTCAGCACCATCTCGTGCAACCTTCTCAGCACCTTCATCCTGTCCTCCATAAGAACTACGTCCTGAGCTCCGGCCAAGTATATGTTGAACGCGAACGGGCTCGGGTGGGGTACCCTAACAACCTCCACCTTGCCCATCCCGTTCAGGAAATCGAGGGCGTTTTCCAAGTCCATGTAGTCCTCCATTATCTCCCTGTAGGTCTCCCTCAGCACGGGGAAGTTCGGATAGTGCTTCTTCAAAAGCTTCAGCAAAGCGTCCGCGCTAACCTGTTGTTTCCAAACGCTCTTCTCCCTCCCCAAATAATTCCTGAGTATCATGAAGCTCCTCACCGCCACGTGCCTGAACCTCCTCCTCACCAACTCCGTGTTCTCGAGGGATTTCATTAGGTGCTCTCTGAAGTCCTTGGGATCGAACAGGGAAAGGATCTCGTCCTCCTTTAGCCTCTTCTTCAACTTCAGCATGAACCCGTTGTCCGTAACAGCTATCTGAACGTTGCAACGCTTTTTCCTCCCTACCCTGTACGCGAACACCCTCGCCATCGCCTCGTTCGCCCTCCTCCCTATCAGCGTGTGGAAGACGTAGTGGTGGTAACCGTTCTCCTCGAACTCCTCAACAACCACTCTGTCCTTGGTGGGGACTTTGCTGAACGCCCTCTGCTCCTCGAAGTATCTCAGTATGGCCTTCGACGCCCTCTCATCCAAATCGTACTCCTTCCCAAGCTTCCTCACCGCATCCGCGTCGTCCAACATCCTCTCCACCTTTCCCCTGAACTCCTGAATCCTCAAAGCCAAATCGTAGCTCAAGGGCAACTGCTCCGAGAACCAACTCGGAACGGTAGGTTTCTCACCCTCCACTTCCTCAACGACTATGCTCATACCCTTCGAGCCCAAAAACCTGAACGTCCTCCCAGCGAGCACGAACACGTCTCCCTTCACGAGCCTCTCGGCGAACTCCTCTTCGACCTTACCTATGAACCTCCCGTCCTTCGTAACCACGGTTACTGCAACCTCGTCCGGAATTGTTCCGACGTTGAGGTAGTATATCGGCCTCAAAAGTTTCGTTCTCCTGCCGAACACGCCCTCCTCCTCGTCCAGCCAGATCTTTCCGTAAACCTTCTCCTTCTCGAGCACCGAATACTTCCCGGCCAAATACCTAAGGACGTCCAAGAACTCCTCCTCGGTGAGATCACCGTAAGGGTAGGCTCTTCTCACGAGCTCGAAAGCTTCATCTATCCTCCACTTCCTCTCCACCGCCATTCCGACGACGTGTTGACACAGAACGTCCAAGGGCTTCTTTGGAATGTGGATCCTATCCAATCTTCGCTCCCTCGCCTCCTTCGCCAAAACGGTGCACTCAACGAGGTCGTCCTGATCGACTACGACTATCCTCCCGACGCTCACCTCGTGCAACCTATGCCCGCTCCTCCCTATCCTCTGCAACGCCCTGTTTATGCTCTTCGGAGATCCGAGAAGGACGACGAGATCGATATAACCTATGTCTATCCCCAACTCCAAGGACGTGGACGAAACGACCGCTCTTAGCTTCCCCTTCTTCAGTTCCTCCTCCACTTCGAGCCTGACCTCTCTGGAGAGTGACGAGTGATGGGCTTTAATCGGGTAGTCGGGCAGGAGCTTTTTTAGATGGTAAACGACCCTCTCAGTAGCGCTCCTCGTGTTCGTGAATAT
>Ga0256914_1004719_pt1 | contig 10099 bp, 12 predicted proteins | sample HulkmetaG_FD_191571 | JGI IMG/M metagenome (GOLD analysis project Ga0256914, IMG submission 191571) | Hydrothermal chimney microbial communities from Main Endeavour vent field at the Juan de Fuca Ridge, Pacific Ocean - Hulk | ecosystem: Environmental > Aquatic > Marine > Hydrothermal vents ...
TTTCACCACCCGTTTGGCGGGCAATTTGCGGCAATACGCCGCCACCGAGCGGCCATCGGAGCGTTGGTACCCTTTGACCCATCGACAAGCCGGCTGGGCCACACAGGCATCATGGTCCAGCGCTCGACAGCTTCCCTGCTCCGCCGCGTGGCCGGAAGAGAGAACGAACACCAGGGAGACGGCCGAGAAAAGCGAAACGGTCATGATACGATCCTTCATGATTGAGCACTCCTTTGCTGTTTCCATCGGGTCGACCGGGACTCCCGCCCGGTGCCCGTTACTATAGGGCCGACCGCCGCCCTTGTCTGTAGGACGAATCCTACATGGCTATAGGCAAACGTCTCGCCCCCCAGGTTCCGGGACGCGCCTCGAACACCCCCGGGACGGCAGTGCCGCACTGGGCGCAACGGCCTTCGGCGTCCAGTCCCCAATGGCCCAGCCGGTACCAGTCACGTTCGATGAGTAGGGCGCCACACCCCGGGCACCAAGTGCTGCCCCCTTCAGCATCGTGGACATTACCGGTGTAGACATAGTGGAGCCCTTGTTTCATGGCCAGCTCCCGCGCCCAGGTGAGGGTGGCCGGAGGCGTGGGCGGCACGTCCCGCATCTTGTAATCAGGGTGGAATGCGGTGAAGTGCAGCGGCACCTCAGGCCCCAGGGTTTCGGCAATCCACTCGGTCATCCGCTTGAGTTCGTCTTCGGAATCGTTGTACCCGGGTATCAATAGGGTGGTGATCTCCAACCAGACATCGGTCTCCTTCTTGACGTACTCGAGGGTGTCCAGCACCGGCTGCAGGTGGCCACCGGTCAGCTTGTGGTAGAAGGTCTCCGTGAAGCCCTTGAGGTCGATGTTGGCCGCATCCATGTGGGCGAAGAATTCCTTCCGCGCTTCGGGAGAAATGTAACCCGCGGTCACGGCGACACTCTTGACCCCCCGTTCCCGGCAGGCTTTGGCCGTGTCCACGGCGTATTCGAGAAAGATCACCGGGTCGTTGTAGGTGTAAGCCACGCTGCGACAACCCAACTCCTCGGCCACCCGAGCGATCTTTTCCGGACCGGCTTCGGCCGCCAACTTGTCCATCTCTCGGGATTTGCTCATGTCCCAGTTCTGACAATATTTGCAAGCCAGGTTGCAGCCCGCGGTGCCGAAGGAGAGCACCGGCGTTCCAGGAAGGAAATGGTTGAGCGGCTTCTTTTCGATGGGGTCCACGCAAAAGCCGCTGGAGCGTCCATAGGTGGTGAGCACGATCTGATCGTCCTGGCGCGCCCGCACGAAACACAACGCCTGTTGCCCCTCCTTGAGCTTGCAGTGGCGCGGGCACAAATCGCACTGAATGCGGCCATCCTCCAGCTTGTGCCAATAACGGCCGGGATGAGGTCGGGGGGCGTTCATCTTGCAATTTCTCCGGTTGCTCCCATTTGACAATTCATAGATCAGGTTGCAAGACAGGTATTTCAAGATGAGCACGGTCAAACTCCCCGCAGTGGCCGGCATGTTCTACCCGGCGGACCCAGAAGCTTTGGCGGCGGAGATCGATCACTATCTGGCCCAGGCCCCGGTGCCTCAAGGACCGCCGCCCAAAGCGCTCATCGCTCCGCATGCCGGTTACGTCTATTCCGGCCCGGTGGCGGCAAGCGCCTATGCCCGCCTCGTGCCCGCATCGGATCGCATTCGGCGGGTGGTCATCCTGGCCCCAGCCCATCGGGTGCCCTTCCGCGGCATCGCCGCCTCCTCGGCGGACTGGTTCCGGACGCCCCTCGGGGACGTGCCGGTGGATCGGGAAGCGGTGGAAGCGGCCCTCGAGCTGCCGCAGGTGGTCGTTTTCGACCCCGCCTTCGAGGAAGAACATGCGCTGGAGGTGCACCTGCCCTTTCTACAAAGGGTGCTGCGCGACTTCCAGATCGTGCCTTTCGTGGTGGGCGACGCCGATCCGGCCGACGTGGCGGCGCTGCTGGAACGGTTGTGGGACGGGGACGAGACCCTCATCGTGGTGAGCTCGGACTTGAGCCATTACCTCGATTACCACAGCGCACGGGAGCGCGACGCCCGCACCACCGCCGCCATAGAAGCGTTGCGTCCCGAGCTCATCGGTTTCGAAGACGCTTGCGGCCGGATCCCGGTGAGCGGCCTGCTGCTGGCGGCCCGGGCACACCATCTGCATCCGCACACGGTGGATCTTCGCAACTCTGGAGACACCGCCGGCGACAAGCGCCGTGTGGTGGGGTATGGCGCCTATGTATTCGACTGAGCCTTCGACCGACCTCACGCCCGCCCACCGTCGTTTGCTGCTTCGGCTGGCACGCGACGCCATTGCTCACGGACTTCGGACCGGCCGCCCTCCGGCGGTGGACCCGGATCGGTTCGACGAACCGCTGCGGGCGCGGCGAGCCACCTTCGTCACCTTGGAAAAAGAGGGCCGCCTGCGCGGCTGCATCGGCCATCTCGAAGCGATCCAACCTCTGGTGATGGACGTGGCCGAAAACGCCTTCAACGCCGCCTTCCGTGATCCCAGGTTCCCCCCGGTGGAGGCGTCCGAACTCGACGCGTTGGAGATCCACATTTCGGTGCTCAGCCCCCCCGAACCCATGCAGTTCGAGTCGGAGGCCGACCTGTTGCGCCAGCTCCGGCCGGGCGTGGACGGGTTGATCCTGGAAGAGGGCCCTTACAAGGGCACTTTCTTGCCCTCGGTCTGGGAACAGCTTCCCGATCCCCACCAGTTCTTGGCCCAGCTCAAGCTCAAAGCGGGCCTGCCGCCAAACCACTGGTCGGCCCGAATGCGGGTGTGGCGCTACACCACGGAGTCTTTTTCCGAAGCGGAGTTCGCCTGACATGGCCGGGCCCGTGGTGACCGTGCAGCGCCGCCGGGTCTGGAGCCTTCCACTACGCTGGTGTCACTGGAGCCTGGCGGCGGCCACCTGCGTTCTGCTTCTCACGGGCTGGCTCATGGCCTGGGCGCCGGAACGGGCCCACCGGGTGAGCGACATCCATTACGCCGCGGCGGCTCTGCTGGTGGCGGCTTTGGCGGTGCGGCTGGGACTGCTGTTCACGGGAGGAGAGACCGACACCTGGCGGGCCTTGTGGCCCACCCGCCACCGTCTGGAGCAAGGAGGGAACGTGCTGCGCAGCTACCTCACCTTGGGGCGTATCCCTCTGCCCCGCTGGTATGCGCACAATCCACTTTGGGCGCCCATGTATCTCCTTCTGTTCATGGCGCTGGCGGCCCAGGTGGTGACCGGCGGCCTGCTGCTGGAGGACATCACCCGCATGGCCGGCGTGAGCGTGCGGGAACTGCATCGGATCGGGTGGCGCCTGCTGTTGGGATTCACCCTGGCGCACACCGTGGCGGTCTTTTTCCACGAAGCCAAAGGCCACGGCTCGGCGGAGATTTCCGGCATGGTGGACGGTCAGCGCTGCTTCACCGTGGCCCGTACCGATCCCACCTCCCCGGCACCGGTGGTGCCCCTGGAGGTCTTGACCAGCAGCCGCCGAAGCAAGCGGACGAAGCCCTAGCGCCCTTCCCTTTCGAGGAAAGCGGCGATGCGCGCCACCCCCTCCTCGAGGGACGCCGTGGCCGTGGTGTAGGCGAAGCGGACGAAACGCGCCGCACGGTAGTCGCCGAAATCGCGCCCTGGCGTCACCGCCACCCGGGCATCTTCCAGCAAGCGGCGGCAAAACTCGAAGCTGTCGTCGGTGAAGGCGCTCACGTCGGCATAGAGGTAGAACGCCCCCTCCGGCTTGCCCTCGATACGAAACCCCAGCGCCGTCAGGGCCTGATAGAGAAAATCGCGCCGCCGCGCCAGGATGTCGCGCCGCGTCTCCAGCTCCGCCACCGTCTCCGGTTCGAAGGCGGCCAGCGCCGCATACTGGGCCGGTGTGGGGGCCGCCAGAAAGAGATTCTGGGCGAGCCGATCCAGAGCCGCCACATGATCCTGCGGCGCCACCAACCAGCCCAGACGCCACCCGGTCATCCCGAAGAACTTGGAGAAGCTGTTGACCACGAAGAGCCCTCGTTCCCCAAGAGCCAAGGCGGTCACTTCGGGCCGGTCGTACACCAGGCCCTGATAGATCTCGTCCACGATGAACAGACCGCCCGGCGCACGCACCGCTTCGTAGAGAAAACGAAGTTGTTCCAGGCTCAGCACACGGCCGGTGGGATTGGCCGGCGTGGCCACCATCAGCGCGCGGGTGCGTCCATCCCAATGGCGGATCACTTGATCGGTGGCCAAGGCGAACCCTTGGCCGGCCTTCACACCCAAAGGCACGGGAACCCCTTCGAACAGCCGAACCATGTGTCGGTTACAGGGGTATCCCGGATCGGGCATGAGCACCTTGTCGCCCACATCCACCACGGCCCCCAGGATCAGTTGCAGCGCCCCGGAAGCACCGGGCGTGACCAGGATCCGCTCGGGCGCCACCGCCACCGAAAACCGCCGTCGGTACCACTCGGCTATGGCTTCACGCAGAGCCGGCAGGCCTGCGGCGGCGGTGTAACGGGTGTGCCCGTCGGCCAAGGCGCGGCGACCGGCTTCCACGATGGCGGCCGGGGTCGGAAAATCGGGCTCGCCCACCTCCATGTGGATCACTTCGTGGCCCTGGGCCTCGAGCGCCCGCGCCCGGGCCAGAATGGCCATCACATGGAACGGCGCGATGCCCGCCATGCGACGGGCCAGCCGGGGTTCAGCTCCAGACCCGTTCATGGAGCGCGCGCAAGGTGGAAAGGGTCACCTCTCCGTCCACCAGGTCGGGGCCGGACAGCCGTTGCGCCGGCCTCCCGGGCGCGCCCAGACCGTCCAACACCAATGCCGCATCCCGAAAATCCTGGTCCCGGGTGTAATCGTTCACCGTCACCACGATGGTGCGCAAACCGGCGTCACGGGCGGCGTGTACACCGTGTCGAGAATCCTCGAACGCCACACAGCGTTCCGGCGTCAAGCCCATGCGCTCCATGGCCCAAAGGTAGATGTCCGGCGCCGGCTTCTTGGCCGGCACGATGTCGCCGGCGGCGATCACCTCGAACCAAGACTCGGCCTCTGGATCCAGGCTGTTGCGCAACAGGGCGGTGACGTTCTCCGGTGTGGTGGTGGTGGCGATGGCCAACCGCAGACCGGCGTCCCGCGCTTCGCGCAACAGCCGTTCCACGCCGGGCCGCAGCGGCAAGCCGGGATCCTCCAGGAGCTTCTTGAAATGCGTCGTCTTGGCGGCATGGAGGTCGGCGATGAAGGCATCCAGGTCGGTCGGCGGTTCGAAAGCCGGTCGGTACTTCTCCAGATAGTGGCGGATACGCTCCTTGCCGCCGGTCACCTCCAAGAGATTTCCATAGATTTCAGGCGTCCATACCCAGTCGAGTCCGGCGTCGGCGAAAGCGCGGTTGAAGGCGATGCGGTGGCCGTCCCGCTCGGTGTCGGCCAAAGTGCCGTCCACGTCGAAAAGCAAAGCATCCAGGCGGGCCATTGGGATTCCCTCGTTGGAAAAACGCCAGCTTAAGCCATTTTCCACGGCACCATCAAACAGCATCCATGGCAAAAAGCCGGACGAGGCTCATGAAACGGAAACAAAGGCGTTGCCCGGCGCGGGCGGGTCTGCTACTTTCCCCTTCCCTGAAACGCCGGCCGGCGGACACGATCGGCCGGTTCCAGACGAACCGAGTCCCGGCAAGACGAAACAAATGGCAAAAAAATCTTTCAATGTGGATCCTCTCTCCTTCACCCCCTACAAACCCAAGAAGGGGGAGGAGTACATGAACGAAAAACAGGAGGCCCATTTCCGGGCCATCCTCGAAAAATGGCGTCAGACGCTCATGGAAGAGGTGGACCGCACGGTGCACCACATGAAGGACGATGCCGCCAACTTCCCGGACCCGAACGACCGCGCCAGCCAGGAGACCGAATTCAGCATCGAGCTGCGCACCCGGGACCGTGAACGCAAGCTGCTGAAAAAGATCAACGAGGCACTGGACAAGATCGACGCCCACGAATACGGCTATTGCGAAAGCTGCGGTGCGGAGATCGGTATCCGTCGCCTGGAGGCGCGGCCGACGGCCACTTTGTGTATCGAGTGCAAGACCCTGGAAGAGATCCGGGAGAAGACGTACGGCTGAGCCGTGATCCCGCCGAACCCTCTTTTTTCCAAGCCGGCCCTGCGCCGGCTTTTTGCTGCATGAGCCGGGGCCCGCGTTATCGCGGTCGATTCGCCCCCTCGCCCACGGGACCTCTCCATTTCGGCTCTCTGGTGGCCGCCGTGGGCAGCTACGCCGACGCCCTGGCCCATGGCGGCGAATGGCTGTTGCGCATCGAAGACGTGGACGAGGGCCGCCGCCGCCCGGAGGCCGAGACGGCCATTCTCCGCACCTTGGCCGCCCACGGCTTTCGTTGGCCCGAACCGGTGGCGCGCCAGAGCCGCCGCACGTCCCGTTATCGAGAGATCTTGGAATCGCTCCTCGCCCGACGACTGGCCTATCCTTGCGCTTGCACCCGCCGCGAAGTGGCCCATCTCGGGCGCCCCGGAGTCGAGGGTCCGATCTATCCGGGAACCTGCCGGCTCGGGCTGCCGCCGGGCCGGACGGCAAGGGCCGTGCGCCTGAGGGTGCCGGACGCCGAAATCTGTTTCGAGGACCGGCGCCTCGGCCGATGCTGTCAGCATCTGGGCCGTGAGGTGGGGGATTTCGTGATCCGACGCGCAGACGGTTACTTCGCCTATCAACTGGCGGTGGTGGTCGACGACATGGACCAGGGCGTCACCCATGTGGTCCGCGGCGCCGACCTGCTCAACTCCACCGCCCGCCAGATCCACCTCCAACGGCTGTTGGATGCGCCCACTCCGGCCTATCTCCACCTGCCTCTGGTGCTGGACGATCGCGGGCGCAAATTGAGCAAGAGGGACGCCACACACCCGGTAGACGACGCCCGCCCGCTCGAAGGGCTACTGGCCGCCTGGCGCTTTCTGGGCCAGCACCCGCTGGATCCGAAACCTCCCACCGTGGCGGCCTTCTGGCGGCAAGCGGCGCGCCGCTGGAACCCGGCCCTCATTCCACACGTTTCGGAGCAATGAACCGCAGCCAGAGATAACCCCCCACCCCGGCCACCAAGGAAGCCAGCAGGATGCCGGTCTTGGCCATGATGAGATTTCGTGGCTCCCCGGCGAACGCCAGCTCGGCGATGAAGATGGACATGGTGAAACCGATGCCGCCGAGCAGGGCCATACCCAATATGTGGGAAAAGCCCACCCCTTCGGGCAGGCGGCTCCACCCCAACTTCACCGCAAGCCAGACGAAGCCTCCGATCCCCAAAAGCTTGCCGCCCACCAATCCCAGCACCACCCCCAGGGCCACGGGATCGGTGACGATCTCGCCCGCAGCCGACCACTCCAACGGAATGCCGGCATTGGCCAAGGCAAAAATGGGAATCACCAGATAGGCCGAGGGCAGGTGCAGGCTGTGCTCCAGGCTCTGGGCCGGCGCCTGGGCCAACCGCACGCCGTCGGCCAGCGCCGTCACCCGGCTGCGCATATAGTCGTTCAACACGATACACGATTCCCGGGTTCGGGCTTCGGCGATCTCGTCCAGAAGGCGGTGGGCACGCGCCAGGAAGCGGTCGGTGTCGAACTTGGGCCTCATGGGAATGGTGAACGCCAGGATCACCCCCGCCAAGGTGGCGTGCACGCCGCTCTTGAGAAGCGCCAGCCACAGCAGCACACCGAGCAGCATGTAGGGCAACAGACGCCGCACCCCGCCCAGATTGAGCGCCGTGAGCAGCACCACCACGCCGGCGGCGGCCGCCAGGGCGCCCAGATCGAGCTCCGATGTATAGAACAGGGCGATGACCACCACGGCCCCCAGATCGTCCACGATGGCTAGGGCCACCAGCAGGGTCAGCAAGGCGCCCGGCACCCGCCCCCCCAACAGCGCCAGCACCCCGAGGGCGAAGGCGATGTCGGTGGCCATGGGCACCCCCCAACCGTCCAGCGTCGGCCCGCCGCGGTTCAATGCCGTGTAGAGCAGGGCGGGAAGCAGCATGCCGCCCACGGCGGCCATGATGGGCAACAAAGCCTGACGGGGGTCCGAGAGCTCACCCACCAACAGCTCCCGCTTCAGTTCCAGCCCCACCACCAGGAAGAAGAGCGCCATGAGCCCGTCGTTGATCCAGTGGTGCAGGCTCATGCTCAGGGTCAGCGGACCCGACCCCACCACCACTTCGGCGTGCAACAAGTGAAAGTAGGACTCCGCCAATGGGCTGTTGGCGATGACCAGCGCCACCACCGCGCTGATCATGAGCAGCACACCGCTGGTGGTTTGACGGTGGATGAACTCTTCGATGGGGGTGAGCACCCGGTCGAAGGCCCGCTCCCAAGGCGCCAAATGCTCCCGACCGACTCTCTCCTTCATGGCTCCTCCTGATTCGGTGGTCGTTCGTTTGGATGAGGATGATGGGTGAAAACGGCCGCCTGCGCAAAACCCGGCGCCATTCCAGGGGCACCCTCCGGGTGATTTTGCAAGCGCCCTTGACTATGATCATGCGGCAAGGCGCACAATTCCTATAAGGTGGCTCCTGACCACCGAAACGTGACCATGCCCCGACTCGTCGACCCCTTTCAGCGCACCATTCGCTATCTGCGCGTGTCGGTCACCGACCGCTGCAACTATCGCTGTTTCTATTGCATGCCGAGCCAGGGCATGGTATGGGAAGCGCGATCGGAATTTCTCACGTTCGAGGAGATGACCCGCGTCATCCGGCTGTTCACCGAGCTGGGTGTGGACCGGGTCCGGCTCACCGGTGGCGAACCCCTGGTACGGCGCGGCATCATCGACTTCGTGCGCAAGCTGGCCGCCCTGCCGGGACTAACGGACCTCTCCATGTCCACCAACGCCCATCTGCTGGGGGATCAGGCCCGGGTCTTGCGTGAAGCCGGGGTCCGCCGGGTGAACATCTCCTTGGACTCCCTCGATCCCGAGGTCTTTCGCCGCATCACCCGCAACGGCGATCTCGATGCGGTGCTCGCCGGCATCGACGCCGCGTTGGAAGCGGGCATGGACCCGGTGAAGATCAACATGGTGGTGATGCGCGGCCTCAACGACGGCGAGATCGAAGCCATGTTCGACTATGCCACCGCCCGCGGCGCCGATCTGCGCTACATCGAAACCATGCCGGTGGGCGAGGCGGGCATCGACGGCACCGACCGTTTCATGCCGGCGGCCGAGATCCTGGGCCGACTGCGGGCGCATGCCGGGGCCGAGCTGGTCCCGCTGCGCGAAGGGCGTGGCGCCGGTCCCGCTCGTTACTACCGTGTCGGCGACGGGCCTGCCTGCGTCGGCGTCATCAGCGCCCTGTCCCGCCATTTCTGTGACGACTGTAACCGAGTCCGGCTCACCGCCAAAGGGGATCTGGTGCTCTGCCTGGGACAGGAAGACCGGGTCTCCTTGCGCGACGGGCTGCGCGACGGGCTCGACGACGAAGCCATGAAACGGCTCATCCGCGAGGCCATCGCCCGCAAGCCGCGCAGCCACCGGTTCAACGACGACCCCCATCGTGTGGCGCTGCACCACATGTCGTCTCTCGGCGGCTGACCCTTGCCTTCGGCCCATCGGCCCCCATTTCCGTTGCATTCGAACCCGACCCGAGGAGATTTTTCATGACGAGCATCCAGGAACTGGAGATCGGCCGCTACTACGACGACTTGAAAGAAGACGTGCACGATCTGGTGGACAAATACCTGCGCATCGCCGACTGGGACATCCCCGACAACGACGAGCGCGCCACCGTCCGTCTCATCGTGCAGGCCGTGCGCAAGGCGCTGGACGAAGTGGAACAGGAGTGGCGCTGATTCGGCACGTCCACGGGGTCGAACCCCGTGCCGGTCACGCTCGCTTGCGGTGGAAGCTCGTGCCTCCGCACTTGGGGCAAGGCGGGATGCGGCCAGGCTTGTGGAAATGGAGCACCTCGCCGCACTGGTCGCAGACCAAGGTGCCCGGGCCCGTGATCTCTCCGGTGTGGTAGCCGGCCAGCTCCGCCTGCTCACGCAGCAGGGCGAGCTCCACCGTGGTCTGATCGGCGGCCTTCGCCAGCAACTCGGCGAAACGCTCGCCAATGAGGCGGGCCTCGAAGC
>Ga0256914_1004720_pt1 | contig 10099 bp, 10 predicted proteins | sample HulkmetaG_FD_191571 | JGI IMG/M metagenome (GOLD analysis project Ga0256914, IMG submission 191571) | Hydrothermal chimney microbial communities from Main Endeavour vent field at the Juan de Fuca Ridge, Pacific Ocean - Hulk | ecosystem: Environmental > Aquatic > Marine > Hydrothermal vents ...
AACATCATTATGTATTATGGTGGGCTTTAAAAGCTATGTTACGATGATCCACGCGTGGCAAGCACTTAAGAACTTTTCGCTACCCACAATCCACCAAAAGAGAACACACCAACGTAACGCTACGATGGTTCTTATAGGTTATTTGACATGATTTTGGTTTTCGTTGTTATTTCTTTAAGCAATCTTACATGTTATGCTTTAGCGTGTTACGTTGGTTATTGGGTGTAGGGTGTTTTTGCTTGTCTGATTCAGGTGGTTGTGTTTTTCTGTGTTTTTCTGCGTCGTTTTTTGTTCTTTTGTTTTAGCTCTTATGTTAGAAAGGTTTTTGTTGTGTTGCTATCATAGTTTTCTTTGGTGTTGTTTGTTGGGTTTGGGTGGGTTGGTTACTGATCGTTTAGTTAAGGATTTTGGCTTGGTTGTTGAGCTTTTAAGAATGGCTTCTACTGGTAAGGATTACGTGCATGATGAGTTGCTTCGTTGCGATAACGTTGAGTGTGTTTCAGAGGTACTCTATAGGGTTGGGCGTAGGTATTATAGTGACACCGGGTTAAGGGCCCTTTACAGGAGGGTTGCAGGGCTTTATGAAGGTAGCTTGGGCACGGTTTTTCTGGGCTGTGCTGCTGATGCTGGGAGGGATCCGGAAGCCTTAGCATCGGAGGTTTGGGCGCTTCACTATGGCAAGTTAGCTAAGACTTATGGCGATGAAGTTGCGGAGTTCCTTAAGTGGCTTGAGACACTGCTCGCCGAAGGTAAGGATGAGGAATTTAAGAAAGTGTTAACGATACTGGCCACCATAAGCTTCACCCCTGGCTACCTGAGGCTACCTCCTAGGTGTCTCGACAGAAAATATTCTTCCGGGTGATCATGCATGAGTGGTAAGACCACGCCTTGGAAGTACCCCATAACTGTTGGGGTAGCGTTCCGAGTACTCATAAATGTGGCCAGCCCCTCACATGAGGCAGCTACTGGTGAGTACACCGAGCATAAGAAAGCGCCAATACACTACAACGGTAAAACCTACTTGGACGTGCCGATAATATCTGGGAATGCGTTAAGGCGGTACGTGAAGGAAGCATTAATAGTGACCGCCAGTAAGCATGGCTTACCCCTAGGAAACCTATGTAGGAAAGGAATATTCACGCACTGGAACACGAAAACAGACATAAATGAAGACGTCAACGTTGGTAGCATAAGCGTCGATAAGGTCAAGGATCTACTCAAGAAATGTGTCATGGAGGACGTGGCGGGCTTCATGTACGCCGAGGGGGGAGCCTCGATAATTAGGTTTAGCAGGCTACACGCAGCAACCATGAAGCCCACCTACGAATCCTTGAGCCAAGCGAAGGTATACCCAATACAGTTCGCTAGGCACGTGCCGGGCAAGGAAAAGGGGGGCGGTAAATCAGGTCAGATGATATTCAGGGTGGAGCACATAAGTGGCGAGTTCGCTGGTCTCATAACGCTGGACGCTCACCTGCTGGGATTCGACGACTACACTCAGGAGTACTTCGTAGACGTAGGCGGGGTTGGGAGAAGGGCTGAGGCAGTGCTTGAGGCCATCTACTTAGCCCTAAACAGGCTCGGGGCGATGAAGGCACGCTCAATGACCATAGGTGACGTTACATCATTAGTAATAACCGTGGCACAAGGACTATTCACACCAGTAGACCCGGCGAGGAAGGGCTTCGTGGAAGCGACGCTAAAGGAAGCTGAGGCATACAGGAAATTAACTGGGTGGGGCGTGGAGGTAATGGTATACCCGAAGAATGAGCCAAGCATAGGTGAGGCATTCGAGAAGGCAAAGAACAAGCTAAGCGAGTTAATCGGCAACTCACTTAAGTAAGGAATAAGTAAAACACCCGTCACCGAGAACCTTCACGCCGTGTGTGAACCATGGCACGCCACCTAAGGTACGCCTCAATAGAGGCGGAAGTAGTTAACGTAAGGTACAGAACCCCGGCATCTTACCAGAGTAGGCCAGCTCACCCGCCATCACCAGCAGCGGTGAAGGCAGCCATAGCTAGGGCTGCCGCGCAAATAGGGGGAGAGGAAGCATGGATGGGGATCATTAGCGGTGTCGTATGGGGAACGTACTCCATACTCAAGCCATTCTCATCAGTAACGTACTTGGTCAGCAGGCTCCAACCACCAGAACAAAGAAAGAGGAGCAAGCAGAAGCGAATCGCAAGTGCCGATCCAGCCAAGCAAGGGTTCAAGAAGCCAAGCAACGTTTTCCCTGTGGGCGAGTACTTAAGCGGTGAGTTCAGGATAGTTGCGATCTACGATGCGGGTAAGGTGCCGGATGAGTTAGTGGTTAAGTCACTACTGGGACTTAACATACTGGGTGATAATGACTCCATTGTTACGCCGAAGCCCTCAACGCTGAGGTCAGGGTCAGTCAACGTTGCGGGGGGTAGTGAGGTAGGTGTTGCCACTACGTCGTACGTGTTTAGGCTACGTGATGCTACGCCTACTAAGGGTTCATGGTTGCTGGCTAAGTTACCCACGGTAATTAGACCCAGAGGGTTTAGGGAGGTAGTGCGCCTAGAGAGGCCGGTGTTCGAGGAAGTCGTGATTCCAGCTAAGAGGTTGGGCCAGGTGCTTTTCCCTCAAGAAGTGATTGTCAGGTTAAGTAAGGGTATCGCGGTTACGCTGGGTGATGAGGGCTACGTAATATTGCCTAAGGGAGGTGCTTAGGTAGTGAGGGGCGTACTAGAGAACGAATGCCTTAAGAAAGTGCTTGACATTGGACCCTTCACGCTAAGGGCCTACCAGAGAAGGGCTGTCGAGGAGGTTTACAACCTTACAGGTTCGGGAGGGGTAGTGGTTGCTGAACTCCCTACGGGTTACGGTAAGACACTAATACCCGTGTTGCTTACGGCCGCGCTAGTTAGTGAGGGGTTAGTCAGCAGGGTAATCCATACGTACCCTGCAACCTCGATGATAGAACACCTAGTACCAAGGAAGGGAAAAGAGGAAGAGAAGGTCGAGGTGAGGGCGTTAAGGAGGGCGTTGCTAGAGTGCATGGATTTGAGGGAGGAGGTAAGGCAAGCACTCGTAGGTGTTCGGTACATGTTTCGTCACGAGTCACCACTACTAACTAATCCCTACGTGATCACCACGCTGGACACACTAGTGGCGCACTACCTGAAAACCACTTTTACCCGTGCGTTAAGGGCTTCCGGCAGGGGTACTTACTCCGAATTCTCCGCAGGTGTGATCCACTCCTCACTACTTGTTTTTGATGAGGCACATATGTACCCGGTAGTCACAGAGGAAAAAGTTAATGGAATCCCAACCCTAGGGAAGGCGTTCAACGTAATGGCCTACATAATGGGTAGGCACGCAGAGGTAGGCGGAGTCTCCCTCATAATGACGGCCACACTGCCAGAGCCACTACTACATGGGCTTAAGGAGGTGCTGGCTAGGTACGGCGTTAAGCCCAAGGTAATTAAGTACGATGAAAGCGAGGACGACCCGCCTAAAGCGGAATGGAGTTTCAGGCGGGACGTCAGCAAGCGTAAGTACGTCGCGCAACTAAGGAGGGTACGGGGGAGAAGTGACCTCACCAAGGAAATATCCAGGGAGGCAGTCAACCTAGCGATGGAAGGCAAGAGAGTACTGGTCGTGCTTAACACGGTACGTGATGCTGTCAGAACCTACTCCATGGTAAAATCAATGACTAACGTGCCCACAGTACTAGCTCATTCCAGGTTTACTGTGGGCGACCGTGAAGAGATAGTGAGTAGGATCAAGCGCACGGCGGGATCCAAGGAAGGAGCCATACTCGTGGCCACTCAAGTAGTTGAGGCATCCATAGACATAAGCATGGACGCGCTACTAACTGATGCGGCCCCTCTAGACTCCATAGCACAACGCGTGGGTAGGGTGTGCAGGTCAGGGCACATGACAAGCGAAGAGTGCGTAGGGGATGTAAGAATATTCTACGCGGAGAAAGGTATGCCCCAAAACAAAGACCTCTACGGCCCATACGACATAGCCCTAGTTAAGGCCTCGCTAGAGTCCCTCAAGCGGATGAGTGAAGAGGACTTCAATGAATTCTCGATAAAGCCTAGGGAATGGATAAGCGAGGCTTACAGCGAGGCCTACGCACCGGTGCTCCTACCGAACGACAAGTTACTGGACTTCCTAGAAGGGCTAACCATAAGAACCTCACCAGCCCTAATAGAGGAGTGGGCCTACGAGGAGTTCGGAGGCTTCGTAAGGAACGAAGATCTAGCAATCACAGTGCTCGTTAACCGAAACCTGATCAACAGTTACTTGAAGGAACCTACGGACTGGGAGCAATCCCTTAGAGAGGCGGTGCGTGGCGCGGTTAGGAGGGAGCGCATGGTTAAGGTTAAGCTAGGCATACTCATCAACATGCTAAAGAAGGCGGGCATGGGTAACGTGCCGTTGGCTTGGATAGGGCTAGAACAAGTATCGCTTAGGGAAGCCGACTTAAGCAATGAATGGTTCCTGAGGGTAGCTACTCGGGCGGGTGCCTACGTAGTAATTCCTGAGGAACTATATGATAGCGAGTTAGGCTTAATCCACCCCGTCGGAGGTGATGGCTAATGTCGCCGAAAATACCTAAGGACTTACTCAACCAGGCAAGAAACTTCGCACTGAAAGCCTACGGGGGAGACTTGCTTGCTGGTCCCGGGGAGTCACTCTACGGTCACTCCCTAGCTACAGGCATAATAGCACTAAGCATAATCCCGGAGTCTTATGTAACTAAATTGGCTGAGTTATCGTCAACGAGCCCGGACGCCGTTAAAGCTGCGATAATGCTTGCCGGCTTAATGCATGACTGGGGTAAGGCACTAGCGCCCTACCAAGAATACTTAAGGGGGATGCACTCACACGCGCCAATAAGGCATGAGATATCGTCATTCATAGCACTAACAACACTAATGAAGCCTAAGAAAGGAGCGGAACTATGCTACCTAGCAATGGCGGGGGCTGTGCTTTACCATCACCACGGGCTTTACGACTTCACCGAGAAAATAATTAAGTATCTCCGCGGAGGGGTCAGGGCGTGGCCTAACCTTAGGGATAAGGAGCGGGGGGAGGAATATAAAGCCGACGTATACAGGAAACTAACAAGGCTTCGTATAGCCCTTAATGACTATCTAACTAACACGGAAGCCAGTAGTATCTTAAGCACTATCGAGAACTCGGAACACGTTATTGGGGGTCTGGCTGAGGTTAATGCGTTAACTAAGGTAGTGGGTAAGGCAGTGATTGAAGTGGAGGAAGCCGTGAATAGGCTTAGACACGCGGTAACTCCAGTGCTTGCAGCTCTGATGATGGGTGACAATATATCAGCGTGCATTGCTAGGAAGAGAGACAATGAGAGGAAGCGGATACTACTGATCGTTAAAGCCTCAATACCGGTAGCACTTCTCAATAGTAACAGCATCGCAGAGGGTCTCAACGCGGCCGACCTAAGTAGCTATGCTGAATACTTACCACGTAATCTTCTAGGATTACTTACCGCTAGGGGTGATCGAGATGAGTATGAATGAAATAAGAATCAGGACTGTGGGTCTTCATCCACTAACGGATGCGCTCCAGCTACATGCATTAATAGACGCCCTTCACTCATACGGGCTTGACCGACACGTTAAGGTGGAGCCTAGGGAGGGTTACCACGAGTTAATAGTGCCTCAAGGGTTAATAAGGCCCGTAGGTTACGCCTTAGTAGCATATACGTTCAGGTTGATTCTCAAAGAAATATTAATGCGTCTATCTCGGCGGAAAAAGAACGACAAAGGTAAGAAAGGAGCACGGAGATTCACCAAGAACCATTTGAAAATAATGACTCAGTTACTTAGAGAAGCGGAGGAAATGATTAACAGCAGTAGACATGTTAAGAACGGTGACCCGCAAGCAATTGGCAAGCTCTCTGAACTCTCAGAGGTAATTATTAAGCACCTAGAAAAGAGGCACCCACTACTCCCTGACGTGGAGGTACTAAGAAGAAAGGCAAAGTCGTTTGAGGAGAAAGACACCTTGAACGCGTTAGAGAACGTATTAGGTGGAGAGTTAAGTCAGGTTATAGGGAAGGCTAAACGCGTCATACCAGTTATTCCATCAATAGGTAAGTTCTACTATGTAGATGCCAGTATAGGGAGATGGGATGCCCAGGAATTCGACCCTGTTTGCGGAAGGTTAATCAGGGCTGGTTTAAGGCTAGCCCTAACGTACCCCATCAGAACTGCTGAGGGCAACTATAAAGTTGGAATAGCTCTAGTAACGCCTTCCTCCGGTACCAACGCGCGTGATGTATGGTATGCTCAAGCCTCTTTGAGAACATTTAGGCACCGGTGGATTCGGGGAAGAGCTAGTTGGGGTAAGGCGTGCACTGTATTAATGCTGTTAGACGCTTTTAGAATAACAAAGGTATTTAACGAGAATGCGGCGGGGTACATTGTTGAGGCTATACTTGCTCAAACGCAGGGAACTATGGCTTGGAGGAATCCTGCTGATGCAGTGCAGTTAAAAATGCTTTACTTACCCGGTGCCGAGGATGTAGGTTACGTAAAGTACTATAGGGGTGTGGCAGTGGTTACCGAGTCCGTGGTTCCGGCATACCCTGCTGTGAAGTTGGCTGACGCATTAGAGAGAATCGGGGGTTCTGTTGATTGGCTAGTTGATGAACTCATAATAAAGAATTACATGGAGAGAAGGGGTAATGAGCGTGTGCTTAATTATGCCTTCGTTTCGGCCTTGGTTAGGGCCCTTACCGAATATGACGCCGAGTCCCTCTACTTCGCTTTGAGGGAGGCGGCCGTCGCCTCCGGGGGTGAGAGGGTTTTAGTGAGCGATCCTTATCAGCTTGAGCGCTTGGTTGCCGCTATGGAGTTTCTTGGTCGTGAGTAGGTTTCGTTTTAGCATAGCTTCCCCTCTGGTTATATCTTTTTGTCTTGATTTGAATAGGCAGTTTTTGGTAGGGTCTGTCCTGCCTACGATCTTCTAGGGCGTGTAGGGACAGGCCTTCCTGTACGGGCATGCTGCACAGCGTCCTCTGTCGTGGTGGGGTTCTGGTACTTCCTCGGTTTCAAGCATTGTTCTTAATGCCCTAACGACGCCTATTAGTTTTGGCAGCATTACCCGCCAGCTCACTTTCCGGCACCAGCACTTGGTTACGGTGTATGCTTTCACGTCCTTCACGCCGTAGGTTTCCCTAACCATTACTGCGTAGGCCGTTACCTGTAGTTCGACGTGATCCTTAAGCGCCCATGCTGAGGTCGTCTTCACTTCAGCAATTACTGCCTCCTTCCCGTCCCTGCTGAGTAGTGTCAGGTCAGCTACTCCCTTAATGCCTAGGGATGTGCTTCTGAGTGGCGGTTTAATGATGACCTCGTACTCGTTTCCGTGGGTCGCTCTGTGGTATGTTAGGAGTTCTTCAGCTACCTCGTGGTAGTGCCAGCTTTCTGGCTCCTTAGCGTGTGGGGGTAGGGGCTCCTCCATGCCTAGGGCCGTGAACCAGGCGAAGGTTGGGCACCACACCCACTCCTTGATTAGTGAGGCCGGTATCTCGGCGGGCACCGCGCGTCGCCTCGCTAGGCGAGCACCGTTACGTGTTCCCCGTCCCCTACGCCTCTGCGGCCCAGTATTAAGGCTGAGGCGTACACGTTCTCAGGGATCGACAGTACTAATAGCTTGTCGGTTGATGTGTCAATTAACCTGCTTAGAACCCTGAATACGTGCCTAGCCACGCCCCTCGTTCCTCTCCTGACGTATGCTGACTTCTGGATCCTAATGAAGCCTAAAGCCGTTAGGCGCTTGGCAACCGCGTTCCTGGCTGAGTCATCCCTCACGTCGTAGGCCACGAGCACTACTGCCGTGTTTGATCACCTCACCACTTGACCGTGAAGGCCTCGAAGGACTCGCCCGTCCTGATAGAATGAGCTAACTCCATCGCCTGGAGCTTGATGATCTTATCCAAGGACTTCCTAACCGTCCCGTACCTGTAGCTTCTCTCCTCCAGCTCCCTGAGCACTGCGTCCGCTACCACCCTCCTTGACTCCCTCGTCAATAACCCCTCAGTCGTTTCGAGGGCTCCGTTCCTCAACGCGAGTTCCGCCACAGCCTTATCCACGGCGAACCTGAATGGCTCCATGAAGTCCAGTGTGAGGGAGGGCTTACCGGACTTGTCCACATGGAGGAACCCCGCATAGGGGTCTAGCCCCGCAGTGAGGATTGCCTTCATACACTTTAGCCTCAGTATCCCGTACCCGTAGTTTAGGGCAGCGTTAACAGGGTCGCAGCCATCCTGATCCCGCCCGGTGAAGGCGTGATGCGGTGGGACGACGTGCCCTGCGAAGCACGCCCAGTAAGCCCTAGACGCGGCGGCCTCCACCCCCATGACGCAGGGGACGTCGCTACACGCCCTCAAGTCGCTTAGGTGCCCCTCAACGACGTACCCGCACTCCCTGATTCGGTCGTTACGCCTGCTCCTCCCCAAGTACTTTAGGAGCCATGCCTTATTCCGTATCTTAGCCCTAACGAACACCACGGCGTACTTGAGGCTGTCTCCCTTAGCCATTAGGGAGTATTGCGCGCGCCTAGTCTCGACGGTTCTGTTGGGCACGGCCGGCCACAGCATGGCCTGCACTAACCCGTCGCTCCTCACGAAGTAAGTGGGTATGCCTAGGGACACAAGTTCATACAGTGCCTTACTGACCAGCGTGACGCCCCTAGAGGCTATTAGAACCTCGTCAACATCGGTTAACGGAACCTCAGCGACCACGTCCCCACCCTGACGCTTAAGGATGAGTATCCCCCTCCTCACCGTGAGGAGTGTGCCCGGAGTAGCCATGACAACCCTGCTCAAGCACGCACCACCTCCCCCAACCCCTCAGTCGCTGGTGCCGTGCCCAAACACGATTCCCTGAACGGGCACGTGGCCGGGCAGGACTCAGGGTTAGGTTGCGGGGGCGTGAGCGAGGACGCTACCCGCGCCACATCCTCCCTAGCCCTTAACGCCTCTTCCCTAAGCACGTCGTCAACCACGACGCACTCCGTGCTCACGCGCTTATCGCCTACCATGATTAACCACCCGTAATTAACGGGCAGCTTAATCAGGGCCTCCAGTATTAAGGCGTAAGTAGCGAGTTCCACACGCTTGGCGTCGGCGTACTTCCCGCTTAGCCCGGCAGGGCTGTACGCGACCTCAGCGGGGGCGGAACCCACGACTAGGTCGGGCTTGGAGCGCGTGAAGCCCAGAACGGGCGGTAAGTAAGGCTCAACCGCGATAGGTGGGACCTGCCCTGACGAGAGCCACGCCGTAACCACTGCTAACGCCCACGCACCGGCATGCGACCTAATGACACCGCCTTCAACAACGTCCTTAAGCCCTCCCCACCCCTCGCTAACCGCGGCCCTAAAAACACTGAGGATCTCGCGATGATAGTTAACACCCCTACTAACTGACCCACCAGCAAGCCTAACACCGTTCCTCATAAGCCACACATCCCTCCTAACAGGACAGGGCGCCGCAAGCTCAGACGGCCTAACCAACACCGAATCCTTCAAACCACCAAGCAACGTCAGCAACGACCAACCACGCAACTCCCAACTCACCCTCACCCCCTCAACCCGAGGAGCAAGCACCAAACCCACACGCAATACCACCACCAAGAAAGTAACAAAGACACAGAACATAACCCAAGGTCATCCTTAAAAACCCCACACACGATATCACGCAAAAACCCACACACCACCACACCATAGCACACCGATATCACACACCCCAACAGAATCAGAAAACAAAAACAAAACAGCACACAGAATCAGCACAACAAAAACACGATATCAAGGAAACACAACCCGCAACCAAAACTCACACTAAAAAATACTCTGCACTCAACAACCAACGTAATACGGTGAAACACATTAAAACACTCAGTAAATAAACATATCATTGAGTCACGTATTTTAAGTAAAAATACCACCAATAATCATCGTAGCGTTACGTTGGTGTGTTCTCTTTTGGTGGATTGTGGGTAGCGAAAAGTTCTTAAGTGCTTGCCACGCGTGGATCATCGTAACATAGCTTTTAAAGCCCACCATAATACATAATGATGTT
>Ga0256914_1004721_pt1 | contig 10099 bp, 8 predicted proteins | sample HulkmetaG_FD_191571 | JGI IMG/M metagenome (GOLD analysis project Ga0256914, IMG submission 191571) | Hydrothermal chimney microbial communities from Main Endeavour vent field at the Juan de Fuca Ridge, Pacific Ocean - Hulk | ecosystem: Environmental > Aquatic > Marine > Hydrothermal vents ...
AGCTCGCTTTAAGAGCTTTTGAGGCGTAAAATTCCAGCGCCTCAAGTATCTGCCTACGGTCCATATCGAAAGCTTTATCCCAAATTTCCTCTCTATCAGTTGTCCCACAGCCTCTTTCAACTGATCGGGACAGTGGTCTCGAATGATGTTGCAAATGGTAGCTGCTTGCCAGCCGAGAAGTTTCCCTCCAGCAGGACGGCCACGCTGTTTGACCTTAAGGGCCTGTTCACCGCCTTCGCGATAGAGTTTATCTTCCTGGGTTTTACCTTGTTCCAGTACGGCATGGACGGCTCTGAAACGCAGGGCTTCTTGGGCTTTTGGAGGGAATTTACGAGCGTCGATTTTTGGAACTTTTGGAGTGTTAGAGCTCATATCCTTGCATATCAGAAATTAGCTCTGTTGTCGAGTATTTCTACTCCCATTAATAATGCAAAGAATTATTGATTTTCTTGTAAAATCTCCAATAAATAAATATTGCCCAAAGAAAAGTCGTAAAAGTTCCAACAGTTAGGGTTAAGGCAATTTCCATTGGTGAATAATGAAATCTTATCAAAATGGCACCAAAAGTTAAAAGCGCAGAAAAGAAAAGGCCATAAAGATAATTGTATTTTCCTCTCCCAAGAAAATAAGAAAAAACAAAATTAGCCAGGGATAAAAAACTCATTCCTAAAGCAATTACTTTTAAATAGGAGGCAGCTCCTATATATTTAACACCCATAAGAAGACGAATCAAAAAATCAGGGGCAAACCAACATATACCTCCAAAAGCAAAGCTTGCCAATCCAGCCAATATTCCCAATTTAAATAAATCTTTTTCTCTTGTTTGTCGTACAGATTCAGCGAACACAACTGCCACTAAAATACCAGGCAAATAAAAGGCTATACGGCCAATAATAGCAGCAACCGCATAAAGTCCTACTTCTTGTGAAGAAAGATAATGCCTGGCAAAAATCATATCAGCATTCAAAAAAAGAGCTATTATCAAATAATTTAAGGCAAGGTAGGGAAGACTAGACTTTAATTCTTTTCTAAAAAAGGGGATAAAATTAATCTTTTGAGAATTGCGAAGGAGAGATGAGAATTTATACTTCAAAAAAAGACCGGCTAAAGAACTCACAAAAACAATACTTATCAAAGAACAAAGAAGAGCCTCTGATACAGAGAGATAGCCATCATAGGCAAATATACCACCACTAGCTAGACGTCCCCAACTAAAAAGAGCTATTCCCAAAGCCTGCATCAGGTAAAACCTGAGTCCTTGAAGCATACCAATGAAAATTGGAATTAATACTATCAATCCAGCATGAGTTATCAAGATACAAAGAGGAATCTTTTCTGAAAGATGAAAGTATTTTTTCAAAAATGGAAGGCTCAAAAAACCTACTATCCATATAAAAATAGCTAAAATTACCCCTCTTTTTAACAAGAAATCTCTCAAAGAAGCCACCAATGATGATTCTACGGAAGAAATTTTTATGGTCAATTTTGTTACTAACATATTTCCCACAGGTAGAGGTGCACTCATAACCACGACCAAAGAGTTAAGAGCATTAAAAAGTCCATAATCACTTGGCGACATAGTCCTCGCACTTAATACCTGAAACAAATAAGAAGCTAAGTTTCCAGAATTAGCCACAAAAATCAAAAAGAAAGTTTTTTTAAGACTTAACAATTTAAACCTCTAAATTACAAATCAATCCTTTTAAGGATTAAAAAACCGTCATTTTCATAAAGGATTTCATAGCTTTTCAAAACTTCACTTAGGAGATCGATAAAAACCTTTTCCAAAATCCCTTGATAAACCCTTCCTGAAGGGCTCTTCCAAATGATGGGGGTTTCTCTTGCACAACTCGCCCATTTAATGGTTCCTAGATCTTGGGAGAACCCAAGAACCTTTAACTCTCTTCTGGTCAAATTTAAAGGCTCACTGGTCTGCCAGCTACATCCCTGATCCACAATGTACCAGGGCCTCTTGAGATCTAATACCACATACTGAGCGTATACCGGGGTAGAATTTCTGGTTTTGTTTCTCCAGAGGTGACTTGGCACCGGCTCCGTGACCCCTATCGGGAAAGCCAAATAATACCTACGATGGGCAAGACGAGCCCAATTGAGAGCGTTCTGCGTAGATACCGCCACCTTCGGATCGGAAGGGATAAATCTTTTGAGGGTCTCCTTGATCACGCGGTCTCTTTCAGTGGGAATGTAAGCTTGGTAGCCATAATTCCATACCTTGTTTGTCCAAAAAATGCGAGAGATAGGAGAAGGAGAGAGGAGGATATGGAAAAGCAGAGATATACAAATCACCAACCATAAACCACCAATTAACTTTTCTATCTTTGGCAGTCCTTTAATGAAAGCCATAAATACTGGTGCAATGAGTCCTGCGGTATAATGGTGCGCATATGTGTAGTGATTGGGATCATGAGAAAGAAGGGAAATGAGCAGTATAGGCACGGCAGGAATCAGATACAGCGGGGCCAGAAAAGGAATAAAGAGAAAGGGACCAAAAACAGCCACTAGGTAAAAAATTTTCCTTGGAGTTCCCAAAATCTCCTTCAAAATAGTGAAGGGATGTATGAAAATAAAACGAATAATTTCTCCAAAGCTATTACCCATCCAAGAAAAAGCTGAAGTTGAAAGATAGCCCATCTTACCGGTCAAAGATGGAAAAATATAATTAATAAGCAGGTAAAAGTAACCAAAACCAAATGAGATAAGAAAAAAACCTATTATAATTTGTTGATAGTTGGTGACTGATTGCCAATTGATAGCGGACAATAGATGGCAACCAGCAATCTTTTGTCCATGGAGTACAGAGTGTAGACCACGAACCGTTAAATAAACCCCACATGCTGCTGTTTGAAGGGCAAAAGGTTCTTTAACAAAGACAAGTAAAATAGCAGGTAAAACTGTGCACTTATATCGTCCATCCTCAACTAAAAAATAAAACCAAAAGAGAAGGGGAACGGCTAGGTGATCCATATGAAAGTCAAAAAGGGCATTAAACCAGAGAGGAAAATATAGGGCAAAGAGCAAAAAAAGAAATTGGCCATATCTCTTAAGAATCCAGAATCCTGGCAGAGCAAGAAAAAAGGCCTGAAGAACAATGACTACTAAAGGAGCAAAACTTTCCGGCAAAACCTTATATATTGCGGCATAGATCAACATAAGAGGCTGAGCATGCCCCACAAAAAGATGCCACCATTCTCCATAATGAGAAATCTTGTAGAAAAGAGTTAAAAATATTCCCAAATCAAAAAAAGATGAATGTAGAGAAATGTACTTCAAAATGGCCAACACGCCAAGAACGACAAAGAATAAAGCTGGTAATTGATAGTTGATTGTTAATCTTGGTAGCTTTCCAATCCTCAAATCCCCCTGCCTCGGATTCCTCCAGACTACTACGTCCTTTAGTCTATCCTTATAATATATACCCATCGAAATCCGAATCAAATCAACTATCTGTTAACCCCATAGATTCCGGCTCCGAACGTGAAGAAGGCATCGTTTAAAAACTGTAAAAGTTTAGACTTTATCTGACGGTTCCCCTCCCAAGAGCCACCTTGTCAGACCTGGTTAGATTGTGAAAATATCCTCTTCATTAGTAATAGATCTTTTCCTTTGCCAAGGTACATTCGCTAAAAATGTCTCCATCGGTGTCCGCCCATTACAGTTTTCCCTTGGTGCGGCCTCTCTTTGTTGTATTTTTCCAACCATAGGTCTAAATCCCTCTGTAATTCCTCCAAATTCAGATAAATCTTTCGCCTCAAGGCTATGCTATAAAATTCCTCCTTTACCGTTCGATGGAATCTCTCGCAAATCCCGTTCGTCTGGGGGATTCTTGCCTTGGTCTTTGTGTGTTCTATGTCGCTTAACGCTAAAAAGAGCTCATACTCGTTTTTATCAGGCTTTCCGCAAAATTCTGTCCCTCTATCCGCCAAAATCCTTAAAATCCCTCAGCTTATGCTCGTCGAAAAATGGTATTACTCGATCATTCAAAAGATCTGCACTATTGATGGGTGCTTGCTCGTATACAGCTTGGCAAAGGCCACCCTGGATTAGGTGTCTATAAAAGTCTGCTGGTATTAATGGGGTCATTAAACACATGACATTTTCAAAGTTTAAAATCCTTGTCTCTCTAAGGATCTAGATGTCAGATAAAAATGCTCCCATTAATAAATACGGCCTATGCCTTTGATTGTGCCTACATAGTAGGTGTCCTGGGCTCCAAGATACCCAACATGCTCTGTTTCAATCTCTCCCCGGGCCACTTTTTCTTCCTTGGCTTTCTCCAAGGCCTTTAACTGCCTTTGTGTAAGCACCTTCCCGGTCTTGGCCACCACCTCTTCCAAGGCCTTGAGGCGTTTATCAAATGTTTCAAGCCCGTGTCTTAACCAGCTGTACCCATAAGTCAGAAACTTCTCAATAACTTCCTTGACCCTGGCCACTTTCTCTTTGTCCAGTGCCCTCTTGCGCCCTTTAGGTCGGTAATAAAGTGTCCACCTTGAAATACCCAGCCAGCGACAAAGTTTCCTCAACGAGACCTTGTACCTTCAGCTTGTAGTTCTGCCTGCACCGACCTTACGATGTCTCGTCCAGGTCGAGCAGGCTTTGCACTCTTTTTAAGACTTTGATCTCAAGCTGAGCCTCGCCAAGAGTAGCATAGGCCCTCTTTAAGTTTGCATTCGTATTGCTCCCTTATATCCCGAGGCCGAGCCCTGAGATTGTTTTCCATACCTTTAATGCCCTCATCAACCCAGGATTGGATCTCACTTAGCTTGAGATCGTAGCGCCGAGCGGCTTCGGCCACAGTTGTCTTGCCCTTAAGGATTTCTAGAACCAATTTTTAGTCTTACGCTTTGCCGTCCAACGTTTAACTTCGGGTTTTGGTGTACTCATTTTTCCCTTCTTCCTGTACTACCCTGTGCAGTCCTGAAGGGGTCACTACACAAATACAATACTTCCTATTCTATCTTTTCAAACGCCTCTGAAAATCTTTTAATTTTCTATCAACAAATTCTTGAAATTCTCTTTTAAATCTTTCTTTACTAAAACGCTCAGCATTTTTACGAATTAGTAAACAATCAAACTTATCCTGTACTTTTTCAAACTGTTTTAATTTTTCGATTAAACTTTCAATATTTTGCTCATTAAAAAAAAGCCCTGTTCTTTTATCAATTACAGTTTCCAAAGCTCCCCCTTTACCTAAAGCAATAATAGGTGTTCCACAAGCTTGAGCTTCTACCAAAACAAGACCAAAATCTTCTTCAGCAGCAAATATAAAAGCTTTAGCTCTTTGCATATAATCTTTCAAAATTTCGAAAGGTTGATATCCTAAAAGTTCCACATTTTTCCCGGCTTTTGCTTTGATTTTTTTTAAATCAGGGCCGTCTCCAATAACGACTAATTTTTTATCTGGAAATTTAGAAAAAGCTTCAACAATTAAGTCAACCTTTTTATAAGGAACTAAACGAGAAGCTGTTAAATAAAAATTTTCCTTATTAGTATACAATTCAAACTTTTCTATATCTACTGGAGGATAAATAACAATAGCATCTCGGCCATAAATTTTTGCTATTCTTCTGGCTACATATCTTGAATTAGCTACAAAATAGTCAACTCTATTAGCACTAGAGTAATCCCAAAGACGGATATAATGAAGAAGCAATTTAACAAAAAAACCTTTTAAACCTTTATGCAAACGAGACTCGTTTAAATATAAATGATACAAATCCCAAGCATACCGTATAGGAGTATGACAGTAACAAATATGCAATTGATCAGCACGGGTTAAAATTCCTTTTGCCACACAAGTACTACTAGAAATAATTAAATTGAATTCTGATAAATCAAATTGTTCTACAGCTAAAGGAAAAAGTGGTAAATAGTTTCTATATCTTATTTTAGATTTAGGTAATTTTTGGATAAAAGACGTAAAAATTTTTGCATTTTCTAAATAGCTCCCTTTCAACTTTTTCCTATCTACTACAAGCGTAAAAATAGGAGCAAAATATATTTCATAGATCGCCTCCAAAACTTTTTCTGCTCCTGCTAAATTTACTAGCCAATCATGTACCAAAGCCACTTTCATTTCGAAATGTCCTTTCAAAAATTTCAATAATTTGTCTAGCAGTTTTTTCCCATGTAAATAATTTAACTCTTTCAAAACCCTTTTGAATTAAGGTCATTCTCAAATTTTTATCAGTTAATACTTTATAGATGCCTTCAGAAATACTATTAATATCATAAGGATCAATATAATAAGCAGCATCACCGCAAACTTCAGGAAGAGAAGCTACATTAGAAACAACCACAGGGCAACCTGAAGCCATAGCTTCAAGAGGAGGCAGCCCAAAACCTTCATATAGAGAAGGAAAAATAAATAAAGAAGCCTCTTTGTAAAAAAAGGGAAGTTCTTCTTCTTTTATATAATCAGTAAATATTACTCTACGATTCAAATTTAAACGTTTTACTTTTTCCTGTATTTTAGGATAAAAATTCCTATCTTTTTTGCCACCAATAACAAAATAAAAATCATTCAAAGGAAGTTTAGAAAAAGCTTCTATTGCTCTCTCAAGATTTTTATAAGGACGCATATCACCTACATAAAAAATGTATTTTTCAATATTATATCTCCTTCTAACAAAATAAGAATCATAGTGAATAGAATTAAATCTACAACCTTCATAAACTACATATATCTCTTTATCTTTAACAGTATTATAATATTTTAAAAGATCTTTCTTTGTATTTTCGGAAACACAAATAATGAATTTTGCAAATTTTAAAAGTCTTGGAAGAATAAAACGATAATAATATTTCATTTTAGGATGAATCTCTGAATATAATAAAGGAATTATATCATGAACAGTAACAATTTGATTAAAATAGGGAAACAAAATACCTTCAGGAATAGGATTATAGATAAAAGATAATTTATTTTTTAAATACGAAAAAGGAAGAATAGATTGTTCCCAAAAAAACCTTACTAAATGTCCTAACATTTTTTTTCTGGGAGATGTTAAAGAAGTTATAAGAAACACTTTATCAGGAAATTTTATTTTTAAAGATGGAGAAGATGTATATATTATCACATCATTTTCCAAAATTTTTAATAATTCTTTTACAACCTCATAAGTATATACAGCAAGCCCTGTAGGTTGATCATGAAAAAAAGAGGCATTAATACCTATCTTTTTTGCCCCGGTTTCAAAATTTTTAAACATAGCCAACTTCCACTAAATATAACAATAAAAATTTCTGTAATTATAGTAGAAAAGGCAGCTCCAAAAGAATACCAACGTGGTATAAAAAGCAAGTTTAAAATTATATTTAATAAAGTCGCCAACAAAGTCAAGAAAAAACAAAGCTGACTTTTATCTAAGGCTATTAAAGACTGGGTAGTCAAATGACCTATAAATATCGGAAAAACAACAATACACAACAACCTTAAAAGCTGTACAGATTTGCCAAAATCTGTTCCATATAACACAAGAATTACAAATGACGAAACAAAATAAATCACTATTGCACACAAAAAAGCAAAAATAAAAAGAATAAAAAAGGCCTTTAAGAAAATAAATCTGAAATTTTCTTTCTCTCTTGCTAACTTAGGATAAACAAAGGCCATAATCACAGAAGGAATTAAAAAAGAACCTTCTATTAACCTATATGAAATATTATAAAAACCAACCTCTTTAACATTAGCCATAATTCCCAACATCAAAGTATCAACCCTAAAATAGATTAACCAAAAAATTGCTGTCAAAAAAAGTATAAACCCTTCTCTTAAAAGTTCTCTATAAGAGAAAGAAACCGGATCAGTTTGAAGATAATATTTTTTTTTAAAAATAAACATTATTGCCATCCACACAAAAAGAGCAGAAAGACATAATGACCATCCTCCCAAAAAGGCAGACTTCAAGTGTAAAAATATATACAAAAAAAATAGCATAAACAAAACCAGTAGTTTACCAAACGGAAACAAAATGGCTTCAAAAATAAAAATTTCTTTTCCGCGAAAAAAAGAAAAAAATACATTACCAAACGCCACAAAAGACAAATAAAGAGTAAGTAATAATGCAAGAGCAAAATCTATTTGAAAAAAAATAGAAACAAAAAAAATTAAAATAATTGCTAAAATAGTACCAAAAATTCTAATCAAAAAGACTTTATAGGTAATATTTATCATGCCTCTACTAACTAATTTAACTAAAATAATATCAAGACCAAACTCTATAATAGGCTGTGCAAAAATAAAACAGAAAGCTAAAGTATAAGAAAATTTTCCATATTCTTGCACACCAATAAACTTTGGGAGAAGAATATAGAAAGAAAACATACATATCTTACCAAGAATATGACCAACAGAAAAATACAATTTTTTCATTATTCAACAAAAATCTAATAACTACCTTCTCGCAAAAAAACAACCCTGACAGTTCGGAGCAGAATAGAAATATCAAGCCATAACGACCAATTCAAAACATACCAAGTATCAAGCTTAACTCGATCTTCATAAGACAATTTGTTTCGTCCACTAACTTGCCACAAACCTGTAATTCCGGGATTAACAAGAAAATAGAAATTCGCAAAGTCTTTATAGTAAGATTTAATTTCATTCCAAGTAACAGGTCTTGGACCAACAAAAGACATATTTCCTAACAAAACATTAAAAATTTGTGGCAGTTCATCCAAAGAAGTTTTCCTTAAAAATTTCCCTACTTTTGTAACACGCGGATCATCTTTTAATTTATAATAAATTTCCCACTCTTTTAGAGCTTCAGGATTGGTCTTCAAAAACTTTCGCAATATTTCATCAGAATTCTTATACATTGTCCGAAATTTATAAACATTGATCATGTTTCCATATTTACCAACCCGTCTATGAATAAAAATAGGAGAACCTGGAGATTCCAACATAATCAGTAAAGAAATTAACAGCATTATAGGCAACAAAAAAGGCAAAAGGGAAAGAGCAAAAACAAAATCGAAAGAACGCTTTATAAACTGATTCAAAGGAGAACGCAAATTGTTGCGGACTTTCAAGAGAAAGAGTTGATCATTTATCAAAGTCTGTGCTTCAGTATTGAGCATACCAAAGTTCTTAAAATCCGGAACAATACAGACTTCTTTTACTTTGCTCTGTACCGAAGCAAAAAGATCTGTGAGTTCTTTGCTCGAAAACGAAGGAACTGCCACAAAAACGCTGTCTATTCCCAAGAGGGAAACAAATTTACCAAGGTGTTTTATAGAACCAAACACTTTTTTGCCTTCGATAAAGGTACCCCATTTTTGTCTATCGTTATCAAGGAAACCAATAACTTCATAACCGAGATAATTCTCTTTCCACAAAGCGCGTGCCAGACGAGATGCTCCTTCTCCAGCTCCTACAATAATAGCTTTCCGCCTATAGATAGAAAAAGAAAACAAAATCTTCTTTACCAAGAAACGCATTACTGGCAAAAAGAAAAGAAAAGAAAAGAAAAGCAATATAACCAAAAGTCTAGATGTTTGATAGCTTTTCTTCTGCAAAGCAAGGAGAGCAAACATAAAAACAAACGACAAAAAACTAGCTTTTGCTATCTCCCTTGTTTCATCCCAAAAAGAGAGTCTTCTATCATAGACTCTTACATAAAACAGAAAAAAAAGAACAGAAAAGAAGACCCAACCAACATTAAGAAAAGTATGCCAGGCCAAAGACCAGGTATAGGGACGCTTAAGAAGAGGAGCCAGAAGAATACGTAACTCAACCGCTATTAAAATAGCACACAAAACCGCCAGAAAATCAAAAAAAAATAATATCAGATAATAATCAATGCGCTCCCGACCATGAGTTAAAAGACGCTGAGGATTAACTCGGATATATTCCACAACCTTTGGGAAAGGCTCGATCATGAAAGAAAACATAAATTCACAAAGAAAACGACCATCTAAAAATGGGATACCCTATCCTTCCCCACATAGCAAGGTCTTAAAATCGGGAGGGAGAAAGGGAGAGGGCCTGAGCCCTCTCCGGAGGGGTTATTTCATTTCTTCGAAGTCGGCGTCGATGACGTCGTCGCCGCCCTTTTGCTCCGAACCGCCAGAGCCACCT
>Ga0256914_1004722_pt1 | contig 10099 bp, 10 predicted proteins | sample HulkmetaG_FD_191571 | JGI IMG/M metagenome (GOLD analysis project Ga0256914, IMG submission 191571) | Hydrothermal chimney microbial communities from Main Endeavour vent field at the Juan de Fuca Ridge, Pacific Ocean - Hulk | ecosystem: Environmental > Aquatic > Marine > Hydrothermal vents ...
TTCTATAAACTCTGGACGAGAGGCGATATTCATTTTTTTTGCATCTTCTAAAAAGAGCCTTCTATCAATCATTTGATTAATAACTCCTTTTTGTTGTTCATAGGTTAAGACTGAAAAATTTGCACCAGGAATACTAGAAATAACAAATTGGTTAACCTCTTCTTGTGTAATATCAGAGTTATTGACGCTCGCAACAACTTCTGAAGCCAGTAAATTTTGGCTTGCGAGTAATGTGTAAACCATTATAAAAAATTTTAAAATAATCTTCATTTTTTTACCTTACTTATAAATATATAAAATCCCTAAATTATAGCATAAAATAGTAAACAGTTTCTAAATACTTTCAACTAAATTTAAGTCTTCAATTATACTATACAAAGAAAAAAAGTTAAATAATTATGGCAACAAAAAAGATAAAAAAAGCAACAAAAAAAGAGATAGAAGAGATTAAATCACTCTTCTTAGAACACTATCCTAATTCTTTAACGGAATTGAATTATCAGAACTTGTATGAGTTATTAATTGCTGTTATGCTTTCGGCTCAATGTACGGACAAACGTGTAAATATTATCTCTCCTGCACTTTTTGAGGCATATCCTACGGTTGTTGATTTGGCAAATGCAGATATAGATGAAGTAAAATCGTATATAAACTCGTGTTCTTTTTATAATAATAAAGCAAAGAATCTTATTAAAATGGCTCACTATGTTATTGAACATTATAATGGAGAGATTCCTCTTGAGCAGAAAAAACTTATAAAATTAGCAGGTGTTGGACAAAAAACAGCAAACGTAGTTATGATAGAATATACGGGTGCAAACTTAATGGCTGTAGATACTCATGTTTTTAGAGTAGCCCACCGTTTAGGGCTTAGTGATGATACTACAGCTACAAAAACAGAAGCGACTTTGAGCAAGAAGTTTAAAACTGACCTGCATCTACTACACCAAGCGATGGTGCTTTTTGGACGCTATAAATGTAAGGCTGTCAAGCCTGAATGTGAAGCCTGTTTTCTTGAAAAATATTGTCGTACTTCTGAAACGTTTAAGGTTTAAATAGTTTTTATAACCTCTTCAACGACTTTGAAAATTTTTCCTACTGAGTCAAGCTTTACTCTTTCATTCATAGAGTGGGGCGAAGTAATGGTAGGCCCAATAGAGGCAAATTTGATAGTTGGATAGTTAGAAAGTAGAACACCACACTCTAAACCAGCATGAATTGCTTCGTATTTGCTCTTGCCAAACTCTTTGGTCATGGCACGATTAACCAAAGAGGTAAATTCATTTATTTCAGGTTTCCATGAAGGGTATTTGTACTCTATAGAACTTTTAAAACCATACTTGTTAAATAGGTGTATGTTTCTTTCATTAATTGCTTCTAATCCCTCTTCACTCATTCCTCTGGAACTGCATTCTATTTTTACAAGACCCTTTTTAAGCTCTATAATAGCTAAATTAATACTAGTATCAGGTAGGTTAAACTCTTCATTATAAGCATATACTCCTTGTTCAAACTCTATTAAAAGATTTAAAAAATCATTACTGCTATAGACCTCTACTGTTGTATCAAAAGATTTGACCTTTACCCAATGGTTTGAGACTAAAGGCTCTTTTGAAGAGACAACCATCTCTACATCCGTAGGAATAGAGTTTCGTCTTTCACCTCCTGAACAAGAGGCAATATGCACCTCTTTGTCTTTTAAAAAGCTAGCCATTATTTTAATAGCATTTGGAATATTTTTATGAATCTCTACGCCTGAATGACCACCCTCTAACCCCGAAACAGAAAGTTTATAAAAGTAATCGTAAGCTTCTATCTTTTTCAGTGTTTTTTCAGCCAATAAGTCAGCACCACCTGCACAACCTATACAGACGACTCCTTCATCTTCAAAATCAAGATTGAGCATATATTGTGCTTGTAATTCTAAATCAATTGCTCCTGCACCAATTAATCCTACCTCTTCATTTGCTGTTAAGAGAAATTCTAATTCAATATTCTCATCCATTAAGTACATCATCATGGCAATAGCAATACCATTATCAGCACCCAATGATGAATTTCTTGCATGCAAGTAACCCTCTTTTATATAGGTTTCTATTTTAGGAGCTTCTCCAATGCAAACCATATCATAATGAGCTTGCAAAGCCAATTTGGGAAGCCCTTTTTTAATTAATATATTCTGTGCTTTGTCACTGGAAACTTCATAGCTTCTCTCTTTTGCGAAATTATTTAAAAAATTAAATAATTCATCAGAATTTTGGCTACAGTGTGGAACTTTTGTTAAGCTTATAAAATGATTAATAATTTTTTCTTGCATCTTTTCTCTTTTTTAAGATATTATATCGAATAAAGCACTGTAACTAAAAGGATTAGCCTTATGTCTAAAATCATTCAACTCTTTCTACTCTCATCTCTCTGTAGTACATTAACTTATGCTATTGATTTAAATAGTACCAATGAAATTATTAATAAAGCAACAGAAGCTATAAGTGAATTAGAGGTTGAATTGGATTTGGCAATAAATGAGGTAGAGGAGAATATATCTATAATAGCTCCCTTGAATATTGTAAAAGAAGAGACATCTCTTATTGAAGAGAACTCTACAGTATTAGTAGAGACTAATGTAGAACTTAATACGACTATACGCGAAAATAATATAAGCTTGAGTGTAGAGAAAGAGGAGATTTCTGTAGAGAAAGGGAATCCTAAACAAGGAAAGAATATTTTTAAATACGTTTTAAAAGAGGATTGTAATATGTCTGCTTTTCAATTTGCAGAGAAACATTCTCAAGAGGAGTGGATAGAAATTTTAGAAGAGGATAAGGTTAAAGAGACCATTTTCGAGAGTTGCCCTAACGTAAAAAACTATTACCAAGAGAGATGGACAGACGATTTGTATCAATTCTTTTATGAAGCATCTAATGAAGATGAAATTCCTGAATGTTAAAAAATGTATGACAATTTGACATATATCTAAGCTTTTTTCTTTTTCTGTCCTATAATATAATTAAAGTTATTATGGAGTAGTAGATGGCAAAGAAAAAAACCTTATTTGAGTGCCAATCATGTGGATTTCAAACTCCTCGTTGGTTGGGTAAATGTACAGGATGTAATCAGTGGGATACGATTGTAGAACTCACAACCGAACAGATAAAATTTGTAGAAGAGACAAAAAAGACATCTTCTAATTCTAATACTCAAAAAGCCATCTCTATTACTAAAATTCAGCAAGAGAATATTCAGCGTTTCTCCTCAGGAAGTAAAGAGTTGGATTTGGTTTTAGGTGGGGGAATTGTTCCTGGCTCACTCACATTAATAGGTGGAAGCCCTGGAATTGGTAAGTCTACCTTGCTTTTGAAAATAGCAGGAAATCTTGCTCAAAAAAAGATAGCCGTACTCTATGTCTCAGGAGAGGAGTCAGCAGGACAAATTAAACTGCGTGCAGACCGATTAGATGCAAATGAAAAAGATTTGTATCTTCTTCCTGAGATTAATCTTCAGACGATTTTAGAAGAGATTAAATCTAAAAATTATGGTTTTATAATTATTGATTCGATTCAAACGCTCTATTCCGAAGAGACCCCATCGGCTCCAGGTTCTGTAACACAAGTACGTACTATTACATTTGAGTTGATGCGTGTGGCAAAAAGTTTGGATATTCCAATTTTTATTATAGGACATATTACTAAAGATGGCTCGATTGCAGGGCCTAGAGTATTAGAACATATGGTCGATACCGTACTCTATTTTGAAGGAGACCCTAATTCTGAACTACGATTGTTACGAGGCTTTAAAAATCGTTTTGGAAGTACCAATGAAGTAGGAATTTTTGAGATGTCCAAAAATGGATTACTTGATGCCGAAACTATGGCAGGTAAATTTTTTAATAAAGATAAATTGGCATCAGGTTCAGCTTTAACTGTTATTATGGAGGGAAGTCGTCCTATTATTATAGAGATTCAAGCTTTAGTTTCAGAGGCTTATGGACACCCAAAACGAAGCTCAACAGGTTTTGATAATAGTCGTCTCAATATGCTCTTGGCTCTGTTAGAGAAAAAGCTTGATTTACCTTTGGGAACATATGATGTATATGTTAACATTTCAGGTGGGATTAAAATTAATGAACCCTCGGCTGATTTGGCGATTATTGCAGCGATTTTAAGCTCATATCGTGATAGAGAACTTAGCTCTGAAACACTTTTTTTAGGAGAAGTAAGTTTAACAGGAGAGATTCGTGAAATTCCTGCTTTGGGTCAACGCTTAAAAGAGATAGAGACCCAAGGGTTTAAAAAAGCGATTGTCCCTACAAAGCCTTTAGAAAAAAGTTCTATAAAGTGCTTTGTTGCCAACGAAGTCTCTAGAGTTGTTGAGTGGATGTAGAACACAATCTTCACACAAAAAGAGACTAGACTATTAATAATGAATATAAAGGATTCCTTATGCTTAAAAAAATATCACTACTAACTTTTCTTACACTCGCTTCCCTTAATGCATCGGACAGTTTAAATCCTATTTTGCAAATGGGTTACGATTTTGGTGGGACAACCTTGGCGACGGTTGAACATGACAGTTATTATGACAGTAGTATTAATAAGGTTCGTGCAGGGCAGGGGCTTAGTTTTGAAGTAGGTGCAGTAGTAGATAGTCCCAATTTAGAACTTCAGTTTTTAATAGGATATAAATTTGATAACGAGAGTGCTTCTAATGGAGATGTAACGTGGGATGTTGTACCTTTCACAGCTCTTGCTATGTTTAAATCAAAGCGATGGAAAATGGGTGGAGGTCTTACTTATCATTTAAATCCTGCTTTAGAGGGTAGTTTTACAGGATATGATAGAGATGGAGATTATTTTCATGATAAAGCTGATGATGAGTATGAAAATGCTTTTGGAGCTGTTATACAGATGCAATATAGATTAACAAATAATTTCTCTATGGGTGTAAAGGGTACATTTATTGAGTATAAGTTAAAAAAAGATAACACAATAACAGCAAATGGAAACTCTATAGGAATTAATCTTTCGTATGTTTTTGGAGAACGTTCAAGATTTAGATAATATTTAAGGTCGGCTATTGCCAACCTCGCCTTGATAGAAAGAGGCTTCTGTTTTAAAGGTTATAGAAGTGTTTTAATGCTCTAATAATCATAGCATTTTTAGAAATACTTTCGCTCTTTGCATCTTGATCAACTTGTTCATAAAGGTCAAGAGGTAAAGTAATAGAAAAGATTTTTGTTCTATTTTTCTTCTGTTTTTTAATATCAGAAACAATGTCTTTAAGAACATCAATCATTTTATCAGTGTCAATTGGTTTTCTAATAAAGTTATTTACTCCAATTTTAACAGCTTCTGAGATGTTCCCCATATCATTACTTGCAGATACAATTACAATAATCTGTTTAGGATTAATTTCTCTAATCTCTTTTGCTACTTCTAAACCACTTTTTCCTGGTAAGATAATATCAATGAAGATAATGTCTGGACTGTGTTTTTCAAAAAGCTCCATTGCTTCATTCGCATCTGCTGCTGATTGTACGTCTGAGAAAAAGTTTTGGAGTGTTTTACACATCAACTCATTTGTTTCTGGCTCATCCTCTAATACTAATGTTTTTAGTTTCTTTGTCTCTTCAACAATTTTCATTAAGTCATTATTCATACTAATTTTTCCTATTCCTTCTTTTTTAATATATTGTAACATGTTAACTATTAAGTTAAATTAAAAGCTAACGAAAAAAATCATCGCTTTAACTATAACTAAAAAAACTGAAACAGACTTAATTATAATATTTAATAATATGTTATAATTCCTTTCTAATATTCAACTCTTTTTCAAATTGCCATGTTTTTCGATGCTCTTTAATTACAGATTTCTTAATTGTTTCAACCAGCATGGATTCTCTATCTTCGAGCATCATGTAGACTTCTCCAGAGGGTTCAACAAGCATACTATCCCCATAAAATTTCCATTTAACATCTTTGTCTGAGTATTCGCCAAGACGATTTGCTCGTAAAATATAACAACCATGAAGAAATGCTTTGGTTTTCATAATTTCACGCCAACGATTATGAGAATCAAAGGTCGAGGCAGTTGGGAGTAGGACAAGGTCTATTTTTTTTTCTGTTACATAACCCCAAAAAGTATCAAAGTGAAGTTCAAATCCACCCATAACCATAATATTAAAACCATCCACTTTAAAGGTTAGAGGTGAACGTAATGCTTTGGGTTTATTGGAAAAAAATTTCTTTTCATTCCAATGAGTATATGGGATAAGAATTTGTTGTTTGTAAAAAGAGCAGGAGCTTGTTGTAATTTTTACAATGGTTTTGATATATTTGTTTTTAGTAATAATGACGATAGGAGCAATAAATGTCATATTGTATTTTTGTGCAAATTTTTTAAGTAATTCAATGTGTTTATCGCTCTGCTCTTTAACCATTTGCATAGGAATATTGGGCAACTCTTTAAAAAAATGGTTAAGAACATACTCTCCAAATAGAACAACTTTTGCACCTCTAGTATATGCATTAGAGAGATAAAAATCGAGTTTTGTTGCTTGCATTCCCAAGGTAGGAAGTTGCAGTGCGGCAATGGTTAATTTTTTCATTCTTTTACTTTATTGTTGTTTTTTTCAATCAACTCTATTTTTACTTTTGCTTCTTCTATCATTTTTTGTGCTGATTTTATCTCTTTTATTCCATCTTCATAAAATTTTAAACTTTTTTCTAATGTAATTGCTGGATCCATAAGTTTATCTAATAATTTTTTTGATGCTTCTAGTTTCTGTTCAAAGGTAGCTGTTTCCATTATTTAGCCTTTAGTTCATTAATTTATTTTTTATAATATCAGAAAATTTATCGAGTTCTACTAAAAAAGCATCATGTCCATAGTTGCTATCTATCTCATAATAGTAAGATGTTTGTCCATTTCGTTTCATCATATGCTCTATATGCTCCATCTCTTTAGGGAAAAATAGATAATCACTAGAGAATGAGATTAACGTAACTTCTGCTTTAATCCGTAATATCGCTTCATGCAGTGAGTCATACCCTCGACTTAAATTAAAGGTATTAATTGCTTTGACAATATAAAGATAAGAGAGAGGGTCAAATATGCGTGAAAAATTATCAGTATTGTACTCCATGTATCTCTCAACTTCATAACGTCCAAATAGTTCAAATAGACCATCATTATTGACATAGTTACGTCCAAATTTATCTTCCATTGAATGAGGAGAAAGGTAGGATATATGTCCTGCAATTCTACCAATGGCTAATCCATTTAAGCCTTCTTCTTTGAAGGCATCTTTTTCATACTCTCCATTTTTAAAACGAGGGTCTCTTCGGATGGCTTCGATAGCAACCTTATTGAACCCAATTGCCCAAGGTTGCGTGGCATAGGTTGCTGCCAATGAGATAATTTTATCTGCAAAATTAGGGTAATCTACAGCAAATTGTAAGGCTTGCATCCCACCCATAGACCCCCCAATAATTGCAGAAAGATGATGAATTCCTAATTGACTAAGAAGTTGTTTTTGTGCTTTAATCATATCTTTTATGGTTAAAACAGGAAATTTTAGACGAAAGGGATGTTGGCTAGGATAGTCACTGTCCATTGGCCCTGTACTTCCAAAACATGAACCGATAACATTCGTTGAGATAACAAAATATTTTTGAGTATCAACAGCTTTGCCATCACCAATAAGTCCATCCCACCAACCTGACTTTCTATCTCCTTCGTGCAGTCCTGCAGCGTGTGCTGAACCACTCAAGGCGTGACAAACTAGAATCACATTTGAAGCATCTGCATTGATTTCTCCATAGGTTTCATAGGTAATTTGGTAGGGTTCTAGGATTCTACCACTTTCCAAATAGAGAGGGTTGGTAAAATATGCGATTTTCTTTTCTAATTTCATTAAGAGAATTTTACCCAATTTGTACTTTTACTTCTTATATGAATTCTTTGTATATTTAAAATAAATAGAGGAAAATCATGTTCATTATAGTTTTATTTAATAGTGATATGATAAAATAGATACTATTATAACTATTTCAAGGAGTAAAAAAATATGAAAAAGAGAATATTATTTATAGTAGCCTTATTAACATTTCAATTACATGCAGTTAGTGAGGAGGGGCTTCATCATTACATCAAAAAATATATGGCTGAAAAGATGCACTCTCCTGTAACAAAAATTGAAACAATTTCGAGTTATCCCATTAAAGATACTCATGGTTGGAAAGTCTATTTCTTATCTTTAGATGTTAATATTAAATCAGGAACTGTAACGCGTAAACGTACTGTATCGCAAGTTGTTTTCACAAAAGGAAATAAAATAGCTTTTTCATTAAAAGATAAATCAAATCAAGATTATAAGAAAATTTTAAAGCCTAAAGTTCCTGTTGAAGCGTATGATGATAAACATCTTTTGGTAGGAAATAAAAATGCAAAGCATAAGCTTTTGGTTTTAAGTGACCCTTTTTGTCCTTATTGTCAAGAGATTGTTCCTCAGTTGATTGATGATGTTAAAGCCAATCCTGACGTATTTGCACTCTACTACTATCATCTTCCTCTTTTACGAATTCATCCTGCATCGGATACAGCAACAAGAGCAATGTTAATTTTTCAAAAAAGAGGAGAACTGAACCATTTAAAAAGTATGTATCATCTTCTTGTTAATCCTCGTGAGATAAATGCAGATATTATCTTAAATGCAATTAAAGAGAAAACGGGTGTTCATATTAAGAGAGTAGACATCTATTCAGATGAAATAAATCATGATTTAGAGCTTGATAAAATATTAAAAAAACGTCTTATGGTTACTGGAACACCAACCATATTTATAGATGGTATTTGGGACCCAACACGCATGAGATATAAAACATATTTAAAATAACTGTTTATAGGTGTGGGCAAAGTTTGCCCACGCATGAGATTTACGAGAGAGCTTTCTCTAAGTCAGCAATTAAATCATCTATATCTTCAATTCCTATACTTAAACGAATTAGACCTTCTCCAACACCTGCTTTTTGAAGTTCCTCTTTTGATAACTGTTGATGTGTCGTTGATGCAGAGTGGTTTATGATGGATTTACTATCTCCAATATTCGCAACAATTGAGAAGAGTTCTACCTTATCAAGAATCTTTTTTGCAATATCAATATTTTCAACCTCAAAGCTTACTAGACCACTTGCCCCTTTTGTTAAATATTTTGAAGCATTTGTATAATTTTTATCACTCTCTAATAGAGGGTAGTTTACTTTTTTAACAATCTCTTGTTTCTCTAGCCACTCTGCAACAGCTAAAGCATTTTTAGAATGCTCTTTTATTCGTAGAGAAAGTGTCTCTAAGCCTTGAATAAATAGCCAAGCATTAAATGGACTCAATACAGCACCTGTATCACGAAGAAGAATCATTCTTGCTCTAAAGGTAAAGAGAATAGGGCTTACCACTGAATCGGCAAAAACTAGACCGTGATAACTTGTCTCAGGAGTGTTAAAGTGAGGGTATCTAGGGTTATCTTTTATTTTTGTCGATAGCTCTTTTCGTTCAACAATCAATCCTCCAATGGCTGTTCCCTGTCCTGTAGTATACTTACTAGCACTATGTACAACAATATCTGCACCCAAGATTAGAGGCTGACATAAAATAGGGGTTGCTACTGTATTGTCTACAATTGTTAGAAGTTGATGTTTGTTAGAAATTTTGATTAATTCATCAAAATTAGGTACATCAATACTTGGATTAGAGATACTCTCAAAAAAGATACATTTTGTATTTTCATCAATTAGCTCTTCAATTTTAGCAGTATCATGTACATCAAAAGAGCGAGATTCAATTCCTAATCTTTTTAGTGTTTGGCTAAAGAGTGTTACTGTTCCTCCATAGAGTTGGTTAGAGACAATGATATTGTCTCCTGCGTCGGCAATATTTAGGATAGCATAAAAAATAGCACCCATACCACTTGCCACAGCCAAAGCTCCACTTCCTCCTTCAACCTCTGCAAATCTTCTCTCTAAGATTGCATTAGTAGGGTTTCCTACTCTTGTATAGACATTGTCTGTTCCTTGCTCTAAATTAAAACTACTCGCTGCAAAATTAG
>Ga0256914_1004724_pt1 | contig 10098 bp, 3 predicted proteins | sample HulkmetaG_FD_191571 | JGI IMG/M metagenome (GOLD analysis project Ga0256914, IMG submission 191571) | Hydrothermal chimney microbial communities from Main Endeavour vent field at the Juan de Fuca Ridge, Pacific Ocean - Hulk | ecosystem: Environmental > Aquatic > Marine > Hydrothermal vents ...
CCTCTGTTTTTGTCTGTTTTTATCATAATGTTAAAAAGGCTATTTTTGTAATTTAAAATAAAATTCCCTGTCATGTCATTACTGTTTAAAAATGCCCGCCGGTTAATGGATAATATTGACGAATTTATCGATATTGTTGAACGCGGAGTTCTCACTTTTAAAGAAGGTGTGCGCAACTACTTGCTTGGCGACAACGAACTTTTTTATGAAAAACTTAAAACACTTGAACGTTTGGAAGCCGAAGCCGACGGCTTGCAGCGAAAAATTGACGATGGATTTTACCGTTATTCAATATTACCCCAGAGTGCCGACGATATCGAAAAGATGATGGATATGCTTGACGAGATAATTGATGTCTCAAAAGAGACCCTTTATCAGTTTGACGTGGAAATACCTTTCATCCCCGGCTCGTTGACACAAGACTATATCAAACTTACAAATACCAGTGCCGAATCGGCATTGATGGTTTTTCCCGCTGTCAGGAACTTCTTTCGCGAACCGTTAAAAGTAAAAGATGCTCTGGTTAAGGTCTATTTTTACGAGAAAGAGTCCGACAAAATTTCAAGAAACATAAAACGTGCTCTTTTTCACAATATGGATGAATTGAAATTGAGTCAAAAGATGCATTTGCGCTATTTTGCATTACACATTGAGACCATTTCCGATAAAGCCGAAATCCTTGCCGATGCCCTTTCCATCATGGCTTTAAAAATAAGTATGTAATGATATTTTTGTTCCTGACAAGCGGACTTTTTTTGGGTTGGGCACTTGGAGCCAACGATGCCGCCAACGTTTTTGGTACGGCGGTAGGTTCCCGTATGCTTAAATTCAAAACCGCCGTTATCACCGGGAGCATATTCGTTGTTATTGGAGCCGTGTTACAGGGCGCGGGGGCGAGCGATACCCTCGGGGAACTTGGTAATATACCTGCAATTGCGGCTGCTTTTACCGTGGCTTTATCAGCCGCCGTAGCAGTGTTCGGAATGATAAAACGTAACCTGCCTTCGTCAACTTCGCAAGCTATTGTGGGTTCAATAATAGGCTGGAACTTTTATGTCGGAAATAGTACTGACACTAATGTTTTGTTCAAAATAGTTTCCACATGGGTTTCGGGCCCTGTTTTGGGTGCACTTTTCTCTTTTCTCTTTTTTATGATAATTAAAAAGGTAAGCCGTTCCGTAAAAATACATATCTTGTACAGGGATGCCTTTATCCGTTTGGGTTTAATTTTGGTTGGGGCTTTCGGCGCATACAGCCTGGGTGCAAATAACATAGCCAATGTTATGGGGGTTTTTGTGGGTTCGGTAAATTTCCCCGATGTTAATATTTTGGGTTTCGTATTGGAAAGCAAACAACAACTCTTTTTTATAGGCGGGCTTGCAATAGCCTTGGGAATAATGACATATTCCAAAAGAGTTATGAAAACAGTTGGGCAAAAACTTATGCCTCTATCTCCCGATGCCGCTCTTGTGGTGGTTTTGGCACAAGCCTCTGTCCTCTTTATTTTTTCCTCGAAAACCTTGTCAAATGCTATGGTCTCGTTGGGTTTGCCGCCTATTCCGTTAGTTCCCGTTTCCAGTTCCCAGGTTGTTATTGGAGCCATTATTGGAGTGGGGTTGTACAAAGGAGGTAAAGAAATTAAATACGGTATTTTGGGCAAGATAGCTTTGGGTTGGATTACCACACCGCTAACAGCAGGAATAATATCTTTCTTCATGCTTTTCTTTATGAATAATGTCTTTAATCTGGATGTCGGAAAGCAGGTTGGTAATCAAAATTTGAATCATAATAAAAATTTACAGGTGTCCGCTATTGTTTCTGGTACTGATTCCGCCCAACAACTTAAAGCATATGATTTCCGTGCCGGAAAAAAAGAAAACAGTGATAAAAAGCTAATAGGCGATTATTTTTTACCGGGTATTACCATCGTGTCGTTATTTACCGCTTTGATATTTATCTATCTTTTTTTATTGAAACGCAAAGAAAATTTTGTATTACAAAAAGGAATTTACTCGTTGAAGCGCCGGAATGTCGAACTTCAAAAGTTGGAACCCGAACTCGAAACCCTAAAAGCAAAATCGCAAAAACTTGATGAGGAGTTGAAGTTCAAACACGATGAGATGGTAACTATGGCAATGAGTATAATCCGTAAAAACGAATTTTTAGACCGCCTGAAGAAACAGATAATCAAACACAAGAGCAGAATTAACGATAAGGAAGCCGTAGAACTTTTAAACGGACTTTTAATGATGATAGTGCAAAACATCTCTGCCGATCACGAGTGCGAAAAATTCAGAATGCACCTCAATGAGTTACATTCCGATTTTTTAAAACGCCTGTCCGAAGAGTTCCCCGGTATGACCAATAACGAAAAACGGCTTGCGGCGATGCTCAGGCTTAACCTGTCGTCGAAAGAGATAGCCTCAATTCTTAATATTTCACCTAAAAGCGTTGAAATGAACAGGTACCGCCTGAGGAAAAAGTTGAAAGTTCCTGCCAAAATGACATTGAACGATTTTATCGGACAATTTTAAAACAATGCCCTTTTTGTGTTTATAATATCTCTCGAAAAACAGAATGAAATAAAAAATGCTCTATATAAAAGAGGTGTGCCTGTTTGGATTCGGTTGTTCAAATTATTTTGAATTTCGGAGAGCTAAAATTTATCGCTTTAAGTATCAATTTTTTGTAAATTATTTTAATATTTATCCGTTTTTTTTATTAAAAAAGTATTGCGTCGAACAAAAAATAGCGTACTTTTGCCGCCCTGTAAAAGTAGAGAGTTCATAGAGCAAAAGTGTTTTTGAGCGGTTAATAAGATAACCGGTTGGCCGGGGTTGAGGCTGCTCATGTAAAGATGTAGTTATCAACGTCGTACAAGCTTGCGAAAAAAAATTAAAAATTTTTTAAAAAAAAGCTTGTTTGTAAATAAAAAGGCATTACTTTTGCACTCCCTTTTTACGGGGAATAAAAACGAGAAAGAATAGACCGCGAAAAAAGCGGGCGTTCATAGACATAATGAAGCACAGCCAAGAAAAGGAACAGGAAGCACAATCCCCTGTCAAACGACAGGACTTTGAGTTAAGTCAGGATCTTGAAAGCATATATTTTTTTATAAAAGAGAACATATACAACGAAGAGTTTGATCCTGGCTCAGGATGAACGCTAGCGGCAGGCCTAATACATGCAAGTCGAGGGGTAAGGCTCACTTCGGTGAGTACACGACCGGCGCACGGGTGCGTAACGCGTATGCAACCTACCTCTAACAGGGGGATAGCCCCGAGAAATCGGGATTAATACCCCATAACAATATATATTCGCATGGATATATATTTAAAGCTCCGGCGGTTAGAGATGGGCATGCGTGACATTAGCTTGTTGGTGAGGTAACGGCTCACCAAGGCTACGATGTCTAGGGGTTCTGAGAGGATGATCCCCCACACTGGTACTGAGACACGGACCAGACTCCTACGGGAGGCAGCAGTAAGGAATATTGCGCAATGGAGGCAACTCTGACGCAGCCATGCCGCGTGCAGGAAGACGGCCTTATGGGTTGTAAACTGCTTTTATAAAGGGATAAACCCACTCCTGCGGGGGTGGTTGAAGGTACTTTATGAATAAGCACCGGCTAACTCCGTGCCAGCAGCCGCGGTAATACGGAGGGTGCAAGCGTTATCCGGATTCATTGGGTTTAAAGGGTGCGCAGGCGGATTATTAAGTCAGTGGTGAAATCCTACAGCTTAACTGTAGAACTGCCATTGATACTGATAATCTTGAGTACGGTTGAAGTGGGCGGAATGTAGCATGTAGCGGTGAAATGCATAGAGATGCTACAGAACACCGATAGCGAAGGCAGCTCACTAAGCCGGCACTGACGCTCAGGCACGAAAGCGTGGGGAGCGAACAGGATTAGATACCCTGGTAGTCCACGCCGTAAACGATGATAACTCGTTGTTGGCGATACACTGTCAGCGACTAAGCGAAAGCGATAAGTTATCCACCTGGGGAGTACGATCGCAAGGTTGAAACTCAAAGGAATTGACGGGGGCCCGCACAAGCGGTGGAGCATGTGGTTTAATTCGATGATACGCGAGGAACCTTACCTGGGCTCAAATGCAGAGTGACAGTCTCCGAAAGGGGATTTTCTTCGGACACTTTGCAAGGTGCTGCATGGTTGTCGTCAGCTCGTGCCGTGAGGTGTCGGGTTAAGTCCCATAACGAGCGCAACCCCTACCCTTAGTTGCCATCAGGTAAAGCTGGGGACTCTGAGGGAACTGCCTACGCAAGTAGAGAGGAAGGTGGGGATGACGTCAAATCAGCACGGCCCTTATGTCCAGGGCTACACACGTGCTACAATGGCCGGTACAGAGGGCAGCCACCTGGTGACAGGGAGCGAATCTCGAAAGCCGGTCTCAGTTCGGATCGAAGTCTGCAACCCGACTTCGTGAAGCTGGAATCGCTAGTAATCGCGCATCAGCCATGGCGCGGTGAATACGTTCCCGGGCCTTGTACACACCGCCCGTCAAGCCATGGAAGCTGGGGGTACCTGAAGTCGGTAACCGAAAGGAGCTGCCTAGGGTAAAACCAGTGACTGGGGCTAAGTCGTAACAAGGTAGCCGTACCGGAAGGTGTGGCTGGAATACCTCCTTTCTGGAGAGATACTGACTTATCATAACAATAAAGGATTGGGTAAAACCTGTAACCTTTTCTTGTGCTTCATTTTTTTAATGTCAAACATGCTGTTTTGTAGGAAAAAAAGAAAAAAATAACCCTTTAAGAGCAAAGGAGTACTGCTCACTAACAGAAACTTTGTTAAGGGGCGGTTTTGGGAATTGGGAATTGGAATTTAAAACCAAAGCTGATGAAAAAAAAAGAGGATTAAAATCCGCTTTCTCATCCGCTTTATGTTGCTTGCCATTCATAATTCCAAGACAGTCCCGTAGCTCAGTTGGTTAGAGCACTACACTGATAATGTAGGGGTCCGCAGTTCAAGTCTGCGCGGGACTACAAGGGAAAAGGAGAAGGAAAGGAAAAAGACAAAAGGAGAAAGGAGAAAGGAAAAAGTAAAAGAGAAAAAAAACTTGACTTTCGCCTTTGAATTTTAAAGTTTCTCTTTTTTAAACACAAAAACTTTTGAAGGGGGATTAGCTCAGTTGGCTAGAGCGCTAGATTTGCATTCTAGAGGTCAAGGGTTCGACTCCCTTATTCTCCACACGAACCGCAAAACAGGATGTAATACTGTAAAAGAGGCAAAAAAAAAGAAAACGAAAAAGCAAATTGTTTTTTTACCTCTTTAAGTTTAAGAGTTCATAAAGATATTGAAGTAGATACGTCAATCCTTGGCAGAGCTTCGGCATAAGCCGGGGAAAATGTATCGAAAAGAAGAGGACGGAGTACCGTAGCGGCAAAAATATCAACCTCAAATTTTCATTAAGAGAGTTGCTGCGGGAAGAAGTTCCGGAAAGAGTTCATTGACATATTGACATAATGAAAGAAAGCACTACAATTTTACTGTGGAAAAGAAGTAATAGAGTAGAAACGAGTAGTTAAGAAAGTTACTAAGGGCGCATGGCGGATGCCTAGGCTCTCAGAGGCGAAGAAGGACGTGACAAGCTGCGATAAGCTTCGGGGAGGTGCAAATAACCTTTGATCCGGAGATTTCCGAATGGGGCAACCCGGTACGCTGAAGGCGTATCATCCCGGCAACAGCCGGGAGGCGAACCCGGTGAACTGAAACATCTAAGTAACCGGAGGAGAAGAAAACAATAGTGATTCCGTAAGTAGTGGCGAGCGAACGCGGAACAGCCCAAACCCTTAATGTTACGGCATTAAGGGGGTTGTAGGACCACAACAAAGCACATATAATTAATAGCGGAACATTTCTGGAAAGTTAGACCAAAGAAGGTGAAAGTCCTGTATGCGAAATTGATTATATGGCTTAGTGGTATCCTGAGTAGGGCGGGACCGGTGAAATCCTGTCTGAATCTACCGGCACCATCCGGTAAGGCTAAATACTCCTGAGAGACCGATAGTGGACAAGTACCGTGAGGGAAAGGTGAAAAGTACTCCGAGCAGGAGGGTGAAATAGAACCTGAAACCATGCGCTTACAAGCGGTCGGAGTCTGTCGCAAGACGGATGACGGCGTGCCTTTTGCATAATGAGCCTACGAGTTACTCCTCACTGGCAAGGTTAACCCGTTTTAACGGGGAAGCCGGAGCGAAAGCGAGTCTGAACAGGGCGATATAGTCAGTGGGGGTAGACGCGAAACTTGGTGATCTACCCATGGCCAGGTTGAAGGTGCGGTAACACGCACTGGAGGACCGAACCAGTTGACGTTGAAAAGTCTTTGGATGAGCTGTGGGTAGGGGTGAAAGGCCAATCAAACTGAGAGATAGCTCGTACTCCCCGAAATGCTTTTAGGAGCAGCCTCGGGCTGTAGTCTTGCAGAGGTAGAGCTACTGATTGGGCTAGGGGGCTTCACCGCCTACCAACCCCTGACAAACTCCGAATGCTGCAAGATGATACCCGGGAGTGAGGGCATGGGTGCTAAGGTCCATGTCCGAGAGGGAAAGAACCCGGACCATCAGCTAAGGTCCCCAAATATATGCTAAGTTGAATTAACGAGGTCAGACTGCAGAGACAGCTAGGATGTTGGCTTGGAAGCAGCCATTCATTTAAAGAGTGCGTAACAGCTCACTAGTCGAGCGGTTTGGCATGGATGATAATCGGGCATAAAGCATATTACCGAAGCTATGGTCTCGCTTTATAGCGAGAGGTAGGGGAGCATTCCGGTCTGCGTTGAAGGTGAATCGTAAGGTTTGCTGGAGCGTCCGGAAAAGCAAATGTAGGCATAAGTAACGATAATGCAGGTGAGAAACCTGCACACCGGAAGACTAAGGTTTCCTGATCAACGCTAATCGGATCAGGGTTAGTCGGGACCTAAGGCGCACCCGAAAGGGGAAGTCGATGGACAATCGGTCAACATTCCGATACCGACTTGTATTGCGACGGGGTGACGGAGGAGTGAAAGGCTCGCGTACTGACGGAATAGTACGTTGAACACTGTAGGTATAGGCTTTGCAGGCAAATCCGCATAGCTTGCCGAAGGTGGATAGTACCACAAGTCTTCGGATGCGTGGATAGCAGCCCTAATCATACTTCCGAGAAAAACCTCTAAGCGTCAGATACAAGCCGCCCGTACCGCAAACCGACACAGGTAGTCGAGGAGAGGATCCACAGGTGCTCGAGTGATTCATGGCTAAGGAACTAGGCAAAATTGTCCTGTAACTTCGGGAGAAAGGACTCCTGCCCTACGGCAGGACGCAGAGAAATGGCCCAGGCGACTGTTTATCAAAAACATATGGCTTTGCGAAATTGAAAGATGAAGTATAAGGCCTGACACCTGCCCGGTGCCGGAAGGTTAAGAGGAGGGGTTATCCGCTGCAAAGCGGAGAAGCTCTGAATTGAAGCCCCGGTAAACGGCGGCCGTAACTATAACGGTCCTAAGGTAGCGAAATTCCTTGTCGGGTAAGTTCCGACCTGCACGAATGGTGTAACGATCTGGGCACTGTCTCAGCCATGAGCTCGGTGAAATTGTAGTAACGGTGAAGATGCCGTTTACCCGCAACGGGACGGAAAGACCCCGTGAACCTTCACTACAGCTTAACATTGACATTGGATAAGTGATGTGTAGGATAGGTGGGAGACTGTGAAGCGGAGCCGCCAGGTTTCGTGGAGTCGCCCTTGAAATACCACCCTTTGCTTATTTGATGCCTAATCCGTTTAACGGCGGAGACATTGTTTGGTGGGTAGTTTGACTGGGGTGGTCGCCTCCAAAAGCGTAACGGAGGCTTCCAAAGGTACCCTCAGTACCGTTGGTAACGGTACGTAGAGTGCAATGGCATAAGGGTGCTTGACTGTGAGACCAACAAGTCGAGCAGAGACGAAAGTCGGGCATAGTGATCCGGCGGTTCCGCATGGAAGGGCCGTCGCTCAAAGGATAAAAGGTACTCCGGGGATAACAGGCTGATCACTCCCAAGAGCTCACATCGACGGAGTGGTTTGGCACCTCGATGTCGGCTCGTCATATCCTGGGGCTGGAGAAGGTCCCAAGGGTTGGGCTGTTCGCCCATTAAAATGGCACGCGAGCTGGGTTCAGAACGTCGCGAGACAGTTCGGTCCCTATCTGTTGTGGGCGTTGGAAGCTTGAGAGGACCTGACTCTAGTACGAGAGGACCGAGTTGGACAAACCTCTAGTGTACCTGTTGTGGCGCCAGCTGCACCGCAGGGTAGCTATGTTTGGATGAGATAAGTGCTGAAAGCATCTAAGCACGAAACTCACCTCAAGATGAGGCTTCCTTTAAGGGACGTTAAAGACGATGACGTTGATAGGCTGCAGGTGTAAAGGTGGTAACATCAAAGCCGAGCAGTACTAATTTCCCGTAAACTTTTTAACACCAACACGCTGCTTTATTGCTGCATGTTCCATGGTAAACAGAGTGTTTTCTTTCATGTCTTGTCAATGTTGTCAGGTTTTTTTTTAAAACGCTAAAAGAAAACAACGCAAAAAATAGTGTTGAGCGTTGCAAAATCTTAGGGTGACTATAGCGGCAAGGTCCACCTCTTCCCATTCCGAACAGAGAAGTTAAGCCTGCCAGCGCCGATGATACTGCCATTACGGTGGGAAAGTAGGTCGTCGCCATTCCTTTAAAAAAGCCCTGCTTTAATTAGCAGGGCTTTTTTTATTTTCTCCCCCCCCTTATAAATTACTTCTCGCCTAATAAAATGCAAAATTATTTTTAAAGTTTTGACGTTAATCGCCTATGTGTAATTCGCTGAAAAACGAAGAGGCTTTAACAAGGGCTATGGTTCCTATACCACTGTAAATTTGGTCGGCTCTATTCATGAATTCTTCCTCCTTTCCTTCTTGTACTGTGGCAAGTCCTAAAAATACCAGATCGGTATTTATGGAATTATTTATGATAATTTCACGTACGCTTTTATCCGAATTACCGTTATCTATAACATGTATGGAGGCTTGAATACGCATGTTTTCCAATACTTTTAACGTTCGTTTAACAATTCGCTCCTTTCGTTTTCCCGTATTATCGATTATCAAAATTCTGACTTTTGCTTTACGCCATTCATAAGAAAGGTGGATAAAACGGATAAGCGATAGGATGAGGTTTCCGTTATTGGAGCCTCCTCGCAGCCATACATCAATGAGTTCGTATTTACCGAAACCACGTTCTTTGTTGTAATCGAGCATTACAATATTAAGGTCGAGACTCATCAAATATTTGAGCATTCCGGCAAAACGGACTGGATTTTCGGAATGTCTGCCCCATCCCATTACTATGGTGTTCGGTTCAACCCCCGAAAACCCGTAAATTGCCGATATGGATTCGATACCGTCGTATATGTTATTGCATTCCTGGCGTTTCGAAAAAATATTTTCGTCTCCCTCCATTTCATCTTCGGGGATAGTTACCTTTTTTGTGGGGAACAATTTTTTTGCTTTAGTATTAAGAACAAGATCGAAATTGGAAATAAGACCGTACTTTCCCACGAGCCATTTTGAAAAGGTAACAAGGTGCGGCCGGGTTGACATGCCGCCGCTAAAAAGCAAAATATTGGCACGCCAGTTTCTTTCGGGAATTTTTAAGGAGTTGTAGCGGTGCAATACTATTTGGATCATTGATGCCAAAACACTCGGCCAAACATCGCCCATGCCGAGTTGTAACTTCTTTTTCCGTATGTAATAGAATATTATGCCGAGAATGAGAAATGCCGCAAACATTGCCGGAGCATCAAGTTTAAACATTATCATAAAACTTGCAAAGAAGCCGATAATGCCAATCCAGGTAGGTATGCGAAAACCGGGACGAAAATCGGTGCTTGCCCATTTTTCGAGGGTGAATGACAAATTAATGAAACCGTATGCAGTAAGGTAAAAAATTGTTACCAGTCCGGCAATGGCATTTAAATCGCCCACAAGTATTCCTAATTCCGACAGGATAAAAGTAAATATTAATGCATTGCGCGGTTCGCGGTTAGGTCCGTGTCCTTTTGCAAGCGGACGCGGAACGATTTTGTCT
>Ga0256914_1004725_pt1 | contig 10095 bp, 6 predicted proteins | sample HulkmetaG_FD_191571 | JGI IMG/M metagenome (GOLD analysis project Ga0256914, IMG submission 191571) | Hydrothermal chimney microbial communities from Main Endeavour vent field at the Juan de Fuca Ridge, Pacific Ocean - Hulk | ecosystem: Environmental > Aquatic > Marine > Hydrothermal vents ...
CGCCACGATGTCGTAGGTGCGGGCCTCCACCGGATCTTGTAGTTGAAACCGGATGAACAGTGCATTGAGCGGCAACTCCTCGGCCGGACTGGACCCCTGCCGAAAATAGGCGTCATAGGTGACACACCCCCCCGCGTAGTTCGTCAGAACCAGCAGCAATTCCTCGAGGGTGCTGCTGCTCTCCATGAAGAAGGCCGATTCCACCTTCCCAAATTCCTCCCCCTCCACCGTGCCATGCAGCTTGCTGCGTTGACACCCCAGCAACCCCACCGCACACACGAGAACAAGGACCACGTTCGACTTCGTCATGGTTTGCCCCTGCACTGCACCGGTTCATGCTTTCATGCGACGCAAGTGTGCCACACTCCCGGGTACGCGCCCCTGTTTTCCCACCCTGGCAACGCCCTCAACTCACCCCCCAAGGATCTCACCCGGGGCATGCGGCATGGGGCCTGCCTCTAGAGCCCCAACTGGGCCAGATATCGCAACAAGTTCCGTTGCTCCTCCGGGCTCGCACGCTCGAAAAACAGCCCCATCGCCGCAACTTCGTGCCCGGACGCAAGGCGTACCCGACGCACATGGACCACTCGAGCCATAAGGCGCAACGGCCGCCGCAGGCCGGGGAGTTCGAGGGCCACCGGGATGGTGTTCCCCGGCGGTACCGGCGTCAAGGTGCGAATCATGGCGCCGGTGGCGCTCAGGTTGCCCAACTCGCCCGTGGCGATCCGCCCGTCCTTGCGGAAATAGACCATACCGGTGAGTCCCACGATACGGGGGCGGACCCGCCGGTCGTCCACGCGGGTCTTTCCGAAATAGGCGAGCGGTGAGGCGCCATTTTGCAGGTCCGTGGGGCCCCAGGATGGCCCCAGACCGCCCCACAGGTTGTCCACTCCCCCCTTGCCCCCTTCGGGCCAGTCGAACAATGTGCGGTAGGCGCCCTCGTTCGTCCCCCCTTCCACAGGAAACGGGAGTTCCTCCCCCGTCCACGGATCGACCCGCTTCGGCCGGCCCGGTCGGGTCGCCGCAGGGGAAACGCCCCTCCGACCTCGAGTGGCCGGCCCACGAACGTCCTCTTCCCCGGTCGCCGTTCGCACTCGAGCAGCAGGCGCCCGGGACCCCGCCCGCCGAAACAAGGGGGCACGGTCCTTCGCCGGGCCGGGAGGCCTCAAGACGTGCTCCCGCCCCCCCCGGTCCGGTCCGCCCGGTCCATCCGGTTCCCCATCACTCCGGGTCACTTCCGGTGGAAGCCACCACGGCCTCGCACCTCCGGCGCTCCGCTTCCGCGTTTCCTCCCGCGGTTCCCGAACCATTCGGGCAGCGCCCTCTTCTCCACCCGGCAGGACCGGGCTCGAATCGACCGGGACCTCGGGAGCCGGCTCCGAGGCCCGAATCGGTGGCGGAGCCGGTTCCGAACTCACCTCCTCGAGTTCGCCGGAACCTGCCCCGGTCTCGATTGGCCCGGGGGCGCCTGTCACGGACACCGGTTCTGAACTCACCTCCTCGACGCCCACTGTCTCGAGGCGGGAAGATTCGACCGCCCCCTTTTCGCTCCCCTTGGCCTCGGAACCTTCAGTGCTGGTTCCGTCAAGGACGCGGACAGTCTCACTGGACGGGGTCTGGTGCCAGTCGGGAGGCGTGACCGAATAGGCCCCGACATTGCCCTCGAGTTCTCCGAGTGCGGTGCTCAGGGTATCATCTTCTTCGGCCTCGTCCCCCTCTATTTCAGGCACCTCCTCCTGAACGTGCACATACCCGGCTTCTGAGGTTTCCAGCGGCCGCAAGGTGTCCACCACCACAGGAGCGTCGCCTCCCTGGCCGATCTCCTCGAGTGCGCCCTGGAGTTCGCTGATGCGGTCCAACTCGGGCTGCGCCTGGACCCGGTGAAGGTGCCGATCCCCGGGCATCGCCCCGGTGTCCGGCGCGTCGTCGCCATGGTCCGATGGGTCGGCACCAGATGATATCCGCCGTGCCTCATCCACCCCTTCTCCGGATTCGACTGGAACTGAACGCTCCTCGTGCTCATCACTGGACGCGGAGACCTCCACCTCCCCGGCGCCTTCTTCCTTCGTCTCGGCCGCGTGGTCCTCGTCCTCGTGGTCCACTTCCACCATGTAGTCGGAGAGTTCCAGAAGGTCCTCCTCCTCCTCGCCAGCGACCTGGACTGAACCGGTTTCCGCCGGGGCCAGACGCTCCAGATCCCCCGACCGGGACTCTGCCTCTCCTGCGACCTCCCCGGAAACCTCCGAAGCGTCGCCGACGCCTGCGTCCCCGTGGTCGAGTTCACCGGAAAGGATGTGGTCCAGTTCCCATTCGTCGGTGTGCTCCCCCAGGGACTCGAGGTCGCCTTCGGCCACCTCGGTTCCGCCGCTGCCCGGCAGCCCTGGCCCATCGGTGGAGACAGCCCCCGCTCCCCCCACAGCCTCCCGAACGCGACCAGACGTGTCGTCCTCCCTCATGTCCGCCCCGCCTTCCACTTCCAGATCCAGTAACAGGTCGCCGCCTCCGCCCTCACTCTCTCTCACCATGGCGTCGATCGCTTCCTCGTCAAGGGGTTCACCCAGAGTATCCATCCACGGCGGGAACGCCCCGGCCATCCCTCGAGGCACCCCATCCCCCCCGACCACGGGTGCGCTGCTCGAGACGCCCTCCCGCTCGCCAGAGCCGGTGCTTGCCGAGTCCCACCGGTCCTCCAGAAATTCCACATCGTCAGGGAACGCCGCATCGTCCAGGGGCTCCTGAACAGGAGGGGGTTCGGCGAGCGGACCCGGCCTCGAACCTGGTCGTGCTTCACCATCCGCCGGCTCTTGCTCTCGCTTCCTGGAGGTCTCTGCCAGTTTCTTGAGATGCTCGTACAGATCCTCGCCGTGCAGTTGCTCGAGCGGGTCATCCACCTCCTTCGGCTGGGTCGGCTCGACCGGGTCCCCGGCTTCCACCAGCTTCCGCCACTGACGAGGGCCACCACGCCAGAGACGCCTTCTGCCGATCGAAACGTCGTTGGTATCTTCGGAGTCAGACATGGGCATGTCGTCCCCGGGGGATCACCAGAGCGCAGCGAAGGAGCACGGCTCCTCGCGTCAACGGCCGGTGCCACCCGTGCTCGAGTTGGCCTTTCGCGTCGTTTCCCAAGTATAGCACCAATGAAGGAGTCGGCACAGAGGCTCGAGCAGTCCGGCACCCGGATCGGAGTGATTCGGCACAGGAATTTGCGCCGGAGTGGAACACGCTTCAGCCCTGCTGCGCTCCACCCAGTGCGGCGTCCACCCGGACCTCGAGCAGTTTTCCGATGGCCCGGAGTCTGTCTCGCCATTCGTCGGCGGATGCGCGGCCATCTTCCCTGGTCCGGGCCAGGTCGGCGCGACGTTCCAGGAAACGGCAGAAGGTGTTCTGGGTTCGCCAGAGGTTGATGTCGAAGGAGAACGACCGCGCCAGCTCGAGCATGCCCTGAAGCTGGACGAGGGGGGCCAGGGCAGCGGGGTCTTCCATGAATCGGGCCATACGCTTTTCCAGGGCGTGTCCCAGGGCAAAGCCCACCTGGGGTGCGTCAAGCTTGATTTGCCAGGCCCTGGCCTGTCCCGCCAGTTCACGAGCGCGTTCCAGATCTGGCGGTTCTGCACCGATGGCCCGCAGGAGGTCCACGTTGAGAATGTACCTGGCCGCGATGTAGAGAGGCAACGGCAACGGGGATCCCAGGTCGTGGACGAACTTCATGAGCGCCAGGTGGCGGTTGTACAGCCGACGATAGACCGCCTCCTCCTCTGCCAAGGTGGTGTCCAGGACCCGCTGGAGAATCTGCCGCTGCTCATCCCGAAAAAGGGAGCGAATCGTGTAGGTGGACTGAAACTCACGGGTCAATATCCGGACCGCCTCCACGCTGTCCGCCCGCTCCGCCGCCCCCCGAAACGCCTCGAGCACCTGTTCGTATGCGTCGTCGTCCCGGTAAGGACGCACACCGGCGAGCAGATTGTGATCGCCGAATCCCACCGCACAGTACGTGAAACCCTTGCGCTCCCCCGTGCGCTCGGAGCCGATTTCCACGCACCCGGCGGACATGCGATTGCGACCGGACTCAAAGCTGGTTCCCTGACGGCGGCGAAGGGCATAGGCATGAATCGTGACCGATTCAGGGTAGTCCCGAAAAAGAGAGCTGAGCGCGTAGTGGGCAGCCACCTTGGCCAGGTCCACCATTGCAGGCTCCACTTTCTTCAGGTACACGCCCTCACCGTCACCCATCTCCGGGAGATTGCTCTTGGCCGCTCGAAGTCGGGACCGGAACTCCCTCTCCAGTCCGGACAGCCCGTACACCTCGGCGGCAAGCTGAATCGCCCGCGCTGCGTACTGCAGCACCTGGACCGTCTCGATCCCGGAAAGCTCATCGAAGAACCAGCCGCAACTCGTGTACATCAGCAGAGCATGCCGCTGAGCCTCCAGGGCCTTCAAGGCCGCCACTCGCCCCGCAGCAGAAAGAGACCCTGCTCCGTGCTGCTTCAGAAAACGTTCCACATGGTCTGCGGAGCGATCCAGGACCAGGTCGATGTAGGCGTCTCGCGCTTTCCAGGGCTCCTTCAACCACGCCCGCGCCCGGGTCTCGAACGCCTCGCCCAACTGGTCTCGCAGCCAGTCGAGGGTTTCCCTCAAAGGCGTTCGCCACCGCTGGTTGAATCCCGGTGTGCCGGCATTGCACCCGCAATCCTCCCGCCATCGGCCCACGCCATGAGAGCAACTCCAGGCGGTATTCTCCACGATCTCCACCTCGTATTCGGGAGGATACCGGTCGAGGAACTCCCCATAATTGGTCAGTGAGACATCCGGGGTGGATTCCACGGTATGAAGTGCATAGGCCAGGGCCATGTCGCCCTTGAAATGGTGGTGCCCGTAAGTTTCCCCGTCCGTGGCCACGTGCACCAGTTGGGGACGAGCCTCGTCGGAAAACGCGGAGATCATCCGGTGGGCGAAGTGTTCCCCATTGTCGAGAAGACGCTCGAACGCAACGGCCTGGGAAATGGGAGCATGGTAGAAAAAGACCGCGATACTTCTCCCCCCGGACAATCGAACGCGGTACGCTCGAGTGGTATCGACCCGACCTCCGGAAACGTCAGTCCAGGTCTCCTCTCCCACAGGACGGACCCGGCGGGCCTGGGTGGGAGACAGGATGGTGAAGGCAATGCCCTGCTCGGCCATGATCTCCAGGGTTTCCAGGTCCACCGCGGTTTCCGCCAGCCACATGCCCTCCGGCGCCCGCCGAAAACGGTACTCGAAGTCGGCAATCCCCCACCGGACCTGCGTCTCCTTGTCCCGCCGGTTCGCCAACGGCATGATGATGTGGTTGTAGACCTGCGCCATGGCACTGCCATGACCCGAAAAACGCGCCTGGCTGAGCCGGTCGGCTTCCAGGATACTCCGGTACACTTCGGGAGCGTTGAACTCGAGCCACGAGAGCAGCGTTGGTCCGAAGTCAAAGCTTATTCGCTCGTAGTTGTTGACGATTTTCAGGATATAGCCATCCTGGTCGAGGATCCTGGAAGCGCCGTTGGGACCGTAGCACTCAGCCGTGATTCGCTCGTTCCAGTCGTGGTATGGGCGGGCCGAGTCCTGGATTTCCACGGCCTCGATCCAGGGATTCTCTCGAGGCGGTTGGTAGAAATGCCCGTGGATACAGATGTGGCGTTTCCTCATCTCCCCTTTCCTCCCACTATGGGGCCATCGACAGGGCCGGACAGAGCCGGGAACCATCCCGAGGCCTCTGCGACCTGGAGAGGGGCACTATAGCATCGCCGAATGACCACGTGGAGCATTTCCCCCCCGGTCTTGCATGGACCCACGGGTGGAAAATTCCCCCGGGCACGGCAATGATCATCCTCCTGACGCCAACACAATGGGCAACGTAACCTCGGCGCCTCCCTCCGCGATCCGGGGGAACTTCCATCGGCGCACACGCCGCACGATGCATCCGGTCAGACGTTCGTCCGCCGCCGCCGGACCGGTTACCTCCACCCGGGAGATCCTCCCATTTTCCTCGATCTGAAACGTCAGGTACACCTTGCCGGAAAGGTCCGGGTGGGTCTTGAGCGCCATCTCGTAGCATGCGGTGATGGCAGGCATGCGGCGCGCTATCACAGCACCGATGTCACTGCCTTCCAGCTTGCCTGCCAGTTCTCCCGTGGTCTCAAGTCGCGCGGTCGGAACCGCTCGAGCTTCCCGCCGCTCCGTGGATACCACCACGTGACTGGCCACCGGCGCCACCTCGGTCGTTCCAACCAGGTGCTCGCCACGGGCCGGGCCCCGCAACCTTCCGAATCCCGCCACCGTCCCGGCTTCCATCCCCTCCGCGCCTCGATCCAGCAAGGCCAGGAGATCCGCGTCGCCAGGGACCGGAGCTGCGTCTGCCTGGAGCGCCGGGATGTGTCCGCCCCGGTGTCTGAGGTCGGTCAATGCGCCCAGGATTCCGACACGCAGGACACGGTCGTGCGCGCCGGGTGCGCGTCTATCTGGATCCTCCTGCCGTGGAGCACTCGACCGCGGGTGTTCGGCATCCGACTCGGGCTTCCTGCTCGTGGACTGCGCCTTCGGGTCGTTACGTTCCGGGGGAGGTGTCGGCGTGGTCTGAAGGTTGCGGTATGGGAGGAGCCGCGCCGGGAAACGGTCCACGACTTCCTCCCACGTGGGTCTGGGGGGAGGGGGGCGGGTCCAGGCATAGCCCATGACCGTGGAGTGCAGGAGCACAGACAAGGCGAGCACCACGGCAAACACCGGATCCCGCCTGCGGAGCCATGCTCGAATCCCGACGCCTGACAGGGGAACCGACCGCCGCGGGTAGACCGGCACGAACTGGAAAAGGATCGTGGTTCCCTCAATGACCACCTTGCCACGCATGTCCTTTTCGATCTGAATACTCGAGGACGAGGGGCCGCCCCGGTCCTCGACCGCACCGTGACTCGAGACCAGCCGCGCTCTCCAGCCTTCGTGAAGTATGAGTTCGTATCGACCGTTTCGACACACAAGGAGAGGGACCCTGGGAGGAAGGCCGAGTCCTCGCACCACCAAGGTGCACCTGCGGTCGCTTCCCACGAACACCGTGCGCCCCGGAGCCACGATCTGCTCGTCCACGATGCGTCCATCCTGAATCATGCCCACGCGCAATGCCTTGCGCCGGATTGGTGCCTCTGCCATGAATTCTCTCCTTGACTGGTTCTCCTCCTGCCCGAAGGGACCTCGAGATGGCTGTTCTGGGCCTGTGGACGCGAGCAAAGGCCGATGGTTTCGAAAAATGTGACCTTCCGGGGGAACGATTCCGGGGTCCCGTTGTCCTACTGGACAGGACACGGCGCTCCTCTCCTTTTCCGGCCCGCGTCAGGCGAGGCCTCGAGCCTCCATCTGTTCACGGAGGCACCGGAGATTGAACAGGAGATCCCAGGAGCGCTCGACCGGAAGAAACCTGAAACCCTCTGCCCGGCAACGGGTAGTAAGGAGTACCGGCCCGTCCCGGCTCGGGTCGGAGGAGCGAGCGATGAACAAGGCGATTGAGGTGGCCGACGTCCACCACAAGCCTGTGGAGCGCGGCGTGGAGGAGGCGAACCTCCTGGAGCGCCATCTGGCGGGCGACGGTCGCGCATTCGAGGCCCTGGTGCAACGGTACAAGGCGAGAGTCTACGGGTACATTGTCCGAAGTGGGATTCCCCGGGATGAGTGGGACGACCTGTTCCAGGAAGTGTTCCTCCGGATTCACGCTGCGGCCTCGAGCTACCGTTCTGAACGCCCCCTCGACGCCTGGGTGTTCGCCATCACCGCAAATGTGGTACGCTCCTGGTACCGGCGAAGGAAAGTTCGGACCAGGGTCGTCCCGGACCCGGACCCGCCGGCTCGAGACACCGGCTGTGACAGCTTGCAGATCCTGGAGATACGGGAGTCGGTGGCCTGGCTGGAGCGTGCGGTTCGGTCACTGCCTCCAGTGCAACGGGAGGTGGTGATCCTGAGTTGTGTCGAGCAGCTCCCTCATGCGGAGATTGCGCGGGCACTGGGTTTGCCGGTGAATACGGTCAAAACGCACCTGCGGCGCGGGCGCCTGGCATTGGCGGCCGGACGTGTGCGGGCAAGCAAGCGAGAGCAGAGGGAGGTGGGTCCATGACCCGGAGGTGCGAGCGGGTTCAGGAAACGCTCTCCGAGCACGGGCGGGCGTACCTGGCGCGCGACCCGGATGCTCGAGAACATGTCTCCACGTGTGCGGAATGCCGGGCGTTTCTGGTGGCGCTCGAGGAGGTGGATGCCGCTTTCGAGGCGCTTCCCCGCCATCAACCTCCCGAGGAGGTGGTGCAGAAGGTCATCGAGGCGGTCCGGGGGATCCGGGTGACGGAGGACGACGGTTCCAGGGAGTGAGGGGGGAATCTGTGCAGGGGTGCCGCGACCCGATTGGTCATCCCGGACCGGAAAAAAGGGAGGTTGACAGGCGGAGCAAGCCGGCTACTCCATCTTGCCAAGGACCAGGGCGAGCAAGGCCATCCGCATGACCACACCATTGAACGCCTCGATCCAGTAACGCGCATGGCGGGTGGAATCCACGTCGGTGGTCAACTCATCCATGCGGGGCAGGGAGTGCAGGACGATGGAACCCTGGCGCGCCTTTTCCCGGAGAAGCTTGGCGGTGACCTGGAATTGCGGAGGGGTGAGTCCCTTGTCCTCGGTGGCCTCCTCGCGGGCCTTGGTATAGTCCGGCTGGACCACCGGTTCCATGTAGATCACGTCAGCGTCCTGGATCACGTCGCGAACGTCCTTGGCCTCCCGGAAACTCACATTTTTCTCACGCAGTTCGGCCCGGAATTCGTCGGTGGGAGACATCTCGTCCGGGTAGACCAGGGTCAGATCGATGTCGAACTGGCTCGCCGCATACCCGATGGAGTGCATTGTGCGCATCCGCATGTCCCCGATGCAGAGAATGTGGATGTCGTCCAGGGTGCCCAACTCCTTCCAGATGGTGTACAGGTCGGTCAACACCTGCGTGGGATGCTCACCCCAACCGTCTCCGCAGTTGATTACCGGCACCGAGGCCCACCTGGCCGCCTCGGCAGGCGCTCCCTGCTGGAAATGCCGCATTGCGATCACGTCGCCGTAGTACTCGAGCATGTGGACAGTGTCCTTGATGGACTCCTGGTAGAAATCGCCGGCCCGGGTCATCTTTGCGTCCGAGAAGCCGAGCACGTGGCCGCCGAGCCGGTGCATGGCCGCTTCGGTGGCCATCCGGGTGCGCGTGCTGGGCTGGTAGAAGGCGGTGAGCAGTGTCTTGTCCGAGCAGAGGTCCACGTTGGTTCGGTTTTTGGCGATGGGCGCCAGCTCGTCACACACCTCAAACACCCGGAAGAACTCCATCCGCTCGAAATCTTTCAACGACAGAATGTCTCGTCCACTGAAGCTCCGCATGACTTCTCCTTCCTGAAGTGGCTGTTTCATGAAAAGGCGGTCGATCCGACAGGTCAGGGATCGAAGAGGAGGGAACAATAGCCGACACTCGAGCCTTCCGTCAAGCGTCAACCGCAGGAACAGTTCACTTGCGACGGAAAGGGATTCGGGTACAATATCGTGCCCTTGTGTCCTGCTAATTGCACAATGTTATCGCGCAGGTTGTCATCCGGGACAACCCAACCATATGAGGCAGTCATGGAAAAGCTAGTGGTCATCGCTGTTGGCGGAAACTCCTTGATCAAGGATTCGAGTCACATGAGTGTCCTGGACCAGTACCGGGCGGCAGGTGAGACCAGTACGCACATCGCGGATATCGTCCGGCAGGGCTATCGTGTGGTCATCACGCACGGAAATGGTCCCCAGGTGGGATTCATTCTGCTCCGGTCCGAGCTTGCGAAAGACGTGCTCCATCAGGTGCCGCTCGATTCTTGCGTGGCCGACACGCAGGGGGCCATCGGTTACCAGATTTCGCAGACACTGCTCAACGAGTTCACGCGACGGAACATGGTGAAGCCGGTGGCCACGGTCGTGACCCAGGTGGTGGTGGACCGGGACGACCCGGCGTTCAAGAATCCCAGCAAGCCGATCGGCCCGTTTTACAGCGAAGAGGATGCCAGGGAGCACGCGGAGGCCGAGGGGTGGTCG